>Ga0190351_1000122_pt1 | contig 7975 bp, 6 predicted proteins | sample 487213910_MG_FD_163431 | JGI IMG/M metagenome (GOLD analysis project Ga0190351, IMG submission 163431) | Hydrothermal vent microbial mat bacterial communities from Southern Trench, Guaymas Basin, Mexico - 4872-13-9-10_MG | ecosystem: Environmental > Aquatic > Marine > Hydrothermal vents >... | reverse complement strand
TAACTATATTGTCCACAAAATAAATTTCAAGTAATTATTTTTTATATCGATTTTATAATTTTATCCGCAACATAAAATAAAAAAGGGATCTATACGTTTCAATAAAAAATCGGGAGAAAAGAATACTAAAATTCCGAAAAGATACACAATTTGTATCAGATATATCTATACTTTTGCCCCTGCCTTTAGCTTTTCGAGGAATTTTTTCGGTTTTACTCTATTCAGGGAGAAACCCAATTCTTCAGGTGCAAGACCCAATGCAAGACCCAAAACTTGTGGATAATAGAAGACTGGTATACCAAGCTCCTCCGTTATCATCTTCTCTATCTTCCTCTGATTACCCTCGTACATTATGGAACAAAATGGACAAATCGATATCATACCATCTACCTTCTTCTCCTTTATTACCATAAGCTTTTCTGCCGACATCTTTAATGCTACCTCCTCATCTATCCCAAGTATACCTCCACCACAGCATAACATCTTCCTCTCATACGCTATAGATTCTGCACCCGTAACCCCTATAAGCTCATCAAGGGTATGTGGATCCTCTGGATCATCAAATCCACTATATATCTCCGATGGCTTTACATAATGACAACCATAATGGGGAGCAAACCTGAACCCCTCAAGTGGATTTATGATGAAATCCTTTAACCCACAAACACCAAAATCCTCGTATAATACCCTCGCAAAGTGCCTTACCCGTATAGTCCCATTATACCTCACATCACCCATCTTCCCATTTATTACTTCTCTTAATTCCTCATCCTCCTTTAATACCTTATTCACCTCTGTTAAACTGGATGTACAGGCACTACAAAGCGTGCATATGTCTACACCTAAATCCTCCGCTATGGCAAGATTCCTCGCACCCATTAATAATGAAGCCTCTATATCAACAGACTTCACGGGAAAACCACAACAGGTAAACCTGTTATCATCTATAAACTCAAGACCTATCCTCTCCGCTACCTTCCTCGCCGATATCTCATAATTCAATGCCCTCACAGGTACTGTACACCCTAAAAATAATGCATACTTCATTCTTTACCTCCCCTTCTAACAGCACTAATTACACCGGTTTCCTCCATTATTTTTTTTAGCGTACCCTGTTCCCTTTTAATCTGGGGAAGATTATGTTTTTCCCTCTTTTTATTGTCAAAATCCCCTATTTCGTAAAGGCCATCAAATGCTTCAAGTGCCTTTACCTGTTCAACATACGATGGATGAATATATCCCTCACTTACTGCTATATTCTTTAAAGCAGTCATCAGGTCAGTAATAGCAACATCCTGGGGACATCTCTCTGTACAGGTATAACAGGCACTACACAACCATACAAAATCACTCTTAAGAATAACCTCTTTCATTCCTAACAGCGCCATATGTATTATCTTTCTTGGATTATACCTCTCATCAATCTCCCTTACGGGACAGCCTGCAGTGCAGGTTCCACAGGCAAAACATCTTGTAATATTCTCTCCTCCTGGTGTTGAGGCAACTTGAAACTTAAAGCTGGGATCTGTTTTTTTTAAACTCAAAGGCATACTATCCTCCTGTCTCTCTTTCTTTAATAAATTTCGCAAAATTCTCTAAATTCCTTCTAACCTCTGGTGTTAGTTGATCTCCAAATTCTCTATTATTCTTCACCTCCATCACATATATTTTTATCTCTTCTGGCATATCGTATCCAATTTGCCTGCCTAAATTAAGCGCAGTAAAAAGATTTATTGAATGAGGTGATGTCATATGAAAAGAAAATGATAATACATCAAGAGGTAATTCGTAAAATTTACCTGGTGTTTTCCCTTCTATACTATCTACAAATACCACTTTTTTGTATCCTTTTATTATATCTAATATCTTTAATCCTCCAATGGATCCATTGTCACATTGCACGTTCAAATGTTCTCCCTCAAGCATTTTATCTAATTTTTCTACTACTAAGACCCCTACACTGTCATCTGATAGTATTGGATTACCCAGACCAAATATTAATGTTTTATTTTCTTTTAATAACATCTACGAGTTTTCCTTTTTCATTAAATATATTTACCATTATTGGCATTGTTCCAGGTAATGAATGAGTGGCGCAGGAGAAACAAGGATCATATGCCCTGAATGCCATCTCTATCATATTCAGTATACCTTGGTCATACTTCCCTTTCTTTATTAATGCCTTCGCCGCCTTCTTTACTGACATATTCATACCTGCATAGTTAAATGCCGTGGCAACTATAAGATTTAATTCCGTCATTAATCCATTCTTATCCGCCTTATAATGGTGTATTAAAGAACCCCTCGGCGCCTCTATACCACTTATTCCTTCACCCCTGTACTCACCAGGATCAGGAATGTTCCTGACCTTCTTATCCGTAATCTCTGGATCATTGCAGAGCTCCACTATCCTCTCTGCAGCATATAAACACTCTATCGCCCTCGCCCAGTGAAAGGCAAGCGTATTGTGAACTGGCTTCCCACCTAAAACCTCAAAATACCTCTCATACGCCTCCTGCGCCCTGGGCGTCTTTAACCCCTCACTCACATTTAACCTCCCAAGCGGTGCTGACCTCATAACACCCGACTCCTCACCATCTACAAATCCCTTCCAACCTTTGTCCTTTAAATATGGAAATTTTAAATATGTCCAGGGCTCTACATGCTCTGCTATGTGCTTTAGATAATCCTCTGGCTTGAACTTTAATATCTCCTTCCCTTCAGGATTAACTACCCTGAATTTGCCCTCATATATCGCCATCTTATTCTCATCGTCTACAAGCCCTATATAGTTGGTCCTGTGATAGTATATGTCCTTGCTAAGTATAATATCTAAAAATTTCTTGTTCTTTAGTATGAATTTGTCCACTACATCAATGGTAAATAAACAAAAATTAACAAGAGATTCACCCATCTTCAGTATCTCTCCCCTATCCTCCTCTGTTATACTATGCGAGACACCCCCTGGTATCGAATATACAGGATGGGTGGATTTGCCCCCAAGCATATCCTCTATCTTTACAGCATACGCCCTGTTCTGTATCACCCTCTTACCTATGTCAAGCCCAACCTTCTCTATTACTCCAAAAACATTCCTCTTCTCAGGTGGGGCATCTGGACCTACTATGAAATCAGGCGCTGGACCTAATGCATATATGTGCTCAAGATGTGACTCAAGAAAATGTGCAAGATACCCTAACTCCCTTAACTTTAAACCCGTAGATGGCGGCTTGACACCATAAACACCATCCGTAGCCTTCGACGATGCTATATGATGAGCCCAGGGACATACACCACATAACCTCGTCACTATTCGGGGCATCTCCTCTACTGGCCTGCCCTTACAAAACTCCTCAAAACCCCTTAACTCTACTATCTGAAAATAAGCATCCTCTACATCCCCATTGTTATCTAAAAATACATCTATCTTCGCATGACCCTCCAACCTCGTAACTGGATCTATCATTATCTCCTTCGCCATCTATACCTCCCTGTCTTTTACTGCTTTTCTGAGTAATGATTTTGGTAGAGAGAATCTATAAAAACATCCTAATGGATCCTTCATTTGAGATACAAATTTCTCAATATCTTCTTCTGAAAGTTCAATCTCATTTTCAGATATTCCCAGGATAGAAGCAATAGCAGAGAGCATCGAGCACCCCTGGTCCATAACAATGGATGTTGGACCCATACAACCCCTGCAGGGCATATTTGCCTCAATACAGGGTGCTCCACACCCTGCCCTTGTGGCTGGTCCCAAACATAGTATACCCTGTTCAAGGAAACACTTATCAGGATCTGCCTCAACCTCTGTGATATATCTTATCTTCTCAATCTTAATATTTTTTTCTTTTCCCGGATTCCTCGGACACTCATCACATAGGGTCTTCTCCTTTGCAATTACCGTCCCTTTCGGAGGAAGTTCTCTTTTACCCTCAACCCAATCATTGATAAGGGATAAAATTTGCATATTCATATCGTGGGTTGGAGGACAGGCAGGAACATAGTAATCAACATCGACGATATCATCAAGGGCATATACCTCATCATAAAACTCTGGAAGTGTAAGCTTATGCCCCCTCTTATCTACCCACTCTGTTAATGGAACAATATCATCTGGATTATCCGTCGAAAAGGTATCCTTATATACCGTCTTAAATATCTTCTCCTTATTGGAAACATTCGCAAGACCAGGTATACCACCCATATGGGCACAGGCACCATATGCAATCAAAACCTGACACTTCTCCCTCATTATCTTCGCAAACTCCTCATTGTCAGAATTCCTCACAGCACCATGATAAAGCCCTATGGTTATTGATTTGTCAGGCATCTTCCTGAGATCCTCATACTTTACATCAAGAAGGGTGGGTGAAAAAACAATATCGGCAACCTTTAGTAAATCAAAAAGATGCTCACTGAAATTGACTACCGCAATGTCACACCCCACACAACTCGCACCCCTCTTTAGTGCAATCGATATTTTCTTCTTCGCCATTTCAATCTCCCTTTCTATAGGGGTTTGGACCTAATTCCTTTATCTCCTGCGTAAACTCTGTAATAACTTCTGCAAACCTTTGTCCCTCTCCTGCTGAAACCCATTCAAGCCTTAGCCTTTTAGGGTTGAGACCAAATTGTTTCAGAAGCATCTTTAATAAAGCCATCCTCCTTCTTGTTCTGTAATTTCCACCTATATAATGACAATCCCCTGGATGGCAACCTGCAACCATAACACCATCCGCACCTTCTTTAAATGCATACAGAATAAACTCAGGATCGACCCTTGCAGAACACATCGTTCTTATCTGTTTAAAATCCGTTGGCATCTGTAATCTTGATACACCTGCGAGATCTGCCCCTGCATAGGCACACCAGTTACAGGTAAAAACAAGAATATTCATTTTATCTCTGCCGTTAGTGTTCATTGTGCATTCTCCTTTGTGGATACTGTTTCCATCCTGCCAAATTTCTCGGGATGGAGAGCTGCTTCTATCATTGCATATATCTGTTGAGATGTAAAGCCCTTCTGCTCCATCGCACCGGATGGACAGGCCGCTATGCAGGCACCACAACCCTTACATAGAGCCTCATTCACCACTGCCTTTTTATTTTCTGGGTTGTCTTTTTCTGCAACAATTTCAATAGCACTATATTCACAGACGGGTTCACAGATACCGCACCCATCACAAATATCCTCATTAACAGCCGCAATGGTAGGTTGAGCCTTATATTTTGGCTTTGAAATAATGGTCATCGCCCTGCCTGCAGCCGCCTTTGCTTGAACAATGGTTTCGTCGATGAATTTTGGGGAATGGGCAAATCCCGCAAGAAAAATACCCTCTGTAGCAAAATCAACTGGCCTTAATTTAACATGCGCCTCAAGAAAAAATCCTTCCTCATTTAAAGGCACCTTTAGCATCTTTGATAATTCTTCATTTTCTTTTGGTGGCACAATACCTGTGGAAAGTACGACAAGATCAGCAGGTATTTCTATCTCCTTCTCGAGGATTTGGTCATAGGTTTTTACAACAAGTCCATTTCCTTTCTTTTTTACTTCTGGTTCCTTATCATCCGTATATCTTAAAAATATACCACCGGCGTCACGCACCTCGTTATACCATTTTTCTCTAAACCCATATGTCCTAATATCTTTGTTTAAAATAAAAAGCTGTAATTCCGGCTTCCTTGAGAGAAGTTTTCTTGCATTCTTAATGGCATCAGAGCAACATATCCTTGAACACCAGGGGTGCTCATTGTTTCTCGATCCAACGCATTGGATCATTACCAAACTTTTTATCGAATCATAATTAATCTCTCCCTTCGCTATCATTCCTTCCAGTTCTAATTGCGTTACAACCCTTTTATCCTTACCATAGAGATATTCTTTAGGTTTATATGGTTGTGCACCTGTTGCTACAATGATTACACCATGTTCTATTGTTTTTTCCTTTTTTTTATGTTTTATTTTAGTTTTGTAATTACCGATAAAACCATCAATCTTCACTATCTCTGACTCTGTAAATACTTTAATTTTATCCTCTGCCTTTATCTGATTCATTAGCGACATAAGAAATGCCTGGATATCATTCCCCCAGTTTGTATAGTGTAAATCCCTTAGATTTCCCCCAAGATTACTTTCCTTTTCTACAAGGTAAACATCATAGCCACTCTTTGCTATCTCAAGCGATGCTATAATACCTGCTAACCCTCCGCCAATAATAAGGGCAGATTGTTTAACATCAAGATACATCTCCTTTAGAGGAAACAAATACTGCGCCTTTGCTACCGCCATCCTCACTAAATCTTTTGCCTTTTCTGTAGCTTTTTCAGGCTCGTGCATATGAATCCAGGAACATTGCTCTCTTATATTAGCCATTTCGAAGAGATAAGGGTTAAGACCTGCGTCTTTCAACGTTTCTTGAAATAAGGGTTCATGTGTCCTTGGGGTACAGGATGCAACAATGACCCTGTTCAGATTATGTTTCTTTATCGTTTCTGTAATTTTTCTCTGGGTATCCTCAGAGCATGTATAGAGGTTTTCCTCGGCATGGACTACATATGGTAATGTTTTTGCATACTCTACCACTTCTGGCACATTCACGTAAGCACCAATATTAATGCCACAGTGACATATAAAAACCCCTATTCTGGGTTCTTCACCTGTAACATCTCTCTCTGGAGGATACGTTTTCTCTTTAATTAATGACCATTTCACATTTGGTAATAATGATGAAACCTCACAGGCGGCAGCAGAACCTTCCATTACAGACTCTGGTATATCCTTTGGGGATCTGAATGCACCAGCAACATAAACGCCATCTCTCGTTGTTTTCAATGGCGAGGTAAAATCAGTATAGACAAATCCATAGTCATTTAATTCTATATTTAATGCCTCTGCCAACTCTTTTGATTTTTTGGGGGGTTCAAGTCCTACTGAGAGAACAACAAGATCAAATTCTTCCTCTTTGAGTTTCCCATTTTTTTCATACTTTAATATCAAATTCTTCGTTTTGGGATCTTCTTCAATCGCAGGTATCCTGCATCTTAAATATCGTACACCAACGTTTTTTTCGGCATTCACATAATACTTCTCAAATCCTTTCCCATACGATCTCATATCCATATAAAAAATTGTGGGCTCAATATCTGCTTCATGTTCTTTTGTCATAACTGCTTGTTTTGTTGCATACATACAGCATACAGAGGAACAATACTCATTTCCTACCTTTCTATCCCTTGAACCAATACATTGTATCCAGGCAATCTTTTTGGGAATTTTTCCATCCGATGGTCTCTGAATATGTCCAGCAAAAGGACCTGAGGCTGAAAGTATTCTTTCATACTGCATAGAAGTGATAACATTTTTAAATTTACCCCATCCATACTCCTTTTTTCTGGATGCATCAAATGGTGAAAAACCCGCAGTAAGAACTATGGCACCAACATGAATCACCTCTACTGTTTCTTTATCCTCATAGTTGATGGCATGTGCCAAACATATGTTTTCACAGAGCCCACACCCTATACAGGTCATTTTATCAATGGTAAAACTCCTCGGAACTGCTTGAGGATATCTAACAAAGATTCCCTCCCTCATATCAAGTCCTTCGTTGTATTCATTAATTGCTCTCACCGGACAGTTCCTTGCACATTCACCACAACCAGTACATTTGGCAGGGTCAATATATCTTGGATGCTTCACAATCCTCACTTCGAAGTTTCCTGGAACACCCTTAACAGATTGAATATCCGAGAGGGTCAGAAGTTCTATGTTTAAATCTCTTCCGCACTCAACAAGTTTTGGAGATAGGATACACATTGCACAATCGTTGGTAGGAAATGTTTTGTCTAATTGAGACATCACTCCACCTATAGCTGGCAGTGTATCAGCAAGGTAAACCTTGTAACCATTTTGAACGAGGTCAAGAGATGCCTGCATTCCTGAAACTCCTCCTCCTAACACCAAAACTGCTCC
>Ga0190351_1000121_pt1 | contig 7989 bp, 10 predicted proteins | sample 487213910_MG_FD_163431 | JGI IMG/M metagenome (GOLD analysis project Ga0190351, IMG submission 163431) | Hydrothermal vent microbial mat bacterial communities from Southern Trench, Guaymas Basin, Mexico - 4872-13-9-10_MG | ecosystem: Environmental > Aquatic > Marine > Hydrothermal vents >... | reverse complement strand
GATTCACCTCCTCCACATTTAACCTGCTGGAGGTGTCTCCCTTAGGATCTTTTATAATTTTAACCGATCTTGAAACACGACTAAAATGTTAACCGATACACGCCTTTACGTTGGGCAAAAGTCTTCACCGAGCAAGCAGAACGATTGTTAACAGAAGAACTCGAGTGTGTGGGGCTGAAACTCGAGCCGATATGCTCACTTTATACAACATTTACCTTGGCCATGGATGCGATCCAAATGTCAAATGAGAGGGAGGTTGGTGGATAGATGGGTTACTTAACCAAACATGCATGAAACAGTACTAATGTCGGAAGAAGACGGTAATTGTAAGTAATCTAATAGCTAATATCTATAATAGGTAATAGGTAACAGGTAATAAGGAATGAAGAAAGAAGAACATGATGTCGTTGTGGTGGGTGCAGGACCTGCGGGCAGCATGACCGCGTTAGTTGCTGCGGACAAAGGGTTGGATGTGCTTCTGATAGATCGCAATCCCGAGATAGGCGTACCAGTGAGATGCGCGGAAGGCGTAAGCCGTGAAATTGAGAAGTTCATCGAGATTGACCCCAGATGGGTTTGCACCGAGATAAAGGGGTTTATCACCTATGGACCTGAAGGCACGAAAATGGTTGTATCTGCAAGTAATAGTGATGATATAGCAGGATATGTGCTTGATCGTCGAACTTTTGACAAGTCTTTGGCAGTGGAAGCAGCCCGGGCTGGTGCAGAGGTGAGGGTTAAGAATCGTGCTTATGGCGTTTTAAAATCTAATGGAAGAGTGAACGGAGTGTATGTGAACGCAGCAGGCGAAGAAGTACGCATCTCTGCGGATGTGGTTGTGGCTGCTGATGGTGTGGAATCACGTGTGGGCAGATGGGCGGGTATTGATACCAGGCTGCGATTAGAAGATGTTGCTACCTGTGCACAGTATCTTATGTGCGATATAGAAGCAAATAGCGATTACTGCGAGCAGTATTTCGGGTGGGAGACTGCTCCCGGGGGTTATGCATGGGTGTTCCCGAAAGGAGAGCACCGTGCTAATGTTGGAATCGGGATAGGTGGTAATATCTCAGACGAGCATCATCGCGCAATTGATTTCCTGAATGCGTTCGTGCATGATAAGTTCCCGAACGGGCAGATAATAGCACGCATATTTGGTGCGGTACCACTCAGCGGACCTGTATACAGGACAGTAACAAATGGCTTGCTCATGGTCGGTGATGCAGCCAGGCATGTCAATCCCTTCTCAGGTGGCGGTATTCTGGAAGCTATACAGGGCGGGCTAATAGCGGGTGATGTAATAGCGAAAGCAGTACGAGAAAAGGACTGTACAGCACGAAGATTGCGTGAATATGAGAGGAGATGGTGGAAGGAGTTTGGAAGAGTACTGTATGCCGGCTTGAGAGCGAAGAATTATATGCTCAAGCTCAGTCCTCAGAACTTCAACAGGTTCTTCCGGTCCTTAACCGGTGAGATAAAATTAAAGGAGTACACAGAGCGGGCATTGATGAAGGAGATAGCGAAGAAGAACCCGAAGATGCTATTATCACTGCTAAAAATGCTCTTCTGAGTGCTATAAGCTATAATAAGCCAGATAATTCATTGAGTATCTCTACTGCTATCATCGTCTTCGCTCCCTTCACATGCTTCATCTCATTCTTATCCCTTCTTAATATGTAGACCTCGTTCTCAGCTGTTCCCATACCGCCGTTCGCAAGGTCGTTTGCAACCACCATTGCGAGATTATACCTCTTCATCTTCGCCCTCGCCTTCTCTATCAGTTCCTCCTCGCTAACTTTCACCTCGGCTTTGAAGCCCACAATAACAAGCTCAGGGAATTCCTGTCTCACTTCTTCTATCAGTTTCGCCGTAGGCACGAGCACGAGGTGGTGTTCAGCACCAGAAGGGAGCTTTCCCTCTTGCAACTCGGGTGTGAAGTCCGAGATAGCCGCAGCGGAGATGAGAACATCATATTCCTTTTCTTTACCGCCCACAGCCTTAACCTTAACCTTAGCTTTCCGGAGCTCATTAATGCACGCATCTATCATCTCCTCCGCTGTCTCCACTCGTATCTCTCTTATTATTCTCAGATTCAGCTCCTTGCTATGTACAAGCGTGACATCCGCACCCTGCCTGTATGCTTCCCTGGCGAGTTCAATCCCCGTTCGTCCTGAACTGCGGTTCGTCAATACTCTAATAGAATCTATTGGCTCGATTGTTGGTCCTCCTGTGATCAGGATGCGTTTGCCTGCGAGTTTACCCGCAGATAGCATACGCTCGACCACAAGGATAATCTCCTCAGTGGATGCGATTTTCGCCAGTCCTTCTTCTATCTTCGGCTCTATGACTGTCACACCCAGTTGTTTCAGCTTCTTGACATTCTCTATCAGGACTGGACTCCGGTAGATCGTCTCATGCATTGCAGGAACCACGATAATAGGGATTCCTGAGCCGAATGCGGTGGTTGCAAATGCGGTTACTGTTGTATCAGAAACGCCAGTCGCAATCTTGTTTAGCGTATTTGCTGTACATGGCGCAATAACATACAGGTCGGCAGAACCCTGCATACCTAAAAACTCCACATGCTCTATCTTACCCATCAATCTCGTTATTACTTCATGCCCCGTAGCGTAATGAAGCGTATAGGGATGGATAATCTCAGTGGCGGCTTCACTCATTACGCCATATACATCAGCTCCGTGCCTTATCAATTCTCGTGCGAGTTCAACGGTCCTCACAGCAGCGATGGAGCCCGTAACACCAAGTACTATCTTCTTACCCAGTAGCGAATGGCTCTTCTCACCCTTGATGTGCAGTGTCGGATGTGGTCCTCGGTCTGCCATTAGCCCTATGTTATATGGATATTGGATATGAAAATGGACCGGTCGGGATTTGAACCCGAGGCCTCTCGCACGCCAAGCGAGTGATCTTCCAGCTGATCTACCGGCCCTCTCATTCTATGCTAATTATGCTAATCTTCACAGTTTTAAAAAACTTTTCGATTCTCAAACCTCGCCTCAAAAAGATGTCATGGGCACTTGAAGAGGATGTTCTGCCTTTCTGCCTTTTAGTCTCGATTTTTGCTTAACAATGACAAAATATTTCAATTGCCTCTTTTTGGGCAAATAGAGGTCACACTACACGAAGAAACAAAAAATCTTTATGAACTATTGGAAAAAGGAGGAGAAATAGGAAGATTTGTTTTTTATTTTTTATGATTGTCCGGATCTCGTCTATTTGAACCTGAGAAAGATGTAGCTCCCGAAGTAGATATTCCGTGATCCATGACTTCTTCGCAGGGCTTAATACACTTCTACAAAATTGAGACACGACCAAATAAAAGGAAAGTGATTAAAATTTATTATCACAGAAGCCTCTTTTCCTTAAAAAATATTGAGAGTCCATGAGACGTGTAATCTGGTGGCTGATTGTTGGCACTAAAGGCGGTGTGAATCGTGCACGTATAATCAGGGCATTAAAGGAGAGACCATACAACGCCAATCAGTTAACAGAGTTATTTGGATTGGATTATAAAACAGTAAGGCATCATCTCAAGGTTCTTCAGGATAACAAGGTAATTACGTCTGCAGGTGATAGATATGGCACTGTGTATTTCCTATCATCGGACATGGAAAAAGAGTATGAAGTCTTCGAGGAATATTTGGATAAAATGTGGAATAAATTTAAAAGCGAAAGAGATATGAAGGAAAATAGAAGGTGATAAAGATGCCACCAGTGGTTATGCAGGACATGTTACTCGTCAATGTCAAGGCGTTGGTAACGTTTGGAAACCTTATACTACTGTTATGTTTGCTCTTCATCTATGCAAAAAGTTATGAGCAGATAAAATCGAAATTCGCATTGGGGTTGATTGCCTTTGTTATTCTTCTGATTATGCAAACAGTCACATCGAATCCGATTTTTCATTATACGTGCGGCTGGCGTCGTATGTATGCCCTGGGCTGGTTCTGGATATTACCAGATTTGTTTGAATTTGTAGCGTTGTTGATATTGCTGTATATAAGTAGGAAATAATTTGGGTGAGATTTGGGTGTAATCGGGGCAAAAAGAAAAGCTTATAACGGTTTATTTTGTATTTATAACCAGGATATAGGAGATAAATAAAATTAGGAGGTGAAGCGACAGGATGAAAATAAAATTGATTGCTGTAATATTGATCGTTGCACTGGTAACGACTTCTATCGGAGTTGCTGCTGCTCGATACGGTCAGGGAACCCTTGCACGATACGTGGATGCCGACAACGATGGTGTATGTGATAATCGCGGTATCGGCGGACCTGGACCTATATGCGGTGGTTGTGGCAGGTATTTTGTTGATGCAGATGGTGATGGTGTATGCGACAACATCGGTATAAACGGCCGGGACGATGATGGAGACGGCATACCAAATGGGCAAGACGACGATTATGTGCCGCTGCGAGATGGTAGTGGCAAGCAACGCGGTAAGAGATATGGGTGTGCAACCGTTGGGCTCAGGTAAAATTTAAACAGGATATGTGCGTGGGCGGGCACCACGCACTTTTTTTATTTAATCATCACGGTTGACTTGTTTTCTGAACTTTTACTTTTATATCCTCTTATCGGTGCCAATCTAAACATTCCAAAAGAACTAAAAGCGAACAGATACACTCGATGCAATACATCTCATTCCACATTCTGACATGTTCAGTACCCGCATTCTTCTTCGCTCACCTCACAACCTCTTCAGCTTTTTTACTTCTTATTTAAAGTTGAAACAGGCTTAATATCATGAGGCGCGGCTACAATCAATGGTACCTTCCCCACTCCTCTGCTACCCCTGTTCCTTAGATGCGCCTGGTGGTCGCCACAGATGAGTAATAGCCCTTCTCTTGCTGCTACTGCATCTGCTATCTCATTGACATTCCGCTCCGTAACAGTAGCTGCGAGATGCAAATCCCAGCCCCGGTGTGCAAATCGGTCGATAGTGCGAATATGTGAAAATACCATCTGCACAGACTCTCCATTCCTCAATATAGATATCGTGTGCTCTTTTATTATCTTATCGTACTCTATTATATCCATACCCTCACGGTCTTTAACGCCATATACATAACTTAGCTTTCCAATCAGTGGTTTCGCACCCTCCCTCTCTATTACTGCCCCCGCTTGCTTCCCCTCTTCTTCCATAAGCTCCAGAATTGACTTTATCTTCGACTTACCAACATCGTCAGATGTGAGGATGCCGTGCGATTCAGGCTCCAGACCTGTGAGAATAGAAGCAATTGCCGGCGTTGTATGGTTACTTACTGTATCACACTCGAATAGAAGCCCGCCCTGTTCTACAAGTTCGTGTACGGTTCTCAATTCGTTACTAAGCTCGTAATAAAGCTCGAGATCCAGGCTGTCTATCACCACCATTGCAACTGTATGCGGAACAGGATAATGGGAATATGCGAATTTGAGTATCTGCTCGATCGGATGGGCGGGCGATACAAGATGGATGTTGAAGTACGAGGCTATTGTAGGTGCTATCTGTAATAAGGAGGTCATAACATAATCTGTTTCGTGAGCCTCCGGTGTGTGAATTGCCTTGCACCCCTCCCTATATAAGGTGCTACCACATGCCCGTTGCCAAGTAGCAGATATTTGTAGATGACCAGCCCTTCCAGCCCAACGGGACCGCGAGCATGTACTTTATTCGTGCTTATCCCCACTTCAGCTCCCTTGCCATATCTGAATCCGTCACTGAAGCGTGTAGATGCATTATGCATCACAGAGGAGGAATCAACGAATTTGAGAAACTTACGTGCTGTATCATCATTTGAGGTCACTATTGCATCTGTATGCCCCGAGCCATATCGGTTTATGTGCTCAATTGCTTCATCAACACCGTTAACCACCCTGATTGAGATGATCAGATCGTTATATTCAGTACGCCAATCCGCATCAGATGCAGGCTTTATCCCTTTCCCTCCCATATCCATATCGCCAAGGATCCGCTGCGTCTCTGGACAACCCCTTATCTCCACGCCCGCTTCATTATACCGCGATGCCATCGGCGGGAGGAATTCATGTGCAATTGCTGAGTCAACAAGCAGTGTCTCCATCGCGTTACACACCGCTGGATATTGAACTTTGGCATCATAGCATATCTTCAATGCCATATCCAGGTCTGCATCGCGGTCCACATAAACATGGCATATACCCTCTGAATGACCGAGTACCATGATGCTGGTATTATCCTGTATATATCTCACAAATTGCTCACTCCCGCGGGGTACCACGAGATCTATATACTCATTCAGCTTCAACATCTCACGTACATCCTCGCGCGTCTCCAGCAGTTGAATCCATCCACCGGGTATCTCACCCCCCGCCGTTGCTGTTGCATCTGCAACCACACGAAACAGCGTGGCATTTGAATTGCGCGCTTCAGATCCCCCTTTCAGCAATACCGCGTTACCGGTTTTTAAGCACAGGGACGAGATTTGAACCAGAACATCCGGTCTCGACTCGAATACCGCACCAATTACGCCGATAGGACATGACACCTGGAAGAGTTCCAGACCATTATCAAGCTCGATCGCCGATAATGTCTTCCCTACCGGGTCCTCCAGTTTCGCTACGTCCCTTACACTCTCTATCATCTCCTCTATCTTTGCATCGTCCAGCTTTAAACGTTCGAGTAGCGGTTTTGAGAGTTTTCCTTCCTCCACCGCCACTTCTGCTTCTTTTATGTCCTGTGCATTCGCAGCAAGTATTCGCTCTCTATTAGCAGAGATAGAATCAGCAATTCTAAGCAGTGCTTTATTCTTCTCTTCCGTGGCTACATTTGCCAATTTAAATGAGGCGCTTCTTGCCCGTTTCGCCTTCTCTTCTATCTTACCTCCTTCTGAAGCTTCCATCTTCAACCCCCTACAGCTTTTTATACTTTCTCCCCTTATAAAATAAGAGATGACAACGGTGTATGATGTACCACCGGATGAGCTGGTGAAGAGAGTAGCGGAGAAGTTGAAGAAGAACAAGCTCATTCATATTCCAAAGTGGGCTATGGAGGTTAAAACAGGTGCCCATAAAGAATTACCACCCCAGGATCGAGAATGGTGGTATGTGAGGTGTGCATCTGTGCTGCGGCAGATATACATAAATGGACCGGTGGGGGTATCGAGGTTGCGTACGTATTACGGCGGTAGAGTGAGGCGAGGAACGAAGAAGGAGCGGTTCAGAGAAGCTTCCGGGAAAATAATAAGGGTGATATTATCGCAATTGGAGCAGGCGGGCTATGTCCGAAAGCCTGAGAAGGGTAAAAAAGGGCGGATGATATCGCCGCGAGGGCGTTCATTCCTCGATGAGATCGCACATGAGATAAAGATTGAAAGAGGTAAGGGAGATGGCGAGTGAAGAAGAATTGGAGGAGATAAGGAAGAGGAAGTATGAACAGATGTTGCAGGCACAGGCAGGAGCAGCGGCAGAGGAAGAGAGGAAGCAAGAGTTAGAGGAAGCGAAGAGGAATATCATCAGGCAAATTCTCACTTCGGAAGCACGCGAGCGGTTGAACACAATAAAGATGGCAAAGCCGGAATTTGCTGAGCTCCTGGAGAATCAGCTGATTGCGCTGGCTCAGAGCGGTCGGATAAAAAACATGATAACCGATAGCCAATTGAAGGAGATTCTACGGCAGATAATGCCAAAGAAGCGTGAGATAAGAATAAGAAGAATATGAATGGAAAGGATAGAATTCCACGACAGGGAGCGTGTGGAGTCCGAATCCGAACTGCACAGACCTGCGAAGCTTTTCCTAGCGAAGAAGAACATATTGTTCTTGGACCCGATAGACGGTAGGGTGAGACTCCAGTCGAGGTTGGATTTGCTCGCTATTCGTGAGCGTGAGCTGGTGAAGGTGTATTTGTGAGCGTATTATTTATATGTACTCTGAAATACATCTTTAAACGAATTTCACAATGGCGATGGATACTGATACGGATACTAACACAGATACTATAACAT
>Ga0190351_1000119_pt1 | contig 8036 bp, 12 predicted proteins | sample 487213910_MG_FD_163431 | JGI IMG/M metagenome (GOLD analysis project Ga0190351, IMG submission 163431) | Hydrothermal vent microbial mat bacterial communities from Southern Trench, Guaymas Basin, Mexico - 4872-13-9-10_MG | ecosystem: Environmental > Aquatic > Marine > Hydrothermal vents >... | reverse complement strand
GCTGTATGCGATAATCCCCCCATTATATTCCTCTACGCCTTGTAATACATGAGGATGATGCCCAAATATTATTGATACACCATTGTCAATTAATTTATGCGCAAAATCAATCTGCCACGGTGCTGGGATTTGCACAAATTCATCACCCCAATGAAGAGACAAAATAACATAGTCTGCATTCTCTTTAACATTCTTAATATCTTCTAATATCTCTTCCTTATTTTTTATACTTCTATATGCAGTTTTATCTGGTCTCAAGCAATAACCTAAAAAGGCAATTTTTTTAGTTTTAATATTGAACACCGCCGGCTTTCTGGCAATTTCTTTTTCTCTACCTACACCTAAAGGTATAATATTGTTGTCATTTAGTAAATCTACTGTGTCGTATAGAGCTTCGTAACCATGTTCTAAGCTGTGATTATTAGCAAGCGAAAGTATATTAAAACCTGCATATTTCAGTCCTTCTACACTTTTTGGATCCCCTCTTAAAGACATCGAATTTATTGAAAACATATTTTTATTTTTATCACTTAGAACCGCCTCTAAATTCCCAAATACAATATCTCCTGAAAGTTCATCTTTTATTTTTTCAAAAATAAATTTTGAGCCGTATTTTTTGATAGTACTTCCAACCCCAAAACCATTGCACATAGGGAAGTCCCCCAACATTATATCGCCTACTGCGGTTATTACAATTTTATCTTGCATCTATTTACCTGTCTCCCTCACGATGAACTTCCACTTACCCGCCTTTGTTGTCGCGATTTCATCAACCATCTCCACGATAATATTCATCTTACCAGTTCTATTTAACATTATCTTCTTCATTCTTTCCAAATCATCTTCGTTAATTTTACTTTTACTATCAGGAATAATCTTAACGATTACTTCATCCACCGTTCTTTGAACGATCTGGAACTGCTTAACCCAATTGAATTCCCAGAAGATATGCGAGAAGAATTCACCATGTATTTTAGTCCCATCTGGCGTGTATATGAAATCGCTGACACGACCTACAATCTTCTCCAGCATCGGTGTCTCTCTTCCACATTCACATCTTTCACACGCTAATACACCCAAATCACCGGTATCATATCTTATAAACGGCATCGCATAATTATGCAGACTCGTAGCTAAAATATGCCCTTCTTTCCCTGCCTCTAATTGCTTTCCATTTTCATCCGTAACTTCCATAATAGACCTTATCATATCAACATGAAGCCCTTTATGCATCTCGCATTCAAAAGCGCTTATGCCACCATCATTCAAGCCATACTGGTTGAATACCTTACAGTCAAATGTATCTTCGATTAGTTCTCTTTGGAAATCGAACAGGACTTCTGCGGTTGTAAATACTCCTTTTGGATGGAAATCTATATTTAAATCGTTATCTTTGATGTGCTTGGCGAATAAATAAATTGAAGATGCGTAGCCTCTCAGATATTTTGGTTTAAACTTATTTAACCCTGCTACAATTTCGCCCATGTATTTATCATTCAGATCAAAAGAGGAGTACTTTTTGTAGTTCATTATAAATGCTTTTATGTTATCTATCAATTTAGATTTTGCCGAAGGCATGAGTGAAGAGCCAGCTATTACTGCCACCCTGTCTCCCAACTCATACCCCGCATAACCCCAACTCAACGCATACATTATCGCGAGTCCTAAAATTTCATCTTCCTTAGAAAGTCTGTATTGAAGTGGTTCTCCCGTAGAGCCTGCGGTCGATTGATTAACATATTTTTGCTCTTTTAAATTATTTGGGATAAAATCTCTTTGGTTGTTTCGTATTATTTCTTTTGTTAAGATTGGCAGTTTCTGTAAATCCTCGATTGATTGTATGTCATCTGGTTTTAGACCGAGATTTTTTAATAATCTATGGTAATATGGCACATTATTATATGAAAAATGAATTAATTTTTGTAATTTTTTTTCTTGATTTTGTTTTAGTTTTTTATAAGATGCGTATTCTTGTCTTTTAGCTATATTGTAATATGATAAAAAATTTTTATGCTTGAGAGCGTGACTTAATCCAAATAAAAATTTGTGAATCATTTACGTACTCTCCCTTTATATTATTCTCTAAAACTATTAATCAAATTATAGAATTGAAAAACCATATTTTTATAATTCTTCATCTTAACAGCCCTTATCATCTGACTTAACGGCTGCCAATATGCAGGGCTGTACACGCCAACAATTTCAACTTCACCTTTTAAGAGCTTCAGCCGAACATCTTCAATATCACATCCATTTTTTATAATTGTCCTGCCAAGACCAATCTCAGAACTGAAGTGTGCGTCGCTGCCTGCGGTCGTATGCATCTTACAGGCTGTTGCAAGTTCTCCCGCTTTTCGATTTTGTAACTCGTTATTTCTTGCATTAAAAACCTCTATAAGGTCTATTCTATCCAATATTTCCCTTAGCTCATCAATCTCATGCCCTCTGTAAGGATGAGGCAGTACAACTATACCATCTTGCTCGTGAATTTCATCTATCACTTCTATACTATTCCTCGATTTTATCTCTTCATTCAAAAATAATCCTGTAATATCACCCTTCTCTGTGTTTATTTCACTTCCAATAATCATTAAAAAATCTTGATCTTTATTGATTTTCTGTGCATCCAAACTCCCTTTTATACTATTATGGTCAGTTATCGCCACGCCATCTAAGCCTTTCTTTTTCGCCACTTTGATTATCTTCTTTGGTTCTAAAATCGAATCAAAAGAATATTTTGAGTGAATATGAAAATCAAAAATCATTTCATCCACCTCCTTTTATTTTCCCATGCGGATACTTCCGCTGTGGGTGCAGAAGAAGATTAAAACCATCTCGTACAGATAAAACAACCTCAAACAAATTTGGCTTAATATCTCTCAAATCTATATTTGTCTTCGAACCAAATGAGAAGAACTCTTTTAGATTCTCTATATCAAACTGAGAAATAAGAACTAAGAGCATGTCAGGGAATAACCATTTATACTTTACATAATTATAGCCGGTAAATCCAAATTCGTTACCTAATGCAATATCTACCAGCATCTTCGGCACGTCTACCCCAGCAGCAATTGTAAGGTCTAAAGAGCCCCATAGTTTTGGATTTACTTCCATAAGTTTATAACTGTTATCCTTTAAATCATATTTAAATTCCACCATTACGGGTCCATTCCATTTCAAGCCATCCATCAATTTCTTACCCAACCTGAAAAGTTCATCATCAAAATACGATTCTGCCATTGCACTTGGTCCACCAGTTAGAGGAAACTCTTTGAGCCGTTTATGCATAAAATGTGCTTTTAACTCCCCTTTTTCATACACACCATAGAATCCACAACCAAAGCCTTTAATGTATTCTTGCACAATGATATTTGTATGGCTGACCGTTTTCAAGTATTTATAATTTTTGATTAATTCTGAACCATTGTTTGCATACTTCACAAACGTTCCCGCATCATCAGAAGACTTTATGACCACGGGAAATTTGTTTATGCGTGATATGTTTGATTCTGTTTTTATTACGGTAGTCTCGGGTATGGGTATGTCAAGTTTATCTGCGAATTCCATCGTTTTATCTTTATTAGATGCTATTTGCATCGCGTTCCAGTCTGCAATGACTAAATTGACGTGGGCTAAGAACTCATCTTTATATTTGGATACAGTCAAACAACTTGTTAATCCCACAGGTATTAAGACATCGTAATTTCCTGCTTTTACTATATTTAATAACTTTTCTGCGTACGAATCTCGATCCTTTAGTTCTCCTAATACATGTTTATATTTGCAATATTTTGAATAGAACCCTTGGTTTCTAAAAGCAGAAGTAGTTGAGGAACCTCCTATGATAAAACCCTTTTCGCCTAACGACCTTATACATGCAAGAGCATTCTTGTTTCCTGCATCTGTTATTAGTACTTTATTTTGTAACATCATCAATCGTTATAAACTCCACTCTATCCAGCATCCTCTCATACTCACGCACCATCAATTCCGTTCCTGCAACCACATCCATCGGATGCACTAAAACAACAATATCTCTATTAACGCTTTCTTCAGCGAGCCAATCTATGGTAAACTTATCCTCACGATAATTCCGATTGAGCCAGAATGCGGAGGGGAAATATAATATGCCATCTACCATCTTTTCTTTCTCATCAGGGTTCTCTCGGTTTCCTAAGAAATACCTTAAATTTGACTGTTTTGCATATTCTATGAATTTTTCTGGATCATAGTTTGGATCGTGCCTTCTTGACAGTTTAAACTTACCCGAGCCATGTTTTGTAAATCCATAAACCTTACCATCAAATCGTCTTGATATTTTACCCAAATCCCTCGAAAAATCATTATAATCCTTTGTGTGAACTGCATGCAGCCCTATACTATGCCCGTGTTTCATCAGTTCCTGTGCAAAATCTTTATTCGGCACCGTGAAAGGCTGAAAGAAGAGCGATGCTTTTATTCCCCGGCTGTTCAAATCATCTACCAGCTTCTTACAGGGTCCTAAATACCCAAGCGAATCAATTCCCAAAAACAGCTCTTGATTGACTCTTGCGTAATGCAGTATCCTGTTCTTGTATGCGCGGTCCACGTCTATCCTCAGGATTGCTGGCATATTATAGCCCCCTTTGCTTTTTATATCTTACTTTTTTTTCCTTTCGAATTATTTCTTCTTTAAAATTTTAAATTAGCTCATCCAATGCTTCAAAAGATAAAAATAACCCTTTTCAATCATCTCAGAAAGCGTTGTATCACCTTCTTCAATGAATAAAAGTCCTCCTCTCATCGCTTCAACCAGAACTCCAATGGTTCCTGAAACAGGAACACCCCCTTCTTCTGGGCAAGCTTTCTTGCATCCCTGTCGTCAGTCAATACCTTCAGATTCTTTGATATAGCGATGTTCAGGCAAGAAGACTCTCCTTTTCCCCATAATTGTGCTTTAACAGCTAATCTATTCTCTTCAATCTTCATTTGCTTCGTCATCCTTAACACCTATCCATCTGCCAACATCAACATGTTCCCTTTTTATCTTTTCTACCTTATCCATTTCTCTTCTCCTATCATCTTTGCAACCCTCTCACCCGCCTTTCCATCACCAAAAACATCCCTCTGCTTCCCCTTTGGCTCAAAACCATTTGCCATTTTCATGATTGCGCCATCATTCGCACCTACCAGCACATTCCACCCATCCTCCACCGTCTCAACCCATTCCGTATTCTCCCTTAATGTAATGCATGGCACCTTAAAAATGTATGCCTCCTTCTACACGCCACCGGAATCTGTTAAATTCTTCCTTGCATTCTTCTCCAACACAAGCATGTTTAAGTAAGATACAATTTTCATGACTTCCATCGCTTTTATATTTTCACCTTTTACTCTTCTTCAATTAAATCTCTCTTCACCTTCAGCATCTTCCCCTTCAAATCAGGAATGTCCCTTTTAGCGAGACTTTCCAGGTAAGTTCTAAATCAATGCCGAAATATTCATGGATAAGGATGTCTCTCATCCCCGTTATCTGCCTCCAGGGAATATCCGGATATTTATCCTTCGTCTCCTTTGGAATATTTTTAACCGCCTCTCCCATGATTTCAATTCTCCTCATAACAGCATCCTGAATTTGCACCGCATCGAAAAATTCCTCCTTCGTTATCTCTTTCGTATATTCTTCAATTCTTTCTATGCATTCCAGTATGTGCTCTATAAAAATCTTTGGGTCTTTATTCATAATATCACCCTCTGTTCGCTCAAAATCCTATCTTTGAGAAAGGGATGTAGAGAATTATAAGTGAGGACATCCACTTCTCTCCCTAACGATTCTTCCAGTTCTATTTTCAGTCCTGCAAGGTCAAGAAGACTTTTTTCAGCCCCAAATTCCACTAAAATGTCTATATCGCTACTTTCTTTCATTTCCCCTCTTGCAAAAGAGCCGAATATTGCCGCTCTTATTACATCATAACGCTTGAGAATCGGGAGAATTTTTTCCCTTATCTCTTCAATATGTGCCCTCATATTTCATTACCAATAAATTAGATGCACTTTTAAATTAAATGCACCTTACCGGCATCTGCAAGATAACAAATCTTCGTCTTTTTTCACCCACTAATTACCTCCACAATCCTCCCAACCATTTGCCATCTCAATAACCCCCTCTTCATCATAATCTATCCAGATCTTTCTTTGCGTTGACCTCACCACATGCGGAACCATTTTAATTATTTCTATTTCTTCCATATCACTCCCCTCTTCACGATTTTTTCTATCTTTGAAGTTTTGTATGCTGTGATAATAAAACCTTCTTCATAACTTAACTCCTTATACGCCGTCATAAGATATTTTGGTCCAAGATGCGTTCTTTGAAAGAAGCTTACAGCCCTTAACTCATCGCTGACACCTTTTAAAATCATTTCCGGATCTTCAACTGCTTTGAGAAGCAAATCCTTATTATCCTTCATATCCGTATGCGAGGTGGTAATATGACTCCATCTCTCATCTGTTAATCTAATGAGGACACCGTTTTTGGATTTGATTAACCTCTTCATTGCAATCTCCCAATTATCCCCTTAATTTTTTTACCCGCCTTTCCATCACCAAAAACATCCCTCTGCTTCCCCTTTGGCTCAAAACCATTTGCCATTTTTATGATTGCGCCATCATTCGCACCTATCTGCACATTCCACCCATCCTCCACCGTCTCAACCCATTCCGTATTCTCCCTTAATGTAATGCATGGCACCTTAAAAATGTAGGCTTCTTTCTGCACGCCACCGGAATCTGTTAAATTCTTCCTTGCATTCTTCTCCAGCACAAGCATATCGAGGTAACCGACCGGCTTTATAACTTTTACACTCTTCTGCAGCCCATCCCACAGGTCGAATTTCTTAAGCATTTTCTCAGTTCTTGGATGACATGGAAATACTATATGCACAATTTCACAGAAAGCGTCTACGATACTTCTTAGTCTGCTAAAATCATCTGTATTCTCTGCCCTGTGAACAGTTGCCAGATAATACTCCTCTGGTTTTAAGTCCAGCTCATCCAGAATCTTTGATTTTTTCTCTGCAATCTCGATGTTATTCCGCAAAGCATCTACCATAACGTCTCCCGTAAGATAAACTCCATTCGTGACCCCTTCCCTCTTCAAATTCTCGACTGAAGTCGCTGTCGGGCAGAACAAAATATCAGAACAATGGTCTGTTAAAGCCCTGTTTATTTCTATTTCTTCTGGCATTCTCTTATCAAAGCTCCTTAAACCCGCTTCGATATGCCCAACCTTAATATGCAGCTTTATCGCCGCCAATGCTCCGGCTAAAGTGGTATTTGTATCACCAAAAACCAGAACCAAATCAGGCTTCTCTTTCATCAGAACCTCCTCTATTCTTTTCAGCATCTCTCCTGTCTGATAACCATGTGAACCAGAACCAGCACCAAGATGATAATCTAGCTCTGGGATTCCGAGTTCATCGAAAAAAATCTTGTTCATCTCTTAATCGTAATGTTGCCCGGTATGGACTAATACTTCATCAAATTCTTTTCTGAGCTCTTTAGAAACTGGGGCAAGCTTTATGAAATTCGGTCTTGCCCCGATAATCGATGCTATCTTCATTTATCCACCCTTCTTATTACCACTCGTATAGGGTTATCCCGGATCCAGACATTGGACATAAGCAACTTCTCCTTCCTTTGCCAGCCCCAGCTTTCTCGGATTAACACCTTCCCTTAAAGCTACTGCGTAGTGCAGAATTGATTGTAGGGCATGAATGCATATTTTATCCGTTTCTTCCAGCTTTATCTCCGCTCCCTCTATTATGATTTTTTCATTCCCTTTAAAAACAACGCATTTTCCTTTTATTTCCTCTATCTCCACGATTAAACGGGTCATTTTCACTAAACCTTAACAAAATCCTTTCTGATGAATCTGAGAAAGAACTTCCACTCATCCATGGTGAGCAGATGAAATTCAAAAGGCGAATCGAAGTACTTTTCGAACAGAACATCATAAACTCTCAGCTTATTCTCCCTCGACCCGAACTCATCCGAAA
>Ga0190351_1000117_pt1 | contig 8162 bp, 9 predicted proteins | sample 487213910_MG_FD_163431 | JGI IMG/M metagenome (GOLD analysis project Ga0190351, IMG submission 163431) | Hydrothermal vent microbial mat bacterial communities from Southern Trench, Guaymas Basin, Mexico - 4872-13-9-10_MG | ecosystem: Environmental > Aquatic > Marine > Hydrothermal vents >... | reverse complement strand
CAGCAGAGACGATTTATAGCGAGGTGATGGAGAGACTGGATGACAATGAATGACTACAAACGTGAATTCTTGTTGCATTTGGTGGGGACGGGTGCGATAAGGTTTGGGTCGTTTAGATTGAAGAGTGGACGTTTATCACCTTATTTCATCAATATCGCAGATGCGATGCGAACGGGTAGTGACGCAGTGAAAGTCGTGAATGCTTACGTTGCACGCATAAAGGAACTTGAGTTCCTCCATAATCGCAAGAAAGGTAAAGTGTATGTGGATTGATAGGATGAGCCACGATTTCGAAAAGTATTTCAGGCAGTATGGTTGCTGAGCTTGAACCTGAAATAAAGAATAAGTTTGACCAAAGGGAGTATGCTGCAAAACAGACTAATAGTTGAAGTTGAAGGGGAGCTAATCATCAAATCAGAAACGGAAATAGGAGCTTTAAAGATAACAAAAGAAGGAATAATAAAAAAATATAAAAAAAGTTTTATCTATCATAGCAACACTTGCTTAACCGCAATCACAGGATCCGCAGGTGGAGATCCCAAAGCCTTTCTTACTACTTCTTTAACTATCTCTGGACTTGGAGCTTCCCAATCACAGATACCCATTCCGTTCTCGTCAACGTAGGTTCCATTGAAGTGGACATCCGGGTAGTCTTTAAGGACATCGAGGAACTTATTTCTAATATCAATCAGCTCCTCCCTGCTCAGTTTTGGGAGTCTTCCTTGATTGGTGTAATGGAACACTAATACTTTTACCATCTCTCTTCTTTCTCCTCCTTTTGTACACCTCTATAACAGCTACAACCCCAGTTCCTTCAACTTCTCCTCCGTTGGATGCCCCTCTTCGTCATAGCCCCGCTTCTTGTAATAAACAGGAAGCATCTCCTCTAAGGGGTGCACTTTACCTTTTGCTGGACCTTCAGGCAGTGGCTCCGTTAGCAGTCTATCGGGTAATGTGTCATCTTTCCTTCCAAATCCTTCTCGCTTGTTGAACATCCTTTCCAGTGCAAATATCCGCTCACCGGTCTTTAAAAGCTCTTCCGCTCCATAACCTTCCCAACCTGTCACACTGGCAATCAGATTTGCGTACTCCTCTGCACCTATGGCAAAGGTCAGGAACAGGCAATTGACTGCAGAATCAACTGCAGCAGTGAAGTTCTGGAATAATATGGTCAGGTCCACCTTATCTTCACTTGTATCAAACGGATCAACCCTCAGTGGTGACCCCACTATCTCTGCCGCAATCGTATATCCGCTAACGTGACAGCCTCCACGGTTCGCAGTAGCGAAATTCAACCCTATGCCCCTTGCCCCTCTTGGGTCGTATGCGGGGAGCTCAAGCCCTTTCACCTGCATCGTATAGTATTCTGAGCCTTTACCTATCTTCTCGGCTGCTTTCCTTGTACCATCAGCAAGGACATCCCCAAATCCTTCTCGCCTCGCAATAAGCTCTATCATCCGCAGCATCGCATCTGGATCACCGAATTTTAGTTCGAAGCCAACATCATCCTCCGTTAAAATCCCCCTATCATATAGTTCCATTGCAAATCCTATAGTATTACCCACAGAAATCGTGTCCAGTCCATATTCGTTACATGTATAGTTCGCTTTCGCAATCGCACCCAAATCGCTAACACCGCACTGACCACCGAATGCCCAACTTGTCTCATATTCAAGACTCTCACCTTCTATTCCCTTATACTTCCCTTCCTCTATCTTTACCCATCTTCCACATTCTATCGGACATTCGTGACACGCTGTTCTCTTCACAAAAATCGTCTCCTTCATTTTCTCTCCCGAGATCTTTTCCGCATCCGCAAACACAGCAGTCTGGAAGTTCTTCGTGGGATAAATCCCTGCAGCATTGACAATGTTGGTAAGCACAGCGGTTCCATATGAATTTAGCCCGCCTTCCTCTTTTGTAACATCGTTCTCAGAGATTATCTTCATCGCCTTGTCCGCCGCTCTTCGCAATGCAATAGAGTTAGCGACTTCAATCTCCTTCGTGCCTTTTACTGCGATTGCTTTCAGGTTCTTGCTTCCCAGAACTGCTCCTAAGCCCGTTCTCCCCGCGGCTCTATACTTCTCATTCATTATTGCCGCCATGTATGACTTTTTCTCGCCTCCAATACCTATCTGAAGCACCTTCGCTTTTTCATCCGTTTCTTCTCTTATCCTATCATCCACCTCACTCACAAGCTTGCCCCAGTGTTTACTCGCATCTCTGAACTCGACGTTCCCATCGTTTAGCCACAAATAAGTCGGGGCACTCGCTTTTCCTTTTATCACTATCGCATCGTATCCTGCCTTGCGAAACTCAACAGCCCAAGTCCCGCCAGAACTCGCAAACGTAATGCCACCAGTTGCAGGACTCTTTGAAACCACCACATGCCTCCCACTACTCGGCGTTTTCGTACCGGTCAAAGGTCCAGTTGCAATCACAACGATGTTTTCTGCGGAAAAAGGGTCCGTCCCGGCAGGCAGCTCATCATATAAAATCTTCGCACCAAATCCTCTCCCACCTAAAAATTTCCTCCTCGTGTTCTCTTCTATCTCCTCTTCCTCAAAACTCTCTGAAGTCAGGTCTATTCTTAATACCTTTCCCGGCATTTTTATCATCTTCATATAGTATATAAAATATAATATTTCTTTGGTATAGAATGGTGACATTTTTGAGGAGGCTAAAAGAATTTATGGACAGATTAATCAGTGAAAGAAAACTTGAACAAAAGGACCAAAACCCTTTCAAATTTTGGTTTACTTTCTGTGTATATGAAGTTATATATTAAACCTTCCGCATATATTGATTGCTTTCCTATTCCTATGCTTTCACCTCATCTTATACAGCAACTCATTTATAGCGGTGCCGTGATATCCGAGCTCGCCACCCTGCTTCACACTCCTTTTGATACCGCGATGCCCTTTTCTTGGCGGATGCAATCTCAAAACAGGCTTGATTTTGTATTTTGTCAGATCCTGCATCTTCACTTCCCCTGTGCACAGAGCGTGTGCCAGCGCCTTGAACGATTCAAACGGCGTATTATCACGTAAATATTCCTCTGTCAATCTCTTACCTCCTTCCAGTCTACCACGGCGTTTCAATAATAACTCCAGCATATCCTCTGAAATCTCTCCCCAGGCAACGTAATCCTTCACTCGCTTCAGCATCCCCCGGTAGTAGTCGCTCTCGTCCACTATTGCGCAATGATTGACCCTGTGTAACCTCAATAGCTGCAACGTGTACTTTATCTCCGGTTTTATTCCTACACTCCCTCTCAATTTCACTATCGCATACATTGTATATATATCATCTCTTTATCGCAGAAGTCTTCACAAGTGCATTGAAGGTTGCCATAGCGAAGTTAAAAGTTGTTCTGGTACTTCCCTTTGCCTTTGTCCATATATCCTTTATACCTGCGAACTCCAGTACCTTCTTCGGTGTGTCACCTGCTGCGAGTCCCAATCCCCGTGGTGCTGGCTTCAGTGTTATCTCCACACCTCCTGACTTACCACTCACTGCGAATGGTAGCGAATGCTTCTCTTCGCAGTTACACTCCCATGACCCACAACCGCGCTCTATATGCCGTAAATTCAATTCCGCAGCCCTTATCGCCTTCGTTATGCTATTACGCACCAGAGCATCTTTACCAAGCCCTATGCCTATATAACCATCTTTATTACCCACAATTACGCACACCCTAAACTTTATCCTCCGTCCCGAATCGGTCATCCGCTGCACCATGTTTATATCCAGAACCTCCTCACTGAGGTCAGGCATCAATGTCTCTATTATTTGATACTCCTTTATTGGGTATCGAGACTTCAATGCTTCCTCTATCGTTTTTATCTCACCAGTCTGTACTAGTTTGCCCAATTTTGTAACTGGCTTCCATTCCTCTTCCTCTTCACGCCTTATTCCCGCCATTCGTTAATATCCTCTCCTTCACTATCTTAAAAATATCAGGGATAGAAGTATCACCGGTATAGGATGCAATATGCTCACCTCTAATACGTTCTTCCGGAGGGAAGACGACAGGATCATGTGGGACCTCCATACCGGAATCAATAACGCCCTTTAATGCAGCAAATATCCGCGAGCCATGTACTGATGTATGGAGTCCGATATCGAGTATAGCCTCTTTGAACCCCGCCTCTATCGCTTTCTTACCGAATAATAACCCGGTAAGGTAAGCTGCAGGTAAATTCTTACCCCCTCCCTCGTATCCATATCTCCTCAGTTCCTTTGACGTCGTGTCAACAAATGTCCTGTCTCCCTGCTTATCTGTCGTTATCAACTGTATCCTGAGGTAACTATTGCTCCGCCTCACGACCACTCTTGGCTTATGACTCATGAGGAGCTTTAATCGCTTCCGATAATCTGTTTTCCCTTCCCTTCGACGTCGGAAAGGGACTCTATACAATGGTCCTCCAATTGCTTTCTTTTGTAACATCTTAATCTTAACCTGATTCTTCTTTCCTTATCATTGCTTCCAACCGCGCGACGCTTTTAATCTCACCACCCTTTGCCTTGTTGTATAACCTGTGATACATACTCTTATCAATTACCCCCTCTGCTCTTAGTTCCTTTAACCGGCGTCGTAAAGCTCTTATTCTGATTATCCACTGCCGCTTCTTACTCCTGCGTGCACCTTGCGTTCCTTTCCGAGACCCATGCCCCTTCCTACGCCCAAGTGACTTCTTCAATGCTCTTACTCTTGCGCGTCCTCTACTCACACCTCTCTTCGGCTTCTTCCTTATCACGCCCTCTTCTATCAAATCTCTGATATCCGCTCTCGTTATCGCTTCTTCGACATCACTGATTGATTCAGGGTCTATCCATACTCTCCCTTCTCCCACCTTCAATACCTTAGCTGCTATCCGCCGCTGCTTCGCCAAGTTTGTCATTGCTCTTTTTTTTATCTTATTCTCTTGGCACTAATAAAGTATCTAAACCATTTCTTACTATACCTATTTTAAAGTTATCATTATCTTTATCACTATCTTTTATCTCCGCCTCCACTGCTGCACTGAGTGACTCATATGGCTGTATCCCCCATCTGACCAGCATATCATGGTCAAGCGCAGATACAATAGAGAGCTGAATTCGTTTCATCACCTTCTGTATGTAGAACGCTTTATGGCCACCGAGCACGAAATTCGTCCTGATTGCTTCTTCTGTTGCTTCATAACTCGTATATTCGTTCATCCACTCTTCGAAATAAGCATCCCCTATTCCTTCACGGCATTCTGCAACCAGTATCAACTTGCCGCCAGGAACAACCGCCTGATAGCAGTTCTGAATTGCCTTCGTAGCCTGATACAGATTCCTGTCCTTCGGAAAGCCACCCGCACTTACTACCAGAACATCGAATAAACCTGTTTCATACAAGAAGAGTTCTTTTGCCACTGCGGCACCCTTATCAAACACAGCCCTCAGGTCACCTGCATATGCCGCTACCACATCCCCTGAGGCATCAGCAACGATATTAAGTACGAAATCAGGAGGTGCGAAAGAAGCTGCCTCGCTCATATCCAGATGCACAGGATTATCAGCTATATTTGCCGTCCTTGCTCTTTCATCTATTAAAAGTGCATGGTTCTTCCTTATCGTCTCGCGTGACGCTATGCCCGGCAGGATACTCTTTCGCCCACCTCCAAATCCCGCATAGTAATGCAGGGTTATATCCCCGGTTAGAATTCGTATATCTGCATCCATATATGCCCTATTCAGTCTCACAGGAGTCCCTCTGGCTGTAGTTCCCACGTATACCAGATCGGGGGCATTGCAATCGTGGATCACAATCTTGAACTGCTTGTGCTTGTAATACTTCCCAAGTATTCTTCGCAGATCTCCAGTGGAAGGCGGGGGGTGCGTGCCACAAGCCACAAGCAGTGAGACATTCTTATCCTTATGCTGCCCTATCTCCCCTGTCAGAGCATCGAGCATCATCTCTGTCGGTGCATTCCTTGTATGATCATCCACAACAATCACGATATTGTCGCCTTTTGCTGCTAATATCTCACCGAGTTGTTTCGTGCCAATAGGGTTCTTGATGGCACTCTGTAGTACTTCGCTGGTATCTTTACTCTCTCTCTTATACCCTTTATTCCACTTAGTACTACTCCTCTCTAATAGCTCTGCTCCTTTTATATCCACATCTATCAGTCCGGTGCCATAAGGAATTTTTGTCATATCGTTTTTTCACTCAAATGCCGCTTTTATGCACTCCCTCGTGCTGCATAGCGTCGAACATGCACCATTACAGATGAGGGGCACGTATCGCTTCATCTTACCGGAGTTCGTCAATACTGACTTATAGTGCCCAAAAGCAGGTGAGACCACGTAGCACGTGTCGCAAAAGACCTTAACGCCGTAACTCTCTATCTCTTTTATCAATCCATGTAGCTGGTTCTTTATCCTTCTCGCTGTGAATATGAAGACCTCTTTTCTCACTTTTTCAGTTTCCCTCCTCCTTCCTCTTTCTGCCTTCAAATACCGGTATATTTGCCTTATCTCACTATAAGAGCAATGCGGACATCCTATCGCTATCACCTCCGGCTCATCTCTATTACCTTCACTGCCACATTCTTCATAAACGTCATCCAAATCTCTCCTCTCTAACTCTATCTCCTCCAGGTCTGTCTCACTCAGCTCTGCCGTTACCCTTTTCACATGGTACATCCCGACAGCCCCGGTAGCCCCTATTGCCGCAGATAGATGCTTCAGTTCGTCGCCATTCGGGTGCTGATTCGCAGCAAGTTCTATCACAGGTATTCTATCTCCTGCAAGCTGCCCTACGAGATATCCAAGTGCACTATAATCCGCATCTGTGAGTGTGCAATTCACTCTCACTTTCATCTTCGGCATTCTATTCTCAATCAAATGGAGTCCATAAAGGGGTGTTTTACCTATTAGCGCAGATGCGAGAGCAGATGGGGCACCTTCCATATTCGTCATCGCACCAAGGACTGAGTTCGCATATAACACCGCAGATGATTCCGCCCATGCGAGATGGCTACCCTCTACGGGGGTACACCCTTCCAGTAGATAAGGCACACAGGTGCATTCTGGTAAGATGCCAAGGTTGGAGTATGCTGCAAGTATCCGCTTCTGTCTATCTGCAAATTCGTCTGAGATGTTCATCTCAGCCCATCTATCCCGATCCATACCCATAGGGTTTAGTGTGCTCTTCACCTCCACTCTACCCTCAAGATTCTCTATAAACTGAAAAGCGTCACCTATGGTCTTGTATGATACACCAGAGACGTGTGCACTTTCTATTGGTATCAATCTGGACGCATCATTAAGGTCTCCAATGGCAACAAGTATCTCCATTGCCTTCTTCTTCGTCCAGCCTGCTTCTCCTTCGTATATCCGCTCTTCTTCACGGGTGAGGTACATTTTCTTATATCATATCCGGTATCAACATTAGCTTGACTTTGTCATTTTGCATTTTAGAATAAAGCTACTTAATTTTTTTAATATCTTTTCCTAACATTATTTCAAATTAGCCGAAAACAATCTGAGATACTGGACAGCCCGGATAGCAATTTCCACAGTGTTAACATTCACAAAGGATCATCATATCTCTCTCTCCAATCTATCAAAAGTGAAGCTATAACGATGCTGAAGGTCGTGATACTCGCAATGTGCTTTGAAGGTGATATAACCTTCATATAAGCGAATTAAAGGCTAAATCATTGTTGAGAGGGTCTACAGGCTTCTAAGCAGGTTTTACAGTCGATCAGACATAGAATACCCTCTTTAAAGCCGTTGGCTTTTAGATTTACTCTGTCCTCTGTGACAAATCACTTCTCTTGGTGTCGTTTTGATTGGCATTGCCATTTCTTTGGGTTTCAGGGATAAAGGAAACCTACAAAGGCTTGTTGAATGGTGCCATTTTGGAGGGGTTATATTATTCTGGTTTTAGATTGATTGGTGTGATTAAAGGGACCATTTCTTGTGAATAAGACATAAGGGCTATACAAAAAAGAGAAGGGGGAAGGCGGGAAGTAAAGGAGAAGGCACTGTTACATTTTACATTTACATTTACTCCCTCGCTTCCACGATTTTTAACTTTTTAGCAATTTCACCATATCTTCTTTCTTCTCCTTGCGGCATACACTACAACACCTGCTATAGCTATAGCAGCTATGACACAG
>Ga0190351_1000116_pt1 | contig 8190 bp, 6 predicted proteins | sample 487213910_MG_FD_163431 | JGI IMG/M metagenome (GOLD analysis project Ga0190351, IMG submission 163431) | Hydrothermal vent microbial mat bacterial communities from Southern Trench, Guaymas Basin, Mexico - 4872-13-9-10_MG | ecosystem: Environmental > Aquatic > Marine > Hydrothermal vents >... | reverse complement strand
GCTATTTGCCACGTGGTGTGAGCTACAGTCTATCCTTGGTACCGCTAAAGTCTGTAAGGTTTCACACACCACGGTGCGGCGATATCTCCGTGAACAAAACTGGCCTGCGAGATATCGTGCCATACAGGCCAAGGCCCAAGCCAAGGCCGATGACCGCATTGCGGAGCAGCAGGCCGAGTCCTTAACGCTTATACGGGAGGCCAAGTGCCGGGTGGCTGAGCGCATCCGTACCGGTGACATCAAAAGCCACTCTACGATTGCCGATTTGGACCGCCTGGTTCGCCTTGAGCAGCTTCTCATCGGCGGCCCGGACCAACGCACCGAAACGATTGTAGAAATCGAATATGTCGAGCCGGAAAAGAAATCACGTGACCGTGAATAAGAAGCCCTATCAGTGGCTGAAAAGCAACAGGAATAAGCGCTTTTTGTACCTCTGGGGCGGGGCAAGCAGCTCAAAATCGCATACAGTGGGCCAGTATTTGCTTTTCGAGAAGCTGTATAAAGAGCGGAATATCCGCATTCTTGCGCTGCGCAAAACCCGGCCTGCCGTGAAGGCCAGCTGCTGGGAGGTGGTGCATCACTGGCTGAATAAAGCCGGCTTGCCGTATACGGAAAACCGCTCGGAGCTGACCATTACCGCGCCCAACGGCAATCGATTTATATTTGATGGGTTGGACAACGTGCTCAAGAAAAAGTCGATGGAGGGCATTAACTACGTTTGGCCTGAAGAATTAGCAGCGGTGGGGCACGATGCCAGCTTCACCTTGCGCGAATTTATGCAGCTTAACATCATCTGCCGAGCGCACAACCCAAACGGGCCAAATCAGATTTTTTGCACCTTCAACCCGGTGGACCCTGTCGGCAACGAATGGCTGAAAAGCCTCGTGGACGCGGCAAATTCAAGGGCCGATTCGGCGGCTATGCATATTACTTTTGACGATAATCCATTCTTATCGGAGGCAGAGGCGAACCAAATCAGAAGCCTTGCGCAGTTGGATGCTGAATATGATAAGATATATCGTCAGGGCCAGTGGGCTACGCCGCGCTTTATCATTTACGAAAATTGGGACACCGTGCCCGATTGGCCTGCCCGGTACGACCAGCGCATTTGGGGCCTGGATTTCGGCTACAGCAGCAGTCCTGCGGCGCTGGTGGAAATCAGGACTCGCTCTAATGATGTTTGGCTTGCAGAGCGGCTCTATCAAACCGGACTGACCAACCCTGAGCTTATTGCTGCACTAGAGACCGCAGGCGTGCCTCAAAACGACTTGATAGTTGCCGACCCAGCCGAGCCGAAGTCTATCGAGGAGCTGCGCCGGGCCGGCTATAATGTCCATCCGGCGGATACCGGCCCGGATTCTGTGCGTTTCGGCATAAACGCTGTTAAGCAGTTCAGATTGCATATCCTCGCCCGCAGCCAGGCTCTGCTGCGTGAGATTCGCGGCTATAAGTGGAAGCAGAACGCAGCGGGCGAGCCCTTGCCGGAGCCTTTGAAAATCAACGACCACCTTATGGACGCCATGCGCTATGCCTTGGCTAAGATAGTGCGCAGGCAGGCGGTTGGCATTGTTTTCGTCTCTTCCGAGCCGGCCTCCGCTGAAAATATGGAGGATTATGATTTTGCTTTGGCAGAAGCTCATTGACAAGTTAATACGGCCCAAAATCGCTTCTCCGGGCGCGTGGAATATTAGCACGTATCAATCCGGACGGCCCTATTACCCTGACGTTTCATATAAGGCCCTTTTGGACAAGTATGAGTCCTGGGTGTATGCCTGCGCCCATAAAAATGCGATTAGCTGTGCGCAGATACCGCTACGATTATACGTCAGCAAGCCGTCGCGGCGGGCAAAGGCCCTTTTTCCAACCAAATCACTGGACCCGGAAACGAAAAACTACCTGGCCGCTACACCCACCGCCCAAAAGTACGTTGCACAGGCCGTAGATGTCGAAGAGGTGCTCGAGCACCCATTTCTCGACCTGCTGGAGCGGGTGAATTCATTCATGAATCAATTCGACCTTTTTGAAACGACCGTGCTCCATCAAGAACTCACTGGTAACGCATACTGGTATTTGGTTACTGATAACAGCGGCTTGCCCGTTGAAATCTGGCCCTTGCTGCCGCATCGTGTCCGGATTATTCCTGACAAGCAGAAATTCATAGCCGGCTACGAATACGCTCTGTCGGAGGCGCAAAAGCATGTTCTCGAGCCGGAATCTGTTGTCCACTTTATGTACATAAATCCGCAGAATGTCTATTACGGCATGGGCCCGCTGCAGGCGGCAGTGCTTGCGGCAGACCTAGCGCACAATATGAACTTGTACGAAACGTCGCTCTTTGCCAACCGGGCTTGGCCTGACCTGGCTATGGTTTTACCAGCTGAATATGGCACGCCGTCGGAAGAGGAAATACGGCGCATTCAGCAAAAATGGCGGCAGGGGTTCGGCGGGGTGCGCAAGGCCGGTAAACTAGCAATCCTGCACGGCGGAGCGGACATAAAGCCGTTGTCTTTGTCGCCGCGTGAAATGGCCTATTTGCAGGGTCGCAAGGCCACCTTTACGGAAATTTGCGGGGTATTTGGTGTTCCGCCTTCAAAAATCGTCTCCGAAGATGTTAATCGAGCCAACGCAGAAGCCGGCGATTACGCTTATATGAAAGACACCATCCGGCCCAGATTGCGGAAAATTGAGCAGAAAATCAATGAGAAATTGCTGCCTCGATACGACGAGCGGCTCTTTTGCCTTTTTGACAATCCCGTGCCTGAAGATAAGGACTATCGATTGAAAGAGATTCAAACGCACTTGAAAACCGGCTTTTCTACGATTAACGAGGAACGCCGTGCCGAAGGTTTTGCCGCTGTGCCTTGGGGGGATGTGCCTATTATGCCCATAAATATGGCCCCGGTAGGGACGCCGGCGCCAGAGCAGGAATCGCGTCCCCAAACAAAGGCTAATCTCCCGCCGCTGGGCCATCCGACAAATTTCGTCAACCAGCCGTTCGTCCGGGCCGTTGCCGCACACTTCCAGGCCCAATATGCTGAAATTTTGCGAAAATTGAATGCGACAACTTTCCGGGCATTAAAAGGCCCTGCCGACGACTATGTTTCGGGCTGGTTCGATATGGCCCGCTGGCGCGAGGACTTGGCGGAGAGAACGGAATCGTTTGTGCGCTATACGCTTCTGGCTGGTGGCGAAAAGGCCCTTAAGCAGCTTGTTACCGACCGGCCATTCAATGCCCTTAGCCCGGCGGTTCTGCACGCCCTTGAGCATTATCGAACAGCGCGTATCGCCGCCATATCTGAGCACGCACCAAAGCAGGTCCGCGCCGCTGTAGCGGCAGGGCTTGCCGCCGGCGAAGGCGCAGCCCAAATCCGCAAAAGAATTCAGGAAATCTATGATGACCTGACCTCCTGGCAGGCGGAGAGAATCGCCAGAACCGAAACCATCTGGGCGTGGAACGAAGGCGCCCAGCAGGGCTATATACAATCCGGCTTGGTCGAGAAAAAACAGTGGGTAAGCAGTGGGGATGCCCGTTCCTGCGATTATTGCCTAAGTATGGACGGCAGGATTGTCGGAATCCGGGACTGCTTTTTCCAGCGCGGCACCGAGCATCCGCTGGGCGGGCTGAAATTTGATTATGAGGATATAGAGCATCCGCCGTTGCATCCCAACTGTAGATGCACAATCGTAGCGGTGCTTGAAGGGGTTTAATAATGGCAAAGAGAAAAGAAAAAGATGTTGTTTGTGCGGCTTGCCGCCGCCGCGTCAGCAATGCTGTTTACTGCCGAAAATGCGAGCTGTACGTGTGCAAAAGGTGCGCGGCCCCAGGAACATGCCCGAAGTGTGGAGACGACCTGAAATGATAGTAAGGGCCGAAAACAAGTTGATGAGAGGCAAAAATGGACGAAAAAGACGTAAAAAGAAAAGAGTACATCGGCAAAACGGAAACGGACGTTGAGGAACGCACCGTAACGGCAACCATCAATACCGCCACTGTTGACCGGCAAAAGGAGGTTGTTTTGCCTAACGGCGCCGACTTGGAGCGCTATCAGAAAAATCCTATCGTCCTTTGGGCACATCAATACAGCGAAACCCCGATAGCGCGCTGTCTGTGGATTAAAAAGAGCCGAAAAAGCATTGTTGCTAAGGCGAAATTCGCCCAGACGGAAAAGGCCGATGAAATTTTCCAGCTATATCGCGATGGATACCTGAGCGCTTTCAGCATCGGTTTCATAGCAAAGAAGTGGCGGGAACCCAGCCCCGAGGACATAAAAAAGCACCCCGAGTGGGCTGAAGCCAAGCGCGTTATTGAACAGTGGGAGTTGCTGGAGTTTTCTGCCGTCCCCGTACCGGCAAATCCGGAGGCCCTGGTCGTAGCCGTAAAATCAAATGACATAAAGATTTCACCAGAAACCAAGGCGGAACTGGGCCTTGAAGATGAACAAGATGACGATGAGGAAGCGACCTTTATAGTCTGGGATTCGCCGGGCTTTGACGTCCATAAGCGCGGGGTTATTCCTTACCGGCAGACGCCAAAGGCGCCGGAAAATACGCCTTGGGACGGCGGTAAAGAGGTGGCCGCTGCCGATGTTGATGACCTGAAAATAATGTGTGCGTGGTACGATGCCAGCAAGCCGGATTTGAAAAGCAGTTATAAGCTGCCGCATCACCAAGCCAAAGGCGCCCACCCGGTGGTCTGGCGGGCGGTAGCCAACGCAATGGCCCGATTAAACCAGACAGATATTCCTGCTGCCGACAAGCCAGGCGTCTATCGGCATCTGGCGCGGCATTACAAAGAGTTTGGCAAAGAGCCGCCGAAGTTTATGGACTCAGCCTCGCTGGAATTGAAACCGTATCCAAACGAGCATTCTTGCCGGCTGCATCCGCCAGAGAACTACGACAAATTCCGGCGCGTTAACTGCGCCCAGAAGCATGACGGCAAATGCATCGACGTCGTTTACGGCATTAAAGATGGAAAGTCGGAGATTCAGGCCCTTCGGTTCAGCACAAAAGTTTGGACCGCCGCTGCGGCTAAAGCCGTTTGTAAAGCACGCGGCGGTACATTTGAACCGGCAGCGGCAAGCGTTCAGATTCAGCCGGTGTCGATAAGATTTACGCCAGTGGTGGACGTAGCGGCGATAGCTAAAGAAGAAATCAAGAGAAGAAAAGGGTTGGTTTACTGAAAAGCTGGAGCAATCAGGCTTTGGCATAACGGAGATGTTGCTCAGAGACATTAGTTGTGCAAGGCGGGAGATTGCAGGCAGCGATAGATTTGTAAATAAACGAAGGAGAGTTAAAAATGTCGAAAGAAGAAGTGATTATAAGGCTGCTCAAAGATTACGAGCATAACGGCCAAACATATCCCGCCGGGCAACTGTTGAAAACCGATGAATTGGGCGCCGATACGCTTACCGAGCAGGGTATAGCTGAGATTTACGAGCCGACCGCCGAGGACCAGATTGTGCCCGCCGAGGAAGGCAACCTTAGCGCCGATGATATTCGCAAGGTGGTCAAGGCCATTTTGGACGAGCAAGCCAAGCAGAGCATCAAATCTCTGCCCATGTCCGGCTCGGACCAATATGTTAAAACCGGCGGTTTCGTAAACTTTGCCCATTTTGCGCAGGAGGTGTATCGGGCAGGCCCCGGCAACAACAGAAGCGAAGCGCTTAATCGCTGGCAGCAGCATTGCAAGGCGTCCGGCTTGAGCGAAGGGGTCAATGCGGACGGCGGCTTTCTGGTGCCGACTGAATTCAAAGACAAGCTGCTGATGAATGTGCTGGAAAGCGCCATTGTTCGCCCCCGGGCCACCGTTATACCGATGTCGTCCAACTCGGTTAAGATTCCGACCGTTCTGGAGACCAGCCGCGCTAGCAGCGTCTATGGCGGCATAGTTATTTATCGGCCCGGCGAAGGCGCGGCCAAAACGGCGAGCAAGCCCGAATTCGGTCAAGTGCAGCTGACTCTGCATAAGCTGGTTGGGCTTTGCTACGTAACGGACGAACTGCTTGAGGATTCGCCTATCTCGCTGGAGCCGCTGCTGACCAGGATGTTTGCGGATGCTATCGCTTTCACCGAAGACGAGGATTTCATCAACGGCACGGGTGCCAACCAGGCGTTGGGAATAGTTAATGCTCCGTGCTTCGTAACCGTGCCCAAAGAGTCCGGGCAGGCTGCTGCAACTATCGTTACGGAAAATATCGTCAAGATGTGGAGCCGCTGTTATCCTCGCTCGCAGGGTAAAGCGGTGTGGTTGGCTAATCCGGACTGTTTCCCGCAGCTGGCCACTTTGAGTTTGAACGTGGGCACCGGCGGTAGTGCGGTTGGCCTGCTGCAAGTTAACACTTCAGGTATCGCTGGCGCCCCATCAATGTCGCTGCTGGGCCGGCCTTTAATACTTACCGAGCACTGCCAGACAGTAGGAACGGTGGGCGATATCCTGCTCTGCGATTGGAGCCAGTATCTCATCGGCTCAAAAAGCGGGGGCGGATTGAAAGTCGATACCAGCATTCACCTGAAATTCGATTATGACGAGACGGCGTATCGATTCGTGCTGCGTTATGACGGCCAGCCTTGGTGGGCCGGGGCACTTACGCCGAAGCACGGCAGCAACACGTTGAGTCCGTTCGTCGGGCTTGCCACGAGAAGTTAAATTATTGTTTAGGAGATTGCTTATGACTTTTTCGCAAGAAGCACAATTGGTCAACTGTCTTGTGCCAGTTGCCGATTATCAGAACGGCGACCCCGCGAGCGATGTGGTAAGCATGGCCGAGTGTGATAAAGGAATCTTCATCCTCTACACCGGCGCAAACGCCAGCGGTGACGCGGTTATTACTGTGGAAAGCTGCGATGACACCACGCCGACAACTGCTACTGCCATACCGTTTCACGTTACGAAGTATGAAACAAGCGGCAGTGATGTTGCCAGTGCGTCATACGCAGCCGTAGCCGCAACTGGTTTTACCACCAGTCAGACGGCCAACGTCTTTTATGTCATCGAGGTTTCTGCTGCTGATTTGTATGGCACTGACAAGTATGTTCGCTTGAAGGTGACCGAAAATACCGATAATGCGGTTGCCGGGGGCGCTTTCTTTATCGGCCTGAAAACGCGCTACAAAGAGTCCACTATGGACACTGCCATAGCGTAATAAGTGTCTGACTAATTCGGCCCCGGTGGGCCCGGTATTCCTCCGGGCCTCCGCCGAGGCCATTGCAAAGGAGACGATGATGTCAAATCCGTTAAATTCAAAGTGGCTCTCAGGTTCATTGATTGTATATCCACCGAACCAGCCTGGCACGGCTTATCACGTCAACAGCAACACCGGTGCGGATACGAATACCGGTTTGGACTGGGATAATGCCTTAGCTACAATTGATGCAGCCGTTAACAAATGCACGGCTAACAACGGGGATGTAATATGGGTGCATCCGGCGCACGCCGAAAATTTAGCGGCGGACAGCGCCATTGATATAGATGTGGCTGGTGTCACCGTGCACGGCATTCGCCGAGGCAGATTGATGCCCACGCTGACTGTTACCGCAACCGCTGGCGATTGCAAATTGGCCGCAGCTGGGGTAACCATTAAAAATCTGCGCTTTGTTGGCGGCGTTGACGCCAGCACGGGCTGCATCGAGGTGAGCGCAGCCGATTGCTCGATTATCGATTGTGAATACCGCGATGCTACCGGCCAAGCTACAGATGTAATTATAACCACTGCCAGCGCAGACCGCTTGCTGATTGACGGCTATCGGCACATTGGTGCCGCTGCTGCGGGGGCTAACTCGGCTATAGCTCTGGTAGGCGCAGATGATACGGTCATCAGGAATTTTCAGATTTATGGAAACTTTGCCGTATCGGCTATCGATTTTCGGACAACTGCATCCAAGCGGGTAAAAATTCACGGCGGGGAAATCTGGACTGAAAACGCCGCTGATGTCTGCATTAAGGATACTATCACTGCATCAACTGGGTCTATCGGGCCAGATTTGTTTTTAATTTTGCAGGATGACGCCGCAAACGTTACCGAAGCGGTTACCGGCACCACCTTCCAACTGTGCGACCCTATCTACGTGTGCAATGCCACCGGAGAAAAAGGAATGCTTATCAACTGGTCTGCATCTACCGACGAATAAGACAGAAATAGTCGCGTAAAAAGATATAATGCGAAATCACGACCTTTACAAACAGTTGAAGGC
>Ga0190351_1000115_pt1 | contig 8201 bp, 5 predicted proteins | sample 487213910_MG_FD_163431 | JGI IMG/M metagenome (GOLD analysis project Ga0190351, IMG submission 163431) | Hydrothermal vent microbial mat bacterial communities from Southern Trench, Guaymas Basin, Mexico - 4872-13-9-10_MG | ecosystem: Environmental > Aquatic > Marine > Hydrothermal vents >... | reverse complement strand
ATGCAGACCACTACCGGGATATCATTCTCCACGCAGGTTGCCAGGTCATGGCAGGTCATCAGGAAACTACCGTCACCTGCAATATCTACCACCCTCTTATCCGGCGCCGCGACTTTAGCACCTATTGCCGCAGGGAACCCGAACCCCATCGTACCCAATCCACCGGAGGATATAAAAGTACGGGGCTTCTTTGTCATGTAATAATGCGCTGCGAACATCTGACACTGTCCTACTTCGGTCGTGACTATTGCATCGCCATCCAGGATATTATTGAGTTCTTTTATTAAAATATCTGATACTGATGACCCCGGTCTCCGTATATCCTTTATGCACTCTTCACAAGCTGAATGCATCTCTTTTATCCGCTGTAACCATACGCTTCCCTCGTGGATGCTCTCTTTCTTAAGCCATTTCAATATATCAGAAAGCGCAAGCTTCACATCCCCCACAATCGGAATATCCACCGGCATGTTCTTATTTATCTCAGTAGCATCCACATCCACCTGTATCAATGTCGCATCGGGAGCAAACTGGTCCAGTTGCCAGCCTGTCAATCTATCGCTGAATCGTGTACCAAGGGCGAGCAGGGCATCGCATTCGTTCAGCGCTCTGTTCGCATAGATACGCCCGTGCATACCAGCCATACCCAAACATAAAGGATGGCTTTCCGGGATTGCTCCTTTGCCCATCAATGTGGTGACAACGCCAGCACCGAGCAATTCCGTTAAAGCCAGTAATTCTTCCGTTGCACCGGCACTTATAACACCGCCACCTGCGAGAATGAGAGGGCGTTCTGCATTTGCAAGTACTTCCGCTGCTTTCTTCGTCTGCACTTTATTCGGGTTTATATTTGGCTTATAACCCGGGAACGTATCCTCGGGATGCAATTCTACTTCCACTCTATTCGCCTGGACATCCCTCGGCAGATCAATCAGGACAACTCCTTTCCTTCCGGTATTGGCGATATAAAAGGCATTATGAATGACCCAGGGTAAATCCTCTGTTTGCGTCACCAGGAAGTTATGCTTTGTGATGGGCATGGTGATTGTGAAGGTACTCGCCTCCTGAAATGCATTGGATCCTATTGCAGAGGTGGGCACCTGTCCGGTCAATGCAACGATTGATGAAGAGTCTGCGTTCGCGGTCGCCAGTCCAGTAACGAGGTTTGTGGCACCAGGACCAGAAGTGGCGATGCAAACGCCAGTTCGTCCAGATACACGCGCATAGCCATCAGCTGCATGCGCTGCACACTGCTCATGTCTCATCAGTATATGTCTTATCTCCTCTGTCTGGTAGAGCACCTCATACAAATCCAGCAGTGCACCCCCTGGTATACCAAATGCTACCTCTACTCCTTCCTTCTTCAGTTCCTCCACCACTATCTCCGCACCGCTCAACTTCTTCCCCGTCATTTCATTCCTCTTATACTTCCCCTATACATCTTAGATATACTTTAAATATACTTCTTCGTGAGTATCTTTGCATCAAGGATAAGGGAAAAGGAAAGAGAAAGAGAGAAAGATGAGATATGACCTGCATACACACTCGAAATACTCGCCTGATAGCATGCTCGAGCCCCGGGAGATAGTGAAACAGGGACGGAAGAGGAGGCTTGCCGGGATTGCTGTAACAGATCACAATACGATAAAAGGGGGATTGGAAGCGAAGAGATATGAAACCGATGATTTTAAAGTGATTGTGGGTTCAGAGATAATGACAGACCGGGGTGAGATAATAGGACTCTTCCTCGATGCGGAAGTGGAACCAGCCGAATTTGGAGTAGTAATCGAGGGGATAAAAGAGCAGGGTGGCATCGTTGTTGTACCACATCCATTTGATAGAATACGCCCGGGTTTACAACCCAAAGATGAAGATGCTAAGTTTATTGATTGCATAGAAGGCTTCAATTCGAGATGTCTCTTCCAGAGCTACAATGAGAGGGCGGTGGAATTTGCCAGCAGACATAAGCTACCAGTTACAGCGGGTAGTGACGCGCATTTCAGGTGGGAGATTGGAAATGCATTCATTCGAGCGAGTGCGTCCAGTGAAGAGGAACTGAAGTGCGATATACTGAATAATGAGATTGGATACGACGGCAGACTGGGCAACCCGTTGAACCAGGGCTTGAGCAAAGTACTTAAGACATGGAAAAGAGCGATTTCATCACGTAACCGGTAACTTATATCGCTTTGCTATATCTAAGAACGCATCTGCGAGATACCGTATCCTGTCCCAGCTCAAACCGTATGTATTTAACTTCCATACGCGTGTAGAACCCGCAAATTCGCCTATTATACCCCTCCTTTTCAGTTCGTCACTGAGGAAGAATCCACGACGCTTATGCGTACGTGCAACCTTATCGAAGCTATTACGTGTATCAACTCTGGATAATGTATGTTTACGCGGGTATTCACTCGCTACTGCACTACCCTCTATACGCAGGAACTCGCGAATGAAATAATTCGACTTCTTCACCTCTTCCTGCCAGTGCTTCACGCGCTCCTTAACGCGTGGGAATGAAGCCATCATTGAGAGTAGAGTCCCGCCCATGAGAGTACAACCCAGCAGTTCAGACTCCTTATTCTCAAATCGCTTACCCGTGATGTCACCAGAGATACGGGAAGTTCGGAAGACATGGGGTGCCCACTCTTCGGTCGTTGCGAGGATCCCGGAAGGAGCAACTGCCGCCATACCCTTGTGTCCAGAGCCAACGACGAAATCTGCACCTATCTCTTTGCCATTCACGGGCATCATACCCACAGAATATGCGCCATTGTAAAGAAAAGGGATTTCGTACTCCTTCGCTACCTTCCCCACGCCCCGCACATCATGCTCGTTCCCGAAGCTGTAATCGAAATGCTCAATGATGATCAGTTTCGGCTTCTTTCCGGTTGTAATTCGCACCTGCTCTATTGTATCTGCAACGGCATCACCAGAGATTATATTTACCTCGCCTGATGGTATTTCCCTGATCACACCGCCAGCAATCTCAACAGCTAAGTACTCGGTATAATGCCCCAGGTCAGAGAGGAGAACGATGTCCCCCTTATCGAGTAGTGATGATGTAACAGCCTGAAAGCCCCTTCTCGCTCCTGGTACCACTCTAACTTCATCCATACCCACAAATTCCGCTAGTTCTGCATGGAATTCATCCACTGGCGGTCTCCTTATCCTATCAAGCCTCTGGTCACGGCACCAATCACAGATGGAATATCCATCGCCATAAGCAATTAGCGCTTTACGCGCTTCTGGCGTCAGTCGCCCTCCAGGTTGTATCGGATTGATATTTATGTATTCTTCCTCGCGTGTCCTCAGCTCGATGTGGTTGGTGATGTACTTGAGTGAACTGTTCTTGCATTCCTTAAAATCCCTCAGGATTTGTTCAACACGTGCCACTCCTGCTGCTATTTCGTCTTCATTCGCTCTACCCGGCACTGCCTCTCGGAATATCTCACGCAGGTCTTCGAGCGCGAAGATCGCTTCATATAATTTCCTCACACGTGGTTCCATCATGGAATAAACAAAACCGTTTATTTCTAAGGCAAGTGAAAATAAGCAGAATTGGCCCAATATATTTTAGTTTTTACTTCTGCCCTCTCTTCCTGCGTTCCTTCTCGGCAATGCCCGCCTCCTTCTTCTGCTTCATTAACCTGTGTATCAGTTCGGCACCAGAGGGTTCTATTGGCTTCGCTTCTATATACCCGCGCTCCAGCGCACCCTCGAAGACATCCTTACCGAAATCGGTACGAACGATAACCGATGACCTGCCTTCAGGCGTGCCGTTATTTCCCACACTTATATCTGAGAACAGAGCAGCGAAATCTTCGCAAACCCTGCATCCAGCACGCTTATAATCCTCTATTTCAGAAAGTTCAGCACTTAAGAGCTCCTCTGCCTCTGCACCTGCATACACATGCAGAACATTCTCGCTTATCTGCATCTTCGTTATCTCATTTATGTTTATACCATGCTTGGCAGCGAGAAAGTCTGTTATCAACTTCTCATAAGTGTAAGAGCCCAGACAGAAGAGACCTATTCGCAATCTGATGTGGGATGAGAAGTTATGCGCATTATGGGTATCGCGTCCAACAGTAAGCATCCGCTCGTATGAGGACATCTGACATGGCGTACCTACCAGTGCAACACTCCAGAGATCATAGTTTAGAATGGCATCAGCAACGCCGGTGAGCGTTGCCGCGGGTGTATATTTAGTGCCTGCTGTCTTTATCAGGCTCGATCTATCCATTGCAACACGTACTTCAGGTTTCCAGTCTTTATCGCCCAGCGCAACGGTTATACAACCCTCCACTATACCCTCATCTAAGGCGTAAGCGAGTAGTGAAGTAACTGCCCCACCATCCTGACAGACCGCTTTTATCTCCTTATCTTTCGTGACAACCTCATACATCTCTTCCAATCCTTGCTTCAATTCAGGCTTCTCCACCCTCGGGCACTGATAATAGCAGTATCCACAATCTGGAGGACACTGCTGCCCTTCGCTTATCACCGGGCGCTCTTCCGAGAAGTCCACATTGAGATATCCGTAGTCCAAAAGCCTGCAAGTCGCCACACAGCCACCACAGAGCGTACACTTGCCCTTATCTATCACTTCACGCACCAAATCCCCAAAATCCTTCTTCTCTTCCATTTGTCACTAATCCCATCTTTTCTATATCTATCATGCCTATTTAGAGATATTACTATTACCTATTTTAAATATGGTAATGAAAGGTGGGGACAAGCGATAAAAAAACCTTTCTTTCAAAAAGAAAGCTTTGCCAAAGAAATATTATACTTTATGCACCATATAAAAATGGAAAAATAGAAAGTTTTTTAATATATAAAAAGAGATTGGAATCCAGTATAATCCTTCATATTTCAGGGATAAGGATAAGGTAAGCCATGCTGAGACCTGTGGAGATGCGGGAACTGCGTATAATCACCCTGGATGAGCATTTAGATAATGTAATCAAGAGAATAGACACTCTTGGCTCCGTTCACCTTACGGATATAGAGGAGTTTATGGATGACTGGGTTGGGCTTATAGAGCCAGCAAAAGCAGATTCGGTATTGATGAAGATATCGGAACTCCTGGCGCGTATTGATAACCTGCTCTCGCTATTGCAACCGCCAGAGGAGGGTGCAAAGGCAAAGAAAAAGAAGAGCCTGAAGGATAGGCTCTTTAAAGCACGAGAAGAGGAAGAGACGGCAGTGGTAACGGTGACACCAGGAGAGGAGAGAAGTCTGGCGGAGATAGAAGAGAAGTTCAGTGAGTTGGAGAAGATTGTAATCAGATTGACGGATGAGACTGCGAGATTGAGAGAAGAGCTGAAGGATACAGAGGATTTACTGGCAGTACTAAAGGAGTTAGTGGGTTTTGGGGTTGAACCAGGCTTTATAGGTGATAAATATTTTATATCTGTCTTCGCTGGCAGAGTGCCCACAGCAAACATAGATGAGCTGGATAAAACTCTTGATGACATAGTTGGGGAGCTCCATTTTGTCATCACACATGAGCTTGAGCATGATAATGGTAATGATACCAGAGATAAGTCTAAGTCTAAGTCTTTTGCTATCGTTGTAGCTATGAAGCGCGATAGGGATGCAGTGGAGAAAGTGCTTACACGCATGGACTTCGATTTGTGGAGTCCGCCAGCGGATATTTCCAGTCATGGCGCTGCTGAGGCAATGGAAGAGGCAAGTGCGAAGATAAAAAGATTGAGGCAGGAGATAGAGGCTAAAGAGCGTGAGGTAGAGGAAATAAGAGAGACAAAACTCTCTGAGCTGACTGCAATGCGTGAGACCTTACAAATGGAGGAGAACAAAGCGAAGGTAAAGGCGCTCTTCGGACAGAGTGAGCGTGTGCGGGTGATTATGGGATGGACACCCGAGGACAAAGTGGAGGAAGTAACAGCAGGCATAAGGGAAGAGACGGGAGGGCTCTCCATAGTAGAGGCGAAGAAGCCCGAGCGCGAAGATGCGCGGGTGCCCTCCTTATTGCGGAATCCGAAGCTCTTAAAGCCTTTTGAATCTGTTATCAAGATGTATGGACATCCGTTATATCGTGATATAGACCCTACATTGATCACTGCTATCATCTTCCCCATACTCTTTGGGCTTATGTTCCCTGATATTGGTCATGGGTTTATACTGATGCTACTGGGTCTTGCTTTAACACGTTTTACAGGGTTGAGTAAAGAGATGCGGGATATGGGCATCATCATACTATTATGCGGGCTTTGTTCAATGGTGGCAGGTACGTTATTTGGTGAATTCTTTGGCTTCAGTTTGTATGCTCGCGAACTTGTCAGCGAATCAGTACAGATGCACATTCCCGATTGGCTTATTCCTATCAAGAATCCAGTGATAGAGCCCATTGTACAGGTAGAGCTCTTCTTTGTTATTACTAGCCTGATAGGTGCGGCGCATATGGGGCTTGGTTTGGTATTCAATGTGATAAATCAGGTTCGAGCTAAGAGATTACATGGGATGATAAATGAGTTGGTAAAGATATGGTGTTTGGCGGGTGCTCTCTACTTCTTACTGGTACTCTTTGGTTTCTATTTCACGGAGCTCCAGGAGCACAACACACCGGTATTGCTGAGAAATGTAACCATCTTCGTGCTCTTACCAATCGCTTTACTCTTTATACTCAAAGTGGTGGAGGAATTAAGGCATGAGGGCGGTGAAGGGGAAGGTGGAAGTGCTGGGAAGAAGAGCATCATGGATTATCTCATCATTCTCATTGATGGTGTAATAGATGCACTACTGGAGAATTTCTTCCGATTCTTGGCGAATACTGTCTCTTATGGCAGGATTCTGGCGCTCGCACTCTGTCATGCTGCTCTGATTGAGGTCTTCATCATCTTCACTTTTATGTGCTTGAAGATGCCGGTACCTGTATTAGGACCGGTGATGGCGGCGCTGGTATTTTTGCTTGGAACTGCACTTGTGATAGTTCTTGAAGCGATAATGGCCGGTATCCACACCATCAGGTTGCATTTCTATGAGTGGTTCACGAAATTTTACGAGGGAGGCGGGCACGAATTCTCACCTTTTAAGCTTCGTGTTCGTGGTTCTTGATGACTTGATGATAGGAAGGAGGCGAGGGCATCGGTCATAGCGCGGGAAGAGCCCCTAACCGATTCTATCATCAGTCCGAATTTAGCTGCGAAATTCCTCACTACCCTTTCAAATTCCTCATCTCTCTCATCTGCCTCCGAGTAGCATACCTTAATAACGCGTTTGTAATGATTCTTCAGCAGTTTTATTATATTTGAAGTATCTATCGCTGCTGCTGTTGCTGTTGCACTCCGACATCTGTAGTTGTAGCCCCAGCCGCCAGCCATTATATTTATGCTCGATTTCAGAATCACCTGAGGCTCTTTTATTATTGAAGCACCGGCAGGCGTCATGAAGAAAGTACCAGCCTCCTCGCTCAGCAGCTCTTGCACCCTTTCTCTACCGAGAGCAATCTCTATGCAATTGTTCAATATCTCACCTCTTGCTCCTCTCGGTATCACCACGGGCACAGGGACTTTACGTATCAGCTCTTCCAGCTCGTCTGATGTGCAGCCACACAACCCGTAACCAAGCAGGACGAGATCAACCACTGGACTCAGTTCCTTCAACCCATCTCCTATCGCAGCCAGTAGCTTCCAGGGCTGGTCATGCAATCTTAACTCCATCACTATAATAATCACCGAATCCATAAGCTTATTGTCCTTAATCTCACGCCTGATATCATCAAGACGCTTCTCTTTTATCTCTATCTCTTCCTCTTTAGCGAGCTCGGTAAGAAATCGCGTATTCATCTCCCGGCTCGCCATGAGGATTGCAGGATTCGTTGTATCAGGTAATACGATGAATACACGCTTGATGCCGGTCCATATAATGACATCATGTATCTCACGCCTCAGAATCTCACAGGTGATTATTCCGAGGTGCATGGTGCGTTTTGGCTAGGCTTTATTCCGCCACCACTTCCACACCATACTCCTTCTCAAGAAATGCTATGCACTCATCCCTGGTTAGTCTATGCCTGGCTGGTACCTTTTTTCGCTGTATCCGGCGCTCCTTTATTCGATAACCCGGTCTTTTCAGAGATACTGAGACGTCCATACCGAAGATACCGACATTTGGATCATAGCGAATACCAAAATCGGTATGTTCTGCAATTCCGAATGAGAAATTCCCGAAGG
>Ga0190351_1000114_pt1 | contig 8284 bp, 6 predicted proteins | sample 487213910_MG_FD_163431 | JGI IMG/M metagenome (GOLD analysis project Ga0190351, IMG submission 163431) | Hydrothermal vent microbial mat bacterial communities from Southern Trench, Guaymas Basin, Mexico - 4872-13-9-10_MG | ecosystem: Environmental > Aquatic > Marine > Hydrothermal vents >... | reverse complement strand
GGGCTGTCAAGGAGTGCTCGCTCGCCTGCATTCCGCAGCGGCCCTCCTTGACAGATAAATAGTCCCTTAAAGAAAAAACTTTTTTGCTTCAACCAAATCTACTTTTTAAAAGGTATATAGAAGGTAACAAAGAGGCCAGAGAGACTATTCAGGGGGTGGCAAATCTCTCTAATTATGCCATCAAATGGTTTAGGTTTATTATTTTTCAAAAATAATCCTGTTTGCTTCAGGCAAGCCTGCGGATAATATTTTGCTCTTGTTGGCCCATGAACAGGTCTGAGAAAAAAATGATTTTTTCAACAGCCTGTTAATACTTAAAACTGTTTTTGGCATTTAGACATTTGGATTTCATTTGGTATTTGGATTTTTTAGACCATATTTAAACATTTGTTCTTTTTGTTAAATTGCTTATGGCCTGACTTTGCCGTGGCCCTGGGACTGAATAGAAAATTTTTTTTGACAATTTTTTTTTAAATATATTATATTTAATTATTCCAAGAATAAATGGGAGTTAGGATGAAAAAGATAGGAATAAAATGGGGGGTAATTTTATTAGTGATTTTCTTTTTATGGCCGGCAATAAGCCAGGGCAGATATATAGAGAAAGAGAAGAAAGAAATATCCAAAAAGCCACCTTCAAAAGAAGAGATTTTAAGTGCAAAAAAAGGAAAGCAAAGGTTAGAATATGCTGAAGGAGAGGTACTAGTAAAGTTTAAAAGAGGTGTTAGCCTAAATCAGGTAAAAATATAACATTTGCCTATTCTGTTCGTATAGCAAAACACTTCAAGCGTTTGTCAGAGAGGAAAAGGCAGGCATATGTACTCCTAAAATCAGATAGATTGAGCACTAAGGAGATGGTGGCCTTTTTAAAAGAGACCCGAGGGTAGAGGCAGTATCTCCAAACTACAAAAGGTATATTTTACAAACTTCTCCCAATGATCCTCTATTTGGTGAACTATGGGGCCTAAATAATACAGGACAAGCAATAAATGGTGTTTCTGGTACACCAGATGCAGATATTGATGCACCAGAGGCATGGGATAAAAATACGGGCTCAAATGAAGTAGTAGTGGCCGATATAGATTCAGGGGTGGATTATACCCATGAGGATTTACAGGCAAATATGTGGGTAAATCCAGGAGAGATTCCACATGATGGTATTGATAATGATGGGAATGGCTATATAGATGACGTTTATGGTATAGATGCATATAATCAGGATTCAGACCCCATGGATGACAATGGTCACGGCACTCATACCTCTGGGACCATAGGGGCCGTAGGTAATAATGAGATAGGGATTAGCGGTGTTAGCTGGAGTGTTAAGATAATGGCCCTAAAGTTTCTCAATGCAGATGGTTGGGGTTACGATGCCGATGCCATTGAGTGCATTGAGTATGTTATTGATATGAAATTACGTGGTGTAAACATAGTGGCCATAAATGCCTCTTGGGGAGAAGAAGGGTATGACGAAATTTTAAAAGATGCCATTGAGGCAGCAGGGGATGTGGGGATCATTTTTGTAGCAGCAGCAGGAAATGAGGCAAATGATAATGATGGCAAGAAGCTTTATCCTGCCTCTTATGACCTGCTTAATATTATATCTGTAGCGGCTACAAACCACTTTGACAATCTGGCCTATTTCTCAAATTATGGGTTGTCCACAGTAGATATAGGGGCACCTGGGGTAAATATTTTAAGCACTGTACCCGGGCTTGAAGAGGTGCCCACAGGTGTATTTTTTGATGATATGGAGTCTGGAAGTGGCAACTGGGAAACTGGTGGCACAAACAATACTTGGGCAATTACAGAGGAAAAGGCCTATAGCCCTACCCATGCCTGGAGTGATAGCCCAGATGGGTATTATTTAGGTGGTACTGATTCCTGGCTGGCTATAAACCATGAGATTGACCTAAGTGGTTATACAGAGGTTAATGTTGGTCTAGGGTTTATGGCCTGGCTTGATCTAGAATCAGGAGATAACTGCCTTGTAGAGATATCAGCTGATAATGGTACTAGCTGGGCACCCCTGGGATATCTAACAGGCCATCATAATTATTGGGATGTTTATGGATGGCTAATCCCAGAGGATTATAAGACAGCCCACTTCCGCTTTCGCTTTAGATTAGTGAGCAATTTTATTGCTTTTGAAACTGAGGATGGTGTCTATATTGATGATGTAGGTATTGGCACAGTGCTTGGTTCTAAGAGATATGAATATTGGAGGGGTACCTCTATGGCTACCCCTCATGTAACTGGGGCAGTGGCCCTTATGGCTGCCCAGTATCCCACAGAAGATATCTATCATCGTATCAACCGTATCCTATCTGGTGTGGATAAAATATCTTCTCTAAGTAAAAAGGTATCTACTGAAGGAAGGCTTAATATAAATAACTCTATAAATCTAACCAAGTTTAATCCATTTATTAAATCAGTTTCCCCTACTACAGGGATAATATCAAATACTGAAATTACCATAGAAGGTATTGAGTTTGGGGATACCAAAGGAAGGGTGGTATTCTATGACAAAGATAAAGAGATAGAGGCACATGTCTTATCCTGGTCAGATACCTCAATCAGGGTAAGGGTACCCAGTGGGGTACTTGGTAGATATATAAAGGTCTATAGCAATGATGGGAAGGGTTCAAATATTATAGATACCCTAAGCTCCTGGACATTTAAAAAACAATCTAATCAGGCTCGTGATAGTGCAGCGGCCGTAGCATTTAATGGAAAGGTATATCTCTTTGGTGGGTATATTTATGGTGGTATAAATTGCACTGATGCCGCTGAAAGCTATGATCCAAAGACAGACACTTGGACTGATATTGCCTCTATGCCTACTCGCAGGAGTGCTCTCACAGCGGCTGAGGCTAAAGGAAAGATCTATGTAATGGGCGGGTATAATGATTATAGTAAGCAAATCTTAGATGTAGTAGAAGCGTATAACCCTGCTAAAGATACCTGGGAGACAAAGGCCCCACTTCCTCTCCCCATGCATTTTATGAAGGCCGTTTCCTTAAATGGAAAGATATATGTAACAGGGGGAAGTGGTAGCTATTATCCTTTTTTAAATACCCTTTATATGTATAATCCTCAGACAAATAGCTGGACACAAAAGGCCTCAATGAATACTGCCAGGTTTGGACATGGGGCAGTAGCTTTGAATGGAAAGATATATGTATTTGGTGGATGTAATTTTAATGAAGGTTATCTTTCTTCTGGTGAGGTCTATGACCCAAATTCTAATACCTGGTCTCCTATTGCCGATATGCCTATTCCCCTTGCCAGGATGGGGGCTACTACCGATGGAAGATACATCTATGCCATAGGTGGCATTAATAACGGTAAATGGTGGGAGAATCAAATGACTGTAACGCTTCGCTATGACCCTAAAACCAATACCTGGCAGGATTTAAGCAATACTGTTTATAACCTTATTACAGCTAAATTCGCTGCCCCAGCTATATATTTGCCTAATTTAGGAATTTATAGTGTAGGTGGTCTGGTAGAATCAGGATGGGAAAGTTCTAATGAGCTTGAATATCTGAGGGTTGTTGGTGCTAAGCCTATGCCCTGGTTGCACCTTTTGCTTGGGGAGTAAAAAGAGATTGACAATTTTTTGGAAATTTTGTATATTTTGTATATGAAGAGCAGAGGTGATTATATGAAAAGGTGGATTTTGGGGATAGTTGTTATGTGTGCGGGAGTGATGTTTATTATCGGGATTAGATTGGGCCATAAAGGCACTGTTGCTTCTATAAATTCAAAAAATAAGCCATTAAAGGAAGGGGTAATTGCTCTTGAAGTGCCTAAGGCAAAAATAGAGGTTAAACAGGAGAAAAAAGTCTTGAATGTCAAAGATTGGATAGATCCTAAAGAGATTGAGGTTACACCTGATGGCATTACCTTAGCTGAGGTTGAAGAGCATCTTAAGCAACAAAAGGAGATTAACCCAAGAGAAGTTGAGGTTGCACCTGGTGTCACTCTGGCAGAGGTTGAGGAGAATTTAAAAAGGGCTCAGAGAGAGGAGAAATCAAGAGACATTCAGATTGCACCTGGTGTTACCATCGCTGATATTGAAGAAAATCTTAAAAGACAAGAGGAGTTTGAAAGAGAGATTAACCCAGGAGAGGTTGAGATTGCACCTGGTGTTACTCTGGCTAAGGTAGAAGAGAATTTAAAAGGGGCTGAAAATCAAGAAAATCAAATAGACCTAACAAATATTGAGATTGCACCTGGTCTTACTGCAGCCCAAGTAGAAGAAAATCTAAAGCAACAAGGAAGGTAAGCAAGGTTTTTATAATGTGTTGTAAAAAATAAAACAAAGAGGAGGGTAAGATGAGGGCAAAAAAGATGTTTCTAACGATGGCAGTGGTATTTAGCATGGTGGCAATTTTTGCTGTAAGTGCACATGCTGGCGTGTGGTACACTTGCACAGTTGAAAGGGCTGCTGTTGGATGGAATGATCATGTATATATAACATTATCAGATACGGCTGGTACTCCAGCCTTTACCTTCGTTAATTTTGTAGCTCCAGATACTAGAAAAAAAGAGATGCTTGCAATTGCCTTAACGGCAATAACTACTGGTAAGAACGTTTTGGTTAATCTTAGTAGCATTGGCGGAGGTTCTGTCATTCAGGGTATGTACCTGTTGCCGTAAGAGAGATAAGTAAAGTATTTTATGTATTGTAGTAACGCCAAAGGCGCAGCTTATCTTTTGATAATCTGCGCCTTTTATGATTTTCTTTTACAAAGCTAAATTCCCTTTACAAAAAGAGAAAACAGGATAAATATAAGTTACTTATGGCTAATTATAGCAGCAAAAGGTCTAAAGTCTCCTTAGTAGTACCTGTTTATAATGAAGAAGTTAATATTCCCATTCTTTATGAAAAGCTTAAAACCCTTTTTGCTAATGATTTAAAGAAAAATTATGAAGTTATTTTTGTAAATGATGGAAGCCAGGATAACAGCGAAAATATTTTAAAAAACATAGCTAAAGAGGATAAAAAAGTAAAAGTAATAAATTTTAGTAGAAACTTTGGCCATCAAGCGGCTTTGACTGCGGGTATGCATAAAGCTACAGGCGATTGTTGCATCACAATGGATTGTGATTTACAGGATCCTCCCTATTTGATTAAGGATATGATAGAAAAATGGGAAGAGGGTTATAAAATAGTTTATGCTAGAAGAAAGAAAAGAAAAGAAGGATTTTTTAAGAAAATCACTGCTTCTTTATATTATTTACTATTAGAAAAAGTAGGCGAAGTTAAAATACCCCGCAATGTGGGTGATTTCAGATTAATAGATAAAGAAGTTTTGGCTATATTAAATAGATGCCCTGAACGATCCAGATATCTGAGAGGCCTTATAAGTTGGCTGGGATTTAATGCTACATTTATAGATTTTGAAAGGCCTAACCGTCAATATGGAGAAACAGGCTATAGTCTAAAGAAAATGCTAAAACTTGCTTTTGATGGATTAACAAGTTTTTCTCTAATTCCACTGAGGATTTCCATGCTTATCGGCTTTTTGGCAGTAGTAATAGCACTAACAATGCTGATTACTATGTTAACATTAACGATTTTTTCGCTCAGAAGTTTCCCTATATGGGTTTATCTCATTGTTGTCTTATTTATGTTTGGAGGTATGAACTTTATTTGTATCTGGCTTTTGGGAGAATATATAGGAAGAATTTATATAGAACAAAGACACCGACCTTTATACATTATAAAGGAAGAAGTTAATTTTGACAAAGATGAATAACCCTGCTATCTCAGTTATTATGACAGCCTATAATACAGAAAAGTATATCAAAGAAGCAATTGAGAGTATTCTTAATCAAACATTTAAAGATTTTGAGTTCATCATCGTAGATGATGGAAGTACTGACAATACAAGGTTAATTATAGAGGAGTATGCAAAAAAAGACAGACGAATAAAAATATTATATAACAAAAAAAATTTAGGAATTGTTAAGTCCTTAAACAAAGCTATTGCAATAGCCAAAGGAAAATATATAGCAAGGATGGATAGTGATGATGTTTCGAAATTAAATCGTTTGGAAAAACAATTTGTCTTTATGGAATCAAATCCAAAAGTAGGTGTATGTGGAACAAATTTTATATTAATTAATGAAAAAGGAAAAATAATAGGATGGAAATCCTTTCCTGAAACAAATGAAAAATGCAAAAAGGCATTTTTCTTTTGCAATCCTTTTGCTCATAACACAGTCATGCTGCGGAAAGAATGTTTTGACATATTTGGATATTATAATAATGATTTTTTATATGCTGAGGATTTGGAGCTCTGGATGAGATTTGGTCAAAAATATAAATTATACAACTTACAAAAATACCTAGTTTACTATAGAGTACATGCCATCAATAGTATATTTAAAAATCAAAAACAGATGATTAAAGCAACATTAAAAGCAAGAAAAATTGCTCTCAAAAAATACAATTATCATTGTCCTTTTTGGGGATATCCTGCTTATTTTTTAACCTGGTTTTTTCAAATAATGCCTCTTAAATTTACTTATAAAACATTTTCTCTTTTAAGAAATATAATACAAAAAAGGCTATGAGAGGAATTAAATGGACAAAAATAAACTTTACAATTGGACATTAGAGGAAAAAGAGAAAGAAAGTAGAAAACTCCTAAAAGAAGCTATTGAAAAGTTTGGTATGGAAAAAGTAGCCGTGGCCTGGTCTGGTGGTAAAGATTCTACCACTGTGCTTCATCTTATTAAGCAGGAGTTTAAAAAAGTAATAATTCCTGTAGTATTCATTGACACTTCTGTTAAATTCAAAGAAATTTATTCCTTTAGGGATAAGATTGCCAAAGAATGGAATTTAAATTTAATTATTGTTAAAAACGAAGAAGCCCTAAAAACAATAAAAATAGCACAAAACAAAGAAGAATGCTGTTATTTACTTAAAACCATACCTCTTCGTGAAGCCATAACATCTCATGGCTGGCAAGCATTGATAACGGCTGTGCGCTGGGATGAACAAGAGGCTAGAAAAAATGAAACCTATTTCTCCCGTAGGGAGACTCCCCCTCATACAAGAATCCATCCTATTCTTCATTTCAGGGAATTAGACATTTGGGCCTATATTAGAAAATATAATATTCCTTATTGTGAACTATATCATAAAGGTTATCGCTCTCTAGGCTGTGCACCTTGCACAAAAATAGGAGGCGAAGCAGAGAGGGCAGGGAGAGACAAAAATAAAGAAGAGATAATGCAAAGACTTCGTGGAATGGGTTATTTTTAATGAATATAACTAAATTGCCAAATATCATTTTAATTGTATGTGATACGCTCAGTGCTAAACACATGTCTTTGTATGGATATAATAGAAAAACTACACCTAATTTAGAAAGATTAGTAGAAGAGAAAGGATTTACTGTATATGAAAGTTGTTACTCTACAAGTTGCTGGACACCTCCTACGCATGCCTCTATTTTTACTGGCTTATATCCTCATGAACACGGAGTTCACGAACTGAATTATTGCCTTCCAAATAATTTAAATACCTTACCAGAAGTTTTAAAAATGATGGGATATTATACGGTAGGGATTTCCTGTAATGGTCTTATAGGCTTCCCGACAAATTTCAATAAAGGATTTGATGTATTTATTGAATTAGAAAAATGGCGAATTTTTAATGAGAATACCGATGATTTTAAACAAATTCGAGAGTATATTAGTACCGAAAAAAGTGAATTGACCAGAATAATTAAGATTTTCCAATGGGCAATAAAAACTAGGAAAATCCTTACCTTTTTTCAATGTATGGTAAATTTTTTGTATACCGGAATTAAAGCCAATAATAAAGGTTGGTTTGGGGTTTTAAGAAATGCTACTCCCTATACCAAGAAGGCTTTTAAAATTGCATCTAAATTGATAAATGGCTTCCAAACAAAGCCTTTATTTTTGTTTATTAATGTTATGCAAACACATCGCAATTATAACCCGCCTTTAAATTATCGTAATATATGGTCTAATCCTAAATCTCCCTATAAAAAATATTCTCGAAAAGACCACTGGCTACATTACAAAAAGCCCTTCCCAGCCGAGGCTATAAATTATTTGAAAGATTTATATGATGAAGAAGTTCTATTTTTAGACAAAACTTTATCTGATTTTGCAAGAAACATTTTTACTCTCAATAATATGATAATAATTACCTCTGATCATGGAGAACACTTTGGAGAGTATGGGTATTTGGAACACATATTATCTCTTCATGACCCGGTAGTTAAAGTTCCTTTAT
>Ga0190351_1000104_pt1 | contig 8507 bp, 9 predicted proteins | sample 487213910_MG_FD_163431 | JGI IMG/M metagenome (GOLD analysis project Ga0190351, IMG submission 163431) | Hydrothermal vent microbial mat bacterial communities from Southern Trench, Guaymas Basin, Mexico - 4872-13-9-10_MG | ecosystem: Environmental > Aquatic > Marine > Hydrothermal vents >... | reverse complement strand
ATATTGACCTCACCCTTGTATTTCCTGTTCACTGTGCTCAATATTTCTTCATTTACCCGCTGCCCCATTCCACTCTTCAAAATCTCTGCAGACTCCATAAGCACGCCGTAAGTTGTTTGGCATATCGGCGCCACATTTGGGTAGCCTGCTTCTTCTGCCAGTGCGAAATTCCTCGCATTTAACGCAAGCAGTGTAGAAAATGGTATTTTATCGCCGTAATACGCAAAGCCTCCACAGGTTGAATGCCCGGGATCGTCAATGTAGTCAATATCAAGTGCATCAAACAGATACTTTATACTCGTGGTAATTCCGGGATAATGGGTATCTGCGATACAGCTATGGAAGAGGTATATTCTGCTCTCAGGAATTATCTTCTTCATCTTCACCCTCTGCTCTCCTCTTATCCTTTCATTCACGGCTGTTTTCGATTCCAGGATTGTCCTTATCTCATCGAGTGATTTTTGGGGTATTTCGCGATGAAGACCTTCAAGTCCAAGTTCCGACCTGAGCTTCCACATATCACTGTGTATCCTCTCCCATGAGTATCCCCATTCGGGGAACTTATCGGGGGAGTGTACATCTGGTGTCACAGATAGACCCTTTTCAAAGATTGTATCCCTGTATATGTTCTTGTTCTCGTCTTCGTAACGATTCACGCTCTTCTCCTTCAGTACCTTAACGATCCCGGCAACACTGATACCACTTCTACAGATGTATTCACATGAATGACAGGAGAAGCACTTCTGTAATGGATAATTTGCAGTATCCTTTCCACTGATGAGGTATTCAACCAATTTCCTCGGATTGTATAGTTTATCCACGGCTGATGCGGTACATACCGAGGTGCAAGCTCCACACTGGAGGCAGGAATATACCGCATCCAGCATTTTGGTGTACATTAAATATAATTAGAACAGTTCATTATTTAAGTTTTTCTATTTTTGCACATTTGATTGCCTTATTGTATATTCCATTCCAACCTCTGTAATTGTGCTTTCACACGCTCCCTCGCCTCCTCAACCGAGAAAGAGAACCCGGCTACGATTTCACCTCCTATAATCATCGGCTCCAGTAACGGCTCCATATCACCACTTGGCGCTCCTTCGCCTGCCAGCGTTATCACGTCTTTACCCACTCCTATTGTACCCCTACTCCTGTACACCTGCTTCTTACCACCTCGCTTGCCTCGCTTTGCTGAGGGTTTTCCCTCGCGCTCCACTATATCAAGTGCGAAATCTATACAGCGAGCATTTGCAACGCTCGTTCCCACACCAAACCCTGCTACGAGATCTCTCAGTGCGAGCACTTCCGCTTCATCTATTCCCCCGCTCACAAATATACCCACGTTCTTATAGCCCCGGATGTCAAGTTCCCATCTCACCTCTTCTATGATTCGCCGAAAGTCCCCCCGCCTCGTCGAGGGTGTATCCAGCCTCACTGCATACAGAGAATCACCAAGTGCCTCTGCTGCTGCTATTGACTCCTTCTTCTCATCACAATACGTGTCACAGAGGCATATTCGTGGTACGTCCGGTGCAATGACCTCATCAAACGCCTTCCATGCCTCCTCCTGTCCGCCCTCACCGAAGCATATAATCAGTGAATGTGGCATCGTACCCGTTGCATTTATCCCTATCCGTTCTGCACCGGCAACACAACTCACACCGTCCATACCGCCCAGATATGCACATCGCTCTATCATCGCTGCTATCACCGGATGCTGCCTCCTTGTACCGAATGAGATCACGGGTACATCGCCTGCGAGGCGTTTTATCCGCGCTGCCTTCGTCGCTATCCCTGACTCATGACAGAGGAAACCAAGAAGAGGTGTCTCATAGCGTGCAAACTCCAGGTAAGGACCTTCAATCTGCAAAACGGGCTCGTAAGGGAAGAAGATAGTGCCTTCCGGCATCGCATATACATCCACTCCTTTACCTTCCAGTAAATGCGCTACATCTTCCAAACCCGCCAGTACCGCCCAACCCTCTTTCGTGGCGGTGACCTCAGCAACAACCTTCGGATTCACGCCCTTTGCTCTCAACACCTCCTCAGTCCTGAGGAAATATACGTCCGTTGTCTTACCTTCCAGAATCTCCTCTTCGGGGACTATGCCAAATTTCATCTCTACATCCCGTCTCATTGATGTATCTGTACACCTTTCACACTCTCTATCTGCCCTATCTCATCTATTACCCAGCCTGGTATTTTTTTATCTGTGATAATGGTAAGTTTTGGGTCATCCACCAGATAAGGGTCATCACTGACCGCTTGTCGTATAGATATACCCTGCTTCGCCATTACCGTGGCGACCGCTCCGAGTATCCCCTTCTCCCTCGCATCCCTTGGATGAATGATGATAACACTGAGTCCGAGTAGCGGTGCGACATCAGCAAGGAAAGCGATGGAACGCATATTCGCGAATATATTCTGCAGATCCGAATCATTCTGTATCCTCCTTACCGTCATGTCCACTACCCTTCTGTCCACCCCAACCTTCTTCGCTATCTGCGTTCGTGGTATCTCGATACCGCCTGATGTTATCCTCCCCGCTGGTGTTACCTGAAAACCCATCTTAAGTAACAATTCCACAACCTTCCTCTGCGATGGCAGACCACTGAATTTTTCCACCACCTCTTTCCACATGTTTACCGGTAGCCCTTTCTAAGCAGCTCCTCTGTCACCTCTCCCAGTTTCTTCACTGCATCTCCTACTTTGTCCTTCACCTCTTCCTCCACCGAGTGCATACTTATGCGTAAAGATCGTTCTTGCTCTTTCAGTTCAACCTCAAACTTCCTTAGTCGCTCGTTAAGGCTTAAGAGCATTGCTGCTATCATTCCTATCAGTAATACAGTTGACAGGACAATCACAGGGTCTCTTGGGCTGTAGTTATAGATCAGCTTATAGGCCAGTACGAAACCAGATGACACCATTATTAACGAGAATACCATATCTCGTACTTGCATATCACAACACCCCACGAATAATAAACTAACCGTCACAGTATTTAAATATAATGGAAGATAAGCGATGCGGGAGAGGGATAGTTATCCTTGCGGGAGGGAAAAGTCAGAGATTCCAATCTTATTCTTATGATAAATGCCTCTCCTCTTTGAACGACCTGCCTCTATTACAGCATACCGTTGATAGGATAGCAGAGGTAGCGGCAGATGAAGTGATTGTAGCTGCGAGGGACAGGAAGCAGGGTGAAGCGATAAGGAATAGAACAACCGGTAATTTTAGTATTGTATTTGACTATCTAAATGATTTTGGACCACTTTCTGGCATCCTTGCCGCTTTAGAACGCACTTCCTGTTACCAGTGCCTCATTATCGGTTGCGATATGCCCTTTATAAATCCAGAGGTTGTGGAATTACTGTTTGACATAATCGCATCCTCAGGGTATGATGCGGTGGTGCCACGCTGGGAGAATGGAATGCTGGAGCCTTTACATGCTGTCTATCGAAGAGAGTCAACACTATCTGCAATAAAGAATGTGGTGGTAGAAGGAGACAGAAGGCTGTCGAATCTACTGGCACAGCTGGATGTCTATCTCCTGCCGGTGGCGAAGATAAGGGAGATAGATCCGGACTTAGAAACTTTTACGAACATAAACACACCCGCAGAGCTGGAGTTGCACCATGACCATGACCATGACCATGCTCTACAAACCTATCATCGAAGCAAACCAGTGAAGAGCGATTAAGATTAAATTAGTATGATATTTATAGAAGTTAAACAAGTTGAGTTTTATGGGTGATGGAACTCATTCCTGATGAGCTGTTGCGCATAGCGCGAATTTGTTACCAGTGTGGTGAGTGTACAGGCTCGTGCCCCTTGAGGCGCGTATCGAAGTTCAACCCGCGTGATATACTCTATGAGCTTGCAACATGGGGAATCGATGATGATATGCACTGGCGCTGGCAGTGCCTTATCTGTGAAAACTGCTATAATGTATGTCCCCAGGGTCTCGATTTACCATCGTTAATAATGGAATTACGGGCTAAGGAGCCTGTAAGTGAAGATTTAGTGCCACACAGGGTACTATCTGAGATAGCATATTTCATGACTCGCTTTGATAAGGGTGTACCGGTGGATTTTAAAGGAGAGACCGATGATAACAGTGAATATGGCTATTTCCCGGGCTGTCTGGCTTACCTCGATCTGTTCATGGATGTTGGTGTGAATTTTCACGAGATCGGGGATTATGCACTCATGCTACTGAACAGGATAGGGATAAAGCCCAAACTACTGGATTTGAAATGTTGTGGTCATGATGTGCTTTTTCAGGGTAACCTCAAGGTCTTTCAACAATTGGTGTCTTACAATGAGCGGAAGATAAAGGAACTGGGCATAAAGAAGCTGATAGTGAGCTGTGCTGAGGGCTACCTCATGTTCAGGCGGTATTATGAACTGCGAGGTGTGGAGGTGATACATATCGCGGAGTTGTTAAGTGAGCGATTGCACTTCTCCGATGGCGAACGTGTTCATAACCGTGCCCTTAAGGTCGCTTATCATGACCCCTGTGCGTTGAAGCGCTATAAAGTCTATGAGGAGCCGCGTAAAGCTATAAAGAACACGGGAGCGAACTTGGTGGAACTGGCACATACAAGGGACAATGCTCTATGCTGCGGTGTTAGCGGGATGATGAACTGCAATGACACGACTAAAGCGTTGAGGGTTTTGAGACTGGCGGAAGCCGAAGCAAAGAATGTGGACATCCTGATAACCACATGCCCAAAATGCCTGTCGCATTTTAATTGCCTGAAACAGGAGCAGGAGCAGGGGTCAGAGTCAAATTATAAATTCGAGATAGTGGACCTCGTGGTATTCCTGGGTAGACTGGTGAAGCGAGGACTACAACAGGGCCAGGACAAAAATATGAGATAAAAGAACTAAGGGGGAAGTGGGTTCAGGTTCAGTGTTCATCACCACTTTTGCCCGTCGTCTCCCCCTTTATAAACCGTTCCAGGAGCTCTCTCGCCTCTTCGTCTGGATACTGTATTGGCGGATGCTTCATCGTATATGCAGAAATCTCTATAAGAGGTCCAGAGATCCCGCGATCCAGTGCGAGCTTACATACACGTATCGCATCTATTGCACATCCACCGCTGTTCGGCGAGTCTTCGACTGAGAGTCTGAGTTCAAGGTCTATGGGGATATCACCGAAGATTCGACCTTCCATTCGCAGGAAACATACCTTGTTATCACGTTGCCATGGTACGTAATCAGAGGGTCCTATATGGATATCATCAGGCATAAGGGGTTCTGTGAGAACCGATTGAACCGCTTCTGTCTTTGATATCCGCTTGGATTTTAACCGCTCACGATTCTGCATATTCAAAAAATCGGTATTCCCACCGGTATTGAGCTGATATGTCCGCTCTAATTTGCAGCCGCGGTCAGAGAAGAGCTTTGCAAGTGTCCGATGCACAATCGTGGCACCAATCTGGGATTTCACATCATCACCGACCACAGGCAAATTCCGCTCCTCAAACCGTCTACCCCACTCAGGGTCAGAAGCGATGAAGACAGGCATGCAGTTCACAAACGCCACGCCCGCTTCCAAGGCTGCATTTGCATAAAACCTCGTCGCCTGTTCCGAGCCAACGGGCATATAATTCACGAGAATCTCGGCTCCGCTATCTCCCAACTCCTTCACTACATCGCATGGCTCAGCATCAGCAACGACAAAAGTCCTATCTGCGGGATATTTGTGCATGTGCGGTGCGACACCGTCCAGCACCGGTCCCATCTTCACCTCTACTCCGGAATACGGTACACTGGAGAAGACAGCAGTGCAGTTTGGCTCGGCAAATACCGCTTCACTCAGGTCCTTACCCACTTTCCTCTTGTCCACATCAAAAGCAGCAACGACCTCTATGTCTCCTGGTTTGTAGCCATTGACCTCATAGTGCATCAATCCAATGCAGTCCTTCGCATCCACATGCTTGTAATACTCAATACCCTGGACGAGAGAACTTGCGCAGTTCCCAACGCCTGCAATTGCCAATTTTATCTTCCCCAACTCCTATCACCTCCTTACTATTACTTTAAGTCAACCCCTAATTCGCATGAAAAATATATATCCACTTCTATATAAATAATTCCCCCAATCTTGAAAATCGATATCTTTTTAATAATTCACTACACTACTTATTATTTACATTAATCTCTTCACTACCTTGTGCACCACGCTTAACATGAGGAATAGCGAGAACGAAGAACCAGTCTTCGGGTAAAGGTTTCTACAAATTTTGGGTGCAGTAAAGGTTCACCACCGCTGAGGATGAGCTCGCTTCGTGGCAGTGGGAAATTGGTGCTGAGGAAATCCTCGGAGATTGCTCTGAGCATATCTAAGGGCATGACTCTATTGCCCTTATTCAGATAGCAGTGCTTGCAGTTCAGTTGGCAGAAGTCCACGATGTGCAGGTCAAGGAAGTTTTGTGGCATAAACGATCACCTTTCGGGTATGGATATCCACGAACTTGTCTCGTTTATCCCTATTACTTCCTGCTTTACCACATCAACAGTAGCAATAACGGTCTTTTTAGGCTCTTTTATGCGTATATAAACATCTACCAATATTTCTTTATCACCACCAGCCTTTCTTGTATGTTCCTTAACTTCGTATTCTTTTCCTTCTATTCTTTCTTTCACCCTTGGGTCTTGTAGTGCCACTTCCTTTGGCGGTAGTAACGATTTCCACACATGAACTTTCCAGCCGTCAATCATCTTGCCGTTTAATTGCTGGTTCTCTGGTGTGAGATTATCAACAAATATATCTACGTCCTTATAGCCTGTTCTAGGATCCCACCCATACGACCATGCAGCAATTTCCATCTCCGGTTTCTCTTTGAGTCGTTCTAGCTCTGCGTTAAGCTTCTCTTCTTCCCTCTTAAATTCTACATCTTCACTTATGTTCATCGTCCATCCATCGATAATCTTGCCATTTAATCGTTCATTCTCCGGTGTCAGTTTGTATACAAAAATATCTACCCTCTTTTCCGCTGTATTCACCGACCACCTGGTAATATGTATTTCAGGTTCAAGTAGCAAGCGCTCTATTTCAGATTGTATTTCAGCAGGGAGTTCATGTTCAGTGTCTTCCGCTCGTTTTCCTGTTTCGTTTGGCTGTTTTACCATGAGTATAGCCATGATACCCACGATTGCTATTGCGAAAACAGTGCCAATTATTAGCACTTTCCTTTTTCCTGCAAATGCCTTCTTCATCTTCTCTTTTCTCACCTCCTATCAGTTATTTAGGAAGGACAACTGACACTAATCACATTACGATTTTTATCTATCTCAAAGCACGCAACATAATCTCCCCCAATGCTACCGCCACAGCTCCTTATACTTTCTATCTGCCTTATCCTGACTTTCGTGTTTTCTTCATCGGTACCACGTGGCATCTGCCAATCATCTGGCTTGATATCTAAATCATCATACTGAAAGAATTTCCAGTTGTTAAAGTTCGTCACATCGCCTCCTAAGTGCTCTGCACATATTGCATGACCGAATGATCTAGAATTGTTCGTTACTCCCGCTTCATATATAGGCTTGTTCCATCCGTAGTACTCCATGTAACAATGCTCCGAACAACCTCCATGCTCCTTCCAGTAGCATTTGCTCAGCACATCGTAGAAGCTGGAGCTCTCTCCCGCCCTCGCGATCTCATTGCCACATTATACATGCATGGCCCGGATGGCGCATTCCAGCTCCCAGACCCTCCCCCACAGTCAGAAGCACCACTGCGCCAGCATCCTATATAGAAGTCGATGTAAGCTCCGGAAACAGGATGGCAATATCCACTGCCAGGGCACTCTTGCCACTGGCCCCAGCAATAAAAGTAAGTCTTCTCTCTTTCGGTCTTTTGCTTCGCTCTCCACCTCTCCCATCTTATTTTATTTATCTCGTTTTCCGTATCTGCATCCAATTTTCGCATCGCCATCCTATATACTTACAGCAAGTGTCAAACGGATTCATCATATCTTCATCTCTCAAAACTTCTCTTATCGGCTGCGGATATTTCCCCATGATTTCCTGATGCCTCGGGCAGTCCCAGTAATTCAAGTCTGGAGTAACTGCTATTCCGCAAATTCCGGCCACGCATTCCGTTTCTATGCATTTTACGTGCGTTTTGACACATTTACTCACGTATTCCTTCGCTTTTAGCCATTCGGTGAACCTGACTATCAGCCTTGTTTTCTTAAAAGACTGATATAGCTCGACATTCAAACATCGTGCATTTATATCTCTTACAAAGTTCAACGACGTGGTCTATGCAGTGAAAGTTCAACTTGCACAGTGCGAAACCTATTGAGTGCCTGATTCCATGCTCTTTGAGGCACTCCAATGCCTTAATCGCCTTATCATAAGACCCTTTAATCCCCACCAAAATGTCACCATTCAGCAAGCCTTTGTAGGCTTCCTTTATCCCTGAAACCCAAAGAAATGGCAATGCCAATCAAAACGACACCAAGAGAAGCAATTTTTGTCACAAAGGA
>Ga0190351_1000102_pt1 | contig 8588 bp, 5 predicted proteins | sample 487213910_MG_FD_163431 | JGI IMG/M metagenome (GOLD analysis project Ga0190351, IMG submission 163431) | Hydrothermal vent microbial mat bacterial communities from Southern Trench, Guaymas Basin, Mexico - 4872-13-9-10_MG | ecosystem: Environmental > Aquatic > Marine > Hydrothermal vents >... | reverse complement strand
CCTTCCTGTAATGTAGAAAGGAATCGCCCTTCCAAATTGGGAGAATTGAATATTCAATCCTCTCATTTTCAACACATTTACAAAAAACATAATCCCAATATAATCCATTGGATCTTTTATTGCGAAATAATTATATAATTTATTCTCAGTACCATAAAATGCATGCATCCCCATCACTGGTTCTATTCCAGAAATAAAGAGATGAGCCCTTAATATTGAATCCGGGAAGGAATCAAAAATAGAGATTATACTATCCGTAACCCTGCCAGAAATACAAACCTTTATCCCAGAAATTTTATGTTCTCCGCCACTATACTTCTGAAAGAACACATCCAAAAAATCTGAACTATACCGCTTCTTATCCATCAAAAGAGGCATATCCCTGGTAAATTTTTTGATATATCCTAGGAGTGAATCCAGATTCTTAAACTGGGAGATGATCATTCCCCTCTCAAATTCTTTATAAACTGGATTGGGATATTCATCAATAGGGTAGGTTATGGAGAGTACATAAGAAGGAGCACTATTCAGGCTATCACCTAAAATTTCAATTCCATTGTGAAGTACTATGTTAAAAATGGAAAAGAATAATATTATTCCCATTCAATAGTAGCGGGGGGTTTAGAGCTTATATCAAATACAACCCTGTTCACCCCCTTAACCCTGTTCAAAATTTTGTTGCTAACCAGTGTGAGAAAACCAGGTTTAAAGGGATAAAAATCGGCAGTCATCCCATCGCTACTGCAAACTGCCCTGAGTGCTACCACATATTCATAGGTCCTGTAATCACCCATCACTCCAACTGTTTTAGTAGGTAAAAGTACCGCAAATGCCTGCCATATTTTATCGTATAATTTATGTCTCTTCAATTCATTTATATAAATTTCATCCACCATTTTCAGTATCTTCAACTTTCTTTGTGTAACATTTCCTATAATTCTTATTGCAAGCCCTGGGCCAGGAAAAGGATGGCGCATATACAAGCTCTTTGGTAGTTTTAACGCCTTTGCTATCATTCTCACTTCGTCCTTGAATAATTCTTTCAAAGGCTCTACTATCTGCAGATTCATTAACTTGGGCAATCCACCAACATTATGGTGGCTCTTTATGGTTTTTGAAGGGCCAGGAACCCCTGCACTTTCGATCCTATCCGGGTATAAAGTTCCCTGAATCAAATATTTTGCCCCCACCTTTTTTGCCTCTCTCTCGAATACCTCTATGAATTTATGACCAATAATCTTTCTCTTCTTTTCAGGATCCTTTACCCCCTTCAACGCATCAATAAATATTTGAGAGGCATCGACAACTTTTATTTCCACCCCAATCTTATCAAGGCTCTTTTCCACAAATTCAGCTTCCCTATGTCTTAAAAGACCTGTATCAACAAGCACTGGAAAAACCCTTTCTCCAAGTATTTTCTTTGAGAGCACAGCACATACAGTAGAATCAACTCCACCGGAAAGGGCAAGAATAGCTCTGCCATCTTTTGCCTTTTTTAACTCCTTCTCTGCCCCCATTAATATACCCTCAATACCCCATTCCCCCCTTGCTTTACAAACCCTATAGAGAAAATTTTTCAATATCTGTGTTCCAAAGGTAGTATGAACAACCTCTGGATGGAACTGTAATCCATAAATATTCTCCTTTTTTATTGCTGCATATGGGCTATTTTCAGTAAATCCAATAGGGGTAAATCCCTGGGGGAGCACTTCTAATCTATCGCCATGACTCATCCAAACAGAAGAATGTCCTGGTATCCCGTAAAATATTTCGTCTTTCTTTTTAACAAAATAGGCCATACCATACTCTCTTTTTTGTGATTGAACGACCTTACCTCCAAGGAGATGCCCTATTGCCTGGAGACCATAGCATATCCCCAGTATAGGCAAGCCAAGATCAAATATTTCCTTATCGGGCAAGGGGGCTTTGGGGTCGTACACACTGAATGGGCCACCCGAAAGAATAAGACCTTTTGCAGTCTTTATCCTTTTAGCAGGGGTATCAAATGGAAGAATAAGAGATTTCACGCCCAACTCTCTGATTCTTCTCGCAATTAATTTTGTGTATTGAGAACCAAAGTCAAGTATAGCTATGTATTCAGGCATTTAGCAATCTTTTAAGTGAGTTCGTTGCAGCGACCCTGACACCTTTCTCAGGGTCATTTTCCAGACTTTGAAGAAATTCCCTCACGCCTTCACCCCCTATGCGTGCAAAGGCATATACTGCAGCCATTCTTGTATCTTCAGAGAATCTAAACTTCCTGAAGCTCCTTTCGAGGACAACCCTCTTTAATTTTTCCTTTGCCTCATCCACACCATATATACCTGCTAATGTGATTACTTTCTTCAACAGTGGGATATTTATGTAGATATCTTCATTTTCGAGCAATTCCAGGAGAATATCCACCTGTCCCTTCTTCACAAGAAATTCAAGCACCTTCAGTTGATCTGGACCTGTAATGCTGTAGAAATGTTCTCTCAAAACTTTGATGATTTCTTCGTTGGTCTCTAATTCCATAAGTGCATTCAGAGCCTGTCTATGCACAACGGGATTTGGATCCTTTATAAATTCAGCAATTTTTTCATATTCTCCCGCATTTTGCAGAAGCTTTATCCCCCAGCTGCGTATAACCATATCCTTACTTTCAAGTATGGGGTGGATGTAAGGAAGTGCATCCCTTCCAAATGAAAGAAGTATATCAAATAATTTGCTTGAAAAGGCGGGGTCAGCAGAGTCAAGGAATATATTTACAACGGCCGGAATAGTTTTTTCTTTATTGGTCCCTTTCAATACATCCTTTACTATCTTTTCCATATTTGGATTCCAGATTAATGAAAAAAGTGTGTAAAAACCTTCTTCAGTTTCAGGACTTCCCAATGCAATAGTCAATTTTTCTTTTTTGTATGATTCACTCAATTCTAAAGAAAACATCTGATTGAGTTCTCCATTGAGCCCTAAAAGATTGTTTTCGCTGAGTTGTTTCGAAATTCTCTCCAGTAATTCTACATAAGAAAAGTATACATCAATTTCACTCTCTTCCTTTATCCTGTGCTTTATCTCACTGAGAATATATCTTATAACATTTTCGTTACCCTTTTTTACCATACCCTCCAAAAATTCACCTATCTTCTTTATTGCATCCATCCTGATTTCTTTTCTATCACTGTTTAGGGAAGTAATTATGGGTTGAACAAGTTCAAGAACACCCTTCTCTTTTACTTCAATTTTAACCTCAGTCTCGGAAGGACCACTTCCGAGATCTTTAGCAAAACCCTTCATCACCACTTCCAGTTCCCCAATAGATTGCTCCTTTTCCTTTATTATTTCAGCTTCCACAAATACATTCTTAATTTTACTGTTTTCTAAGTTTTTAATTCTTTTTTCTATTATCTCATTGATATTTTTAGAAACTACTTCGATATTGCCCTTCTTGTTTCTGATATATTCCTCTGTTTTCTTTATAAAATTAACAAGATACCTGGAAATTCTCTCCCCTTCTTCCTCAGGTAATTGTATAATTTGATTCATAGTTTCGTCTATCTTTTTAAAGAGGTCATTTATAGAATGTATGTCCATTGATATTTTCCTTATAAATTCTTCCTGGGTTACAGCAGAAAGATCTCCAGTGGATACATTGGCATTCCTAAAATTAGCGGTGTTCACTGTTATTTTTTTAACATTTTTTGATTCAAGATATGTTTTAATATCTCCAAATTCTTCTATTTTTTTTCTTTCTAAAACGAGTGTATTAAATACTGTGTGTAAGTCTTCCAGAGAAAAATCAGGATATATACTAATACTATTGATGCCTCTATTTAATAATTGACGCAAAAAAGACTGTACCTCTGGGTAGGACTCAGGTTCAATCTTTTCATCACCTATCAACAGATAATCCTTGAATAAAAAGATATGAAGAGGTTCTCCCTTCATATCTTTTTTTAATTGAGTTTCTGTATCCTCCAGTATCTTTACTATTTGTGGGTGATTTTCAGGATATGACTTAAATACGTTTAATGTTAATGCTAACTGCTTAGCGAGATTATAAAATTGTTCTTTTTCCATATTATTCCCTCAATTTTTTAATTGCATTTATTCTATTTTCACTCTTAAATATATATGCCCCGGAGACAATAATATCTACCCCCGCTTCAATTACCTGCTCTTTCGTTTTGTCATTTATCCCACCATCAACCTCTATCTCCACTTCCTTAGACCTTTTTAAATCCCTTACCTTATCCAAAACAGAGGGTATAAATTCCTGCCCATAAAACCCGGGGTGGACACTCATAATAAGGATATAATCAATGGAATCAAGAAAAGGGAGGGCTGACTTAATGGGAGTTTCAGGGTTTACAGCAATACCCACCTTTACATTCTTTTTTTTAAGTTTATCTATTAATATCTCAGGGCTGCTAACCGTTTCGATATGGAAAGAAATCATGTTAGAACCAGCCTCAATAAACCGCTCAGCATATTTTTCTGGATCTGTAATCATAAGATGGGCATCAAGTGGAAGATCTGTTAATTTTCTGATTCCCTTCACAACGACTGGCCCAAATGTAATGTTGGGTACAAAATGACCATCCATTACATCAAGGTGAATAATGTCTGCACCAGCATTCTCAACATCTTTAATCTCTTCCCTTAGTTTAGAAAAATCAGCGGCTAAAATAGAAGGTGCGATCTTCATATCTTGCCATTCTTGAGAATTCTCTTAAGCCGAAGAATCTGTTTCTGCTCAAGAGGCATACTCGAGATTTTTTTGAGGGTTTTTTTAATATTGTATTTTTTCCTTTTTAACATTACCTCCCCATCCTCAATAATTGCATAGGCTGCATAAGGGATGCCATCTCTGGGTTGCCCCACACTCCCGGGGTTCAGGATATACTTCTTCTTAAAGGATTTTAGGTATTGAATATGTGAATGCCCCACAAGAATGAAATCTACATCCTCAATACTCGCAGAACCAAAATACAGATCCTTTGTTTTAAATTGTTCCTCATATTCTTTTTCGTCATCGCAGGGATAAATATACCCATAGAGTGGATCCCTCGGGGTTGCATGGAATGCCGCAAATTTTATTCCACCATAAGTAAACTGCAGCGCGGGATAAAGTGTTTTTAGATAGGCTATATCCCCTTTCTTAAGCTGTTTCCTGGTCAACTTTCGTGTAGCAACAGATAGATCATGAATTTTTTCACTACATCTACAATCAACACCATAGGCATTTGCATTGTCATGATTCCCAAGTATAAAAATATGTGCCGTGTTTTTTAAAATCTCAAGTGAAGGCTCTGGATCTGGTCCATAGTCACAAACATCTCCAAGAAAAACAAAATAATCAAACTGCTCTTCAAAAAGAGCCTCTAATGCCTCAAGGTTTCCATGAACATCAGATGCAATGAGGATTCTCATATGTATAATGTATACATTATTTATAAAAAAAATCAAGTAAATCTTTTTGCCTCCGGGTTTTACTTTTCCTTTGTTACTGGCAAAAACCCATCGTATAATCAAGTCTATCTATAGGACAAATTCATTCTTTAAAAATAAGATTCTCGCCGACAAGGTTAATGATTCAGAATTCTTCTGAGGTAATTTCCAGTGTACGATTTTTTAACCCTTGCGATATCCTCGGGTGGTCCTTCTGCAACTATCTCGCCACCTTCATCTCCACCATCTGGCCCCAGGTCAATGATCCAGTCTGCTGATTTTACGACCTCCAGGTTGTGTTCAATTATAACTACTGTATTTCCTCTATCCACAAGTTTCTGAAGGACATTTAGAAGAAGTCTAACATCTTCGAAGTGCAGACCTGTTGTTGGTTCATCCAGTATGTAGAGTGTATTTCCAGTTGCAACCTTCGATAATTCCTTTGATAATTTTATCCTCTGTGCTTCTCCCCCTGACAGGGTTGGAGCAGGTTGGCCCAATTTTATGTATCCAAGTCCAACATCGGAGAGTATTTTCAGCTTTCTCTTAATTAGTGGGATTTTATCAAAAAATTGAAGTGCCTCATTTACTGTCATCTCAAGGACATCTGAAATATTTTTTCCTTTATATTTTACCTCAAGTGTTTCCCTGTTGAATCTCTTCCCCTTGCATACATCACAGGTAATATATACATCAGGCAGGAAATGCATCTCAACTTTTATAACCCCCTGGCCTTCGCATTTTTCACACCTACCCCCTCTTACATTGAAGGAAAACCTTCCAGGCTTGTAACCCCTTATCCTTGCCTCAGGAAGTGAAGAGTAAAATTCCCTTATTGGTGTATATACACCTGTGTATGTTCCTGGATTTGACCTCGGTGTTCTGCCAATAGGGCTCTGGTCGATATTTATTACTTTATCAATATATTCCGTACCCTCGATCCCTTTATGTTTCAGGGGAACTAATCTTGATCCATAATACATTCTTGCCAGAGCCCTATAAAGGATATCCAACAAAAGAGTGGATTTGCCAGAACCAGAAACCCCTGTGATGCAGACGAAAAGACCAAGCGGAATTTTCACATCTATATTTTTAAGGTTATTCCCTTCGGCACCCCTGATGGTAAGAAATCTTCCTTTTGGCTTCCTTCTCTTTTCAGGGATTTTTATCTTTTTTCTTCCCGAAAGATAGGCACCAGTAATAGACCCCTCGTAATTTACTATTTTTTCAGGGGGACCGGTAACAACTACGTATCCTCCATCATTTCCTGCGCCCGGACCAAGGTCAATGACATAGTCCGCGCTCCTTATGGTCTCCTCGTCGTGTTCAACTACCAGGATTGTATTACCAATATCCCTCAATCCCTTTAATGTCTTAACGAGTCTCTTTATATCTCTGGGGTGAAGTCCTATGGATGGTTCATCAAGAACATATAGTATTCCCATAAGGCCAGATCCAATTTGTGTTGCGAGGTGGACCCTCTGAGCCTCTCCACCAGCAAGTGATTCAGTTGGCCTATCGAGGGTCAAGTATCCCAGACCTACATCAAGCAGAAAACGAAGCCTCTTTTTTATCTCTTTTACCAATTCCTTCGCAATGAGCCATTCGGTTTTGTTGAATTTTATATTCTCAAAGAATTCTATTGCTTTTTCTATATTCATAGCAACTACATCTGCTATGTTTCTCCCATTTATCAAGATGGATAGTGCTTCCTTTCTAAGTCTTTTACCCTTGCAGGCAGGGCAGGGTTGAATAGACATATACTTTTCTATTTCATATTTCATCCAATCGGATTCTGTTTCGTGATACCTCCTGAACAAAGTAGTGGCAATCCCTTCATACCCCTCATCGCCATAGAGAAGAGCCTGTTTTCCATCCTCTGGTATTTTCTCCCAGGGAGTTTGAAGGGTAAAACCATGTCTCCTGGCAAGGTGTTTTACAATATAGTAGAGATGACCCCTTGGGTCACTGACAGGCTCCAGTGCACCTTCAGATATAGATAAAGAAGGGTCGGTTATAAGAAGTTCTGGATCTATCTCCATTTTTATACCGAGCCCCCCACATAAAGGGCAAGCACCGTAGGGGGAATTAAAGGAAAAAAATCTTGGCGTAATTTCAGGATAACTTATACCGCATTTGGTGCAGGCAAGTCTTTCACTATAAATCTTTTCGTTTCCTTCCGTATCCATTATCTTTGTCATTCCATCTGCCTTCTCAAGGGAGACTTCTATGGATTGGCTGAGCCTTGAACGGATTTCATCCCTGACTTTTAACCTATCCACAACTATTTCAATAGAGTGTTTTTTGTTCTTTTCTAATTCTGGAGATTCTTCCTCCAATTCTATCATTCTTCCATCAATAATAGCCCTGACAAAACCTGCCTTTATCAATTTTTCGAATAGATCCTTGTAAGTCCCTTTCTTACCGCGGACAATAGGAGAAAGCACCATTATTCTTTTGTCCTTCCATCTTTTTAATATATTGTCGACAATCTCGTCTACTGTCTGAGAGGTAATTGGTTTGCCACATTTATAACAGAATGGTTTTCCAACCCTTGCAAAGAGTACCCTTAAATAGTCATATATCTCGGTTACAGTTGCTACAGTTGAGCGTGGGTTTTTTGCAATCTTCCTCTGTTCAATAGAAATGGCTGGGCTCAGTCCTTCTATATACTCTACATCAGGTTTATCCATTATACCAAGAAATTGACGTGCATATGCAGATAAAGATTCTACATACCTTCTCTGTCCTTCTGCATATATTGCATCAAATGCAAGGGATGATTTCCCAGACCCTGAAAGCCCTGTGATAACTACAAATTTATTCCTTGGTATGGAAACATCGATATTCTTAAGATTGTGAACTCTTGCTCCTTTAACCCTTATTTCTTTCAGCATACTCTCTGATCAACCTGTTTACTATTTTTGGATCTGCATTCCCCCTTGTTTTTTTCATAACCTGTCCAACAAAATATCCAAGTAGCCTTTCATCACCCTTAAGGAATCGGTCCCTTTCGTTGGGATGTTCTCCCATTATTTCTTTGATGAAATTGGCTATTTTGCTCTCATCATCTACAACTGCTATTTTCCCCCTTTTTACAAGTTCTTCAGGGTTTTTCCTGGTGGAATACATTTCTTCAAGCACATCCTTTGCAG
>Ga0190351_1000100_pt1 | contig 8624 bp, 7 predicted proteins | sample 487213910_MG_FD_163431 | JGI IMG/M metagenome (GOLD analysis project Ga0190351, IMG submission 163431) | Hydrothermal vent microbial mat bacterial communities from Southern Trench, Guaymas Basin, Mexico - 4872-13-9-10_MG | ecosystem: Environmental > Aquatic > Marine > Hydrothermal vents >... | reverse complement strand
CAAAGGTCTCGTAGGTTTCAGAGATTTTTCTCCCATGTACATATAGAAGTTGCCCATAGGGAGAGTTCAAATCTGTAAAAGTGGCTATTCCTGATGAATTTGTCGTGTCTATATCTGAAACACCAAATCCAAGGATCTTTACTTCCATAGAGTCTTCTGGGTTTAAACCAGAAGAGTCCATTACCGTGACATTTATAGTTGTAGGTGTATTTACATCAATTGTATCAGGAATTATCGAGACCTGAACACCTGATACCACAAGAATTTTCCCATGGTAAAGAAAATGATTTTGTTTCTTGATTGTAATATTTAGTGTATCTCCGGCGATATGTGGATGAATCTCAAAGGATATATCACCATTCCCATCTGTCCATCCCCTTTTCCATATTGTGTCCTCCAGTGTGCTGTAGATGCAAACCCTTGCAGAATCAACATTACCCTTTGAGTTATCACTGACATGTATATTAATGATCCCACCTGGAGTGGGGAGTACGCCTGGGTGACTAACAATTAAACTCTCCGGCACCTCTGAGAAAAGCGTCGTGAAGGGGTCGCCATGCATATGGAATAGATTATAAGTTATATTTTTATTTCCAGTATTGTATGGCCAGCTTGAAGACTGTAGGTAATACTTTCCCGAGGCATTCGCAAATCCTGGTCTGAGATTTTCATTGTACCAGAATGTGCTTTCTGGATAGTAGGGATCAAAGTTAGGCCACATATCATCGTAAAGACCAAAGATGTACGTGTCATTGACAAAGGAGTAAGAAACCTGGGTCGCAGCTATTACTCCAAGCGCTCCATGCGGGATTCTGTGGAATTTTTCAGAGAATGTTTCAGAGCCATAATCAAATCTACCCGTCAAACAATTAATTGAGAAAACAAAAATTAAATCATTGTTGGACAGACCATTAAGATCACTTGAATTGTAACTGGGTTGCCCCCAACCCGTTTCAGAACCATGGTCCCTATGTTGCAGAATGAATGCACCTGAGTTTATATCACTATTAATCCCAGCAGCAGAACCACCATTCCAGTTTATCCCTGCAGGTATCGTGTTAGTAATGTATCCAAGACCACTTTCCCCAAAATATGAAACGACACTGGAAGTGTTTGTGGCAGTAGACCAGGGTCCTCCAACCGTAGGGGTGCCTGAATAAATGTTGTATTCCCTTACTGGTGACTTGCCGAGCACATTGGTTAGGAATCCATGAACAATTTCGGTGCAGAGTTGAAACCATCTGGAATCCTGGAATCCACAGGCAATCAGAGGATGATCGTAGAAGCCTGAGTTTATAGAGGGTGATTCTTCATAACTTCTACCCTTGTTTATTATTGTTTGGAGTTGTGCAGCATTTTGGGCAGTCATCCTTGCGAAAATTATATCAGGGAGTGAATCGTTATCCACATCTGCGAAGAGATTGTCCGTCACATAGGTCCCAGTATAGGGGTGTGGAAGAGAGTATGATGTAATACCATAACCCTTTCCTGAACTCTGATAGTCTGACATAAGTAATACTGCAACAGGCGGAACCTGCCAATTTGCATATGCTGAATCCACAAAATTCTCAATGTTAGAGACTGTATTGCCGCCAATTTCAGATAGTTTGACAACCTTTGTTTTTATGCCCTCATCGGTTCTCCATTTTTTCACAGTATCTGCCCATGCAATAAAATCAGAATCATCAGGAATGATTATAACATATTCCCAGCCAAAACCCTTATAATTATTTTCATCATTATAGTTAATTTTAGGAAGAGAACCGTAATTTATAAGATTTGATTGAAGGATAGGGTCCCAAAATCTGCTTCTCAGCCTATTTTCTCCGAATGTTCCCTTCCCTCCAGACCAGGTAACCAATACCCTCACATTTTTAAATACCTTTAGAATCTTCTCTACCGGGTTGTATTGAAAGGGAGTAATGCCAAGAATAACGTATTCCACGCCCCTTATCTTTTTTACTGATGAGAGTTTTACAGGACTTTCTGGATAGTCTGTGTCTTTTTCATATACCGATTTATCTTTAGTATATTTAATAGGAGAATCATCCACTTCAAATGGGATTATAGGTGCTGGAGAGATATTCACATTCTTATAGATTACGGTATCCATAGATATAATCTTTATTTCTGGCTTGGAGCCCGTTGGTATGGCTATCATTCTTCCTGTCCCGGGAAGATCAGGCTTTCCTGCATCATTTGGGAGGAAAATTCCTGGAACATTAACCGCTGTAAATTCTTCACCATTTATTATTTTTTTGTTCATAACCATTTCTTTTAGAGAGAACTCAATCTCAACACCTGATTTGGTTGAGGATGTAAGATTAAATAAGGCATGTTTTCCTGGTGTGTTAAAGGTTATGGTTTTAGAATAAAGAATAAATGGTAGGGAAAAGATAAACACAAAAAATACAAACTTCTTCATAAAGACCTCCTTTCATAAAGATTTTACATTAAACATTAAACCAGAGAATAACAGCGTAAAGAATTTTGTCAAGTATCTCGTTAGTCCTTGCCGCTTTTCGCTTAAAATCTTTATTCCTCTGGATTTTCAGGGATAATAGCCCAACCAATAAGATATGTTAGACCAATGGGTACTATACCAGTTACAAAACATAACAAAATTAAAATCAATCTAATTAGTGTAGGGTCTGCATCTAAATATGCTCCCAGGCCTCCACATATACCTGCTATTTTCTTATCCTTCTTAGACCTATATAGTCTCTTCATCACTTTTCTCCCTTTATATATACATAAAAATAAATATTATTCAAGACATTTTCTCATTTTTTAATGCCAATGTTTTTCAGCTTGCAATAAAAAACTTGACAACTTCTCTTTTTCCTTTTATTATTCAAAAAAATAAGGAGGAGGTATGAAGAAGAAATTATTATTAGTATTACTTTTTGTTTTGCCACTTATTGTTGTCTTGAGTTGTATACCAAATCCAGCGCCAGAGGTCGAAATTACAACATTCACCCAATATAAATTTTCTGTTTTACCTGGTGATTCTTTAGGTTTTATTGACACGCTTGGTTTTGAAGTAAAAAATGGTGTAGATGCAATACTACAGGGTATGTATATTGATTATTACAAATCTTACAGTGATAGTAATGAACAAAAATTTACCACAACACATTACTATGCACTTGGGACATTCTTACCCGCCAGTTCTGATTCGGATACTATAAAGGTTTATCTGCTTAATTTTCCAGTCCCAATGAAGGATGCAGTAAATGCCCTTTATGCAGATCCAAATATAAGATCTATGAGGGGGACAATGCATTTTATAATAACGGATGCCTATGGTAATGGAAAACGAATAGATCTTACCCATGGCATTGGCATCTGGCGACTTAACAAATGAGATGGGGTTTGTTAGAAAGTCTATTCAAAATTTAAAGCAGTATGCTCCCGGTAAACCTATTGAAGAGGTAAGAAGAGAATTTGGAATAAAGGGTGAAGTTATAAAGCTTTGTTCAAATGAGAACCCTCTTGGTCCTTCACCTATTGCAGTGGAAGCAATAAGAAGTTATATTCAAGAAATCCATCTTTACCCAGATGATTCTTGTTATTATTTAAAGAAAAAACTTGCAGAGATACACGGCCTTTTACCTGATAATATAGTGGTTGGGAATGGTTCTGTAGAAGTAATCCATCTGATTGCGAAGGCATTCCTTAATCCAAAGGAAGAGGTTATCATTAGTAATCCCTCCTTTATAATGGGAAAAATAGAAAGCCAAATTATGGATGCAACCCTTACCGAGATACCCACTGTGAATGGTAGGGTTGACGTTGATGGAATAATGAAAAGTTTAGGCCCAAATACAAAATTGATTTACATTGATAACCCCAACAATCCAATGGGCACAATGATAGAAAAAAAAGATATTGATAGAATTGTTGCTATATTACCTGAGAATGCCATACTTGTACTGGATGAGGCTTACTATGAATACCTTGAAAGGGTTGATTTACATAGCTCAGATTACTATGTAAATAGAAATAAAAATGTGATAATATTGAGAACATTTTCAAAGATATATGGACTTGCAGGTTTGAGAGTAGGCTATGGCATAGCAAGGAGAGAAATTATTGAGATTTTAAATAAAGTTAAAATGCCATTCAGTGTTAATAAATTAGGACAAATAGCTGCATATTATGCACTTGATGATTCGGAACACGTTGTTAGGTCCAGGAGAATGGTTAAAGAAGGCAAATTGTATATGTACAGGGAGTTGGGGAGACTTGGCATTAAATATTTTCCCTCTTATACTAATTTTATTACACTTGATTTTGGCATAAATGTTGAGCCAATAAATGATGCGTTATTAAAGAGAGGAATTATTGTTAGGCCACTGAGATCATATGGATTTGACAATTATTTAAGAATAACAATAGGAACCAAAAAACAGAATAAAAAGGTTATTGAAGCCCTTGAAGGCATAGTTAAAAGTAGTATTTAAACTATATTCTTTATTGACTCAGAAGGAGGAGGCATATGGAACATATAAAACGGGAAAAATGCCCAGTATGTGGATGTACAAAACTTATTAATAATGTTTTAATCACAGAAAAGGGAGAGGTAAAGGTTTATGTCGAATGTTCAAATTGTGGCAGCTTTGTTTCCAGATACACACTAAAAAGATATACATCTAATAAGCCGTATGAATCACTATTAAATTACTACTCGAAACGCCAATACGATAGTGGAAGGGTTGTTTTAAAGAACCTTGAGGCATTTTCAAAGGAAATAGAGACAGAATTCAAAAAAGTAAAAGAGACAATAAAATCTCGTGAAGAGACGAAAAAAATAGAAGAAATAATTGCTGGACTTGAGGATAATTAGGGGGTAGATATGATTTTGTTCATTTTCTTATCCTTATATCTTTTTCCATCTAATGTTGAAAGATCCCTGGCAATCGTTGAAAATCCAGCAGGTATTGGACTTCATCAAGGTATTGAAATGAGCTATCTCTACAGGAATAATTCATTTCTTTTCACTCTTAATAGAGCAGGATACGGAATTGGATTCAGGGGAGACACCATTGACTATTATACAGGTTCAACCCTTTTTAATTACCTTGATAGATTTAGTTTTGGAGTTGGATACCTTTCGAAATATAACACTACACTTGTCGGAACCGTCTTAAGACCAATAAGCGGTTTATCTATTGGAGCAGTATTAAGATTTCCTCCTGTTAATGCAGAGCTTTCAGGGTGCATTGGTTTGAGCGTACGTCCCATCGGAGAGAGGCTTACTCTTTCAGGCAAGGGGGATCTTTCTTATGGGAAAATTATTAGGTTTAATTCTAAGAATATAATGGCAGACATAGAACCTATTGATGGCATAAATATTGGTGCAGGATATGATTTTGATAATCGGAAATGGGTAGGAAAGTTAACACTCTCTCTTGGGCATTTAAGGGCTTTAATAACAGATAATTGTGATAGGAATAGAGATTTTGCTATTACTGCTTCTCTGGTGCCTTATGCAAGTTTTTTTAAGTCTTTTCCTCATTCTGTTATTGTGAAGATTGAAGGCGATTATCCAGAGACACCTACCAGAATAGGTCTTCTGGGGAGAAGCAAATGCTTTGTTGATCTTTTGTCACTGTTGAAAGAAATCTCAAACAGAACCTATATTAAAAAAGTTTTAATTCTGCTGAACCGAAATACATTGGGCATTGCCCAGGCAGAAGAGGTAAGGGGACTCATTAAGAATCTAAGTTTAAAAAAAGAGGTAATTGCCTATTCCAATAGTTTAACACTAAAGAACCTTTATATTGGTTCTGCTTGCAATAAAATTGTTATTCCCCCTTCTGGTGAGGTTTATTTTCCAGGCATATCCATTACAAAACAATATTTTAAAGGTGCGCTTGATAAGTTGGGAATCAAACCGCAGTTTGTAAGGATAGGAAAGTATAAATCAGCAGTAGAGAGTTTTTTAAGGGGTGATATGAGTGAAGCGGATAAAGAGCAATTAACTGCATATCTGAATGATATAGTAGATGTAGTGGTAGGGGATATTTCGAAGAGTAGAAATATAGATATGCAAAAACTTAAGTCGTGCGTTGACTCAATTGGATATTTTACAGCCTCTGAGGCCGTAAAGTACCATCTTGTTGATACACTAATGTATCTTGAACAGTTGAAAAAAACAGAAAAAATAAGTGAGAATGCCCGTGCTTTTAGAGGGAAAGTAGTTCCAAGGGGATTTATTTTTGGAGTTAAACCAAAAATCGCAATACTTGTGGCAGAGGGAACAATTGTCCAGGGAAAAAGTCAGAAATCACCTATACCTATTCCATTCTTTGGTGAAAAGAGCCTTGGTGCAGAAAGTTTTATTAATACTATCAATGAATTGAAGAAGGATAGAAGAATAAAAGGTGTAGTTCTACGAGTTAATTCCCCTGGGGGTGATGCCCTCGCCTCCGACCTTATGTGGCAGTCCTTAAGGGAATTAATGGAGAAGAAACCAGTGGTTGTTTCTATGTCAAATGTTGCAGCCTCAGGGGGATACCTCATATCCTCCTATGGAGGGAAAATTTTTGCAGATAAGACAAGCCTTACTGGTTCAATAGGTATATTTGGTGGGAAATTCGTAACGAGAGATCTTTATAAGAAACTGGGAATTACACATTCTACAGTAAAATGGGGAAGGCATGCAGATGTGCTGAGTGGAAATAGACCCTTTGATGAATTTGAAATAAAGAGGATGGAAAGGATTATTGGAGCGGGGTATGGTCAGTTTCTTGATAGGGTTTCTGAAGGGAGAAAATTGAATAAAAGTTATGTGGATTCTGTTGGGAGAGGAAGAATATGGAGTGGTTTGAGTGCAAAATCAGTAAGACTTGCTGATGAGAATGGAGGATTGGAGGATGCAATAGAGGAGATAAAAAGGGAAAGCGGAATAAAGGGAAGTGTTATGCTTGATGTTTATCCTATGCCCAGGGGCATATTTGAAAATTTTTTAAACATTGATAGTGACTACAGATTCCCTCTATTGGAATTACTTGATTCGCCTTATTCCTACTATTCACCATTGAAAGTAGATATAAGATGAGGAACTTTTTTCTTTCTTTTTATGTCTATAAATAGTGAATGAATACATATGGAAGATTGGAGAGAAATATATGAGAAGGAATCTGGATTTGTTTTTAAATTTATATATGGAGCAGTCCAAAACAAAAATGATGCAGAGGATATTCTTCAAGAGACATTTTACAGGGCTATGAAGAGAGGAAAAAAGAACATAAAAAATATGAGGGGTTACCTTTTGCGTATTGCGAGAAATATTATCTATGATAGTTGGAAATCGAGGAGAAGAATGAGTGAGTATATTAAGGAAGAAAAAAAGGTAGATAATTATCATCCAGAAGATATTGAAACAAAAATTGAGATTCAGAAGTCAATCAAGAAACTTCATCCTGATTTTAGGACTGTTTTTGTATTAAGGGAAATTAATGGAATGAGCTATGAAGAGATAGCAGTTGCACTTAGATTGCCTGTGGGAACGGTTAAGTCCAGGCTTAATAGGGCAAGGCTTGCACTGAGAGAAACTCTAAGGAGGAAGGTTGAATTGTAAGGAATTTAGAAGGATACTGTCCGATTATCTGGATGGGACTTTAACCGAGAAAATTAAGAAAGAAGCAGATGATCACTTGAAAATTTGCAGATCCTGTAAAGCGCTTGTGGAAGATGTCAGGTTAATTCAAAAGTATACAACAGAAACAGAGATACCTATGCCTTCACCTTATATTTTCCAGAGGATAGAAACTAGAATAGCTGCTGAAAAAAGAAAACGTCCTTATCGATTAATCTATAAATTATCTTTGGGGGCAACCTTTATAGCACTAATCGTTTCTGTCCTTTTCTTTGGAATTTTTAGAAGTGAGAGAAGATATGCAGAAAATAAACAGCAGATATATATCGTCCAGGAAGAGAGCTCTGGATATGAATATCCTGTATACAATACTGGTGGGAAGTATATTCTGACTACCTACACTACTGGTTCTTTATAGGAGGATAGATTGATAATATTTATACTATTATCGTCAATTTTAGGGAGTCTTGAGCAGGAGCTTATAAATCTGGGGAAAAATATTTCACCCTATGTTTTGACCGTAAAATCCTCAAAAGGAATAGCCTCGGCAACCGTTGTAGGTAAAAGGGAACTAGTTACAGTCGGGGGCTATGATGAGGGCGAAAATGTAAGGCTTGAAACAGTCACAGGTAAATTTATTAAGGGAAAAGTTCAAGGATATGATGAATACTCTGGGATGGTTTTGATCATTACAAATAGTGACTTAATGGTTCCAAGATTTAGCACAGGGATTGAGAATGGCGCTCTGGGATTTGTTTTTGGCAACTCTCTTGGCAGATTAGGTTTGATAGGATTTGGCACTATCGATGTGCCAAATTCCATGCGATTAAGAATTACCATTCCGTTGAACCCTGGTAACAACGGCGCAGGTGTCTTTGATCCAAAAGGAAGATTAATTGGTATTATTGGCGGGAAACTTGGTTCTTCAGATGTTTTTGGTGATGTACTTCCACCCAATACATTGGGACTTTTTACTTCGTCGAATATTGGTGTTATAATACCTGTTATGGAATTAAGG
>Ga0190351_1000097_pt1 | contig 8843 bp, 6 predicted proteins | sample 487213910_MG_FD_163431 | JGI IMG/M metagenome (GOLD analysis project Ga0190351, IMG submission 163431) | Hydrothermal vent microbial mat bacterial communities from Southern Trench, Guaymas Basin, Mexico - 4872-13-9-10_MG | ecosystem: Environmental > Aquatic > Marine > Hydrothermal vents >... | reverse complement strand
GAATAGGGATAATAGAAAAAAATGCCCCCTGGAATGATTTTAGTTGCCATACAAGAAGAAGAAATACAAGAATTATTGCTATAGTCATTGATTCAAACAATGAGGAAAGTAATTTTTTATCCAGTCTTATGTGTATCCTCGGCATACCTGTCTGAACAATACTAACCTTTGAAGGCGATAGAGATATGTCTTTACCCTTCAGAAACCAGTATAAATCTCCTTCTATTCTCTTCCTTTTATCCTCTGGAAGATTGACCTTTACCAGAGCATTATACATCGTTTTTATGCTATATGAAATATTTACATCTTCTATTATGGTTTTTATATCCTTTAAAAGGTATTCCCCATCCCTACCACCAATCCTTTTTATCTCCTGGAAATTATTTTTAATTGCCGCATATACTACTCGTTTTTTCATGTTATTACTTAATACAACAGCAGCATCTTCACTATTTAAATATTTCATAATTCCTTCTTTTATAATATCTTCTGGAACATGGGGAGTTTTGACCATTGAAACGTCAACCTCTTTAATGCCTGCATACTTCAGGTCCCATTGTAATTCATCTCGATACCAATCTTTCTTATTTTTTAGACCTTTTATAAATTTTTCTACTTTGTTTACGACCAGTTCTATTTCACCTGTTTTCTCTGTGCCAAGGTTTGCCTGAACAAGCCCCTCATTCCTTTCATCATTTATCATCATCGAGAGGATATCCTGCCCTTCAAGAAAAAAGTAAAGATTTTGAATCTTATTTTTCTTCTCAGGTATTACATAGAGATTGTTAAGATTATAATTTGTCTCCATAAGCAAATCACCGATAGATTGGGGGTGACTAACAAATGGCAGTGTCTCCATATATTTTTCTATGTATTCGATTGTATTTAAAACGGATGGATCTGTCAGGTCACCCTTTACATAAAGCATTATAGGGCTTGCACCTCCAAAATGTTCATCCCCGATTTTAATACTTTTTCTTATCATTGAGCCTGGTTTAAAATACTCCAATATATTTACCGAGCGCTTTATAGTTGGTGAAAACAAAATTGTTATAGCAAAGAGGGCACCGCCTACTATTATAAAGTATCTTTTAAAAGATATAACCACCTTTGAAATGGGGGCTATAGCCTTCCGTGAGAGGTGAATACTTTTTTCCTCTCTCCTTCCCTTTCTGTGAGTAAGGTGAAGAACAGAGGGTATAAACATCAAAGAAATAATAAGGGCAGAAACAACACCAATAGCGCTAAATATACCAAATTCTCTTATGGGGATAAGATTTGATGAAAGAAAAGAAAGGAAACTTACCATAGTTGTAAGTGCTGCTAAAACAACGGGAAGGGCTATATGTTTTATTGTATTTCCAATATCGTGGTCCTCATAGAATCTGTTTATGATATGAATACCATAAGCACTACCCACAGAGATAAGAAGAACAGGAATAAGATTGGAAACAATTGAAAAATTCCTATGAAAAATGCCCATAATACCAACCGTCCAAATCGTCGCAAAAAGAACACTGGAAATTGGCAGCATAACGCCAGCGGGTCTCCTGAATCCAAAGCCAAGAACAATGATAACTAATAGCAGAGTAATTGGCAGAAGTTTTTTTACATCACCTGTTATAATTTCATTAATAAAAGTCATAGTAAGAGGAAGGCCAGAATAATATATCTTCAAATTCCCTTTTTTTTGGTCTGTGATTTTTCTAATCTCTAATCCTATTTTGTTTCTATCGTATCCTTCTTTAATTCTCGCAAAAATTACCGTATATCTCCCATCATTTGAAATAATACTACCATTATATAGATCCTTTGAGAGGACATATTGTTTTAATGAATCAAGCACCTCTTTTTTTCTGGGTATTTTCTCTCCAATCAGGGGACTAACTTCTATACCATCTTCAACTTTCCTCTCATTTATTATACTGACCAGGGATTGTGTAAAGCCCACGCCTTCTATTTTTTTATATGATTCTTCAAGTTCCCTTATTTTAAAAAGAACAGGGAAAGAAAAGATAGAATCACTCTCAATCATTACCATTGCTATGGTGTTTCCACCAAACTTTTTTCCTATTTTGTTAAATTGTTGGACAATAGGATCACTGGGAGGTAAAAAAGATGTTACATCTGATTCTACGCCTACATTTTTTATAAACAGCCCAAAAAAGACTGTTAAAGCAATTGTTAAAGTTATTACAACCCAGGCTCTTTTCTTTATAAGGTTTGCAAGCATTGTTCGTGCATTATTTCATTTTTTTAATCAATTCGCTCAATTTTTTTTCAAGGGAATCTATCTTTTTTTCAAGTTTCCCAATCTCCTTCTTAGTAGCAAAATCTTCTTCTTTTTCTGTCAAAACCTCTTTTATTTTTTCAGAGAAGGTTTTTCTTGATGTCTTCAATGCACCCCATAATTCTTCAATCAAACGATCCCCCTCTCCCTTTGCAACCTTTCCCTCCTTAATCATTTTGTTAACAAATTCCTGTACTTTCTTTCTTGAAAGAGAGAAAAAGGATATAGATTCTGCTACAGATTTTTGCACAAGGTCAGCCATTGCAGTGGAGCCACTGGCAATCATATCCTTCAGGATTTCAGCAATCTGTCTGTCGCTCTTTTTACCCCTTTCAAGTTCAACAATAACCTGGGCAAGGGTCATATTTGTGATATCTTCTCCTGTTTCATTGTCGATAATTTGAATATCCTCTCCCTGAGAGATTAATTCAGCGAGTTCCTCAAGCGTCAAGGTTTTGGAAGTTTTTGCATCATAAAGCCGTCGGTTTGCATACTTCTTAATAACTCTCTTTGCCATTTTTTACCTCCTTCTTTTTGCATTGTATCAATGCATTGCATTAGTGCATCGCATAATTAATATTTAATTTTTATTTTTTGTCAAGGGGGTTTTTGGGTAATTTTGGAAATGTGTGACACTCCTGCACCTCTCAGGTGTGATAATCTCGTAGCTATTGTCTTATCTCACGATTCACGTTCTTTGTGTCTTTCTTTTCTCACGATTCACGGTCTTTATGTCTTTCTTTTCCCCTTGCATTTCGTTCTATACTTCTTCTACCTTGCTTCTCTTTCTACTTCTCTCCTACCTCGCTCTTCGTTCTATATCGACCTCTACCTCGCTTCTCTTTCTATATCAGCTTCTACCTTGTCTTACTGTCCCGGTATTCTACAAAGAAAAGCCTCACGGAGGGTGAGCGGGCACAGTCTCAAAGACAAAGTCTTTGAGGAGCGAACCTGAGTGCGGAGCAGCACTATCCTCGCCCCTCTTTTTTGGTTCGCCTCTACTCTATCCTGTTGCCCTTTTCCTTGCTTTTCTTTTTATACTTCTCCTACCTTGCTTCTCTTCCTGCTTCTCTCCTACCTCGCTATTCGTTCTATATCGACCCCTACCTCGCTTCTCTTTCTATATCAGCTTCTACCTTGTCTTACCCTTGACACTTCCACCTTTGTATATAAAATAGAGGTATGGGAAAGTATATATTATTTTACAAGACTTATCCAATAGAGGCTGAAATCATTAGAGAAAAGCTTGAATCATTTGGAATACCGGTAAAAATACATCAAGAGGCGTATGGCAAAATCACTGGGCTCTCTGTTGATGGACTTGGTGAAGTTGAAATATTGATAGATGAAGAATACTTTGATAGAGCAAAAGAGATAATAGATAATATAAACATAAAGAAGCAAAAAAGCCCCTGAAAAAAAGGGCTTTTTTATAACTTAATTTTATAGAGATTTATTCAATATATAGTTTACCCTTCTTAATGCCTCCATATATTCCTTTTTTGGGTTTAAATCTACTGCTTTAGAGTACATCTCCTTCGCCTTAAAAAAATTACCTTCCTCTTCATAACCTACACCAAGGTTATAATAGGCAGCTGCATCTGAAGGATTCAATTTTATCTCCTGATTCCAGGTTTCCATTGCCTTGCTCCATAGGTCATTCTGTGCAAATTTGATACCTTTGTTTACCAGATCACTTCCCTTTTCCAGCTTTCTCTTAACAACTATCTTAATAGGGGCTATCATACCTGCAAAATCCTCAACAACTTTGTTAAGTAATTTTGATAATATTTCATCACCTGGAGGGATTTCTCCCCTCCCTTCTACGCTTTTATATTCTTTACTCTCGGATACGGATTTTACTGCAAGTAGCTCACCTGTTTTTACACTTACTGTCTTAAAATTGACGGTAACCACCCCCCTTCTTATACGGTAATGCTCATCAACAAGTACAGTTTTCATAATTTCTTCATCTGCCCAGTATTCTTTTCCAGTAAATATATTTTTTCTTTTTACCCTTTTATATCGGCCTGTACCAACCTTTTTGTAAACCTTCTTTGTGCCCCGTTCGTCCTCTATTTTGTATGCAGTAACGTCCCCAAAGATAAGGGCATCAACACCAAGTAGTTTCCCTATTTCAACGGCAGAATTTTCATCAATAGCCCCTGACATTTCGAGCCCTTGTTCCTTTAAAACCTGTCTTATCTTTTCTCTCTCCATTACTGTAAATCTTTTTGTCTGCAAGAGATACTCTGTAAGTTTATAAGATGCTTCTGCACCAGAACCTTTTGGGCCATGAAATTCTGCAACAGCTATTTTTGATACATCTGCAAGGTTTATCTCTGGTGGTTTTATCGTTTCAAATCTCACAACGGGTGCATGGGCACAGGAAAGAAGAAAAAGCAATATTACAGGAATCCCTATGATAAGTTTTTTATATCTCAATATATCCTCCTTTTTTAATTACAGAATTATTTTATCGATTATATAAAATCTGTCAATAGAGACTATCCTTTAAAATCTCTATGGAGAAAGTAATTTAGATAAATTTAATATCGTTCTCCTAATTAGTAATTAGTATAAGGCAATAATATTCGCTTCGTGTAAATTTTTCTATGAGAAAACAACGAGCCTAAGGGAGTCACCTTAACATTATAGAAAAGATATCTCACTTTTTGTAAGACTGCCACACTCAATCTCCTATAGGATTAATTGATATAGGCTTCGTATTACTATGAGTTGCTTATTGCGCTACTATTTCGACCCGTCTATTTTTTGCTCTTCCTTCTTCCGTTAAATTGCTCGCAACAGGTGAGACAGAGCCAACTCCGTATGGAATTAATTGATCCTTATTAACACCATACTTTGTAATCAACTCTTTTACTACGGCTTCTGCCCTTTTGGTGGACAAATCAATGTTTGCTTCAAAACTGCCAACATTATCAGTATGGCCAACCACAATATACTTTTTGTTCTTATTTGCGTTAAGGTATGCAGCTATGTTTTTTAGAGCCTCTGCAGATTCAGATTTGATTTTTGATTTACCGGTATCAAAATGTATATCATAAATGGCAATATGGCCATTGGCTGCTATATCTTTACTAATATTTTTTGCAGTAACCATCCCTGTTTCTACTGCCGCTACTTCAATTACATCCTGGGTAATGAGAGTTGTATTGGAAAAATCACTAATTACATCTACTATATAAATATCATTGTTACCTTTATGTGTTTTTGCGACAATAATGGCTTTATGGTTTCCGATTGGACTATAAGCGAATCCAAATTTTTCCAGATTTAGATGATTCCAACCACCATAAAAATCTCCACTAAAACTGGAAGGGCCTTCCTCAAAATCTTCTCCTGGTTTCCCTTCCAATAATATTTTATAACCACTTGTTTTAAATGCTTTCTCATAGTTCTTCATGACATAGGCTGGATTATTATCTGGTGAGACTGAATATTGCCATCTCATTATCTTCCCTTCTAAAACAAGAGGATTTTTATAATTTGGTTTAGTTGCGTCATCTTTAAAAACAGGCAACTTATATGTATCCCATTTAGTCATCTTGTAATATTCTATCACTGATCCCTTAAATCTCGATACCAGTGGATAATCTTTTGCACCTTTGATATCCGTTGTTCTTTGTGCAAAAAGACTTATACTTGTTAAAACAAAAAACATTGCTACTATTAACATTGATTTTTTTCTCATTTCAATGCCTCCTCTTATTAATTTATTTGTTTTTTTCCCAGACAGTTCCTTTTTCCCAATTGGCTTTCCCTTGATAATAATCTTTGAACAATTGGACTGTCTTTTCTTTCGAAAGAAGATTTTTAGCAGTATATTGAACTCCGTTTTCCTTATATTCAACAGTATAACCCTTTTCAGAGTATGCTGCCTGCAAAAAATCTTTGCCTCTATTCAGTATAATATAGAAATTATCATCATTAAGTTTGCTGAAACAACTCAGAAGTTTTTCCTGTGATACATTATTGAACGTTTCCCCGTTAGCCATTTCAATAGAATAGGCCTTTCTAGTTCCAACTTTCTGTTCAGTATCATTTGATGACAATGTTTTACTCAGTTTATTGAATTCTTCTCTTTTTTCTTTACCAATCCCCGTTCCCACAAATACCCACTTCTTGTTGTCAAAACTGGATAAAAGAACATCGTAGATCTCACTTGTGTCCTTTGCATCAGAATAATAGACATCTGCCATCGTTATCTTTTTACCCATTATATTTTTTGTTTCATAACCAATTCCCCTGATCTTTCCATCCCAACTTTCAATAGCCTTTAAATCATCCTGGATATCTTTATTGTTAAAGTATTCGTCCTTGGCAGAAGAAATAATCATTTTAGTCATACCAGATGCATTTTTTTTCAAAAGTTCTAAATCTCTAATTTTATAAGCTTTTAAAACCTCTTTAGCTACAGTCTCAACTTGAGAATTTATGGATTTGTCCTGAGCAAATAAAATTGGTGAAAGCATTAGTGCAACTATTGCAAATAAGACTTTACTTCCTTTCATTTAAGCCCTCCTTTCTGCGTTTAATTATACTGTTTAACGTTATCAATAACTATGAATACCCTGATAAAATATTTAAAACGTTGCATTAATTTAATTCCAATTTGCCATTTGTCAACAGAAAATATTTTTCCCATTATTCAAAGCGAGACCCCATTAGAAGTATTACTGTGGGGCAATCTCGGGGTTATTGTCTTTTCTCACGAATCACGGTCTTTTTACTTCCCACTTCTCCTACCTTGTCTGTCTGTCCCAGTATTCAATAAAGAAAAGCACCATGATTTTTATGTCTTTCTTTTCCCCTTGCATTTCGTTCTATACTTCTCCTACCTCGCTTCTCTTTCTGCTTCTCTCCTACCTCGCTCTTCGTTCTATATCGACCTCTACCTCGCTATTTTTTTATACTTCTTCTACCTTGTCTTACTGTCCCGGTCTCCTGTAAAGAAAAGCCTTTTTTCACGATTCACGATTCACGAATCACGGCCTTTTTACTTCCCACTTCTTCTACCTTGTCTTGCCCTACCTTGCCTGACAAGAAGATTATAAAAATAAAAATGCCGGAGGAGGGAATCGAACCCACACTCCCCAAAGAGGAAACGGATTTTGAGTCCGTCGCGTCTTCCAGTTCCGCCACTCCGGCTTATCCTATTTTATATTTTTTTTTGGATTTATCAAGCCCAAAAACATCACAAATTCAAAAGACATTCTTTTCAAATTTAACAGGTTTTGTTCTATCTATATTTTAAAAGTTTTCCTTTTTATCTCTACTTATAATAAATAAGATACGCATCTGAAGAACCAGAAACAGGTGGGGATTGCCTATCCCCTGTTATTATATATCCACCATCGGATGTTTGTTGAACCCAATATCCAGTATCATCATTTGAACCACCAAACGTCTTGTTCCAGACCTCATTTCCATTTGCATCTGTCTTTATCAAGTAAACATCGCCTACTCCTGCACCATAGGAAGCAGTCACCCCTGCTACTATATATCCACCATCAGTTGTTTGTTGAACAGAGAAAGCCTCTTCGTAATCTGCCCCACCAAAGGTTTTACTCCATACTTCATTCCCATTTGCATCCGTTTTGATAAGATAAATATCCACAGAGTTTAAATATCCTGCTATGATATACCCACCATCAGATGTCTGTTGAACACTATAGGCTCCATCATAACCAGGTCCACCAAAGGTTTTGTACCAGGTCTCATTACCGTTTGCATCTGTTTTTATAAGATAGACATCCTGGGCACCTGCACCAAAAGATCTTGTCCACCCAGCTATAATATATCCACCATCCGAGGTCTGTTGGACCGAATAAGCTCCGTCACGATTTGGTCCACCAAATAGTTTACTCCACAATTTATTACCACCATTATCGGTTTTTATCAGATAAACCTCAGACAATGTATCCTGCGCATAGTTGTTCATAAATCCCGCAATAATATATCCACCATCAGTGGTTTGTTGAACCGAATATCCCCACTCTTCTGCACCAGTTGAATCAGTACCCCAGCGAAAATACTTATGCCAAATTTCATTACCATTAGCATCAGCTTTTGCAAGATATAGGTCATCGCTTCCCCAATATGGGTCGTAAGAATATGCAGTTCCTGTCAAAATATATCCCCCGTCAGCAGTCTTACATGCCGACTCAACCCATTCATCTTGGGATCCACCAATAGTGCTATGCCAGATTTCATTTCCACTTGCATCTGTCTTTACAAGATATGCATCAGCAGCACCTGCACCATAGGAAGTTGTATATCCCACTATCATATATCCCCCATCGGAAGTCTGCCCGACCCATTTTCCAACCTCTTCATAATTACCTCCATAAAATCGCTCCCAACCTGTTCCTCCCGATGAAATCGTTATCTGAAACGGGTCTGACCATCCAGATGTTGCCCCATCTTTATCCTTTGCCTGTGCCTTTATGGAGTATATTCCAGTTGACGAATATGAATGCCCCATTGAGATGGTATCACCACTTGCAACAAGGCCACTCCAACTAGAAGC
>Ga0190351_1000096_pt1 | contig 8924 bp, 10 predicted proteins | sample 487213910_MG_FD_163431 | JGI IMG/M metagenome (GOLD analysis project Ga0190351, IMG submission 163431) | Hydrothermal vent microbial mat bacterial communities from Southern Trench, Guaymas Basin, Mexico - 4872-13-9-10_MG | ecosystem: Environmental > Aquatic > Marine > Hydrothermal vents >... | reverse complement strand
ATGCTGATGCAGAATCGTGGTGTTCTGGTAGTGAATATAGGAGAAACGAAGGATGAGGATGTGGTTATAATAAGAGACAGCGGTAAGAAGCTGATAGAAGAGCCACTGGTGGAACTGCGAGCGAGATGGCGAGGAGAAATGGAAATAGAGTGATGGCAGGAGCTACGAAGATAATCAACGCGGCAGTTTGTCCGTTCTGTGCTTGCCTGTGCGATGATATAGTCATCTCTTTAAAAAATAACGAGATAGAGGAGATAAGAAACGCTTGCAGGTTTGGTGTAGAGAAATTCTACTCATACAGGCGTCCGCGCTTGAAGTATCCGCGGGTGGAAGGCAGGGGTGGTGGCTATAAAGAAGCAATCTCAAAGGCGGCGGAGATACTGAATGGTGCGAATAAACCGCTTATCTATGGGCTGAGTAACAGCAGTTATGAAGCTCAGCGTGTGGCATTGGAGATAGCGAAGCGTAGGAGAGGAGTGCTTGATATCTCGGAATCCATCTGTCATAATCTGCTATATGCAGGGTTGAAAAAGTATCCATTTTACTATGCATTGCTGGATGAGATAAGAGAGAAAGCGAATGTGATCGTTTATTGGGGTTCCAATCCCTTCATATCGCATCCACGGCATCTCTCGCGGTATTCTGTATATCCAACGGGTCGTTACGCGATGAAGGGCGTGACGGACCGTGATATAATTGTGATTGATGTTGTGGAGAGTGAAGTGAAGAAGCGATGGCTATTGCAGGTGAAGCCGGGTGATGACGTAAGGATAGCGGATATTATAACCCGATTGATATCAGGAGAGCGGGTGGAGCGTTGGGAAGAGGATATAGATGTAGAAATAGGGATAGATACGCTGAAGGAGATAGAGGATAAACTGAAGAGGGCTTTATACGGTGTTATCTTCGTTGGACTCGGCGTCCTTGCGAGTGAGAATGCGGGCTATACTCTGGAGGCAATCCTCGCTCTCGTTGATGCACTGAATAAAGAAGGTGCTAAGTACGTATTGTTCCCGATGAAGGGGCATTATAATGTAATGGGTGCGGTACAGCTTCTGATGCGTGAGACGGGCTACCCTTTTGGTCTGGACTTCTCCCGCGAGAATATATTTGAGCCCGGTAAGACGACGGTTATGGATGTAATAGAGGATGTAGATGCGGCTTTAATTGTTGGTGCAGACCCTGTTGCGTCATTCCCGGGAGATAAGGTTAAGAGATTGGCTGAGATACCACTTATTGTAATAGACCCTTTTGAGACCCCAACAACTTCTTTAGCTTCTGTTGTGCTGCCTACTGCGATTACAGGTGTAGAAGCAGAAGGAATAGCATACCGAATGGATGGTCTGCCCCTGAAGTTAGATAAGATAGTTAATAGCGAGTATCCCACGGATATAGAGGTGTTAGAGGGAATATACAGGAGTTTGAAGTAAACGTTAACGATTATATCAGCAGAAAAGCTTTTTAAGACCGTAAAAACTTGTATATAATAAAAAGCTGTTGAGATGCAACGGCAACGGGAGCGATATATAAGATTGGCAGAGGAGATCCTGGGGTATTTCAAGTGCGAGAGGTGTGGCGAGTGCTGCAGGACACTGCCCATCAGTTTGGGGTGGGATGATATAGAACGATTATATAAGGATGAGGGTGAAACTTTCCTGGATAAACTGGATGATAATGCAATAGAGAACTGCTTGAAGACGCCGTGTCCATATTTGGAGGGTAATGAATGCGTGATTTACGATAAGAGACCGCTTGTATGTCGCGTATTCCCATTTGAATTCGCTTATCCTTTCCCTTCTATCCGTGATTGCCCGATGGGGAAGAAGATATCAGCAGAACTGGGTAAGCTCGAGCAGGAATTGAGAGAGAAGATAGGCACCATGGACAAGAGCAAGAGAGAGAGTGAGCAGGAGGAAGCTATCCGTAAGACTATGGAAGCGTATGACAGGTTCGGTGACTTCTTGTATGAAAGCGAAGGCATGAAATGCGAGGTGACGATAGTATCATTGGAGCTATTGGAGGAGTTTCTGAAGAGGCTTCGGAATGGTGCGAGAGGGTATAAGGATGTATGAATTAATATTTCTTTATTTCACTTCCATGTTATCTCCCGTATCAGCGATAATTTCCTCTCTGCTTCATCGAATGATTTGACTCTATATCTTACGATACCGCCATCGGCGGCTGTAATTGCTTCAAGGTCCCGCTCTGCCATCGTGTCATAAGAGGGTATCTCCTCCTCCTCATTGCCATAGATTGCAACTTTCAACCTTTCTGCGAGTTCCAGTTTTATCACCTCGTCAATACTCAGGAGGTCTCCTTCTTTTATCTCCATTTTCTGTTCTACACTCCCTTATACTTATTCTCTTATTTCTATATTTCTATATATGATTATGATATGTGCATGTGCATATTGTAGGGGATGCACCCCTAAAAGTAAATAGTAAGTAAGAAATAAGAAAAAATGAATAAGAAACTGGAATGATTTTGGTTTTAGCGACAGCTTTTCTTTTATATGTGAGTGCATCTTATACGTATACCGAGGAGATAGTTATGCTAAATATTTATGCTAAATATGGAAGAGGTTCAGTCTACTCATGTATACCACTGGACGGGAGAAGATGCTGGGTCATGTCCCGCGCACCTTGGAAACCTGATGGACATTGTCAGTTTGATGAACTCGAAAGATACATGAGAGAGGAGATCGAGAAACCTGAAAAGGAAAGAAGGGAGACTGAAAATACTTTCATTGGCGGCGTCAGGGGCAATATAATAGATGTTGATTGTGATGCTGGAAGGGAGAGAGGTTATGAGCAGATAAAGGAAGATATTACAATTATATGCACTTATATGACATGATATGACGAAGTGGAATCTTGAAGATAAGAATGAGCACGTTTATAGCAGGGTAGGCCTAGATGATAATGATGCTGTACCCTTTACTGTTCCTGTAGGATGTATAATTAGCTCAATAGAAGATTTGAAAGGGAATTCAACCAGCTCTGACAAAAGGACAGTCAAAGGATTAGCGATTACTGGGAAAACTCATGTAATTAGGTTTACAAGGGCTCCAGTCCATACAACAAGCCCAAGTCCCTCTCCAGCATCTACACCTTCTCCGTCTCCAACTCCAACTGCCAGTCCTATACCTACGCCAATAGTAACACCAACGCCAAGCCCAACGCCTACGCTCACACCTGCACCTGCTCCACCAGCACCGGTACTTGAAGCAATCTTTGCAATTGGTGGATTATTAGCAGTGGCTTATTTCATGCTAAGAAGAAGGAGATAAGATAGAAATAAAAGAAAAAAATGGAAGACCCAGAAAAAATGACAAAAGAAGAAAAATACAAGTATATTTTTGAAGATAAGAGTTTTGAAGGTCGCCCTCGTGTCAAGTGGATTACCGATTGTCTGTTAGGCGATATTAGAACATTTCTGGACGGCATCGAAAACTATACAGACAATAAAGAGAGATTTGCTTTTAAACCACGCCCTCGTGGCGGTGGAAACTTATCAGTTCCTATTCTTATCTGTACTGCTCTTGAGTTTGTATCCAGATTGTATGTTGGAGAGACTAAATTTACATCAAGAGAAGGTTATAATGCCAAAGAAAACACTAAAAAATTCATCGAAAAATACTTTCCAGAGAAGTACAAGGTGATTCCATCGCTCCTCTGGGATGGGATAAGAAATGGTCTTGTTCATACATTTTCTACAAAACCTTTCAAATATGGGAATAACTATATTCGATTTCAGTTCTATGTTGAAGATCGGAACATCCCATCGCGCATTAAAAAAGTTAATGATACAATTAGGATATGTATCAATGTTTTCGAACTATATAGGATTTTGGAAAATGCGATTGAAAATTACCTTGAGGGATTGAAAAAAGATGAGAATGAAGCTCTTCGAGATAACTTTATAAAGGCTTGGTCATCTATTGAAGAAGATTTTCAACGGGAGATTGCTAAAAATAGCGAATACCAGGACGATGCAAAAGCATTACTTGATTATTTAGGTTTAAGCTCTGATGCATTACTCTTAGAAGATTTGAATAAAGTGCTAAATACAGATGTGTTAAGAATATACTCCCTTATGATAAGAAGATCGTAGGAGTAATAATATTACCTAAATATTAGCTTAAATTCAACCAATGGCTCCCGTGGATGCACCCAACTTTATAGGTAATCGAGTGTATCAAGGACGGGGTTTTTAAAGAGGTGATGTGACGAGGAAGAAGAAAATCGCGTTAGATGGTTTGAGAAATGCGGCATGTATGCTTAAATGGAATACATGGAGATGGCTCGCTATGGAAGCCAATGAATAAAGAAAAAGAAAAAAAGAAAAATGGCAGCGGACAATACAAATAATCAGTTTACGACTTCACTCAGGTCCTCCATGAACCGCCTCAACATATCCTCGGTAACATGCGGCATAATCACCAATCGAAGCGACTTCGGGCTGCGTGTGGTAGAGACCTCCCAACCTTTAGCTCTTAACGCACTCGCTATTCTATCCGCATCGCCTAATTGTAATGTTACAACATTCATAACCGGCTCTATCACAGGCTCAATACCCATTTCCCTCGCACTATCTACTAAAAACCTCGTTAGCCTCATGCACTCATCCACAATCGACTTCATGCCTTCGCTACCGAGATATTTGAGCACAGCGAAGGTAGCTGCTGCAGATGCGCCACTCCTCGTTCCTGTCAGCGAATACTGCTTTTTAGTGGTGAGATAAGGCGTAGGTACTGCCAGCTCCTCTAAATAAGATTCTTCACGGAAGAGAAGACAACCAGCAGGTATCGTGCTCATCCCCATCTTGTGCGGGTCTATTGAGACTGAAGACACGCCCTCAAGCGAGAAATCGAACTCATACCGTGCTCTATCATGCAAAAAAGGAATCACAAAGCCACCAAAGGCGGCATCAACATGCAAGAATACTTTCTTCTCCTTCGCTATCTCAGCAAGCTCCTTTATAGGGTCCACCTGCCCAAATTCGGTCGTTCCTGCGATTCCGACCAGGCATATCGTACCATCATCCATGAATTCCTCTACAGAATCAGGGTTCACCCGCAATTGCGTGTCCAAACCCGCTCTCCGCACTTCTATACCCAATATATCAGCGATTTTATCAAACGAGAAATGAGCTGCCTCCGGTACAATTATGTTCATATCCCTGACCCTGAGTCCCTCCTTCCTCTTCCTGTTCCTCACCGCCCTTATTGCCTGTATATTCGATTCCGTGCCCCCTGTGGTTATATACCCATAAGCATTCTCGTTGCCCAGCAGTGCCCCTATCATCCGGATTACCTCATCCTCCATCTCCTTTGTGCCCTGAAATAACCCGGAATCACCTAAATTCGACTCTATAAAGAGCTTATGCGCATACACTGCCACCTCATGTGGATATGTGCACATGGAACTCAGAATGCGGTTATAAGATAGGTCTTTACGCTTCTTCTCCGCCAGTAGATGCTCCAACTCCTCTCTATTCATGCTCATATCAATCATATTGTATGTGTAATTTCTGGTAAAATATTTCATTTTCATTTTCATTTACATTCACAGACATTCACAGTATCCTCATGCATTTATGCACCTGGGGTATGACCATGACATCACCGAGGAACGAGCCAGCTAATTCAGAAAGAGCGAAGAGTTTTTCTACATCTGGCTTGATATATGCGCCGGTAACGGGCTGTAATACGAACTTTATCTTTAAATCTGAGAGGTTTCTGCATACCTTTTCTATTTCATTCACCGATGTGCCTCTCGTTACTACCACTTTCACTATCGTCTCGAGTCCACTATCAACAGATATTCGCACACTATCGAGTTCATTGCTGTACAATCGGTTGTAATTCGCATCTTCCACCGCTCTGTGACTCCTCAATTTGATGTCTATGGAAGCGAAATTGAAGTTCCTGACTATTGATTTGAACGATGTGGCTGAGTATCCACAGGTCTCGATGAAATTCATGTAATCCATATCTCGTGCCTCCTTTGCTATCTCGTTCACGAACGCAGCACTAAGAAGAGGCTCACCACCTGTGTAGCAGATGCTGTGTACATCAGGTGTACGTAGTTCATTAACGAGTTCGAGAACCGAATGTGAACTCATTGGATTCTCAATCAGCGCCACTGCTCGATTTTGATTTTTATTGATGAATGAGCAATGAGCGGGCTCCGGAGTTCTCGCATAGGCGGTATCACAATAGAAACAAGAGAGAGGACAGCCTGCGAAACGAATGAATATCTGCCTCCTGCCTGTATAGGGTCCTTCGCCCTGGAAAGAACTGAATAACTCCTTTATATACCCTCTCTCCATCTCTTTACCTTTATCTTTATTTATAATAAGCATAAAATAAAAGAATAACAGAGCAGCGGTAGGTGGGTGGTTAAAATCATAGATATACACTGTCATTTGACATTCAAGGAATATGAGGCAGATAGAGCAGATGTGATAGAGGATGCACGAGCGATATTGAAGCGAGTAGTGACGAGTGGAGTAGAGCCTGAGGATGCGAGGAAGGCTTTAGAGCTTGCGGAATCGTACTCCGATTTTATATTCGTCTCTCTCGGACTGCATCCAATACATGTGGTGGAGAAGACGGACCATGAGATAAGCGATTATGAGGAGTTTATAAGCGATAACAGAGCAAGAATAGTGGGGATTGGCGAGATAGGACTGGATTATCACTGGATTCGGGACCCTTTAAAGATAAAGAGGACGAAAAATGTATTTAAAGAGCTACTTGAACTGGCGAAGGAGCTTGATCTGCCTGTTGTACTCCATCTACGTGGTGAGGGTGCGATAGAGGAGGGGTTGAAGTTCATCTCCGATGCAGATATAAGGAAAGCGGTATTCCACTGCTTTACCGGTAAGCCGCAACTCGCAGCGGAGATCTGCGATGAGGGCTATCACATCTCTCTGCCTGCATCAATATCGAAGAGCAAGACGATGAAGAAGGTAGCGAAGAGAATACCGCTCTCATCGCTGCACGCTGAGACTGATGCGCCCTATCTATCACCAGATGAGCAGAAAAGGAATGTGCCACAGCAGGTTAAGGTGGTTTATGAAGAGATAGCGCGGCAGAAGAAGAGCGATTTCCAAAGTGTCGAGAATGCGATAGATGCCAATTTCGAACGAATGTTCAGGGTCAAGGTCAAGTTATGACATGACAACCGGGATCATAGGTGCAGGTCTAACCGGATTGACACTCGGGAATCTCATAGAGGATTGCGAATTACTGGAGAAGAGCAATGAGTGTGGCGGATTATGCCGCTCACTAAGCGAGGGCGGCTTCACTTTTGACTATTCGGGCTCGCATATCATATTCTCAAGGGATAAAGAGGTTCTGAACTTCTTGCTTGGGCAACTCGGCACTAACGTCGTGCGATGCCGCAGGAATACAAAGATCCTGTATGAAGGCAATTATGTGAAGTACCCGTTTGAGAATGGTCTCTCCGAGCTGCCGTTATATGATAAGCTCGATTGTCTCACAACCTTCATCACTGCTTCGTTTATTCATAGGAAGAGTCAGAGTCGGGCTGAGAACTTTAAAGAATGGCTGTATACTATGTTTGGGCGGGGGATTGCAGAGAGATATCTGATACCGTACAATGAGAAGATCTGGAAGTATAATATAGCAGCGATGAGCACTTCATGGGTGGATGGGCGAGTGCCAAGACCGCCGATATGGGATGTTCTAAAATCTGCACTTGGTATCCCCACAGAGGGATATAAGCATCAGTTGAACTTCTATTATCCTAAGGCGGGAGGCATTAATGCCCTGATAAGGTCTATGGAGCGCAAATGCAGTGGAAAAATACTGAAAGGCTTTGAAGTGAGATCTCTATCACGTGAGAATAATAAATGGATTGTGTCCAATGGAGAAGAGAGGCGTGAGTATGATACGATTATAGCCACACAACCTCTATTCTCGCTCTTTCGCGCATTGAAGCATGCACATATGCATATACCCGCTCATGTCTATGACGCTGTTCGCAGATTGAAGTACAACTCACTCATCACTGTTATGTTAGGTCTGGATGTTGAGCATTTGAATGACCTCTCATGGCTGTATATACCTGATAGCGATTGTCTTCCACACAGAGTGGCATTCCCATCCAATTACAGTAAAGAAGTGGCACCACCGGGAAAGAGTTCAGTTATTGCGGAGATAACTTATAATAGCGGTGATGCCATTGATGCGATGATGGATAAAGAGCTTATAATGCGCACAATAAGAGACCTCCACCGCAGAGGTATTATAGAAAAGGATAGTGTGTGTTTTGCGAGAGTGAAACGAACGAACCCGGCGTATGTGATATGCGATCTCGATTATGAACGGAATATGTACCAGATAAGGACTTTTCTCAATAGAGCGGGGATATATACCGTTGGCAGGTTCGCAGAATTCCGATATCTCAATATGGATGCCTGTGTGAGGAACGCAATGGACCTCGCTGCTAAATTCAATAGCATCAATTGATTTACTATGAGTGGGGAGTCCCAAAAATTCTCCTTTCACTCCCCCTCACAGATCGGGTTCCGATCCATGAATCGTTATATAGCTTCAAGTTTTTCTGGCAGTATTTCATGTCTAATTCTTTTATTTCTATTTCCCAAATCACGCTGTTCAAGCGATAAGCGATAAATATCTTTTTCAAGGCTGTATGCTCAATACTTCTTGATATACATTGAATGCAGTTTATTTCTTACAAAAAGTTATAAATAGTAGGATTTCTTAACACATGAGCACCCCCCCCACTTTCATTGGAGCGCACCCTATCCTAAACGTATCTGAAGTTTCCTGAAGGGTGATTTTGACAGAGTGCTGAGGGCATGAATCCGGATACGTTCCGTTTCTGCTAATGGAGGCGAAATAAATAGAGCTACCCTTTTTAAAAGATTTA
>Ga0190351_1000091_pt1 | contig 9061 bp, 8 predicted proteins | sample 487213910_MG_FD_163431 | JGI IMG/M metagenome (GOLD analysis project Ga0190351, IMG submission 163431) | Hydrothermal vent microbial mat bacterial communities from Southern Trench, Guaymas Basin, Mexico - 4872-13-9-10_MG | ecosystem: Environmental > Aquatic > Marine > Hydrothermal vents >... | reverse complement strand
GACATTATATTCTTTCCAGTATTGCTTATAATGAGTGATTTGATTTTTAGTCATCATTAAGAAATTTTAGTTCCTTACTTTTTCTCAAGAAAAAGTTCCATTCTAACCCTTCTTCTTCTACAAATTTCTTCAATATACTAAAAAAGTTTTCTTTTTCTAACTTTTCGGCAGCTGGATCTAAAAGAATTTCTAATTTTTCTACTTTCTCCTCTGTTTTCCAAGTAATTACATTCTCAGGTAGTTCATCAAGTTGAGGAGACCAAAGCGCTAACAAGTAGCAATCTTTCCGAACCTTAGTGGAAAAAGTAATATCATAAGGATTTTCTATCGTGGTTACTTTTGCAGAAGGAAGTTCAATCAGATGGATAGCTTGTTGGGGGCTTTTAATAAGAGCAAAATCGGTTTTAAGTAGACTTCCACAGTAAGTAATTTCTCCCTTTTTACCTCTCTCGTGAATGTGCCCATTGAATATCTTTACACTAGTTGACCACTTTTTAAGATGGCATATATCTAGATGAGTAAAAACTAGTGTTTGTTCTGGACGGCGAGATGCTGTGCGAAAGAATTTATCTACCACAGAGGAATCTTCTGTATAAGGTAAAAAAGAAAAAAATGTATGTTCATCTATACGTAAATTAGTTGGTTTAGTTATCACGGTTGCTATGTCAGAAAATAGAAGGTCAAGTATATTAATCAACTCATCTTCCAGGGTTACCATATCGTGATTACCAGGTACTAGAAATGTTTCCTTAGTAAACATTGCTATCTCAGATATAATATTCTTAAAAGCCACTAGTTCCGGAACTGTTGGAAGTAATTTTTTATTCTTAACTTCCAAGATATCACCAAGAAAAACTATATAGTCAGGGTTATTAGAGAGACACTGCTCTTTGACCCACCATAAACTGCGGAACAAAGCCAGTGTGAATGGATTGCTAAACAAAGCGGGTTCAAGTCCTAGTTTTTTAACATCCGTTACAAGTTTTGGTGGTAGATAGTTTTTGCCTGTTAATTTATGTCCTAAATGGAGGTCGCCAATGGTTAGTATTTTTATCATCAAAACAAAATTTTGGATTAATATTGCTAGGAAAACTGCTTTTTTCTGAAATTTTTTGGAGCTACTCCTAAATTTCTTGAGTTGGAGCTTCCTGCTTCCCTGAGAAAACTTGCCCCTCAACTACTGCATGAGCAGTAATGAGAAGTAGAGGTCTCCTCTCCACAGGCTGCCAGGGCTGCCCCAGCCCCCGTTTTAGTATTCTGTGGGATGAGATATAATCTCGATCCGGTTGCTCGGAAGTAAGTCCCTCACTAGTACCTTTGGGATCCACAGTCAGCACTTTCTTACCAGCTTCCTCCGCTTTGTAAGAAAGAAACTGAAAGAATTTGCCCCAAGAGGCATCTAGTATCTTACTTCCCAGATATCGGTTACGTACCATCCCAGAAATATTCAGTTTTTCTATTGCTATCACATCATAATTATTTACATAGTATCTAGAAAGTTTATGTAGAAAGTCATTTCTTTGGTTAGTTAGTTTTTCATATAATAGAGCTAGTTTTAATCTCCATTTTTTCCTATTACTTGAACCTTTCTTCTTCCGTGAGAAACTTTTCTGTACTAGTTTTATCCGTTGTAAAGTTCTTTCATAAAACTTAGGGTTTTCTATCTGTCGCCCTTCGGTATCTGTAAGGAAATATTTTAGACCAACATCTATCCCTATTGTTTTCCCAGTTTTAGGTAAAAAATTAGTGGTATTTTCTACTTGGACCAAAGCGTACCATTTACCCGTAGGATATCTTTTTACTATTACTCCCTTTACTCGACCGGGGATTGGTCGGGTTAATCGGATTGGAATATAACCTATTTTAGATAACTTCAGTATATCTAATCTTTTACCTGTCTTTATTATCTTGAACCCGGATTGATTATAATTTAGTATTTTCCATCTATTTTCTCCTTTATACCTCAGTTTTCCTACTTTCTTTCCTTTGGTCTTTTTCTTATAAAGCCCTAAAATATTTGACCACAACTGGTGGTTTACCATTTGTAAAACTTTTGCATAAACTTGGTTCAGTTTTGGATATTGTTTCTTTAACTGAGAGAGTAAAGCTTGTGTGTCTTTTGGGTTTTTTAATTTCTCTTTTTCTAAAATTTCTAGTAATTTATTGTAAGTAAACCTACACAGTTCTAGATGCTTCATCAATTTAGTTGTTGTCTCCCTGTTTGGATAAAGTTGAAAACGATAACTTCTCATTAAAGATTTTCTACTTTCGACAGTTGTTTTTACTAAAAAATTAGAAAAAAGTAGATGAGAAGCAGTTCAAAATTTCGATATATAAACTTAGAACTTAGCGAAATTTTTAATAAAAGCGAGGTAAACAAAAATGGCAGCAACATTACAGTTTAGATTAACCGGTGGTACTAGTAACACAGATCCTAATGCTTCGTTAGGTGGTGTTATGTCTGGCACAGAAGTATCTTCGTCACCTATGAATAATTTATTTGATAATGTTTCCCCCGCTGAAGCTAGTTCTGGAGACACAGAATATAGAGCGATTGACATCTATAATTCTGGAGATACTACTGCAACTGAAGTTGCAATCTATATGTCAACTGAAACCACAAGTCCAGATACTCAAATCGATTTAGGTTATGACAGTGCCGGAGCTCATGCATCTGACTGGAATGGACCTTCAATTACCGATGAAGGTGATACTCCTGCAGATAGTGGTGGAGGTAATATATCCTTCGCTCATTATACTAGTGGAAGTAAGTTAACTTTACCAGATATTCCTAATGGACAGGCAGTACGTGTATGGCTGAAGCGAATTGTTTCTGCAGGTGCCGGAAATACATCAAGCGACCAAGGTACTCTCACAGTAGAATATGCTTAATAGCTTTTATACTGAAATCTTAGATCTGACTTGAGAAAACTTAAAGTAGTACCTTAAGGATTAAGAATGAGTTGGTTAACTGGTTGGCAGTATAGAAAAAAAGTAACCATAGCAGGTTCTTCAGGCGCCGGGACTAACTATCAAGTTAAAATAAAGGGTTATCGCCTAGGGTGTGCTTACCGAACCGTTGCAACAACTACAGCAAATTGGGGAGCCAATGGGTGTACATATCAAAGACATATTATAAAGCAGAACGGCTTGTACTGGTACTTCTATTCTGATGGAACTAACATAGTCTATAGAACAAGCTCTGACGGTGATAGTTGGAGTAGTCCCACTACTGTTAGAAGCGGTAATGCGGCTTATCTCTTTTCAATTGCTTGTGATGGAACACATATTGCTTATGTTTTTATTTCTAACACCAACAACAGTGTACGTTTTCGTATGGGGACAACCAACAGTGATGGGACTATCACCTGGTTAGCGGCAGAGCAAGTAATAACTTCCCCTTATGGAAGCTATACAAGAGATCCTCACGTATGTTTTGATTCTGAAGGTTATCCTTGGATAGCTTGGGGGGCGGATAATGGTAATAACTCAGATGCTTATGGATATGTAGATAAGTCTACAACAAAAGATGGAACATGGAATTCTCCATCTGGCTTTCCGAAGAGAATAAATTCTTCTCCATTTACTACTAAACCAGGTAATCCAGGTGCTTGGTCTTTTGTTGTACCGTTAACCAATCAAAAGGTTTATGCTATCACGCAGGGTAGTAACGCACAAGCAAAAGGGCTATTATGGGATGGTACAACATGGGGAGATGAAGAAACAGTAACTACCTTCAATACTGGTCATGCTTGTATGTCCTATGCTGTTACAAATGATGAAATACACATTACTTCATCTGAATATGGTACAAACAACTTAAAATATAGGAAACGGACAGCGAGTGGCTGGGGGACAGAAGAAACAATACATACTTATACACCAGATAATGCACAAGCGGTATTGACAAAGAAAGGTTCTGACTTATATGTTTTTTGGCAAAATAGACCAACTGAAGATGTAGTTTATTATAAAAGATGTGTTAATGGGACTTGGGATACAGAAGCCACAGAATGGTTTATGGATGACAATATTCGTAGAGGTTATCTTACTGTTATAGAAAAAGCGGTAGATGATGAAATTGTATTTGGTTATCCAACTGGAAAAGCCTCACCTTATACTATAAAAGTTGCATTTTTACCAGTTCGCTCTCAAGCAGATAGCACTACTGTACTTAGTTTCAATGACCATTGTAAAAGTGATTTTGGAGACGTAAGGTTTACTACTAGTGATAGTACGACACTTTTGAACTATTACATAGAAAAGAAAGTTGATAATGATTCTGCTATTTTTTGGGTTAGAATACCAGATAACCTAGATAGTGATAAAGATATTTACTGTTACTATGGTAATCCGGGAGCTGAAGCAGAATCTAATGCAGATGATACCTTTATCTTTTATGATGATTTTGAGAGTGGTAACTTAGACAAATGGTCTGTTGACCCTCAAGGAGGCTCAATTAGTATTGTTACAGATAGTCAAGAGGGGCAGTATGCTGTCGAATTTGATGACCCTGTTAGAGCGGATTACCCCCTAATACAACATACCAATGTAGATGAATGTAGTTGTTTATGGACATTTTGGCTTAAATTTCCTAGTAATCCTTATGGATATCAAAATGAATTCTATATATTCCTTGATTTTGATGGTAAAAGAGTTCATTCCCGGTTGGAGGGGGATAGTTATAGAGTTTATGATACCGAATGGCATACAATACAAACACTATCAACTAACACTTGGTACAAAATAGAGTGGCAAATCGATTACGAAAATGACACCTGCAAATGTTATATCAATGATGTAGATAAAGGAAGTTACGGGCTCTATGTAAATAGCGCGATAACCAAAAGAATGCGTTTTAATGCTGGTAATAATCAAAAAGGAAGATATTACATTGACTCAGTTTCCTTACGTAAGTTTGTTAGTCCCGAACCATATCTTAGTTATGTCTGGGGAGAAGAAACAACCCAACTTACTTCTAACTTGGCTACTGCTTGGAAGTTATTAAATGTCTACAGTCTATATTCATCTTGGAGATTATTAACCGAAGGGGAGTTAAACTCGCAATGGAGAATCTTTGAGGAACTTACCAAAGATACCGTATGGCAAATCTTAACCACGGAAACTATTTCGAGGATAATAGAGTGGAAACTACTCGCCGCTCAAGATATAAGTCCAGCTTGGAAGTTACTCAGTACGAGTGAAGTAAACTCACAATGGAAGATCTTAGATAAGTTTGGCTTGAGTTCATCTTGGAAATTATTGACTCTGTCCGATGAAGCTACAGCATGGAAAATCCTAAGTGAATTTGATAAGGAGATAACGTGGAAACTGCTTCTGACAAAGAATAAAGATATCTCATGGCAAATACTGGTTTCAAATATTGTATTAAAACTAATAGCTTGGAAGTTAATAACATACTTTGACGTAGATGCAACTTGGAAAATCTTAGATGCGGCCGAGAGAGATACATCTTGGAAATTACTAGTATCAAAAGATAAAACAACTGCTTGGAAACTATTGACAAGTTTAGATACAACTTCGGCTTGGAGGCTACTTTCTGAATTTAGTCGACAGAGTAGCTGGAAGTTAATTACTACTAAAGACAAGTCTCTCACCTGGCAAATACTTCTACTATTTACTTTATCAAGGAACTTAATGTGGAAGTTAATTACGGCAGATGATTTAAGTTTTAAGTGGAAGATTTTAACTAGTACTAAGTTAGGTTCATCATGGAAACTATTTAACTGGTTGGATAAAGATACTTCGTGGAAGATATTAGATAAGTTTACTACCGGGACTATCTGGAAAATTTTAAATGAAAAACAAAAAGATTTATCTTGGAAACTTTTTGGAAAAGAAATTAGGGAGTTAGCATGGTCTATCTTATCTGAAATTTATAGTAGGGATGTAGCTTGGAAAATTCTAAAATCGGAGAAATTAGATACTAAATGGTTAGTTGGATTACTTTATAGAGTTAGTAGGGAAATATTGTTAGATAGTCAGATTAGTAAAGAAATTATTTTAGAAAGTAATTTAAATGTGGTAGTAAAAAAATGAAAAAAGAAACATTTGTTGAAGATATAGTTGTACTAAAATTGGAGACAGGTGTGGATCTAAGTACAGCAACCAGATTAAAAATTAAGTACCAAAAACCCAACGGTGAACGAGGGGAGTGGGAAGCAAGTGTAGGAGACCCTCCTACTACAATGGAATATAAAGTAAAGGAGAAAGATTTAGATGTAGATGGTTGGTGGAGATTACAAGCTTATGCTGAGTTTCCTACATGGCATGGCCATGGAAGAATAGCTCACTTAGATGTAAATCCTCACCTGTGAACTGCTTCCTGTTCACTTTTCTCTAATTTTTTAAAATAAAAAGGAAAATTTATTTTGAAAGATCCACTTAGATTTTTTCCTTTTACTAGTTATAGGAAGTATCAGCAAAAAGTTTTAGAAAGGTTTTATCAGGACTGGAACTCAACTCAAGTATTTCTTCTTGAAGCGCCACCTGGGTTTGGTAAAAGTGCTGTAAATTTAGCACTTTCCTCTGCAGTGAAACGTAAAGCGCTTATACTATGTGCTCAAAAAGTTCTTTTAGATCAGTATGAACGTAGTTTTCCTAATAAAACAGCAGTTATTAAAGGCCGGGAGAATTATCCTTGTATTGCTTTTGAAGGGCACAACTGCGGGAACGCTCCTTGCTGTGTTAGAAAAAAGTTTAGGTGTCCTGTAGAAGGTGACTGTGTATATAAAAAGAAGTTAGAACTGGCAAAAAACTTTCCTATTACAGCAACTACTGTAGCTTATGGTTGGCAAGGAGGAAAACTTCTTCTACCCAGAGAACTTATAATAGTTGATGAAGGACATAATATAGATACAGTTGTTAGCAATTTTGTAACATTTACTATCACTAAGAAGTTCTGGGGAAAAGTCCACAAAGAACTGGGTAGTTCCACATCTTTTTCAATTTTAGAAACACTTGGCTCAGCAGAAGAACTTGCTGAGTATCTTATTTATAACTTAGATATCACTGGATATATAAATATTTTACAAGAAAAAATTGAAAAATCCGAAAAAGTACTAGATGGAAAGGAACTAGTGAAAGAATATAACCATCTAGCATCCCTTATAAATGAAGCCGAAAATAAAAAAGAAAAAATTCTTAGATTTTACTCCGATGTAAAAAAGGGTCAGGAGTGGATTGTAGATAAAGAACTCCAAGAAGAAGAGTTAGTAAGCATCTGTGCTAGACCCCTTTATGTGGGAAGATTTCTTAAGGAACGATTTTGGGATGAGACTGAAAAGATAGTAATATCTTCTGCTACTATCTGTTCTCCAAAGATATTTTTAAAGGAAGTTGGTTTAGATGAAAACTACACCGTGAGGCGATACCGTGTTCCTAGTTCATTTCCTAAAGATAGACGGCCTATCTATGTTAATTATTGTGGACGTATGGGAAGAAAACACAAAGCAGATACATTACCAAAAATTGCTAAGTATATCCAAGAAATATCTAACTCGTATAAAGAAAAGGTGATAGTACACTCACACTCCTATGAAAATGCAAAGTTTCTATATAAACACTTAACTGGGCAAGTTCTTTTCCAAGGTGATGACACAAGAGAAAAAATGTTAGAAAAGTTCTTAAATGAACCGGGTCCATGTATTTTTTTAAGTGTAGATATGGAAGAAGGTATCGATTTACGAGATTCTCTAGGTCGGGTCAATATTATTGCAAAAGTGCCATTTCCTTTTCTAGGAGATAAGAAAGTAGAAAGACGTATGGCTGAACCAGATGGACAGGAGTGGTATGTATGGAAAACAGTATTAACATTGTGCCAGGCCTATGGACGAACAACTCGTTCCAAAGATGATTGGAGTGTAACATTTATATTAGATTCGGATTTTGGATTTCTTTTTCGTAGAGGTAAAAAACTATTTCCATCTTGGTTTACTGAAGCATTAACAACAAAAAGCAGATGGGTGCGGTGGGACCGCTGCACTCTTTGTAAGAAAGAAGGTAAATGTGTAAGGTATTCTAATGGTTGGTTCTTGTGTAAGGAGTGCTGGCAAGTATTAATTGGGAAGTAAACTAGGAGGTAAGAAAAATGGTAGTCACACTAATGTCAATAACTCCAAATGCAGAAAAGTTAATAGAAACAATTGGTAGAGTTGCTTACCAATCATTTGACAAACAGACAGAAGGATCTGAGAGGAAGTTCATTAGAATGCTAATAAAAAGAGGACATGAATCTGTCTTAGAGCACGCTCATGCAACTGTAAGAATAAAAGGAGTATCTAGAGCATTAACTCACCAACTTGTAAGGCACCGGTTATGTTCTTTCACTCAGAAATCTCAACGATGGGTGTCCGAAAGTAATTTTAGTTGTGTTATTCCTAAATCTATCAGGAGCAAGTCAGAAACCCACGCAATCTACGACTCTCTTATGAATGCTGTTAGGGATACTTATAATGCATTAGTTAAATCTGGAGTTCCAAAAGAAGATGCTCGCTTCGTCTTACCAAATGCAACTGAGACGGAAATTGTTGTTACAGCAAACTTTAGGGAATGGAGGCACATTCTTAAACTACGGGGAGCAAGACAAGCACAATGGGAAATCCGAAGACTGGCAATCAAAATATTAGAACTCCTAAAAGAACATGCTCCAACTGTATTTGGAGATTTAGTTGTTAATGAAGAAAAGGAAGTAATTGAAGTTGTACCTTTTAGATAGTAAACCGCTTTAGAAGATCTTTAGGTGATAGATAACTCAATTTTTTATGGAGCTTCTCTCCTTCTTCCCTGATCTTGGAATCTTTTGCTATTTTAGATAGTTCCTTGGCAAGTTCATGAATTTTTTGTCTTAATTCTTTATTTGACATCAGCTTTCTCCACCAAAGTTATTGTTGCTTTCCAAGTGCCATTCTCGGGATTGGCACTAATTGTCCATTGAGGAAAGCTAGTGAAAATTGGGTAGTTTTCTTGGAGTTCAAATCCATCTTTCAGCTCTATTTCTATACTCCGTTCGACAGTTTCTGGTTCTATAATAGAGTATATA
>Ga0190351_1000089_pt1 | contig 9114 bp, 10 predicted proteins | sample 487213910_MG_FD_163431 | JGI IMG/M metagenome (GOLD analysis project Ga0190351, IMG submission 163431) | Hydrothermal vent microbial mat bacterial communities from Southern Trench, Guaymas Basin, Mexico - 4872-13-9-10_MG | ecosystem: Environmental > Aquatic > Marine > Hydrothermal vents >... | reverse complement strand
CAAGCAGTATAGTATGGGGTACTTTACCATCAATTATGTGCGCAGTGACGTCATGATAAGCGGCTTTCAAGCATGCTTCCACCTTCGGTATCATCCCACCACCTATGACCCCCTCTGCAACAAGCCCGTTTACCAGCTCCGGTGTCGCCTGCGATATCAAAGTGGAGGGGTCTGCGGGATTACGTAGCAAACCCACGACGTCAGTGAGTAATATCAGCTTTTCTGCTTTTATCACGCACGCTATCTCAGCAGCGACCGAATCGGCATTTACATTCAGGCTGTTTCCCTCCCTGTCCACTGCTATTGGAGATATTACGGGGATATAACCCTGCTCTGCTGTGATATTAATTATCTCGGCATTGATCTCCTCTATCTCACCAACCCACCCGAGGTCTATCTCCTCACCTTCCATACGCTGCTTCGCTTTCTTCTTCGCCACTATCAATTTCCCATCATTGCCCGAGAGCCCGATACCCTTGCCACCGTGCTTCCCAATCAGCGATACTATGCGTTCATTAACACTGCCCACAAGCACCATTCGCGCTATCTCCAGCGTTTCATCATCGGTAATGCGAAGCCCACGGATGAATCTCGGTTTCTTACCCAGTTTCTCCATCAGTTTCGTTATCTCTGGACCGCCGCCATGCACAACCACGGGTTTTATTCCGATGAACCTGAGCAGAACGGTATCACGCATGATGTTATCCATTATGTGTTCATCCACCAGTGCATGTCCACCGACCTTTATCACGATTTTAGCGCCATAAAACTTACGAATATAGGGCAAAGCCTCTATTAGAACCTCTTCTCGCTTCATTCTACCAAAGATATATGAATAATACAACCAATTATAAAATTATTGATAGAGATGAGAGAACTAAAGGAGCTATTGGCAAGATTAGCGGAGGCAGGTGGGATTTCAGGCTATGAAGGTGCGATAAGAGAGATAGTGGAAGAAGAACTGAAGGAGTACGTGGATGAGATAAGGACTGATCGGTTAGGGAATCTGATAGCGAGGAAAGGCGGTAAGAGCCCTTCTGTCATGATAGCTGCGCATCTTGACGAGATAGGGTTGATGGTGAAGCAGATAGAACCAGAGGGTTTCTTACGATTCTCAACCATCGGTGGCTGGTTTGACCAGACATTGCTCAATCAGCGTGTGGTACTGCAACCACAACCGGAGGGTGAAGGTGGCGACATTGTATATGGCGTTATCGGCTCGAAACCACCACACAGAATGAAAAAAGAGGAACGAGAGAAGGTGATCAAAGCTGAGGATATGTTTATAGATATTGGTGCGAAGAGCGAAGAAGAAGTATCAAAGCTGGGCATCACCATCGGTACGCCTGTCATAATAGATGGGTATTTCACATCGCTCATAAATGACAGAGTTACGTGCAAAGCCTTTGATAATCGTTCTGGCGTTGCGGTTATGATAGAAGCGCTACGAAGAGTGAACACCGAGTTCGAGTTATATGCAGTGGGCACGGTGCAGGAAGAGGTGGGGCTGAAGGGCGCACGAACGTCTGCATTTGAACTCAACCCCGATGTTGCTATCGCTATTGATACCGATATAGCAGGCGGGCATCCGGGGATAGAGAAGAAAGAAACAACTGTGGAACTGGATAAAGGACCGGTAATCACCGTCTCTGATGCGTCAGGACGCGGTATAATAACACCGCCCGCTGTACTGAAATGGTTAAAGGATACTGCTTCACGATATAATATCCAGTATCAACTGAGTGTGTCCGAAGGTGGGACGACTGATGCCACTGCTATCCATCTCACGAGGGGTGGTATCCCTACCGGTGTGATTGGTGTGCCCACGAGGTATATCCATTCACCCGTGGAACTGTTGAGCCTGAATGACCTGGATAAATGTGCAGAACTCATAGCGAGGGCATTGGAGCACGTGGGTGAATTCTTTTAAAGTCCGGAAATGGAAACGGAATCGGAAACGGAAACGAGAATAAGAGTAAATCTCGGTGGTATAATCCACTTCTCCACGATAGACTGGCGCGGTAAAGCAGCAATAGTGATATTCCTCAGAAGGTGCCCGTTTCGCTGTATCTACTGCCAGAATTACAACCTCATAGAGACTGACAATTATGTAGATATGAAAGAGATAGAAGAAGCGATAAGAGATAGCGAGGATTTCATTGATGCTGTGGTACTATCAGGTGGCGAGCCATTCATGCAACCCGATGCAATAGCTGCGATCTCCAAATACGCACGGCAGAGGTCGCTTTATCTCGGAGTACAGACGAACGGTTACTATCCCGACGCAGTAGAAGCTTTGCTTGATGCCGATGCTTTTGATAAAATCTTCCTCGATATCAAAGCGCCATTGGGTACTATCAGTACCTGTACCAATGCCAATACCAATACCAATACCAATACACGCTATGAAGAACTGACAAAAGTGCATGGCGTTTCAGAACGAGTGCGGAAGACATTGGAGATACTCCTCGCGAAAGATGTTGATGCTGAATTGATAACAACGGTATTCAAGAATATCGTAGGTGCTGCGGAAGTGAAACAGATAGTAGAAGAGCTTCATGACATGGGTGCGACATGTTACCCTTATGTAATACAGCAGGGTAGAATCGAGCGTATACCCCCTGATGCAGGCTTGAGCGAGAGGAACATCTTCAGCTATGAAGAACTGGAGGAACTCGCTTCTCTTGCTTATCACACTGCACCGCTAAAGGAGGTTAGAATCCGAACACGAGAGAGGGGAGAAGAAGTGATGTATAAATATAAATAGGAGGAGGGAAAAATCAGAAGTGGTAGCGAAAGGAGGGAGAAGGAATAGGAGGATAAGAGGATACGTAGGACGTGATTAAAGATGGTAAGCGTTTTTATAGAGGGTGTACCGATGAACTTACGGATTGCGAAAGCGGTCTGTGAAGATAATCGCAATAGAAATGCCAGTTATATCAGGTTTGGACCACAGATAAGGATAAAAGCGAGTGAGAAGCTCGTTTTAAACCGAGCGAGCTTAGAGCGTGCAATTGAGCGAGCTTTGACAGACGATGAATGGGCGAGTGTCGCCTGGAACCACACCGGGCGAATAACGAAATTGGAACGAGGTGAAATAATATTTGAGGATTCCGAAGAATCAGAGATGCTGGATGCGTACTGGGACATGCGGTTGAGTGCGCTGAAGGGGGGATTTTTAAATAATAATGATAAATGAAGAAGCATGGCAAAGATAGAAATCGTTTGCTGGAAGGATAGAATAGGTGGAGAGATCAAGAAAGAAGTAGTAGAAGCATTCAGCTATGGGTTTACTGTGGGACCGCATGGTGAATGGGAGATGGTGATTGCGAATGAGGACAAAGAAGTGAAGAAGGACGCACTCGTGAATATAAAGATAGAGCAGATAGAAGTGCCTCCAAGGTCAATAGTGGTGCCATGCCCACTAATGCGTCATGCGCTTGGCATAGTTACTTCATTCGCAGCAGTGGGTAAGCCGAAACGAGTTGAAGGCAGGAGACTCCTTGACGAGGCTATCTTTCACCCAATATTTGATGGTACAATAAATAAAGGGCAATTACTCGGTGTTGTAAATATATTCTACGCAGCTATTGAAAGAAGGCTTGTACGGGGTGCAGCGGAGAGGTGGCTGCAGGAAAGATACAGGTATTAGCTTTTGTCGGCGCTCCTGCGGCAGGTAAAACCGAAGCGGCATCTGTGGCGAGGGAGCTGGGCATTCCGGTAGTGGTGATGGGGGATGTAATAAGAGAGGAACTGAAGAGGCGTGGTATCGAATTGAGTGATGCGAATGCAGGTAGAATCGCAACCGAGCTACGGCGCAGGCATGGTATGGACGCGATTGCAAAGAGGTGTATACCGTATATAGAGCGTGCGAGTGAAAGAGCAGGCAGTGAGGTGGTTGTCGTTGATGGTATAAGGGGAATAGCGGAGGTGGAGGCATTTAAAGTGCGATTTGGTGCTGATTTTCTGCTTGTTAACATCCATGCACCTCTTTTTCTCAGGTATAGCCGGCTAAAAAAACGTGGTAGAGGTGACGACTCTTTAAGTCTTGAGGAGTTCAGAAGACGAGAGGAGCGTGAGATGGGATGGGGTATGGGGGAGGCGATGAAGAAAGCATCAGTGGTTATAAAGAACGAAGGTTCACTGGCGGATTTTAAGGCACAGATAAGGGAGCTACTGCTACGTTCTCTGAGTAAGCACAAACATAAGCAAACATAAACATCATGATAGCGCAAAGTGTTGAGTCGATGGGTGCTTTTTATTTATAAAATATTAAAAAATAATAGCGAGTGATAAGAGATGGGAAAGAAGACTTTAACATTTATAGTGATGTTTGTTCTGCTCGTTGCTTCTATCGTATCAAATGCATACCTCGTGGTTAAGCTTAACCAGCAGCAGGTGAACCCTACAGAGCTTAGAGAGCATGTGAACCGCCTTGAAGCGGCGAATGCATGGTTGGTTAAGGAGCTTTACCAGACAAATCTCTCGTTGCAGCAGGCGAGGGAGCAGTTACAGGTGTACAGAAGTGAGCTTGCTGCATTGAAGGCGCAAATAAACAGAACTACTGCAATAGGAGAAGAAGGTAGTGCCCAGCTCGAAGCTCCCGCAGTGATGCGCCGTATCCAATACCACGGTAACTACCCCTTTTACAGTCGTGAGATTGTAGAGAATGGGACAATGATCAAGGTCTCTGTTGATATAAAGCCCGGGCATGGGCGTGTACTTGTTGTAACAAAGCCACTAATGGGCGTTGTATTCCAGGATGCGGCAAATACCGCGGTTATTGCCGCTGAGAATTACACAGGTATTGATCTCTCGGGAAGCGATGTGATCTTCAGTGTTGAAGCGTCATCAAAAGTTCCGGAAGTGGATGGACCCAGTGCTGGTGCACTTATGACAACGCTCATTATTGCTGCGCTGAAGGATATCTCACTCCCCTCCGATATCACTATGACCGGAACAATCAGCTCGAATGGGCATGTTGGTAAGATAGGGGGCGTTATAGAGAAGGCGAAGGCGGCAAAAGAAGCAGGCAAACGAATTTTTATCCTGCCACGCGAGAACAGTCATCTCATAAGATATGAGGAAGTGAGAGAGCAGGTAGGACTCATAACTATAATCCGAGAGAACCCGGTAGTTGAAGATGCAAAGGAGTACATCGAGAAGAATATAGGTATCCATGTGGAATATGCAGATTCAATAGATGATATCATGAAGATCATCAATGCATAGTTTAGCTTAAGGAAGTCTTACGGAAATGCAGAATGACGACCTGAATATCAATATTCTAAAGCTGATAAAACTACCTGACTTAATATCCATCTGTAATGCGTTATTAGGCTTCTTAGCCATCCTGCTTGTACTCTCTGGTGGTAGTGAGGCATTAAAGGATGCACTTGTGGTTATTCTATCAGCAGCGGTTATTGATGGTCTGGATGGACTGGTAGCGAGGAGGATAGAAAGCTCGCACATGGGCAGATACCTCGATTCGCTTGCTGACATGGTATCCTTTGGCACTGCACCTGCCATCCTCGCCTTTGTATTGATAAACGACCGTCTCATGATTGCGGTATGCAGTGCGTATCTGATATGTGGAGAGTTAAGACTCGCGAGATTCGATGCAAGAGCAGCAGGAGCCACCACAGGAGATATGGACGTGGACTTTGAGGGTTTACCAATCACAGGCAGTGCGGTAGTTCTGGCTTCCTTTATGCTGCTTGCGCTCGAACTGCACCTGCACCTTGTAAGCTCATTATTCCTGAGCTTTTTAATGGCTGCTCTATGCATCCTTATGACGAGCAGGATACGATATAGAAACCTTAGAGATATGAGAATAGTGATTCCACTGGGCTGCATCTTCTTCGCTCTGATACTACTCTACGCGTTACATTCCCCGCTGTTCATTTATCCCACTGCAATCATTACCGCTTTAGCCGCTTTCTATATCTGCAGTCCAGCAGCTACCCACCTTAAGGAGATGAGAAGCTCACTCAGTGAAATACCTTCGGAGCATGAGAAATAGAATAGAAGCGATGAGACTGACCGAACTGCCAAATATGAATGTCCAGCTATGCGTGGGCGTTAGAGTCCATAGAAATCCCGCTATTAAACTTGCCGGCAGAGCAATCACACCTATCTGGGTATGAAAAGTGCCCAGAGCAGTTGCCCTTATATCTTCTGTGCACAGGTCAGAGACAAAAGCCCGCTGGTTACCATCTACTATTGCATACACCATGCCATAAAGCGGAAATAGAACTAAAAATGCGGCGAGTGAATCGGAGAAAGCGAATCCAAGACAGGTCACAGAGAACAGTAAGTAGCCAGAAATAAGCACTTTCCTCTTCCCTATTCGGTCTGAGAGTGTGCCAAAAGGGATGGCAAGCACGGCGTAGAAGATATTAAAAAAGACATATAAGAGTATAGCAAGAGCTCTTGCTTCCTTCACCGGCATTACGGACGAAAACGCTGTTTCTGCCTTTAATATGAAGAACATATAGGTGAAATTGGCTAATGCGAAAACGGTAGCCACCATAATGAACAACTTAAGAGGTTTTGGCAGTTTTCTCAGGCTTATCTGTAATTTTATATCCTGCGGTTCTCTTTTCCCTTCTTTTACAAAATAGAGTGGCATTAAGGAAAGAAAAGCGACTATTGCAGCTATAAATATGATATGATTGAAACTGAACGCTAAAAACCAATATAATATAAGCGCAGCTATGCCGCCAGTGATTGCACCAGAAGTATCAAGTGCGCGGTGGATACCAAATCCCTTACCTCTCGCTTCGGGCATAGAATCCGCGATGATTGCATCTCTTGGCGCTGTTCTCAAGCCCTTACCCACGCGTTCAAAACTGGCGAAGACCAATATGTGCTGCCAGATTGTGGAGAATGCCAGAAGCAATTTAAAGCATGCGGACGTGAAATAGCCAGAGGATACAAATATTTTACGCCTTCCTATTCTATCAGACCAGTAACCAGAAAGAACCTTTAATATACTCGAGATGCTTTCCTGTAATCCTCCTATTAACCCTACAATACTAATAACCCCTAAAATCAAGCCAGTACCGCCTAAAGCTTTAATGAACAGGGGTAGAATCGGGATAATCATCTCGCTACTCAAGTCGTTCAGGAAACTGACAACACCCAGTAGAAGTATGTTCGTGCTTATCCCTTTCAGATAGTGGCTATAGCTACGCATGCTGTTTCATTAGCACAACACATCCAAAGGTTTATATATAGATAAGTAGCGTATTATTTAATCAGTGATAGAGTAGATGAAGGAGCTTATATCTGTGGTCGTGGTGGTCTCAATATTATTGTTCTCGGTCTCCACAATCTTTACAGCGGGTGGGAGTGAGATAGAAGAGCTTCAGCGATGGATCCATGACCATGGTTTTAAGTATACCGTTGCTGAGAACTGGATTATGAAGTTGCCACCTGCAAATAGAGCGGTTATATGCGGCTACAAACCCTCTCTGCCACCTGTTACGCCTCTTCCGGCAGGTGTTGACTTTCACATCATAGAGTAATAGTAAATGAATGGAGATTGTAGTATTGAGGTTAGGGCACCGTCCTCAACGAGATAAGCGAGTTACTACACATATCGGGCTGGTTGCACGTGCATTGGGAGCGAGTGGTATGCTTCTCACAACGGAGGATAAAACGGTGGAGAGGAGCATAAGCGGGGTGACGAAGCGCTGGGGTGGTGATTTCTTTGTGCAGACTGGTGTGAAATGGCGCGAAGCGGTGACGAGATGGAAACGAGAAGGGGGAAAGGTATGTCATCTCACAATGTACGGTGAGAACATCCTTGACGTGATTGACGAGATAAGAGGGTGTGCAACGAACAATCGCATATTGGTCATTGTCGGTGCGGAGAAGGTACCACCTGATGTCTATGAAGTCGCAGACTGGAATATTGCAGTGGGTAATCAGCCGCATTCCGAGATTGCTGCGCTCGCTTTATTCCTTGATTATTTATACCAGGGTAAAGAATTAAGAGCCAAATTCAGGCATGCAGAGCTGGAGATAGTGCCGAAAAGAGCGGGTAAGGAAGTGAAAAGGGTCCAGAGGGAGCATTATCCGAACAGTTCGTATATGAAAGATTAATGGAATTATGGGAATAAGTGGTGCCCCTTCTTCGGGGGCTTCTGATATCCACAAAGGTTGGGCGATATTGTAGAAAGGTTTAAGGAGTGACACGGGGGTGACACCTTTAAATGTAGATGAATATTAATTGAAATTAAGGGTAAAGGAGGCATAAAATGGGAAAAAGTCATGGAAAAAGTCAGATTCACGAGCTTGGGAAATAGAAGCACCCTACAGGAGCTACAATGGTGGTTTTATCCAAATAAATAGGAGGTTGGGAAGATGAGCATAAGAAGAATAGAAGTGAAAAACTTTAAAAGTTTTAAAGAGTTAAAGATTGATCTTGGAAAATTCAATGTGATAATCGGTGCAAATGCATCCGGGAAGTCCAATTTTGTCCATATCTTTGAATTTTTGAGAGATATAACAAGTTCAGGTTTAAACAACGCAATATCTATGCAGGGAGGTGTGGAATATCTCCGGAACATGAATATAGGAGCCTCTGAACCCCTGTCCATAAAAGTTGTTTTTGATCCGGGGTTCGAATGGTTGGGATGGATAAAAGGTATAAAAACCTATGAAGTGATATACGAATTTGCGTTAAGATTTAATAAAAGAGGTTCTGGATTTAGAATAGTGAATGATGAATTAAGTCAAAAGTGTAAATTTAATTTAGAGAGAAAAGAGAAAGAAATTAAAGAGAAAGAAATACTTGGTGATGGAGAAATTCTTATCTCACGTAGCAACGGAAGAGTAAAAGTTGACCTTATTAACATACCACCGAATGTGCCACTAAAAAAAGAAGTCATATTTCCACCATTTTTGCAAGAAGAAAAGCTACCAGAGCGTACTCTACTCCTTGAAACACTATACTTTCTTATACCCCCATTAAAAGGTATTTTCAGTGAAATCTCAATATACGATTTTGACCCCAAATTACCTAAAAAAGCCACACCTATCACAGGAAAAGCCGAATTAGAGGAGGATGGAAGTAATCTATCCATTATTCTTAAGAACATTACAGAG
>Ga0190351_1000086_pt1 | contig 9156 bp, 9 predicted proteins | sample 487213910_MG_FD_163431 | JGI IMG/M metagenome (GOLD analysis project Ga0190351, IMG submission 163431) | Hydrothermal vent microbial mat bacterial communities from Southern Trench, Guaymas Basin, Mexico - 4872-13-9-10_MG | ecosystem: Environmental > Aquatic > Marine > Hydrothermal vents >... | reverse complement strand
GACCGAGAGTTGTTGGTCAAATGAGCGAGCTTATTCAGATGTTCGAAGGGAAGACATTATCTGATTGGGGAAAATGGTATTTAGAAAAAAAGCCCGATGCAATCAAAAATGCTACAGAAAAGATATTACAGAAACTGAAAGAACTAAAAAATGCTATGAATAAGATTGACCAAACGATGGTTGAACAATGGGTAAAGGATTTAGTGATTGTGAAAACTTTTGCTGGACTAAGATTTCAGGAAGCAATACTTAAGAAAGGTGCCGAGATAAAAGGAACTGATTACCGTCTATCAGAGTCTGATGAAGAATCAAAAGGAATCGATGGATACATTGGAAACATCCCGGTATCTATAAAGCCACATACTTATGAGGTGAAAGCATCATTGCCGGAACACATAGACATCAAAATCATCATTTATAGAAAGATTGATGATGGAATTGAGGTGGATTATGGAAAAATATTATAATAAGCCACTGCATCGCCTAACACAGCATAAAAGGTTTGAGCATTATGACAGGCAGGCAAATTTTTGCTTCGTAAAAACTTCTTTTATGCTGGAACCGTTATATGGAGTGTCGCCATTTGTTCTCTTAAGGAGGCAGTTATAACATGTAATACTGTTAAATGGTTAAATGACCGTGTAGTTGGCGCTTCGGGATTAAAAGGAAAAGAATATAAGAGATAACTTTCTACCGTATCCGTACAAGAAAAAAGCAAAGAAAATTTAATAAAAATAGATTTGACTTTTGTTCCCCTTTGTTATAAATTATTATGTAATGTTAAACGATTATAAACTCCTACAGGTAAAAAGGGAAGACAAAATCCCCGAGCTAAGAATTGTAGTGAAACATAAAAGTTCAAAAACGACCGAGATTTATACCCATGTAAGCACTAAAAGTATAGGCAGAATAAAGAGTCCATTAGATGCTTTAAACCTCAAAAGGGGAGTGGTGAGTGTCAAAAATTGTTAAAGAAGGTGTTTTGGGTACTTCAGCCAGATTCGGTATATCCGAACTTGGTTCGGATCCAGACTTATTTGCCATTGCGTGCAGGGAAAAAAGCAAATCTCAAGGTATGTTATATATAAAAATTAATCGAAGGTAATCAGATATGAACCAACTAACATTTTTTGAGAAAGAAGAAAGGAAATTAATCAATTTAAGAGAAGCAAGTGTTTGGGCTTCGCAATACCTAAATCGTAAAGTTACAATTTCTAATATTTCGTATTTGCTACAATATGGAAGAATAAGAAAGTATGGAAGCAATGGAAACCCCTTGATAAATATTGAAGAATTAAAAGAATATTACGACTCTTTAGAGACACAAGAGAAACAGTGGAAAAAGAAATTAGGTGAAGACCTAAATTGGCATTTGTCTTTTGTAGAATACAAAGAATCAGAAAGGACCAAACACGTCCATAGGTTGCATCCGTACAAAGGTAAATTTATCCCTCAGTTAGTAGAATATTTTCTTGATTCTCATACCGACGAATTCAAACAAAAAATATATTTTAATAAAGGGGATATTGTGTTGGATCCATTCTGTGGAAGTGGAACAACATTAGTTCAAGCAAATGAATTGGGAATGCATGCCATTGGTATAGATATTTCTGCGTTTAATGCAATGATTAGTAATGTTAAAGTTGAAAGGCATAATATCTCAGAGATAAGAGAGGTTGTTCAGGAAATCACATTAAAGTTGGAAAATTTTCAGAAAACAAAAAATAATATTGCTTTTGAAGAACATTTACTTTCAGAACTTGCAAAATTTAACCACAAGTATTTTCCATCGCCAGAATATAAAAGAAAGGTAAGAAAAGGCGAAATCAAAGAAAAGGAATATGGTATTGAAAAAGAAAAGGAATTTTTAAAGATTTACTACAGTTTAGTAGAAAAATATAAAATCAAAATTAAACAAGACAAAAATAATTCTTTTTTAGATAAATGGTTCTTATTTCCAGTGAGAGAAGAAATCGATTTTGTTTTTAACGAAATAAAACAAATTGATAATAAGGATATTAAGAAAATATTAGCAATAATCTTGAGCAGAACCGTTCGCTCTTGCAGAGCAACTACCCATGCTGATTTAGCAACCTTAAAAGAGCCTGTTACAACTACATATTACTGTAAGAAACATGGTAAAATATGCAAACCGATTTTTTCCATTAAAGGGTGGTGGCAAAGATATACTATAGACACATTAAATCGCCTTAAAGAGTTCGATAGATTACGAACCGAAACATTTCAAATCTGTTTGACAGGGGATAGCAGGACGATAGATATTTATAACGAAATCAAAAAAAGAAATTCAGAGTTTGCTAAAATTTTGCTGGAACAAAAGATTAAAGGTATTTTCTCAAGTCCGCCTTATGTCGGACTTATTGATTATCACGAACAGCATGCTTATGCATATGAAATATTTGGATTTCCTCGAAAGGATGAATTAGAAATCGGGCCTCGCTTTAAAGGTCAGGGGAAAGAAGCAAGGGATGCCTATGTTAAAGGTATAGCGGAATCTTTAAGAAATTGTAAAAAATATCTTCAAAAAGATTATGATATCTTTTTAGTAGCCAATGACAAATTTAATCTTTATCCTGATATTGCACAGTTATCAGATATGAAAATTGTTAATCGATTTAAGCGTCCTGTGTTGAATAGAGTGGAGAAAGATAGATCTAATGCCTATGCAGAAATAATATTTCATTTAAAGGAAAGATAAAATGCCACTTACAAAAGAACAAATAAAATTAATCGAGAATACTATTAAAGATAGCCTACGGAAAAAGTTTAGAGACTATAAGCCAGAAACGAGTCATATGCCTTTTCATTATCGTTTACTTGGTCGTGATAGAATGGCATTATTTTCCTTTATCCATTCATTAAATACTACCTTTGGTACATCTATTTTTGAACCTGTTGCAGAAACTTTGGCAAGTTTGAACTTTAAATTTGCACAAAAACAGTATGTGGTTGGTGATACTATTAGTGAACAAGCCCAATCTGAAATTCAACATATTATGAATGAACTTACAATGGGAAAAAATCCAAATAAGACGGAAGAAATCGAAAGGATAAGAAAAGTTTGCAACAAAGGCACAATGAACAAATCAAAAACTGTAAAAGTGGATTTGTTTGTTCAAAGTGCGGATGGAACAGTCCATTTATTTGACTTGAAAACAGCAAAACCAAATATCAGCAATTTTAAAGATTTCAAAAGGACATTGTTAGAATGGGTAGCAATTTTCTTAGCGAAAAATCCAAATGCAAAGGTAAATTCATATATTGGTATACCCTACAATCCATATGAACCAAAACCTTATGAAAGATGGACATTGAAAGGTATGTTAGATTTGAATAATGAGTTAAAAGTCGGAAAAGAGTTGTGGGACTTTCTTGGGAATGACGGTGCCTATGAAGAATTATTAAATTGTTTTGAAAAAGTAGGTATAGAATTAAGACCGGAAATTGATGCGTATTTTTCAAAATTCAAGTAATAAAGTAATAGGATTAATAGTGAAAATGCCTGCAACAACAAATAACACAGCATATACGGCTCACCTCATTTGCCCAAATTTCGGTTACGCCGGAACTTCGTATATGCTGAAATCGTTAGGTGATATAATGCTCAAAATTTGGATAAAAATAAAGGAAGAGAAAAAATGAAAATTTCCGATTATTATAATTGGTTAAGAAGAGATTGGGCTAAAACCGGCTTAGTGGTTTCTTTTTTTCTGTTAGTTTTTCTGTTTGTATTTGTAAAGGAGAAAAATTTTATAGTTTTTTTAATTCTTTTACAGACACCTATATATATGCTGCATGAAACAGAGGAATATGTCTTTCCTGGGGGATTCGAGATATTTTTCAACAGAAAAATTTTCAAAGTTGAATCAAATACCAATCCCCTTAATGAAAAATTCATATTTTTTGTTAATATTATATACATTTGGATATTATTGCCACTTTTTGGCATTCTAACATTATACAATTATGATATTGGAATCTGGATTCCGTACTTTTCTTTCTTTGCTGGAGTATCTCATATTTTATTAGGTATGAAAGCTAAAAAAATATATAACCCTGGAATGATTGTCAGCCTTATTCTTAATATTCCTGTGAGTACCTGGACTATTTATTACCTCTATAGTAATAAGATAATAAACTCTCTTATTATAAATATTCATTGTGCAATTGGACTAGGTGCAAATTTAGTTCTCCCTATAATGGGCGTAATTGTTTTTAAAAGGTATATAAAAAACATACAGTAAAATAAAATAGTCAAAGATGGAATCTGGAGGGAATGATTGAAAATGAAGAAATTTTATAATTATCATAACCGTATTACATCACCCAACAAGAAATATATGCTCCGCTTCGCTACGGGCTACGCCACATTGGATTCATTCCTCAACCAACGTCATATATTTCTGAAACGTTATTTGAAAGGCAAGTTGAGCTTAAGATAAAAAAATAGATCAATAACAGAAGGAGAAAAATGAGAACCGAGAATTTTTTCAGTCCTATTCCTATAATAATCACATTGGCACTATGTATATTTCATTTTATTTTTTTGCTTTATTTTTTCTCCCCTGCTATTTCAACGCCCGATGCACAGGGATATTTTACACAGGGAAAGTTAATTGCGAAGTACGGTCATTCTTATTTTACACCTCAAAACAACCTTCAATACATTGGGCCCCATTGGCATAGCCAGGATGGACAGAAATATTATACAACTTTCCCACCGGGATTCCCCTTTCTAATAGCTATCATTTATAAACTGTTTGGAGCAAATCCGACTTTCTTGATAAACTTGATATTGGCGTCAATCGGTTTGTTGATTTTTTTCTTTCTAAGTAAAAATTGGCTTTCAAATAATTGGGCTTTGGCAGCAACATTTTTCCTTGCAATTAACCCTTTCTACAATGAACACGCCTTATTTGGCGATTCGCATACTTCATTGATTTTCTTTTTCCTTTTGGGATTGCTGTTTATTTTCTATCATCTGTAAGTTTATTGACATTCACTTATATGGGTTATTTCTGGTCGCCTGACCCAGAAACAATGCGATTTTTATTGCCGACTTTTCCAATTTACACCCTGGTAGCAGTTTACTTTATCAGTCAGTTAAAGAAAAAATATCAAATTGCTTTTTTATCAATAGCTCTTCTTGTTTCATTACCCTGGGGAGTGTCTGGTTCCTTACGGGCTGTCAGGCCTTTGTATGTACAGAATAGCGCTATATCAAATATAACAAAAACTATTGAAAGGGATATAGCAGATGGGAGCATTATTATCACCTTTGAAGGAATTTGTCAAAACCTTGATGTATATGACAAATGGAAACTTATTGACATTTCAATACTTTCAAAAGCAGGTGCTCTGACAGGCAAAATGCCAACGAAACCAATGAGAAATGAATATGCATCAAAAGTTTACAACCCATTGAGCGGAAACGATTTTAAGAACCAATTTATCAAAGATTTAAACCAATGGTCAGCTAAAAAGATTTTCCTGATTGCATACAGAAGTGAAATTGAAATGGTAAACAAATTAATTGGTGATAGATTCAATATTGATAAAATGACTTCCATTGACATATCCAATCTTCCAGTTTTAAAACCTATGTTTCCCAGTAGGGCACAAAGAAGCTCCCAGAGCCCCAGAGTCAAACAGCCAGCAGGGCAAAATCGACCCGTAAGGCCTAACCAAATATTTGACTTTGAAATAAGAAAAGAACCTTTGATAATTGTTGAGCTGACAGTGAAATAAAATGACAGACAATATTTCATAATGCTGCTTGCCTAACTGTTAACAGCGTATTTGCAGTTCGCGAGTTTATTCTGGGAGAGGCCGAAAGGCTCACCTAAATGCCTGACTTGTCTATTACTGAACACATCCCCAGATAATTAGGCAGATTACCCGAGGGGTGGGAAAGATTTCTTTTTTCTTGACATCTCATCATCAGATATTAGGATATCATCACAATGAAGAAAGAGAAAGGAAAGGAATTGAGTTTCTGGGAGCACCTTGAGGAATTGAGGAGGAGAATAATATTCTCCATTGTATATTTTGTTATTTTTTCAGGGGCTCTCTATCCCTTCACAGACAAAATTATAAAATATATCACTTCCCCCATTGGGAAAACATACTTCTTTGCTCCTCAGGAGGCATTGTTTATAAGGATAAAGATGGCGATGGTGCTTGGTTTTTTTGTTGCAATCCCATTTATCCTCCATCAGATTTGGCTTTTTGTCTCTCCTGCATTGACAAAGGAGGAGCACAGGTATTCATTGACATTTCTCTTTGCCGGAGGGATTCTATTCTATGGAGGAGCGTATATTGGGTATAGTATTTTTACCCCCTTTATTATAAGGGTACTTATGCAGTTCAAAACCCCATATATGGAACCAATCATAGGTATATCAAAATACTTTTCCCTCATACTCTGGATATCGGGTGGTATGGGTGTTGCCTTTGAACTTCCTGTTATAACCTTTATACTGACGAAGTTGGGGATTGTAACGCCTGGTTTCCTTTTGAAACAGTGGAGATATATGATTGTAGGTATTCTTATATTTGCCGCAGTAATTACCCCGACAATAGATATCGTTACAATGACTATTGTCAGTATTCCCCTTTTCTTCCTCTACTTCGTGAGTATTCTCACCTCATTCCTGGGGAGGTAGTATGTTCAGTGGGATCGTTATTCATTACCTCTTGCAAGAAATGAAAGGATTTATTGGTGGGAGGGTGAGGGATATTGAAATAAATGGGAATAAACTCATTATAAACACAGGGAAAGAGGGAATCATAGGTGAAATTCATCCTGAACTACAGAGAATATATATAGGTAAAGCAAATGGAGAAGGTTATTTCACCACCCATTTTTCTGGCAAAAGAATAATAGATATAAAACAATTGGGCCTCGATAGGTTTCTCATCGTTGAGTTTGAGGATGAGTATAAAATAGTTTTTGAAATGCTCGGGAGAAGGGGGGATATAATTATTGTAAAAGGTGATCAAATTCTGGATTCACTAAAAGGAAAGAGGGGAATATACAAAAATCCAGAGCCATTAAGGGCACTAAACATCCTTGAAGAATCAAGCAAAGAGTTAAGAGAGAATATCAAAAGTGGAAAGAGGATTACAGGCTTAACCCCATATTTTGTGAGGTATCTTCAGGAACTGAGAGAGGAAGAACTTGATAAATTCCTTGAGAGGGAATTCTCCCCCTGTTGTAATGAAAAAATCCTTTCACCCTTTCCACTTCCAGAGACAGAGCAGACAAAAACAATGAACGATGCAATAGTAAAATTCTTTCATCTTCAGGAAGAAAAGAGGGCTAAAAAAGAAAAAGAGATATACAGAAGAAGGATAGAAAAGGAGATAGAGAGTCTAAAGAAGGAGATAGAAATTCTCTCAAAGGCAGAAGATTATGATAGATACAAATACTGGGGTGATCTTTTATTAACCTATAAGAATTCATTAAAAAAGGTAAATCCTGTGAAGCTGATAGGTTTTAATGACGAACCTGTAGAAATTCCTATAGATACAGCAAAGTCTATAAAGGAGAATGCAGAGGGATACTTTAGACTATATAAAAAGATGAAATCGAAGGAAAAAAATAAAACAAAAATTATTGAGAAGATCAAAAAAAAGATAGAAAAACTGAAAAAAAGGATGGAGGGTGTAGAGATAGTAGGGAAGAAAAAGGGGAAGAAGAAAATAGAGGAATCAATCCCATATAGGGAGTTCATTTTGAAATCGGGTAACAAAATACTTGTAGGTAAAAATGCCAGGGGAAATGAGATGGTTACATTCAGAATAGGAAGAAAGTTTGATATATTTTTTCATATAAGGGAGGCACCAGGTGCCCATACAATTCTCTATCTCATTGACAAAAATGTCCCTCCCGGGAAGGAAGATATAGAAACAGCCGCATCCATTGCAGCCTACTTCAGTAAGGCTACTCATTCTAATATGGTATCTGTGAGTTTTACCCCATTGAGATATGTCAGGAAGCCAAGAAAAGGCAAGCAGGGTCTGGTGCTGTTAACAAAAGAAAAGAATATGTTCATCACACCCAAAAATCCAAAGGAACTTATTGAAGAAGGAAAGATATTAGAAAGCTAAAATCCATTATACAAACTTCTACAAGATTTATATATGTGGTCTCTATATTAAAGTTTTAACATTCTATTACTGCAGATATTTTTTTATCTTACAACGATCCCCTTATAAATCCTTTTATTTACCTTTATAAAGTATATACCTTTAGGGAGATTATCTATTGAATACCTTTCTATCCCTGTTGATAATGTTATTTTTTTATCCCTGTGAACCCTTCCAGCAATATCATATACCCTTAGTCTTATATCCCTTTCCCTTTCACTCTCAAATTCTATTATTATTGACCCGCCAAGGGATTGTATAATCCTCGTATCATTCTTGTGCGTCTAAATTGGAGTCAGGTCTTGATTTTTTAATTTGTATTATTTTCATTTTTTCTTACTCTTTTAACAATTTTACTGAATTGTCTACTCATTTCTTAACAAATAATTTAGAAAATTCAAAAATCAAGACCTGACCCCTTTCTTCGTCCTTCTCTGACTTAAAGGGATAGTTGAGTTTAATATTCAGGTTGTATTGACCTTTTACAAACAGAGGAACAAAAAGAAGTATCTATAGATTAAAGAATCTCATTATTCACCTCCTATAAATTGTAGCCTATTGTGGCAAAAAGAGAAGGTAAGATAAATACGCTCAGCCCCAGATATTGCAGACCGCGTGGCAAACCATAATAATAATCCCAGTATGCTAATCCCCAACCTGCAAAACTCCCAACAGCTGAACCAAGCAAAGACTTCCACCAACTTCCCTTTTGTTTGAATAAACTGCCTGTAATTATAACCATACCCGCTGGAACGGACGAGTTAAAAAGCATATACGGTTTGAAGTATTTTTTACCAAAGAAGTCTTCTTCCTGAAACATATCGTAACCAATATATAGGGTGTATAGAACAGAAGGGATAAGTGCAGAGGTAAACTCGCCTGTATATATTCCCCATTGTTTTAAGGTATTTCTACTGGATTTTGTTGTCCCACTGTATCCTTTATTTATTCTATTTTCCCGTAAGAAAAGACCCAAAGAATGAG
>Ga0190351_1000084_pt1 | contig 9211 bp, 12 predicted proteins | sample 487213910_MG_FD_163431 | JGI IMG/M metagenome (GOLD analysis project Ga0190351, IMG submission 163431) | Hydrothermal vent microbial mat bacterial communities from Southern Trench, Guaymas Basin, Mexico - 4872-13-9-10_MG | ecosystem: Environmental > Aquatic > Marine > Hydrothermal vents >... | reverse complement strand
GTGTAAATGGAAGAGGGTGTGACAATTAGGACTTCTTATTTTGGTCTTTTTTATACTGTTTTGTTTAGTGTACTGGGCTATTTTGTCTATGGTGGTATCGAGGGGCTGATGGCAGTGTTAGCTTTATGCCTTTTCTATGATTTGGCATTATGTTTGAGTATAATTCCATTTGTCGGAAGTATCATCCAAGCAGTCGTAATGAACTTGATTTCACATAAGCTTTTTGCCATACTGAGTATCTATCCAAGCTGGTTAACGACTTGTATATTTTGGTGCTATCTGATTTGTGGTATAGTCATAACAATATTAGTAACTGCTATCGTAATAGCTAATTTAGATAAATAAAGGTTTGATGCTATCAGATAGTGAAATTTTAGAAGAACTGGAAAAAGGAAATGTAATAATAAAACCATTCAGGAAAGAACAACTGAATCCAAATAGTTATGATGTACGATTAGGTGAATATTATGCAGTAGAAAATGTTCTTGATCATTATATACTACCATTCGATGAAAATAGCATAAGAAATCATTGGAAAATTAAAAAGGCGAATAAAGAAATTGAAATTCATCCAGGAGAAACTATCTTAGCTCACACTCAAGAAATAATAGGAGGTCGTCATAATATTGCAAGTAAAATGAATGCAAGAAGTTCGTTAGGAAGATTGGGACTTTCTGTTTGTAAATGTGCGGGATTTGGTGATGTAGGATTTATAAATAAGTGGACTATGGAAATTACTAATCATTCACAGCATGCCTCTATCCGTCTTCCTGTTGGCATGCGAATAGCCCAAATTTCATTTTTCAGAACTGGTAAAGTCTTAAGGGAATACAAAGGTAAATATGGTCAAGGAGAATGGACACCCGAAGATATGATTCCTAAATTATGGAAAGATAAAGATATAATAAATGGCATGAATTTAAAATGAAAGACTTATTTGAGAGATTTGGTAATTGGTTCGATAAATGGAAAGAGACTATTTTCCTCTTCTTATTTTCAGCATTGCTTACTTGGTGTATTGTATTCCTGTCAATCTATTCGATATTGTTTTTCATGGGCAAGGTATAAAGAGAAACAAAAAAATGACTATTATCTGTCCTTATTGTGGTAAGAGTTTTGATGTAGCATTAGAAGTTAGGAATGAATATACAGGAATTACGATTGTAGTATGCCCGTTTTGTAATAAATATTTTGAATATAATGGTATTTAATAGGAGGTAGATATTATGCCAAGACCAAAAGAAGAAGTAATGGATTATGCAGATGACGAATTTCTTACGTATCTCGAAGATCATTTGAACTACATAGAAGCGTACACATACAGATTGAAAATGATGATGACTGTATACAGAGAAGTCAAGGAAGAATATGGAGAAGGATTAGGCTGGATACCTTCAAAAGAGATTATAGAAAGTGTCAATAATTTAAAGAAAAATCTTGATGCATTTTTCTTTGCAGTTCTTGCAGACCAACGATCATTGATATCGTCACTAATGATGTGGCGTAAATCAAAAGCTGCTAAGAAAAAGAAGAGTAAGAAAAGTGAGAAAAAGCGAGAAGAGATGGATCCTTCCATACAGTAATAAGGAATATAAGAATAATGGGCTTGAATAAACAATCGGGCGATATGTACCCGTTTGTAACCCATACTTGGAATCCGATAAGAGGTCGCTGTCCACATCAATGTTGCTACTGCTATATGAAACGATTTAGAGTTGGCAAACTAAGATTAGAAGAAAAAGAACTTTCGAGTGATCTTGGCAGTTTAAATTTTATTTTTGTAGGAAGTTCAACCGATATGTGGGCAGCAGATGTACCGAGTGAATGGATACGAAAAGTACTTGAACACACGAATAAATATAATAATACTTATTTATTTCAAACAAAATATCCAATTCGATTTCTCGAATTCATTAAGAGTCTTGATCAGGATTGTATCCTTGGCACAACTTTAGAAACAAATAGAAACTATGATTTAAGTATGGCACCTCTACCAATAGAAAGATGGATGCAATTCAAATTATTAAAAGACTATAAAATTAGAATGATGGTAAGTATAGAGCCTATAATGGATTTCGATTTAGAAAATTTCCTTTATATGCTGCGTAAAATCAAACCAGAATTCATAAGTATAGGTGCTGATAGTAAAAAGAATGATCTCATCGAGCCATCCTCCAAGAAAATAAAAGAACTGATTTATCATCTAAAAGGATTCACAAAGGTAATAGTAAAGAAGAATCTGAATAGATTATTGCAATAGGATGTCGTCATCCAAATAAGAGTTTATTCTTGTAAGAATTGTTATTTGGAATTTTATTACGAAAATCACGTCACACACTGTCCTTTTTGTGGAAATAAAGTAAAGTATGCTGGACAAATTCAAGAAAGTGAAATTGAAGGACCAATCTATACATTAAAATACTCTACCGGAGAGAGAATGCAAAAGAAAATAGAGGAAGAAGAAGCAATTAAAGAAGCAGAACAATCTTGGTATTTATGGGAGGAATAATTAAAAATGTATTGGAAAGTTCCAAATTATCTAAAAAGATATATAAAAATACAAGATGTATTTAAAAACATATTCAAACCTTGTGACTGCGGAGAAGAACTAAAGAAGTGCATTAAAGATAAAGAATATTTTGCAAGAAGAGCAGAAACATTATCAAGAGCTTTAGCAAAATCCATAAACCTTCCTGAACCACCAGATCCATCAAAGGAGATGGAAGAAGTTAATCCATGGAAATTTATAGCTAAATACGGTAAATATGATATACTAACCGCTGATAAATATTATTACACGCTGCCACTAAATACATGGATAAAAATTCTAAGTCCTATTCAAACTCAAATAGAAAAGATATTACCGAAATGGCGAGTAGATGTTGCTGATTGTGATGACTATGCATTAGTTATGGCATCATTCGTAGCTGCTGTATTTGCAAAACCGTATTATGATAAGCAAGTAGCATTTGCTATCACTTGGTCTTGTTCGCATGCATATAACTCATTCATAACATCAGAGGGTACATGGGAAATATATGAGCCACAATCTAATGCTATAGTTGGACGGTTAGGTAAAACTACAGGAATTTATAAAACAGAAAAGATATGGTTTATGGGGTAATAATATTCATTGGATGTAGAAATGAGCAAAGACTTATTGCGTATTCGCCGCCTCGAAGAGAGACACCGTGAGAATTGGAAAAAGATTAAAGAACTCCAATTCGAGATCCAATATCTCAAAGCTCTGGATGTTGCACTCCAAATGCTTGATTCCGCTTATCCTTTCATTCAAGTTTATGTTCCACTTTCTAACTATACTGCGACAGTTGCTTCTGAAAATGATTCCATTGAACTCGAAACCACCAAAAATATCTTATTCACATTTGAAAAATATCATTCAGATCTTTATTTATCATCTTTCACAATTACAGATTAATGCGAGATGGATGACAGACCTTATAAATGAATACCATGAATAGATGTATTGTTATAGGACTGATGTTGTCTATCAGTCTCACTCAATTTTTAGCATTGGATACAACTGATACTCACAGCTACATCGATGGCTTTTACATCTGTCGAGACTTCAGTAGAGACCTAATTCTTTCAGCTTCTAAATATCACATTTATCTTGATTACATCTATGTGCCAGAAAAGAATCATATGATGGTTGGATTATATAATCCTCTTGAACATTCAATCGAAATCATAGAACCTCAAACTGATGAAATTGTAGAATATGTAAAAGAAGATAATAAACACTATATCAGAATACCAGTATGGAATGATTATTTCTACTACTCAAATGTTAAAATTGCATGAGTCGCACATATTTGCGATTTAACGCAATGTTTTCATTAAGACGATATAAATGTATCACCACCTAAAAATATTGCGTCTACGGTCAAATATGGAGGAATTTTTGAGGCTATGATTCAAATCTCAATTAAAAATAAAATATTTAGGGATGTGTTAGAAACTATTGTTCCTATACGTGAGGAAACCATATTGAAATTCACTAAAGGAAATTTGAGTTCAAAAATAACTGACTATAGTAATGTAGCATTAGTGGATGTTTCTGTTCCTAATAGGTTATTCAATGATTATCTCTTAGACGAAGATGTTGAAATAGGGTTGGATGCTAAGAAGCTACTACTTTATACTAAGTTAGGTAATTCTGAAGAAAACATTAAAATAGAGATTACCGATAGATTCAGGACGCTTTTAGGTAATTTTGAGATTGATATAGATATCCTCGATCCTACTTACATGACTTCAGTTTTAAATCTTCCTGATGAGTTTGAGTGTAAATGCTTAGTTGACATAGAAGAAATCAGAAAAATTGCACGTGCAGCTAATCAAATCCAAAATGACACTCTTATCTTCGAACTCGATAATCTCCATGAAAATCTAAATATTTCTACAGAGAGTGAAGAAGAATCCATTAGAATTGAAACCTATGTTGTTGATACCTCCGATAAAAAATCTACTCATAACTTAAAATCAGCCTATCCTGTTGATTTCATTCTTAGTATCACTAATACTTTTTTTATAATTTAGGTATGCAAGAAATAGAAATGAGTTTCGGTAATGAATTCCCTATGCGATTATCAAGCTCTCTACACGAAGCTGGTAAAGTAGTTTATTATATTGCTCCTCGTATTACTGACTAACTCAAATCTTGCATGAGAGCTTCATATAACGCCGTCATTGAAATATTTTGCCTTGGGTATATAAAACTATTACCTCCATTATTTTATTGCGTCTATGAGTGAATATGGACAAATTATGCAAATTTAATTATGACTCTCAATAGAAAGTTTAAGAACATTGATGCTTCATCTCTAAATGAAACTCAAAAACGATACGTCTTTGAATGGCTTGCATGGAAATTCTATAACCTGCTCCTGAAACTCGGTATAGAGGATGGTATTGTAAATCTTATGACCCATTATTAATTGAAGATGATAAATGCCATAGTTATGTATTCGATTTGGGTGACGGTGGTAGACACCATCCTTATAAAAAACTTACGAGAAATAGAAGATAAATTGTTTAATGAAGTAGTTAAAAAAAAAAAAATAAAGAAGAGAGTGTACACTAAGTAGTAAAAATACCAAAAATGCATGTAGATTGCTTCGAGAAATTCAGTGTATTTGTTTATCTACACGCCATCCTTTAATGTTTATAATTATAAATATTTGGTTTAATCTATTACATTTAGACTACTTCGATAATAGATAGTAAAATCATCACCATCTGTTATCGTAGCACAATCCACCGTTCTGTTAGTTGCGTCTACACTCGGTACTCCAATATCTGCATTGTTCTTTTTTACTTTATACACATCAGTGGTGCTATATATTAGATTTGAGAGACCAAGCTTATCTGATATACCAATGGATACTGTGATATTAGAATTAGTTTCAGAATAATAAGTTATTTTAGTGACAGTGCTAAATGCCTTACTACCAAATATATCAGAAGTGCCTCCTGCAGCTATCTCGCTGTTCGGGACTGTGAGTGTTTCGGATATACTAATACCTCGTGCGTCCATACCTTCTATTACTATATCACCACCATCGGGTGTTTGTGGATTTGCACTGTCTGTATTGGTTATTCTTATCATCACATTTCTTGGTACATCAGGATTAGTTGTATCTGTATGCTCTCCTCCATCTGGTGTTATAGCATCGTGGATATAATCAACATCTTGAGCACGAACATCCATGAAAAGTTCGGAATGATAATCATACATGTATTTTGCTGGTCCACTGCCTTTACGCTGTATAGCATTCACTAAATTATTTTGTACAACTGAACCACTATCATACCATAGTGAAATGCCATAATTTTGATGATAATTTACCAAATCTTCTTGATAACACAGATTACCTAAAATTAAGTTACGCTTTGTATTCCATGCTGTTATACCGCCAATCCATCCTAAATTCGCCTGATTATTATCTACACATATATTTCCAATAACAACACTTTTTTTGCTCTCAGGTCGCAATACTATGCCACTATACTTACAGTTTTTTACAATATTATAGCCTATTACATTATATTCAGCAGAACTTATTCCACCACCTAAGTCTATGCCATGTCCAGGCGCATTGTAGACGTGATTATTGAGAACCATATTTTTGTTACCTATTACAACATTACACTCAATAAACTTATTGGCAGTTATACTATTTTCAGAAGCAATGCTTCCAGCAAACCCAGTTGAATAGAATACATTGCCAATTATTCTGGCATTTTTGACATTTGCTATGCCTCCCTGTCTGTTTTTATAAAAAATACAGCCTATAATATTTACAGGACCATTATCCCAAAGCATTATCCCGTATTTATCGTTCTCTTTGAAAAAACAATTTGATACCGTAACATCACCTGCGAGTGATATCACCAAACCATCTGCAAAGCCCTGTTTGCCGTTTCGATAGAATACACAATTTGTTATACTCACATAATGTAGATTCGCTTCTATGTGTAATCCTGTATCTCCAATATTCTCAAAGTAGCAATTATCAAAAACTACATGTTCACCATTTACATTTTCAATGACTACACCTGCACCCCAATCATGCCAAGCACTATCAATAAACTTACAGTTGGTTACACTTATTCCATTTACAATTTCATCTTTTATAGCTAAGGGATTTTGAATTAAATTTTTAAAGATACATGAATCTATCCTTAAGTTCTGAATTTCAAAAGAAGTTTTATCAGATTCTATGAGAATTCCTCTATATGCACTTTCGAAAAAAAGTCTTTCCAGTTTTATGTTATGTTTAACAAAACGTGTTGTTGGTATCTTAATTAAATTGGCATTCTGTTCTAACGTCGAACAGCCGGAATTCATCAATGATAAATTCTTGAGATTAACATATGACCTATTAATAATAATTGAATAGGGACCTTGGAAATCTATAATAGATACACCTGCTTCTGCTGGTAGCCCTTCAACTGTTAGGAAACTTTTATCAAAGTACAAATTACCCTCGGGTTTAAAATGATTGCCAAACAATAATATACTAATACGTCCATAATCATAAGTTATGTTGAGTGGATTGCCAGATATTATAGATGTCGTTAGCGGAATAGTCTTTATCATGCCTCGTGTTATATCAAGCTCGTAATCTTCATTTAATGTGTATGTTACACCATTATTTTTAACTACTTCAGAAGTTTCATGTATAAACGGTTCAGACAAAGCATACCAGTTATTTAGTACTAAAAAGTCCAATCTAAATGTATAGTTATTCGTTGATGTTTGAATGTATATCTCCACAATCGTAAAATCTGATAGTGATAGATTACCACCCTTCCACACAGGAGTAGTTAGGTCAAATTCTATCTTTTCCCATTCACCACCAGCGCGCAGATAAGTTTCCCATTTCAAATAGTTTGTTCCACTTCCGTCCGACAGCTCCAAACATACTTTTGCTCCTGTAGTCCCTTTTACATAAAATTCAAATACGGAGTATGCACTCCAATCAAAATTACCTACTTTTTTTGTCCCAGGGTTGTCCGAAGTGCCGCCCACGATTTTTAATGACGCTGTTCCTTCCTTCTTATCTGAGGCATCTTGTGATAATATTTCGTCTCCTTGTAGTGCCGTCCAACCACTTCCAATTGGATCATCCATATCATCAAACGTGCTAAATTCCGGTGTTATAACCTCATTTTTAGTCTTTGTTCCCGCAGCAATTGCATCATGTATCACGTCTACATCATCAGTATCAGCAGTTCCTTGTGATATTATATTTCCGCTTGGATCTTTAGCATAAACTACAGACTCATTTTTATGCACTGTTATCGTGTAAGATCCTATAGATTCCATTCTGTTTTGAAGTACATTTATGCTTTCAGGAATTATTACACCCGAAAAATCACCACTAACTGCATAAATATCCTTCCATCTTTTATTCGAATTCCCTAAATCTTGCCAATTGTTAATGCTTGGTATAATGTGAGCATTGCTGATAGTAATATCAACATTCCCAGTGCCATCAGGAATCTCGAGACGAGGAAGGACGACTCCTTGTGATGTAGGTGTGCTCATTAGTATTTTACCGGTGCTACCTGGTGATAATTCTATCTTAGCTACACCATCGCCATCTTCTGCTCTCAGATTAAGACCGTCAATTGAATCCCCAAGTAAGTCTCCATCAATCTTGAGATCATCACTACATTCTACTGTATCTCCAGAATACGAATCAATTGTATCTGTCTTTAAGCCTGACTCACACTGGAGCAGACCAGTCATAGTTTGTGATCCATCTCGTGATAATTTTATTGTGCTTAAATTTGCAATCTCAGTTGTATTTGAATCTATTCCAAATTGTAATGCTGAACAATTACAACTTAGGTTTCCTCCACCGCCAAGATTCGCTTCAATGTATTCTATTTCATCTTGTAAGTTAGAATGAGTAGTACGAGTTAATCTTACTGCATTACTCCAAATATATTCTAAAGTAGGATAGCTATAAGAAGATGTAGATGGCTGAGATTGGTTGCTTTCGTTACCTCCTTCAAACCATTCAGGATACAAATAATAATTGTCAGAATCAACTGGTAATTTCTTACTCATTCCTTACTTATATTCCAATACAATCGAAGTTGAAGATATCTGACTACAATTTGATATTTTTAATTGTATGCCATTATCTGTTTCAATTATGTGTGTAAAACTTTCATTATATCTATATCCACCTGCACTTCCTAAACTATAAGTCTTTTCATAATTCCATCCTTTAGCATCATCAATTGTTACTTTAATATAACCATTAGAAGCTGAAGTCAACATCATAAGTTTATAACCTGTAAGTGTTACTGTTGAATTGAATTGATACATGGTAGATACTGTGCCTGCACCTAATAAGTATTTATCGCCTGAAGATGGATTTTCGAGATAGAAGGGCATATTTCGAGGAAGACTGGTATAGAACATCCCTGCAGTTAATTCACTAAAATAACCTTTTAAAGCATATATTTCATTCCATTTCTTATCGTCTTTACCAATGCTCAATTCGCCATTATTCGCTGGTATGAGATTTGCACTCTTAATTTTTATATCAACTACCTCGGCATTTCCGGGGATCTCTATCCGAGGCACAGGACCCCACGGTGATCCAGGAGTTCCTATAAATATTGCTCCGTTTTCAGACGAAGATTCAGGATAAAATCTTATATATGG
>Ga0190351_1000083_pt1 | contig 9225 bp, 8 predicted proteins | sample 487213910_MG_FD_163431 | JGI IMG/M metagenome (GOLD analysis project Ga0190351, IMG submission 163431) | Hydrothermal vent microbial mat bacterial communities from Southern Trench, Guaymas Basin, Mexico - 4872-13-9-10_MG | ecosystem: Environmental > Aquatic > Marine > Hydrothermal vents >... | reverse complement strand
ATGGTATTGACACAAATCATTTTAGAGCAGCAAAGGAGAGGTATTACCTCAAGTGAACAGAGTATTTCTTCTGTATCAAAACTGCTCCGTAAGATTGTAAAAAAGGGGACAGAATCTATATTTGATGTTTCGGGGGAACCTGTTTTTGGTCCCTTGGGGATAATCTCCCTCACAGAGCGAAAGGCAAAGGAGATTATTGGAAGACTTGTTAAGATTGGGCAAGTATCAAAAGGTGAAAGAGACAATTTGCTGAAAGAATTACTTGTTAAAGTGGAGGAAAGTAAAAGGGAACTTGAAAATTTTGTCAGTGAGACACTAACCCGTATGAATATACCAACGAGGATAGAATTTGAAAAATTGAAGACAGAGATTGAGAAACTGAAGAAACAAATTGTAAAAGAAAGTAATTGAATAACTTCTGCTTTCAAGAGATAACACAGATGAATATTTGATAGGAGGATTTGAATGGCAAAAAAGATAGGACTTGCCTTAGGCACCGGTTCAGCAAGGGCACTTGCACATATAGGCGTTCTAAAGGTTCTTGAGAAAGAGGGTATTCCTATAGATTTTATTGCAGGAACAAGTGCGGGAGCAATGATAGGTGCTATCTATGCCGCTGGGATCAGTCCATGGGAGATGGAGGAGATTACCCTGAATATAGATAAAAGAAAAACAATCACTCTCTTTACTCCGAGTGTTTCAAATTCTGGGCTACTGGATGGTAACAGGATAGCGAAATTTATTGAGTCAATACTTGGCAGGCAAAATATTGGTGACCTTAAAATTCCGTTTGCCGCTATAGCAACCGACCTCCTGAGAGGAGAGGAGATTATTATTACAGAGGGGTCGGTAATTACAGCTCTTCGGGCAAGTATGTCTATCCCTGGAATATTTACTCCTGTCAAGTATAATGGAAGACTTCTGGCGGACGGTGGGCTTGTAAATCCTGTTCCTGTAAGTACAACTATTGGTATGGGAGCGAATATAGTGATAGCTGTAAATGTTCTTCCTCCTCCTCAAAAACACATACAGAACCTTAGAATAAAAAAAGAGACCAGAACAACACAAATAGGAAAGATTAACTCAAAGATTGTAAATACTCGTCTGGGTAAATATCTGGCTTCCCTGAAGCCTATCGTCTATGTTAAGGAATTTGTGAGAAAGAAAACTTCAGGCCCAAATATATTTAGCATGATCCTTCAATCTATAGCCATTACTAACTATCAAATCTCTGCATTACAACTAACAAGATACGAACCAGATTTTTTAATTAGCCCTGAGACTGAGTTCATCAGACCTCATGAGTTCTTCCGTGGAGAGGAAGCTATTTCAGCTGGTGAGAAAGCAGCCATTGCTATCCTATCCGAGATAAAGGATAGATTAGAAAACCCTGTTAAACTGAAAGGAGGTGAATGATGGTTAAAATAAAAGCCTTGTTAGAAAAACCTGTAAAAGGAATTACACATACTGCTGTGCAGAATAGGGCAATTAGAAATTTCATCCTCAAGAAAGCTCTCAATAAGGTATATAATGAGTATATAATAAAGGAATCTGAGAAATACCCGGCTAAAGAACAGGAAGATAAATTTTATATGGTTAGGGCTATATTTCATACCATAGAAAGGGCAATGTCCAGTGGCATTTCTCCCAGATGTAGAGATGCACTTCTGGATATTCTACTGGGTAGCGTGCTCAGAGGAGGGGATGCTGAGATAAAGGAAAAATTCTGGAGAGAGTTTGGATTTTATCCGCCCACTTTTGTTACAATCAGCCCTATTAAAGCCTGCAATCTCCGCTGTAATGGTTGTTATGCAAGTTCTGGAGCCAGGAACGACGAAAAACTTGACTTTGATGTTTTTGACAGGATTATACAGGAAACAAGAGTTCTCTGGGGTTCCCACTTCATTGTTATATCTGGAGGAGAGCCTCTACTTTACAAAGGTATCTTTGATATAGCAGAAAAACACAGGGATACATTCTTTTTGATGTATACAAATGGAACTCTTATTGATGAAAAGGTAGCGAGGAGACTTGCAGAATTGGGAAATATCACCCCGGCTATTTCAGTTGAGGGGTTTGAGAAAGAGACTGAAGCACGAAGAGGAAAAGGTGTTTATAAGCGTATAAGAAAGGCAATGCAAAACTTAAGGGATGCTGGAGTTCCTTATGGTATATCTATAACGGCAACTTCTCAGAATGTGGATATAATCACAAGTGATGAGTTTTATGATTTCTATTTTGAAAAGGAACCGAAGGCCTTTTATGCCTGGATATTCCATTATATGCCCATAGGTAGAAGTTATACGATTGAACTTATGCCCACACCTGAACAGAGGCTTTTTATGTGGGAGAAAAACAGAAAAATAGTGCGAGAACGAAGGATATTCATTGCAGACTTCTGGAATGATGGAGTAATTACTGATGGGTGCATATCAGCAGGCAGGACAGGAGGATATTTTTATATAAACTGGAATGGAGACTGTGCTCCTTGTGTTTTTCAGCCTTATGCTATACATAATATAAATGAAGTTTATAAGAATGGCGGTAACCTGAATACCGTGCTAAATTCTGAATTTTTTAGAGCAATAAGGAAGTGGCAGAATGAATACGCCTATGAACAACCCAAAGACAGGAAGGGGAATCTCTTAAGGCCCTGCATTATCAGAGACCACTATGGGGTTTATCATAAACTCCTAAACCTCCACAATCCCAGACCCATTGACGAGGCTGCTATGGATGCATTGAAAGATGAAGAGTATCGCAGAAAACTCACAGCATATGGAGAAAAGATAGAAGCATTGACAAAGGATATCTGGGAAAGAGAGTATTTAAAAAGCGAGGATATGAAATGAGGGGAACAAACAAGTTATCTCCTCTTTTTATCGTAATAGATAAGGTTCATTGGTATTTTATCCTTTTACTGTGTCATAAAAGGAGCGAGGTATGAAGATAGTAATAGCAACTGATGTTTATTATCCGCAGGTAATTGGCAGCTCTTATGCAGTATATAATCTTGCACAGGGGCTAAAAGAACGGGGACACAATGTGGCAGTATTTGCACCTGTGGCCCAAGGAAGGAACCATAACGAAAAGATTGGTAAGCTTGAAGTGTATAGATTTTTTGCTTTACCTGTTCCATGGCAGAAAGACATAAGGACCTCGGTCTCTTCAATATCAGTTTTAGAAAGATTAAGAAAGATAAAGCCTGATATTGTCCATATTCACCATCCATTTTTGATTGGGAGCTCTGCACTTATGGGGGCAAGATTATTGCATATACCCACGGTAATTACTAACCATTTGCTCCCAGAAAGTTTCCTCATGTTTTTTCCTAAACAAGGAACATTCAAAAGATATGCAGGCAGGCTAAAATTTACCTGGAAGTTTATCGTCAGGTTTTCCAATAAGGCCTGTTATGTCACTGCCCCCACACAAACAGCTGTATCTTTACTCAGGGAACACGGTCTAAAGGTAAAAGCGAAAGCAGTATCAAATGGGATAGACTTAAATAGATTCCACCCCAACAGGAATGGCAAATATTTGCGCCAGAAATTCAACATACCACAGAAGCCCATTGTTCTATATACAGGGAGATTGAGTGAGGAAAAAAGGGTTGATGTATTGATACAGGCAATACCTTATGTATTGAGGAATATAAAAGCACACTTTGTAATCACAGGGGATGGCCCATTGAGAGAAGCATTACAGACCCTTGCAAAGAGGTGCAAAATTGAAAAATTTATCACATTCACTGGATTCTTAAACCATGACAACTATCCCGATATTTATGCTATTGCAGACCTGTTCGTGATGCCATCCTTATGTGAACTTCAAAGCATATCAACCATTGAAGCGCTTGCTTCAGGATTACCGGTAGTGGCTGCTGAGAAGTATGCACTCCCTGAGCTCGTTCACCCAGGAAAAAATGGGTTTCTATTTGCACCGGGAAACAGCAAAGAACTGGCCGACCGAATAGTTAAGATATTATCTCACAGCTGGATGAAGAAAAGAATGGGGAAAAAGAGTCTTGAGATTGTAAAATTTCACTCCTTACAGAGAACAGTAGAAGAGTACGAAAGGATATATAGAAATGTCAAACAATAAGATATCTTCAGGACAAAAAAAGATAGGGCTTGCCTTAGGCACCGGTTCAGCAAGGGCACTTGCACATATAGGCGTTCTAAAGGTTCTTGAAAGAGAAGGTATTAAGATAGATGTCATATCTGGAACAAGTTTTGGAGGACTTATAGGGGGAATGTATGCCTCCGGCATGAAACCCGAGGAGATAGAGGATACTTTTCTTAAACTTACAAAAAAGAAAGTTTTTTCTTTGTTCAGACCTGCACCCAGAAGGTCAGGATTTATAGATAAAAAAAGGCTTGAAAAATTTGTGAGAGAATTTGTGAAAGACATAGATATTAGTGAGTTGAAAATTCCTTTTGGGGCCCCATGTTTAGATATTATGACAGGAGAGACAGTTGTAATAGACAAGGGGCCACTAATTCGGGCAATCATGGCCACTCTATCCTATCCAATTCTATTTACTCCAACAGAATACTACGGAAGATATCTCATAGATGGAGGGACCATAGATCCCTTACCTGTGGATATAGCACGTGGACTTGGTTCAGAAATTGTGATAGCAAGTTTCCCGTTTCCTTCTGCTAATGAGAGGCTCAGGAGAATTACTGAGAGTATGTTAAATAATAAGGTAGATAAGAGGATTTGTTTCGTTCACAGTGGTAATGGCATATCCAATGGTAAGAACGCTGATAGTAGTAAAGGCATATTCAATGGTAATAACAAAGAAGGCACCATTAATATGGCTCATATATTTATGCAATTATCATCAATCCTGGAAAATCAAATCCTGCTTTTACAATGGGAAAAGCACAAACCTGATTTACTTATTGTTCCTGATGTAAATGACCTGAAACCACTTGAGTTTCACAGGGCAAGGGATGCAATTCCAGCGGGTGAGAAGGCAGTAATGGAAGCCCTTCCAAGAATAAGGAGGATTATAAGGGGTTAGGAATAATTTACTACCTATCCCTCAGAGGACAGAGGTTGAGAGTTTATAACTGCTTATAGGACAGGAGTAAAAGTCAAATAATACCCTGTTTCAGAAATAACCTTTCAACACTTCACTTTTTCGAAAAAACCAGTGAATCAAGAGAAGCAAAATTTTTTTGGGCTATAATTTGAGGATATTAGTTTCCCTCAGGATTTTTTTAAGCAACATATAAACTCTCTTTTTCTCAACCTCAACCTTTTCTTAACCTGTCTTACTATACACATAAACTTTCCCAAACAGAAATAAAAATGAATTTGACTTTTTAATTTCCCTGTGGTATTATTATATGATGTTAAACGATGATAAACTCTGGCAGGCTAATGCGGGGATTAAAAAGGAAATCTCAGCACATTCGCTAATACATTCATTTTCAAGTCATCTCCTGGAAAGTGGGGTCGATTTAAGATACATTCAAGAGATACTCGAGCATAAAAATTCCGAAACGACCGAAATTTATACATATGTCAGCAGCAAAAATCTGGAAAAGATAGTTAGTCCAATCGATACCATAAACCTTAATAAAGAGGGTGAGAGGTAACAATGTTTATAAAATTAAAAGATGCTGTTTGTTCTTTTAGAAGGAGTATATCCGCCCTAAGTGCTGATATAAACACGTTAAGCGACAATACTCACGGGAGGTAAAACATGAGGGTACACAGCTATTTACACTTATTAAGACTATGTCCTCTTTTTTTCCTTTCTACAGTAATTTCCCCGTCTTTGGCACAGGAAAAATTGCCGGAAATTGTCAAAAGGGTTCAGCCATCTGTTGTGGTTATTCTGACATACGATGAAGAAGGAAAAATTCTTGGACAGGGTAGTGGAGTTTTTATCAGCCAAAATGGCGATGTCATTACCAACCGTCATGTGCTTCAAGGCGCCAACCGAGCAGAAATCAAAACGGCTGAAGGGAAAATTTATCCCATTACGAAGATAGTAGCAGAGGATAAAGAAGGAGACCTCATTCGCGCCTCTGTAAATATACTGCAAGAATTGGTTCATCCTATCCGATTAAGTCATTCCATTCCTGAAGTAGGTGAACGGGTCATAGTAATTGGTAACCCTTTGGGACTTGAACAAACGGTCTCAGACGGTATTGTCTCTGCGGTTCGGGAGATTCCTGAATTTGGGAAGATTATTCAAATCACTGCACCAATATCACCTGGTTCAAGCGGTAGCCCAGTTGTTAATATGAAAGGAGAAGGCATTGGTGTTACAACATTTCAGATCATTAAAGGACAGAATCTCAACTTTGCTATTCCTTCTGAGAGGTTGGCTAAACTTAAACCTGAAAAAGGAAAGACATTTGCTGAATGGAAAGCAGGCCAAAGGCAGGAATGGCTTGCTTCTGCAGATGGGCTTTGCCTTACAGGATTAGTTTTCCTCTGGACAGAAGACTATGAAAAAGCTCTTTCATATTTTGAAAAGGCGGTAGAGAAAAACCCACACCATGCTTATGCCTATTTTTTTATAGGAGATTGTAATCACAGACTTGGGCGCTACACTGAAGCAATAGAAGCCTATAAGCAGGCAATCCGCATAAAGCCTGATTATGCAGAGACGCACTACAATCTGGGACTGGCTTATGACAAACTTGGGAGCTACACTGAAGCGATAGAAGCCTATAAGCAGGCAATCCGCATAAAGCCTGATTATGCAGAGGCGCACCTTGGTCTGGGAATGGCTTATGGCAGCCTTGGACGCTGCACTGAAGCGATAGAAGCCATTAAGCAAGCAATCCGCATAAAGCCTGATTATGCAGAGGCGCACTTTGGTCTGGGAGTGGTTTATTTGGTTGTTGGAGATAAGGGTTCTGCGCTGGATGAATATAAGATTCTTAAAGGCCTGAACAGCAATTTAGCAAATGTATTGTTTAATCTGATTTACAGATGATAATAATTAAGTATCGTCGCCTAACAACGGATAAAAAGGAAATTACAGATTTCCCCAAATCCCGACAAGTCAGGACTTCTTTTATCCGCAAACCGTCAGGCGGCATTGCTTTCGGGGGAACTGGAAAATGATTGAGCAATATGTATCGACTGAAGAATATCCAACTTATTTCTCAAAACTCAATGATCTTCGTGGCAGAATTGCGAGAGATTTACCTATTGAACCTGGTATGCGCGTTCTGGATCTGGCAACGGGTTCTGGATTTTTTGCAATGGAAATTGCAAAGCGCGACAATAGCCTTAAAATTATAGGTATTGATATTTCCCCCAATGACATTCTAAGTGCAAGAAAGAATGTTGATGAACATGGCCTTGTGGATCGCATAGAGATTATCGAGATGGACGCTACCGAGATGAGCTTCCCCAGCGAGGATTTCGATATGGCAGTTAATTTCTTGGGATTAGAAGATATTTACATGACCAGATGTAAAGACGGTGTCCAAAAAACGTTTCTCGAAGTGAATAAAGCTCTGAAATTCAATAGGTACTTTTGCTTTGTCGTAATGCCTCCGGAAGAGATGGAGACAGAGGCTCAAAAGATAGAAGTGGCTCTGTTTTCTTATATTTGTGATGCTACATGGCTAAGTGCCAAAGAGTATGAAGACATGCTTGAGGAAGCAGAATTCAAGTTAGTTAGAAAAAGAAGTTACTACACAGGCAAGAGGCTCTCGCCAGAACAGGCTAAGACTGAGATTAGATTCGCCTGCGAGAATGTCCCAAAGATTTATGGAATCAATACTCCATCATTTGAAGAGGTTTGGGGTAGATTTGGGCAAGATATAGAAAAAGATGGGTTAGGTCATTACTCTAAGGTTGTCTTCATAACTGCTAAGAAGATTGGGGATGCTCAATAACATGAAAGAGCAACGTCACCTAACACAGCATAAAATGTTCGTGCCTTACGGCACTCTCCCAAATCCTTCGCTGTCGCTCAGGACTTCTTTTATGCTTGAGCCCTCATATGACATTGGTTAATTGAACAGGAGTGGTTTATATGGCTTTAGTAAAAATACACGAGATGGATGATATAGACAAATCCTTTGTTGGGACATGCACACATGTCAATGATACACCAAAATTTCTTTCAAGACACGAGATAGACTTTGCAGCTAAAAAGAGAGTTTGTTGGCTTCAAGGTTTATATAGTAAAGGTGTTAGAACGAAAGTTGCTTATATTAATAATGAACCAGTGGGATTTATTCATCTTATACCTATAGAAATATGTCCTTGGGGTCCTATTGGAAAAGACTTATTGGTAATTCCTTGTTTGGTAGTATTAAGTAAAGTAAGAAAAAGAGGAATAGGCAAAAAACTTATTGCATGTGCAGAAGAAGAAACACTTCGTCAGGGTTTAAAAGGTTTAGTTACAATAGGTTATTATCATAGTCACTGGTTTATGCCGGCAGCTTTCTTTGAAAAATGCGGATTCGAGGTAGTAAAGCGTAGAAATTACAAAGCAATTTTATGGAAAGTACATGATCAAAGTGTAACTGAACCAGAATTATTAACACCAAATTATGATTTTAGAGAAAATAAAGACAAGGTAACGATTGATCTTTTTTGGAATACATTTTGTCCCACAAGTTATATAGAGGCTCAAAGGGTTAGGGAAGTAGCAGAGGAATTTGGCGATAAAGTTTTACTAAATGAATATTGTGCTGATGAAAGACATATTCTTCTCCGTTATCAAATTGACAGAGGGATTTTCATAAATGGTAAAGAAATATGGTATGGTCATGAAGCTCCTAAAGAGGGTATAAGGAAAGCTATATATGAAGCTCTTAAGAACTAACCAACGTTGCCTAACAGAGTGTTCCCGTTACGCCAAAAACTGGCTACCCTGCGGGACATGCTCTTTGTCACAAAGTTTGCAATAAATTAGATAAGCTTAGTAGAGCAAACTTTGCGCCATGCCTGTGGCATGAGCACGTCTGACCAGCGAAATGAAAATGATAACAACAGAGGGACAGCAAGTTCGCAAACCACGAAACCGTTAGGCGAAATGGGGCTATTAGGAAAAAGAAATGTAGTACCCCCCTGAGCAACCTGGAGGCTCTTTAAGAAGTTGGATTTGACTTTTTTAAAATTTTCTATTATACTGCAACATAATGTCAAATGGTTATAAACTCTTAAAGGTAAAAAAGGCAGGCAAAATCCCTGGTGTGAAAATTGGACCGGAGAGTAGGGTCGATTTAAGGT
>Ga0190351_1000081_pt1 | contig 9343 bp, 3 predicted proteins | sample 487213910_MG_FD_163431 | JGI IMG/M metagenome (GOLD analysis project Ga0190351, IMG submission 163431) | Hydrothermal vent microbial mat bacterial communities from Southern Trench, Guaymas Basin, Mexico - 4872-13-9-10_MG | ecosystem: Environmental > Aquatic > Marine > Hydrothermal vents >... | reverse complement strand
CTTTACAAGAACAGCTTAAAGCGCGTGTACGTCAGATAGAAACTGCACGGTTATTAGGAAAAGAACTTGATGCTACAACAAAGATGCAAAACAGTGCCATACTTACAGTAGATAGTAGTCTCAAGAGACATGGTACAACTTGGGGTAAGTTTGGTCTTGGTCTCGAAAAAATTGGTGGTATGGTTAAGAAAGTTAGTATGGGCTTTCTTACTGTTCTGGGTCCTATCTTTCTGCTTGATGCTGCTTTACGTACTGTGGGACAAGTAGCTACATGGTTGTTTGATCCTTTTGTTTCGTTTGAAGATGCTTTATTTGAAGTAAGAAAAACTGCTAATCTCACTATTGATCAGATGTATGAATTAGGTGACGCACTAACAAAACTAAGTAAGGATGTACCTATGGCTGCTACAGCTTTAGCGAATATAGCAAGTGAAGCTGGTCGTTTAGGTATTTCGGGCACTCAGAATTTAGTTTCATTTACCGAAGCTGTTGCAAAATTGAGTATTGCTACAACTCTTACAGCAGATCAAGCAGCAGAGGCATTAGCGAAAATACGTGAAGCGTTTGGACTACCTGTTACCGAAATAGAAAATTTAGGTGCTGTAATTAATGAACTTGAGAATACAACTGCTGCAACAACTGAAGAAATAGTTTCTGCAATGAAGAACATCGGTGCTGCAGGTAAAATGATGGGCTTTACAGTTGATCAGGCAGCTGCTTTATCTGCTACACTTGTAGCTGCTGGTATGGCAGGTGAAAGAGCGGGCACTCGGTTAAGACGTACTTTCCAGCAATTAGCTGCAAATGCATCTAAAATAACCAAATTTATGGGTGATCAAGGTAAGGCTTGGGCAGAAGCATTAGAGACAGATCCTATGCAAGCACTAATGATGTATCTCAAGAAACTCAATGAGATACCATCACGAGTCGAGAGGATGGAAGTAGCACATAAACACTTTGGAGAAATTGCAGGATTTGCTATTGCTACGCTTGCTGAGAATTATCCACAATTAGTGAAAAATATGGAGACGGCTCACGAAGAGCTTAAGTGGGGCACATCATTACAGAAAGAATATTCAATTGCTATAACTAAAACATCTGCAAAATTACAAGTATTTCAGAATAGGGCTGAAGCAGCAAGGCGAGAATTAGGTGAGGCGTTGCAGCCTTCATTGCTTAGCTTTAAGAGCATATTAGTAGCTGTGGAAGAACAGTTAGCTGCAGCTGCTGATCTGATTAATAAATTGAATGATGAAATGGATAGTGCTACCACTGCTACTGATGTTTATGTTCAAGAGATAAATAGATTAGGTGAGAGTGTAGGGAAATTACCTCCAGTATATGAAGCTCTTTTTTCTTATATAGCACTTGGAACAAAAGCTATTGTTGAGAATGCTAAAGTTTTTGGCAAATTGTTTTCTGGCGATTTTCGTTCAGTCTTAGAAGGGTTTAATACTCCACAAAGAGTTCTCATTGAAGGTATGGAAGAAATGAAAGAATCTGCACGAGATGCGACTAAAGCATTTGAACTTGAAGGCAAAGTATGGGATCAAAGAAATATAGCATTAAGAACGGGTGTTAGGTGGGTACGTCAGCAAGACAATGCTAGTAAAGATCATTTACAAACTATTAAGGAGTATGATGAATGGTTAGAAATTGAGCCCAAGTTGAGACAACATATTACTGAAAGTGTAAAGGATGAAAGTAAACGAAAAGAAGAACTAACAAAGCTTGATATGATTAGCATTTCATTAGCACGTAAGACAGCAGATGCTATAATTGATGAATACAATAGTCGAGATGTTTTAACAGATGAAGAGTTCAAGAATTTTAAGGATATTCAAAATATATTTAAAGAGAAGAGGAGACTTGGTGATGAAGAATTAGGATTGTGGGATAAGCGAGCACAAGCAAGACGAGCAGAAATAGCTTTAAATGATGAAACTTCATTAACTTATAAAAATGTAGTAAGAACAATTGAGAAATATAATAAAACACATGGTACATCAATCAAGATAGGTGAAAATGGTGTCGAAGTACGAGAAGCTCTATTAAAAACAGGTCATGATCTTATATGGATGGGTGATAAATGGGTAATAGTAGATAAGAATCTCGCTGATACATGGTTTAGTGGTAATAAAATATTGGAAGATAGGGACAGATTAACGAATAAGTATCTTACTACTAACGAGAAATTACAAATTCAATACTCAAAAGTAGTAGGAGCAATTTTAGAGGTAATAAAAGCCGAGGTTGACTTAAAAAGTCTGACTAACGAATTAAAAAGAACATTTGATGAATTAAGTAATTCTTCTCGTAATTTATATGAAACTTCTTTAGATATGGCAGATGCTTATTCGGGAATGTATGACACGTGGGATGAAATAAAAGATATCGAAGAGAAAGCCACAGGTAGGACTCGTAGTATAATTAGTGAATATAATAGGGAAGTTAAAACCATTGGGCGTTTGGTTAATCAGGCTATAAAATATGAAAAACAAGGTAAGAAGGCAGCAGCATCTGAAAAGATAGTTGAGGCAGCAGTTAAATCTCGAATACTCGCAGAGCGATTTAAAGAGAAATCAATGAAAGCCACATCTGATGCTGAACGAGAAGCTTATAAAGAAGCGTGGAGATGGCTAAGGGGTAGTTTAAGATTAATACAAGATAGTACGGTAGGAGTCGGAGATTTAGAATCACAATGGAATAAATTTGCAACTGGCATAGCTTCTTCTCTTCATGATATTTATGGAGTGCCTAAATCTCTATCAGGAGAAACTGAGCAGTCATTTAAGGACATTCTTAATTTTTATGATGAAGTTGAAAAGAAATCTGGTAAGCTTCCTAAGGATATCCAAGAGATTATAAAGAAAGCTGGCAAAGTCGAGTATCCTGAAGTTACTGAAACAAAAACTCTGCCTGAACAGATAGCTGATGCTATGGATGCTGTAAATAAAGCAGAAAGTTCATTGAAGAGTCTGGTGTCATCTGATGATTGGGATGATTTGTTCGACCTTATAGATCAATTTGTTGCGAAAGTAAATACTATAGATACAGAAAAAGAGATAACGTTGGATTTAAATAGTGAAAATTTCATGGAAGATTGGAATGAGACAATGAAACAAATAGAAAATGAGCCTATTACTGTTAATATAGAACTCGATGAAGATACTAAAAAACTATTAAGCTTATTTGGAGAAAGTTTAGAATCAAAAATTAAAATAAGTGGTATAGAAACATCATCTAAGGATTTAGTAAATAGTGTAAGCGAAGGGGTATCAAAAGGAATGGGAAATCAAATGATTCCAATAACGACTGAAACCGTGCCTACTCTCTTATCCTCCCCTGTTATGCAAATAGGAACTACTCCAGTATCTATTCCTCTTGTACAGTCAGGAACTACTGTGACACAAAAACATCAAGTGGATATAAATATGAAATTCGAGGGTCAGCCACCAAAAGGGGTTGATAAAGAAAGTCTAAAAGAAATAATAAGAACCGAGATAGGTAAAGCAATAAGATCAGTATTTTGAGGTGATTGAATGGTAAAGAATGCGTCTGTTATAACATTTGGAACTAATGCAAGTGCAATGGTGATGAGTTATGAGTGTGATTATAGAACCGGAAATGTGCCTATTGATGTATTAGGTAGGAACAGAAATGATTACCAAGATTTAGGACTATTTCCTACTGAACATCATTTTACTTTATTTGCGGAGAATAATTCACAATATCGTAAACTTCTTCAGGAATTATACAAATATGAAGAAATAGAATTTGGATATAATGAATCCACGAAGTTTTATGGTGTTCCTACTCGTATCTATAAACATCCCATGCGAGCTGGTAAAATTAAAGATTTGTATATTGTGGATGTTGATGTACTCTCAACTGATCCATTGCGTTATGGTAAGAAGTTCGAAGCAAGTCGTACACTAACAGGCAAAAGTGGTTCTTTCAATCTACCAGCAGTTATTGGTGATACTAACACTCCTGTAAGTCTTCATTTTGATGTTTATGATGTAAATAGAAAAACTGTTACCGGATCTGATTCTGGTAGTTATTTATTATTTGGTAGAAGAGATCAACTTGGTTTTGATCATCTCTATGAACATTATATTGCAATTCCACGATGGAGAGATTTTTGGATTAATTATGATTGGTGGAACAACTATATTCTTCCTCCATTAAATCTAACGAGTGGTACTATACCATGTGGTTCAAAGACTGTTAAATGGGAATGGGGTATACATTCTGTGCGATGGAGTTTCAATTATCCTTATGTTATTCAGTGTTTGTGGCTAAATGATAATTATTTTTATGATTTTCCTAAGACGGATACTGCATTTACTTATATACCTTCTTTCTGTCCGGTCGATTTCTCCATACAAACAGATCGGTTAACGGCTGCAAAAGGAGCAGTATTTGTAGATTTAAAAGGTGATACCAATATAGATAAAATCCATATTTTAGCAGATGTAGAGATTCCTTTTATCTGGTGTCCATGGCATGATCGAACAGATGGGATAAATCTTTTTATTTGGAATAATGCAAATAATAGCTGGCAGCCGTTAGCTATTCGTGATTTAAGTCCTCGTAGTATCAATTCGGGATTTAAACATATCGATATTACTCTAAATTATTCAAGTGCATGGAATGTAAGTAACGGGTTGATGCTCTTGTTTTATAATCAAAAAGGGGGTACAAAATATTTCCATCCTGACATGTGTCCTTTTGGATTTGATTTGATGATTGATACTCAGCGATACCTCAGAAATACGACATTTAAGGGTGTTTCAACAGGAACTAACTATCTACGCATACGAGTGTTCAGAAAAGAACATAGAGTAGCTACTATCATTCCACGTGATTATGAAATATTGCAATATGCAGTGATTAGGGGGATCAATAATATTCCTAATAATACGGTGCAAATCCATATAGTTAATGCTGCATCAGATGCAATTGGAGAATTTAGATACCGCACAATCGAAATTCCAAGTGATCAGTGGTCTGGTGAACATCTTATTCCTTTAGCAACTACAGAATATTTACCTAATGCATCTTATATAGGAGTTTTAATCCAATTAAAAGAAGAGCTATTAAATGCAGATACTCTTCCCGGAGTAGAGTTGTATAATATGGTAGGTGCAAAAACATTAGAGATATGTGGTGGAGAGATTGAAGTAGATACAAAAATTTATGGTAAACAAAAAGAAACCGCACAATATGTAAAAGCTACTTATTCAGGTAAATCTATTCTTAAGGAATATAGTCAGATAGAAACTTTAAGAGTAATTGAGATACACGATGAATTAGAACCATATAGAATTACACGATTACAGGGACCTTGGATACAGGGTCATTATGAATTGAATGCTAAGGTGAGTGATAAATTTACATTTGATCCATTTGAAAATATACACAATAGCTACTACGAAAAAATAGGCGAAGTGAGTATATCATCATCTCTTGTGGATTTAGGAAGTGGTTCTATAACTTATTTAATATCACCAAATTTACCGATTATTGAAGTTCCTACATTGTATTTAGAAGGAAGTGTATCACATATTTATGTTTCTGGAGAGAATGAATCATTCTATGAAGTAAGCTACATCGCTAATCATACAGGATTTGTAGGTTCATCTGAAATAGATTTAAGGGGACGTGAACGATTCTTTTTGAAACTCCAAGGTGGAAGTTTTTCTGCCCTTCGCGTTGCTTGTGATTTAGGCAGTGTGTATAATCCCCTTCCTTGGGCTGTTCCTAATGGTCCTACAACTTATTATTATTCAAAAGATAAGGATATTGATGTAGATTTGCATGTTGAGTATAGAGCTGTTTATTATACATGACGAATATTAGTTCAGTTTGGCAGGTGGGAGATGTAACTTTTAAAGCGGTAGAATTCGATGAAGATACTACTCTTGCTACCACTTATGCTAAATTCATAGGAGAAACTGGTAGTTTTGTTTCACAAGAAGTAAGTGGTGCTACTCTACGTGTTAGAGCGTTTACTGAAAATTTAAGTTCATTAATACAAGAATTACATAGTGCAGATATACTAAAACTACGAAGATATGATGGATATATTCAATATGTTGAGTTCAACAGAAGAAATTCACGATTAGAAGCACCAATTGTTCATGATAAAGAAGTAGAGTTGGAATTCATAGCTGCTGATCCTTACAAATATTCTCCAAATGAGAATTCTTTATTATTTAATTTAGATAGTACATCGAAAGAAATAACTATAAATGTAGATGGAGAAGTTAAAACACCATTAGGATTTGCAATAGAAAGTTATCGGTTGGCATCTGCAACAAAGAGTTATTCTTCAACAGGTAAATCTTATGAAATAACGGGTTATGGTGCGATCAAAGCAAGTGATTGTGATATAAAAGTACTGACACATATTCCTAATGTTAGTTGGTTTGATAAAAATGGGATATTATTCCCAAGTCCTGAAAATGAGAGCGGTTGGGTATGGAGGGAAGTTTTACCTGGGTTTAAAAAATATTTAGATATTCCACTCTTTCCAGTATTAGAAAATCATCTACTGGTCACTCCCCCTTATATTGTTAATTTTATTCAAATTAAACCTCCCTATGCTGGTAGAGATGTAATATTCAAAATTAATTTGCTTGATCTTGGATATAGTCATCGAGATATCGGATGTACGGTAAAAAATTATAATACAGAATATGGTGGTTACTGTTTAGCGGTTTGGGATGATGATTTAGAAGATTGGCAAGTTATACAATCCTTAATCCAGAACCTTGGTGATAGCAAGTTTGTTCATTATAGTAATTATGATGGCAGTTCTATTTTAATTGGTTATAAAAATGCAAATCTTAAAAGAGGGCTTGATTATTGTGCGTCAAAATTAGTACTGGGACATTTTCAAATAGGATTGCGTGGATGTTCTATAGTTTCAATCTTTCAAATTCCTAATGTTGATTATTACGCTCCCATCGAAGTGACAATTGATGGTACACAGGATTTTAATGGCAATATGTATATAAATGTATATCCTGCTTTTGTAGATGATGTCAATAATCGTTCATTCAATCCGAATGTGATTTTAGAATCCTTTACTGTTAGTGGAAATGATTGGGGTGGCAGTCATACGTTCAGATTTAATCCGTCTGGTTTCGACACATTTGCTATCGAGCTGAATCCCGAATATATGGGCTCAGTGCCAAGAGTGAATATTTATCAGTCTTCTACTATTGGTGATGGATTAATATTTTATGAAAGAACAGTTGCGGGAGAACAAATATTTAATGTTACTCATAATTTTGAAAGTATAGTATCACAAGTGAAATATAAAACTCCTGTAAAGAATCTCAAAATTAGAAGTTTATTAGATAGAAGTACTGAATTAGTTTTTAATGGAGCTTTCTTAGGTGAAATTGGTCATTTTAATGATTCTAATTATTATAGATTTAATCCTTTTGGAAGTGGACACGTTGATGATTGCGTAGTAGCCAAAGCATCGGGTGCAAGTGTGTATTCTTCACAAATAATTTTAGATTCAGGAGAATGGGTTCAATTCGGATTATACTCTTTAGCACCATTTGCCAACTTTCCTGAAGGGCATTGGAGTGGTAGTGGAGACGTAAATGCTTATATTTCTCTTAACAGTACAACTGATACCAACTACATGTATAAAGTAGTTTTTGCAAATTCTCCTTATATGTTTCCTGTCTATAATAGTGGCTGTAATCTTTTAGGAAAAGATCATTTTTATTTGCATTTAGTTGCTACTACTTATACTTCAATAACAAATATGGAAATTCGTTCACCAGTAAATTTTGCAAATAAAGGTTTCGTTTATCTTTATCCAAATAAAGCAAATAAGATATTTATAGGATATAAGAATTTTAACAGTGATGCTACTATGAAATTGAGATGGCGTAGTGCTTATCTATGAGAAAAAGAACACGTGCGATATGTGGAATAGCAATTTGTGGTTATACGATTTGTGGCGATATTTCATATTATCTACCTACTGTTTCTTCTTCTGATATAAAAGGAGTTGTGCAAGTAACTACCCCTGATGGATGGTTTACATATTTCTTTCCACTTGTTAGAGCTGAAGTTATTCTTAATCAACCATTCACAGATGATAATGCTAATATTACAATAGTACATAATGGACAGCTCCTTATAGATTCAGATGTAAGTATCCATCTCGGCAAAGGATTAAAGAAAGTAGTATTCATGGGCAAGATAAAAAGTGAAACTCAACGTGCAATAATGGGTAGAGGTAACATTATGTCAGAATTGAATTGTATATCCCGATTTGATGAATTAGCACATCGCTATTTAAAAGAAGGAGACCAAAAAGATTTTCATGGTTCGCTTTCGGAAGTAATACAGCAATTTATAAGTGTAGCAGGTATGGATATAGAAAGTAAGTCGGCTAATGATGCTGACATGGTGGATTTGAGTTTTAAATATTGGGAATTATCGCTTTTAGACTGTTTATATAGAATTCTTGGCGATAAGTGTATGCTGTATCTTGATGGCAACACTTTAGTGATAGAAGATAAAAATGATGAAATAAAATATACTATAGATAAGAATTCAAAAATAACTGATATCAACGTGGAAACATCTGAAGAAGATAGTTATAGGAGATGTCATGTACGAGGAGCTAAAATAGGAGAAGACAGTGCAGGGAATCCAATTTATATAACAGGAGATGCAGTAGATGAAATGGCTACTTCTAACAAGGAAATATACATAGAAGATGATACAGTGCTAACAGAATGGGATGCAAGACAGAGAGCAGAACGAGAATTAAAAACAAGAAATGAATTAACCGATGCAATTGAAATTACACTTGCAGATTTAGTCTATCCGGTATTTGGTAAAGTTCAGATAAATCTTCCAGGAATTGCAAAAATTCTTGAATTAAAATCATTGAGATATACCTTAGATGAAAATGGTTTATTTACTACATTATATTTAGGAAGAAGCTATAAATCTTTAAGTACAATATTTAGGAGTTTAAAATAAAATGGCTGATTTAGAAGTTTGGAAAGATTATGTTACTGTTATAAATGCAGCGAGATTAAATGCTATAAGAGATCATATTATTACGAATGAGGGTAATATTTCATATCAACAAACGTTGATAAATGCAAATACCACAAGTATTCACAACAATGTGAGTGGTATTAATTATAATGCTGATAAAATTGCAAATTTGAGTAACATCAAGCTTTCAAGAGATGGTTCACAAGCAATGGAAGGCGAACTAATCTGTAACAATGGTTTAAAAACAAATAAGATTGATACAGTCTCAGGAGGTGTTATTCGTTGCCAAAAAGAT
>Ga0190351_1000080_pt1 | contig 9476 bp, 11 predicted proteins | sample 487213910_MG_FD_163431 | JGI IMG/M metagenome (GOLD analysis project Ga0190351, IMG submission 163431) | Hydrothermal vent microbial mat bacterial communities from Southern Trench, Guaymas Basin, Mexico - 4872-13-9-10_MG | ecosystem: Environmental > Aquatic > Marine > Hydrothermal vents >... | reverse complement strand
AGTAAAGGTTCACCACCGCTGAGGATGAGCTCGCTTCGTGGCAGTGGGAAATTGGTGCTGAGGAAATCCTCGGAGATTGCTCTGAGCATATCTAAGGGCATGACTCTATTGCCTTTATTCAGATAGCAGTGCTTGCAGTTCAGTTGGCAGAAGTCAACGATGTGCAGGTCAAGAAAGTTTGATGGCATAGCATTTTTTCACCTCGCTTCGCTTTTGGCATTTATAAAAGTGCCCTTCCTCGCCGCCTTCTGACACCCCTTCCTTCTCCATCTTCATCTCAGATCGCATTTCCCGCTGCGTCTTTTTTAATTATGAACGGCTTGCTATATGTTCCTTCTACCCAACCAGCTACTGAAAACATCACTCTATATTCGCCTGGGGGTACTTGTGTATTATTAATATCTTTTTGATTCCACCTCCATACCCTCTTTTCTCTGGGGTTCAGGGTTATTGCATGGTTCTTGGCAGGTTCGTAAATCTTTTCCCATTCAACACTAACATCAGGATTTATTGTGATTATGCGCTCACCATTACGAATAGTTTCGTTGATATTCTCAACCCTTAATTTTTTAAGAATTACGTAAGGTGGTTCAAGTAGCTCCTGCTTACTATTGCCATTGTTTTTAAGCCAGAATCTGATTTCCTCACCCTCAGTATACACATATTTATCCGTACCCACTTCAATAGGATATATTGGCTGGTCGAGATACTGTCTTGCGTGTCCCTCAGTTGCGATCTCAATAGCACCTGAGAGATTACCAGCCCAAGCCAAAAGATGATTTAGCTTTTCAAAATCGTTATGCGTATTTTGAAGTAGTTCTTCTAATGCTTCCTTCTTTTCTTTCTTATTTGTCAACCTGCTTATAGCCGCATGCTTCTTTTCAAATCGCTCCAGCAGGTGTGAAAACGGTTCTAATTCTCTACACATTTCGGTATCTGACCATCTGGCATTGCCAATGTTCCATCTATACCAGTCATACATACCCAGATGATACAACTCGTAAAGGAAAGCGTCAACATTGTCTTCTGTTAAATTCTGGTATTTTAAGCCGTTTAATGTTTCTCCGGTTATTGGATATGGATATGGATAAGCTTCGAAGACAGTGGGATTTGCAAGTTGACCAAAATGTCCTCCCAGCGTATTCAGAGCATAGTCTATCCTTTTGTTACGCTCTTCTGCTTTGCCGGCTTTATAACCATAATTATATCCAATAAAGAACGCCGATAAGGTTAGGGCGACTATCACGAATAATGTGACCGGAACCGCCCTTTTATTTTGGCTTTCACTCTTACGTATTTCTTTTTCGTTCATTTTCGTGTGATTTTTTGGTGGATGGCTCTGGATAAAGGTGGATTGCTACAAGCGAGGGAGCAGGTTCATAACCGATGTATACGGGTTCTCCTTGTTCTATTAGTTCCTTAACCGTTGCGGATGATATACCAAGTTCATTAGCACGCTCTCTTATTTCACTCACAGGAATCTCCTCTACACCATATTTCCTCCTCTCAGCCGCCGACATCCCCTTTTGTTTCCATTTCATCTTAATTATGTTCCCCATCCCATCCCTTCTTTTTAACGATAATAATGGGGTTATGGGCATATGTGCCATATGGAGCACATTCAATACCATACTCCTTCATCTCAGCTAATGACATCCCCCCAGGAGATGGAGGAGAAGTGAAGATAACTCGCCAGTCGTGAGTTGTTTCGTATGTATTTCGTGCGTTCTCAATGCTCTCAAGCTTCACAGCCACATCAAACATGATTGTCTGGTTTGGCTTCACCCATACATCCCAGTAGTAAGAAAAGTTGGCATCTGAAGGCCAGTTACCTGAATTGATAATTCCCCACACACTCTTTTCTCGTGGGTATGAGACCTCATATGTTATTGACTCTCTGTCAAGCCTGCTCTCGCTCTCAATGCGTGGAAGCTTATCCACATTACACCATGCCTTCTTACTCTCCGGGTTATTTTCAAATTCGTTAAAATAAAATTTTTCTTTGTTATAAATCTCTTCAATCGTTACTTGATGTTTGAAACATCCCCATCCTTGTGCATTCGTGGACAACTCAGGCTCCAGTCTTACATCCCCAATCCCCTCTACTCTAAAACAATACAACCACTTCTGCCATACTGGCTGGAAAGAACCAATATAACTTCTCATTAATGCTAAAGAATGAACAATGATATATGCACCATCCAAAAATTCCTCATCCCTGATCACCCTCATCTCAGGATTTTGATTTTCCGCTTCTTCAACCGAAAGCACCGTTTTATTGCTCAAGTCTATACCGAATTTGTAGATTTTGCCACCGACCATTTTGTATCCTTTGCAGTCCTCTAACCTCTTATATTGAAATCCTACCCAATAAAAGTCCTCCACGTAGCTCTCATTATGGATTATTTCGAGTGTCTTCAAGTACTCTTTCCCATTAATCAAATCGCGTACCTTCTCATCCTCCATGAAAACTCTGTCAGCATCCATTTGTATGTTCCGCAAATGGTCTAACTGTTTTTCTATACTCTCAATGTCTGTCGAGTTGTTTTTTTCTGAATGGTCCAGCCCGTTTATCCCGATGCCGAAAATAACCGCTGAAATAGCTAATCCAATCAGTATGAGCATTAGCACGCGTTTGCTATTCATTCCTTATCCCCCTGCGAGTCTTCCTGGCGAATTCGCCTCTAAATGAAGCAAGGTCTGTTCTGAACACTCTGGTAGGATGTTTCTCGATTTTTACACCGCGCTTGGCAATATATACCGGCTCTCCCAATTCTAATAGTTTCTTAACCACAGCGGGTGATATCCCAAGCTCAGCAGCACGCTCTCTTATTTCACTCACAGGAATCTCCTCTACACCATATTTCCTCCTCTCAGCCGCTGACATTTCACTTGGTGGAGGAGGGCTATTAATGGTACACGTCCAGCTGTGCTCCACAACTCCTCCATCCACAGCATTTTCAGCACCTATGAAAGATTCATATACGTCAAATTTAACCGTCTGACTTGGGTTTACCCAAACGTTCCACTTGTACCAGCAACCACAATCGGAAGGCCAGCAATCGGTACAATTAGGCCAATCTGCGCTATCCCGTGGATAGTCAAATACACATATTAACTGTTCAGTTCCTAAATCTTCATCATCAATAGCACTTATGAGGTCATCAATAAATGCTGATGCTACTGCCCAGGCAAAACTTACATATCCACCCATTAGATTTATCATTATATTCGCAAGTACCTCAAGTACACTATATACCCCTGAATAATCTTCATCAGGACCACTGTGTGGCACGCACCCCATGCGTTCTGGATCAGGTTCGTTTGTAGTGAAGTAGAAATTTTCTTTATTATACTCCTCTGTTACCTTAAAAAAATGGCAGGCACACCCCCATCCGTGTGAACCCGCAGGTGGAGTATTTTTAAGTCTTACTGCTCCTCCTCCACATATGTGACCATTATACAGCCACTTTTGCCATCCAGGCTGCCAAGTACCAGAGTATATTTTCACAGCGACTGACGAATATATATCAGTGTAGTTGCCTTCCGCAGATCCAACGTCACTCCAGTCCTGAGGCACATCACTCCAATTATTCCACTGATTCCATTGATTCCACTGGCCCCAGCAATAAAAGCAAGTCTTCTCTCTTTCGGTCTTTTGCTTCGCTCTCCACCTCTCCCATCTTATTTTATTTATCTCGTTTTCTATATCTGCGCCCATTTTATCACCACCTCATATATTTACAGCAAGTATCAAACGGATTCATAATATCTTCAGGTCTCCTCAGAACTTCTCTTATCGGCTGTAGATACCTCCCAATGATTTCCTGATGCCTCGGGCAGTCCCAGTAATACAGGTCTGGAGTAACTGCTATTCCACAAATCCCTGCCACGCATCCCGTTTCTATGCATGTCACAAGCGTTTTATCGTATAAAAAATCTCCTTATATATGGTCGGTTCTCCACCGCTATATATCACGGTGGAGCCTTTTCCAACCCCAGCTTCTTCTAAACACTTTATTACTTCGGTGACGGTTAAATCCTTCATCCGTTCCGCTCGTTTTTTGCCTCCACTGATACAAAAGAGGCAGTCCATATTACAGCGATAGGTCGGATATATGTGTATATTTTGCTTTTGCCTCTTCATCACCATTTCAAATTCTTACAGCAAGTCTCGAACGGATTAACAGGCTCGTGTCTTTTTATATTGTCCCACAGCAGAACTTCTCTTATCGGTTGAGGATATTTCCCTATTACCTTTTGATTACGAGAGCAATCCCAGTAGGTGCCATCAGGAAGGACACTCAAGCCCAATATCCGAGCGATGCACCCGCCTTCTATGCATCCTTTTGGCAAATATATCCCCTCTTTCTCCGCTCGCTTCTCTGCATATTTTTTAAGCTCAATCCATTCCATATACCTTATGGGCTCCAAATCGCTTTTCCTTATGGGTTGATAGATATTGAAATTGAGCGTGCATGTTCCGGTTTCAATGCATAAGTCTATGATATGGTCTATGCAATGTTTGTTTGCCTGGTTGATAGTGAAAGAAATAGAATGACATATCCCGTACTCGTCCAGCAATTTCAAAGCCCTCACCGCTTTTTCATAGCTCCCCTTGCCGCGTATGTAATCGTGTGCTTTCTGGTCACCATCAATGCTTACCTGGATTCCGTCATTTCTCTTGAATGTGTGGATGAATTTAGGTATTAATATTCCGTTTGTGCTCATTGTTATATGCCCGTTAAGCTTTCTTACGATGTTACACGCCTCTACAAATTTTGGGTGCAGTAAAGGTTCACCACCGCTGAGGATGAGCTCGCTTCGTGGCAGTGGGAAATTGGTGCTGAGGAAATCCTCGGAGATTGCTCTGAGCATATCTAAGGGCATGACTCTATTGCCCTTATTCAGATAGCAGTGCTTGCAGTCCAGTTGGCAGAAGTCAACGATGTGCAGGTCAAGGAAGTTTGATGGCATAGTGCATACTTATCCGTCTATTTTACTCTATCGGGTAGACTTTGTCCTCCTCTGAGTGCCTTGTTACCAGCCTGTGTGCAAGGTTCAGTTCTGAGGTGGCAGTTAACCTTTCCCAAGGTTGGATTTTCACCAACTGGATATCATAAACTTTGCACGGCACACTTATTTTATCTCTTCCCCCTTTCCAAAGAATGTGCCAGGAACTGCTTTCCATACCCCTATTACCTTCCATTCTTCCGTATCCACCGTTGCAACGTATCTCTCTGGTGGTTCCTTAATCTCTATACAGACATCCACCACCAATTTTTTTCCAATCAATCTGTTACGACGAATCACTTCATAATCTCTTTCCTTTATCTTCCCTTCTATCCTCTCTTTTATCCTTGGGTCATTCTGTGCTATCTTACTTGCTTTTCGTGATTTTTCCTCGCCTATCTTATCTCCACAATACGATTCACTTATCCTCGTTACTCTTCCCTCTGTTAAATTCACCTTTGCAGTATAGCATATTCCAGTCCCTTTTATGTGTATGTCAACATAGACAGTTTCCAACTTTTCTCCAGTCATCCATTTTTCAAAAGCAAGAACATCTCTAACCTCATATTCTAACCCTTCTATCCTCTCCTTTACACTTTCGTTGCTGAGTGCTATCCTGATTGCTTCTTCTTTTTCTTCTCCAGTTACTCCTCTTGGTATTATCGGCTTGATATATGGATATTGCCGATTTGTTTCCAAGAAGACCCCTGCAATCATTATCCCCAGCAGTAAACACCCTACAAGCAAACATAGACGGATTATAGCCATCCTCCTCTTTTTCATCTCTGAAAAAAACACCCCCACCCTATATCTTACTTTCCTCCTTCATTTAATATTTAACCCTTATGTGTTGACATTCATCTCTTTGTGCCTTCCTCGGCACATAGTTACGTGTCGTTAGGGTGGCGGCCTCACTCATTTTTCAGCTTTCTCCATGATTCTCTCCGCGATTAACCTTTCAGTTTCTTTTCCATCTCATACAATTACTTTGATACATGTATTATGTCGTATTTCTCATTTCTTTCCCCTCCTACAGCTCGTGAATCTCAAATCCTTCCTCCAAGGTCCTCAGCTCCTCATAACTGTGCCTCGGATAAATCTTCTCATGCCAGTTGCTCCATACAACCGGGAAATAATTGTCAACCGATAATTTCGGAGCTTCAACATGACCCTCTATAATCTCTTTTTGGTGCTCGGTAATCCTCCATAGATCTTTCTCGTAATCATAAAAAACAACTATTCGATGCCCAAAGGATGATCCCGAGCTCACTCCAAAACCAATAGCTGGAATATTCAGGCTCTTCAAGAAGAAGATGTTCATGCAGGTCACATCTCTACAGTTCCCCACAATGCTGCTTTTCTCTTTGAAATGTTTCCATTGCCAGTCCGGGTTGGAGAGCCCACAGCCCGGCGTTATCCTCCCTTCAACTTCAATATAAGACACTTCAGCCGAAGGCTTGTCAGTATGGTATTCAAGAGAACCACAGAGCATAGAATCTACTCTCTCGGAAACACCTTTCACATGTAACCCTTTCAATCCTTCGCTGGACATCTCGTGTAGCAAAAATGCTCTAATTTCCTTCAGAGTACTCACATCAACAAAAAGCCAGTCAAAATCTTCTTCATTCATCTCATTATCTCTGAATACCTCAATCCAATTCAAAGCATAATAGTTTGGTATTCCAATTTCATTATATTTTGTCCCTTCTGGATATTGATTCTTCTTTTCAAAAAATAAAGGGTAGTTTATACCATTAGCACCCCACACCAATGCTATATCCGCCTCTAAGGGGTATGCCATAATATCCCACGGGACAATCGCGTCAGTCTCGACAAAATAGTCATAAAGATTCACTACATAATCCTTCAGTTCCTTCTCCACTTCTTCATCGCTAATCGCCAGAACTGCACCGTAATTAAGTGCTATTGCGAGAGCTATCCGGTCATAATCGCTTATCTCCCGCTCCTCAGCCAGCCATAAAAGCACCTCCAACTGCGAATTATACGCTGGAAACTCATAATACGTGAAATTTGAAGGTCTTCCGTATTTTTGCAAGACCTCAAAAGCCCTCTCGATTTCTGGGTCATCGCCCCTCAATAAAAATAAGATCCTCTCTTTCGCGTTCCTCTCTTTCAAATCAACGCCATCTTTAATCTCAGGTAGGTCATCGAAATCTTCAAGCAGTGCGGTGAAATTGCTATAATTTACTTCTTTCTCTGTTTCATTCCCTTTTGGCGGCGTACCTGGCGGTGTAACCATACCGAGCATCGCTATGCACGCAATTACCACCGCAACCGTGAAGATAATACCAATTATCAGCGCTTTTTCACTTCCCGAGAATGTTTTGGTTTTCATCTTGCTTCTTCAGCCTTTGTGAATAAAGAGACAGGGGCTATCTTCTATATCCCCTTACTTCTGCTTGCTTACGATGTTACACGCCTCTACAAATTTTGGGTGCAGTAAAGGTTCACCACCGCTGAGGATGAGCTCGCTTCGTGGCAGTGGGAAATTGGTGCTGAGGAAATCCTCGGAGATTGCTCTGAGCATATCAAGGGCATGACTCTATTGCCCTTATTCAGATAGCAGTGCTTGCAGTCCAGTTGGCAGAAGTCAACGATGTGCAGGTCAAGGAAGTTTTGTGGCATGATGCAATATTATCCTATTTCCCTCTTCATTTCTCTCTTATCCTTATTCATAGGTGTTCGGATAAGAGATTGAACAAATGGACGTTAACTTCTATATAGAATAAAAGAGTTTATTTTATCTGGTGAGATGATATATGGGTTTGAATAATGAGAAAGAGGTAGACCCTACGGTAAAGAGTATTGTGGAGATGTTTCCAGAGGACTTTTTGAGGAATACCGCACGAGAAACGGGAGTTGTCAAAAGAGAACGCATGATTGACCGGTTATTCTTTTCTGGGTGTTGACGCTCGGGTTTGGTGTACGCCTTTTAAGCACGATAAGGGGATTAAAGCGGAGATACGAGGAGAAAACGAAGACAACGTTGAGCATAAGCAGTTTCTATGACCGATTCACGCCCAATATGGCCGTTTTCCTGCGTACATGTGTGCTTCATGCAATTGAGTTCCAGGCACTGCAGCCCAGTCGCGTTTTGAATGAGAAATTGAAGCGGTTTAAAGACCTGGTTATTCAGGATAGCACGATTATTCGGCTGCACGAGTCGCTCGCGAAGATATGGCCAGCAGCAAGGGCGAAGAGAGTCGCTGCGGGCAAAGTCTCTTGTGTCGTTAGTGCTGTTGCTAATAACCCTAAATCCGTCAGAATATACCCGGAAAGGACATCTGAGGCGAAAATACTGCGACTGGGACCGTGGCTCAAAGACCTCATCCTCCTCATTGACCTCGGATACTTCAAATACCGGTTCTTTGACATAATAGACCATTATGGCGGCTATTTCGTCAGCAGGCTGAAAGGAAACGCCAATCCACTAATCGTGGGTGTTAATCGCAAATGGCGGGGGAACTCGGTAGATGTCGTGGGCAAGAAATTGCATGACGTCCTCCCTTTATTGAAGCGAGAAGTGCTCGATGCGGAAGTGGAGGTGCGATTCAAGCGCAGGAAGTATAAAGGAAAACAGAGCACGGTTACCAGAAGATTTAGGCTTGTATGCGTCTTTAATTCGGAATCGGAAAAATATCACGCCTATTTAACCAACATCCCGGTATGTATCTTATCCGGTAAGGAGATTGCGCTTCTTTACGGTGCGAGATGGGAAATAGAACTGGTATTCAAGGAGTTAAAGAGCTATTATCAGATGGATAAGATACCCTGTGGAAAACCAGAAATCGTGGAATGCCTCATCTGGGTCGCTATTCTGACGCTGATGTGCTCACGCAGAATACTACGCCTCATTCGTAATGCGAATCCTGAAAAGGCTGACCGATATACTCCTTTACGATGGGCAAAGGTTTTCACCGAACAGGCAGACCGGTTATTAACCGAAGTTCTTGAATGCATGGGGCTTAAACTCGATATGCTTACCTTGTACGATATTTATATCGGTCACGGGTGCGATCCAAATGTCAAACGAGAGAGGTTGATGGAACGATGGATTTCTTAACCGAACACGCATGATCCTTATTATATTACGTTTCCCTATGCTTTGTCCTTTCCGTTTTAAATAGTTTTGTCACCCATCCAATAAGCTTAGATAAAACCGCGTACATTGTCAACGCTGCTCCAAGAACTATGAACCTGGGTCTAATAGAATAACAACCAAAAGCTAAATCTCGCATAAATATGAATATATGTATGACAAAAAAGAATGCTAACAATCTGAACGCAGGATATTTAAGCTCCTTACTAAAGCCTTTGAGGAGTATATTTCCAACTGATAGTACAAGAAATATGAAGACCGGAAGAAAGGTAAATTTTTGGGTTAAACCATATTCAACAGATGCATAAAGGTGCAAAATATAGACTAACACGGCGATTATGGC
>Ga0190351_1000074_pt1 | contig 10102 bp, 13 predicted proteins | sample 487213910_MG_FD_163431 | JGI IMG/M metagenome (GOLD analysis project Ga0190351, IMG submission 163431) | Hydrothermal vent microbial mat bacterial communities from Southern Trench, Guaymas Basin, Mexico - 4872-13-9-10_MG | ecosystem: Environmental > Aquatic > Marine > Hydrothermal vents >... | reverse complement strand
GATTCCAAAACTCCCAAACTGTCCTGTGGCTTCGTCAATGCATCCTGTCGCGCCCTTGCTGCTTCCATAGCTCCTCTATCTAACTGAGCTATACCCTTTATCGTCTCTTCTATCTTGTTCATTTTCATAACAGGGCTAATAGCGGAGCCGCTGGGATTTGAACCCAGGTCATCGGGTCCGAAGCCCGAAGGGATAGTCCGCTACCACACGACTCCTTTATATAAAAAATGTTATGTTTTATAAAAAGAGCCAAAACCGCGCTACGGGTCTACTATAATGCCAAAACATAAACCCTGGCTCTCCAATTCGTACTTGAAGTCTATTAAATCACTGTCGTTCGTTACTATCGGCGCTTCACTCTCCTTTGAATATATCAATAAACTCATATCCACATCAGAAGGATATGGCTCTCTTGTCCTCTTCTTCTTCATGTGCTCTATCATCTTTGGAGTACCACTGAGCGACTCGTAAAAGCTTTTCACTCGCTCTATATCCTTATCCGCGGGCTCGTATTCGACCACTGTGAACCATGTCTTATTCTGTAACCGCTTGATCTTCTCCTCCGTCTTCCTTGCCAGTCGTAATTTAATCCTGTCGGATATTCTCATCCTGTCGGGCAACCCAATCAAGTCCTTCGTCCTGTAGTCATCGCAGAATTCTTCCACTATCTTCGCTATACCCTTATTATATATCTCATTCATAACTCCCGATATGGTCACAATCTCAAAGCCGGATTTTATAAACTGCTCTGTCAGGTTTTGTATCTTGTTTGTGAATTCCATAACCCTTATAGTCACTGTTCGCCCCTTTATCTTCTCCTCGTGCAAGAAGCAGTAATAAATAATCGAGTTGGCATCGTATATGATGATCTTCTTCTTCCGGCTTACCACATCCATCCTTTATTCCTCGACATCAACAAATACTGAGAGGTCTATTCCCTCTTCATACAATGCTGGTAGCACCTTATACTCCTCCGATGCTTCCTGGATCAGTTCAAAATCCTCCTTTAAATCGTTCAGACATATCTCGCCCACCAGTTCCGGGTTATTGCCCAGTAACTCTCTCAATAGCATGACCTTCTTTACGTAACCATCGATCAGAGTAATCAAATTATCCTTCTGAAAGGTCTCCGCCAGGTTCTCTCGCTTCAATACCAGCATGCAATAGTCCAGTGAACCGAGTAAGAACAGGGTGTTTGCATTCGATTCAATGCCTGAGAAGTCATGCAATAGGAGATTTATCTCGCTTTTTATCTGCTTCTTCAACTCCTCATATTCTGTTTCGGCTCGTGGTCGCGGCTTCACTCCCGGATACTGATGCGCATCGTATACATAATCCCTTAGTTTCACAACCGGGAGTGAAGAGTACTCCTCCAGGATATGGTCGAATGCATTCTGAACCTCTACGGGCAGGCTATTCAGCAGCTCCTTCGCCACTCTCGCACCCTCCTCTGTTATCTCAAATACCCACCTGTTCTCGAATGAGACCTTTAGATAGCCGCGTACGCCAAGGGAGATAGCATCCTGCTTTATGCTCGCACACCTGGGTCCACAATAGTCATCCACAAATACATACTCTATGGGTGCATTCCCATCCACCTTCGCAAGATAAAGGTACTTCTGAAGGTCGAAGCTATTATAGACCCTCCTCAGACGATACACTACATACAGGATTGGCCAGTATTTAGGCAATCGCAATCTTCCACTTTTATCAACCATATTATTCAAAAGAGAATAGAAACATTATTTAAGCTTTTCGGTGAATATACCTATTCTTTTTATAGCCTATATTCCGCATTTGAATATTTTAAAGATACTATTTTTTGATTTTTGGAAAGCTATGGACCTGTCAATTAAGATTCACCTTGCATTTCATGTTCGTATGTGTGTATTATCCAGCTTATTCCTCCCTTTGTCTTGATTTAGCATGAAAAAGGAGATGGCGTGGAGTAACGGTTGCCTTCGCTTTTGCATTGCCATGTCCCTCAGTAATTCGTACAAGCTCTCATCCATAATTGGTACAATACATCCGCTCATACTCACGACCGAGCAATGCAAGGATTTAAGCATGAATTGGTCTTAAGTTTAAGTTCAAGTTCAAGACCTTTACCCTCTCTGACTCCATGTAAAGAGCGGTAATGCTCTCAAACACCTGAAAGACACGCCATATCGTCAAACGTAAAGAAAGTTTGATCAAAATGCTTTGCTATCTGCCATTTTCCTATCCCACACTTCTTTCTGCTGTTTCAGCTCTTACATGGATGTCGGTGGGTCTTTACCGAGGAACTCTTGTAGCGCCTTGAATTTTTTATAGCACATAAAGTATAATATTTATTTGGTAAAGCTTTGGTATGGTATGAAAATACTTTCTTATTTTCATGCTCATGGGTGTCCCCACGGGTCATGAAAGTTTCTTTTTCCTTTGCTTTGTCATATCCTCAGCTCTATCTCAAATAGTGTATGTCCTTTATGCTAAACCTCTTGTTTTCGCTTTCTCTTTTGGTATTCTTTTCACAATCTTGCCACTTATAGGATCCCTCAATCCAACAGTCGTATTTGCATAACGATCTATCTTACCCGTTTATTGGATTCTCGACGGCTTTCTTTTTCTTCTTAAGCAATATCTTCGCCACCTTTCACTTTAGATGAGAATATATATACTTTCGGTATGTAGTGTAAGTATTGGTATTGTACTGTTATTCTAACTTGTAGATTCTCATTTTCCTGTTATCGAACACTTTTTCAAATCCTTCAACATTGTCGCCGTAAATCATTTTTATTTTTATTCCAACTGTTTCTTTCTTTACTACTTCTCTTCTTTCTATACTCTCGATGGTTAAATTTCCGGTGATGTAATCGTCGGGCTCTTTCCCGGAAGCCAATACTATCGCAGGGAATTTCCATATATCATAAGGATAGACCACAAGCGCATAATCAGCTCCGTACTTTCTCGCTATGCTCATGGACTCATTGGAATTCTCGGCAATAAAGAAGTTGGCAACGTCCCTGACCTTATCTTCAGATTCATAGGGATACCACAATTCATATTCAATCCAGCTCCAGGGATATTTCTGTCTGCCGGCGATTGTTTCTTTGATGTTTCACCTACTTTGGTGATTTAAGCCCCGAAGATACCACACCGATTGAAATCGGGGAGGAAGGGGAGTCACTATTTCCTTTTAGCTTCCCTCGCCTTATATTCCGCTTTCGCTTCCTTCTCCTCAAGCTCTTTTTGTATCCAGCGAACACCAGATAGATAGTGTATTGATATACCTATTCCCCAACCTATGAGTGGATAAAAGAACCAGATGGCCTCGGGAGAATATATGAAGTTAAAGGCTATTAACATAGCGTTAACCAGCACGTACACTACCAGATGAATCAAAAAGACTCTTTTCTCCTCCTCCGACACTACTTCCCTATATGCCTTTTTGTATTCCTCTAATGATGTTTCTTCTGCCATATCTTTTTCACCTCCTTTAAGTCACATACCCTATGCTTAAGTACAAGACCTGTACGTATGAAAGCTATTCGATTTGTTATTTTTGATACTATCTCTAAAAAGTTTGTTATAAAACAAAGTATGTTGTACCGGTTTTTGTGCGTCTGCGTTTTCTCTTCATTTATCACAACCACCGGTATAACGCCGTTTTTCCCTATCCACCACTTATTCTTTGGATCTAAACCTTAATCATTCCGACAATCCCGTCCCTGATGAACTGTATAGCAATAGCAGCTACCAGTATCCCCATCACACGACTCAACACCTCTGAACCTTCACTGCCCATTACCTTATATATTCGCTCTGACTGCCCCAATATCAATTTAGTGGCAATAATAGCGGAGAATATAGCAAATAAAGCAACAAAAGGACCTCGGGATTGTATAATCACCATAACAGTTGTTATAGCGCCAGGACCGGCAAGTAGAGGTGTCCCTATTGGCACTGCACCTATCCCCCTGCCTGCCTCCTTCATCAGATATTTATGCTCACGCAGAAGGTCAAAGGATACGAGGAGGAGTAGAATTCCTCCTGCCACCATGAAACTATCCAGACTTATATTCAGAACATCGAGTACAAACTTGCCGAGGAATGCGAATAGAAGTAGCAGCAATGTCGCAACCACAACCGCATGGTTAAGCTCCCTCTTACGTGCTTCTCTTCCCATAACCCGGGTTACCGCGATGAAGATGGGGACATTTCCCGGCGGGTCCATAACCACAAATAGAGTGATGAACGCCTTTACCAGCTCCAGGCACATATCTATCTCTATTTCTATCATGAACGATATTATTACTTAATTCACTTCTTCTTATTTATTAAAGGGGTAGAAGCAGAACAGATGCAGCGAGAGGAGATATGGACTGAGAAGTACAGACCATGGAGACTGGAGGAGGTAGTGGGGCAATCGCATATAATACGCAACCTCAAATCGTATGTAGAGAAGAGGAATCTACCGCATCTGATATTCTCAGGACCTGCGGGTGTGGGCAAGACTGCTGCCGCGGTCGCACTGGCACGGGAGCTATTCGGCGATACATGGTCAGAGAACTTCACGGAGTTGAACGCATCGGATGAGCGCGGTATAGAGGTTGTTCGCAACAGGATAAAGAACTTCGCAAGAACCATGCCAATCGGCGATTCGGCATTCAAGATAATCTTCCTTGATGAAGCGGATGCACTGACAGATGCAGCGCAATCGGCATTAAGGAGGACAATGGAGCGATATTCAGGCACCTGTAGGTTCATTCTCAGTTGTAATTACTCTTCTAAGATTATAGAGCCCATACAATCTCGATGCTCAGTATACAGGTTCAAATTGCTACCGGATGATGCTATTGCCGCTCGTATAGGCTACATTGCAGATAAGGAGGGTTTGAAGCTCTTGGGGGATAGTATGGATGCCATAACCTATGTGGCGATGGGTGATATGCGACGTGCGATAAATGCACTTCAAAGTGCAGCAGTGCTGAGCAACGAGATAAGACCGGAGATGATCTACGGGCTAACGGCAACGGCGAGACCGGAAGAGATAGAAGGGTTGATAAAGGAGGCAATGAACGGCAGGTTCATGGCTGCTCTGGATAAGCTTGCGGACTTACTCGATAGAGGGATTTCAGGCGATGAGATACTGGCACAGATGCACCGGCTGGTGATAAGTATGGATATTCCGATACGTAAGAAGGTGGAATTGATGGATAGAATAGGGGAAGCAGACTTCAGGATTACAGAGGGTGCAAATGAGAGAATCCAGCTTGATGCACTAATAGCCTCTTTTTTCCTCGCTACCAATTGAGGTAGAGGTTCAAAGATCAAATGCCAAGAGCAACGAGGGTGTTCCTGACTCCGGGTCCAAGACCGACGATGATGATAGCGAGCAATAAGATATTCCTGAGATCTGTATCACTATCGTCTCCAAGCTGGGTATCGAGTATATACAATCCAGGAATGAGTATCCCGAGCTTGAGGATGAACATACCTGCTGCTGTGCCCATATAAGAGACTATGAGGTTCTCTAACACGTGTTTTCCCTGATAGCCAAGGAGATCAATGCCGATATAAGATGAAGCGGCATCGAGCATGTGTGCACCAAGTGCAGCGAGGTTCAGTCTGCTATAGAGGAAGTGCAGATGCAGTTTTGTTCCTATCACATAGATTATAGATGTAATCGCACCTGTGATGCCAATAACCGCGGGTATAACCCATGGTAGCCACAAATGCTCGTGAACGTTATTGAATATGATTATAATTACCAGAGTTGCGATAAGCGATATCAAGCCGATAGAGGCGAATACAAGTTTATATCGCCTATGGTACAGTTTATAAGCAAGGAGGAGAACTGAGATAGCATACAGAATGAGTAGCAGATATATGAGCGGTGTGATCAGTATATAACTAATTGGGGGTGATATTAACTCAGCATCCTCCACGACACGGAGAGCAGCGCCGAGGAATATGTAAGGTGATACGGCGGCGATAAAGGCTTCATCTATCGCAAGCCCGAATCTCCTTAGCAGCTTCAAGACGAGTATGATACAGAGCGGAGCGAGTACCAGAGCCCATGTTAGTGTATTTACAGGATTATAGCCCGTGTCATGGATTATCGGATTTATATAATAGTTGAAGATAAAATCCCTTAGCCATGTTATTGTTAGCCCCACCGTAGGTCCCTCCTCTATCACCTCTGTAAACCCTTTATCGGAAATTATAGGTGCATTACCTGACTTTTATAGCGGAAAATGATATAAAAGCTTTTCGATATGTTATATGATACCCATTTAGATAAGAATCTTATCCGGGTTGAATTATAAAACATTTAAACCCGCTTATCCTCTCTCTAAAAAAATGGGTAATGCACCCTTCGATTTTCCGGATAAAAACGGCTCCTTTTACGAGAGTGATAGAGACTCCATCAAGGCTTCCAAATCAAGATTACTCTCTACCAGCTCTTTTATCCGCTCTATCTTCGCATTACCCTTTATTCGCGCTTTCCCAAATATCTCATCCACCTTCTCCATTGTCGTGAGTGTGTCATCAGCAACGAGAATCACCGGGACCTCCTTCTCTTCTGCCTTACCCAGCATCGTGCCCGGTGGCTCAAGATGCCCGGTCAGGAGAAGGCACTTGATATTACCCGTTTCGAGTGCGAGGTTCTGCAGGTCCGCACGGTCTCCACCGGTGACCAGAGCCGCTTTCCTCGCGCGTCTGAAATATTTCAATGCCGAAGGTGGCGACATTGCACCTATCAGGAAGCTTTCGATTATCACATCCTCATCTCGTGGCTTAACGAGCCATTCCCCATTTAAGGCATCGGCAATTTCACTCACAGATAAACCTGCGAGTAGAGGGTCATGTGGCAGCACACCAAGCAGTTTCATTCCTCCTTTCTCTAAATATCTCTCCGCTATGCACCTGACATAGGTTCTCTTATAGCCCGCGAGTTGATTGAAGAGAACGAACTTGAGCCGGTCACCAAACATCTCTTTAGCCGTCATAAGCCGGTCAAGAACAAAATCACTCGTATAACGAACGACCATGAGGATATCCAGATCAAGCGCAGAAGAGATATCGAAGTCACAAACACCCAGCATCTTGCCCACCTTGTATTCAACAGCGCCTTCAACGAGCACAACATCCTTACCCGAGCAGATTCTCGTATAGGCGCTCTCAATCCGGTCCTTCAATTGCCTCGAATCTGCTGAACATACGAATTCAACATACGGTCTGTCGAGTTTGATGGGGCAGATATCCTCTATATCATCCCCGGTATTCAGTACACTTGCGGTGTTATAAGCATCTTCATCAATGAGCTGGTTACCTATTCGTGAGACGCCAACGCCGAATGGCTTAAAATAGCCGACTTTAAAGCCCCTATCGCGCAATATCAATCCCAGAGCTATTATCACTGCGCTCTTACCCGAATACTCTTCTACCGATGATACAAGCAGGCTCTTCATTCTTTCTTCTTTCCTTCAATTTAAACACGCTCTACTCTACAAAAATAAGATATTTTATTCTTATTCTTCCTTAGAGGTAGAGGAAGTGGTAACTTCGCAACCATCCTCCTTTACGATTACAGTGTGCTCAGCCTGGGCGACTAACCCCCTATCCTCTTCTCTCAAAATTGGGTAATCCCTCAACACACCTGTATTCTTCAAGGCTCTGAGTGCTAAATTAAGTCTCTCCCGCGGTAACCAGCGCCTCGCAAAAGGTAACCCATGGTACTTCTTTATCTCATCCAGGAGCTTCTTCGCCTCTCTCATCCTGACAGGTTTTGGCTTTATCAAACTGTATATCTCAACATTGCCGCTCTCTACCACCTTACCGCCACCATCCGTTGCAAAGGGCTCTATTGCAATAACATCATTCGTCCTCAGTATAACTCCATGTTCATACTTTACATTTGGAATGGTGGGGGGAGCGTGTGAATTGTACCTGACAAGTCCATGACCCGATAGATTAACAATGGGCTTGTATCCTCTCTCTTTTATCGCCTCCTCGATCACTTCCCCTATCTCTACTGTGGAGACGCCATCATGAATTATCTTTATCGCTTCATCTAATGCCGCTTCCGAAGCGCGTATCAGTTCTTCATATTTGCCACTCAAATCCACTGTCACAGCACTGTCTGCGATATAACCATCTATGTGAACGCCAATATCTAACTTCACGAGGTCTTCCTCCCCAAATACTGTTTCATCGTCTATTGAGGGCGTAGCATGCGCAGCCTCTTCGTTCCTTGAGATATTGCAAGGAAAAGCAGGTTCCCCTCCTCTATCTCTTATGCTACTCTCCACAAATTCCGCAACCTCCAATAGCCGATTTCCAGGCTTCACCAGCTCCAATGCTGCATCTCTAACCTCAATCAGAATCTTGCCCGCAGCTTTATATTTCTCTAATATACGCTCCAACTCCAACTCTAACTCATCTCCCATCTCTCTCGCTCCACTAAAAATGAATAGATCTCAACAATAAAATAAATTAGAGGTTGCCCAACAATTACCTAAATCACCTAAGAATTGCCTTTGCTCATATAAAAAGTGATAAGATTGGGCAGTCATGGCTATTGCCCCCTGTCATTAGAGATCTCATACCGGTAGACCACATCTGCTACCTGGTGGTTGCCATCGTAAATAGTATAGATATGTGTGAACTGGAGAAGAAGTACCGGTTTAGGTTTACACCCGGCAATCCCGCATATTCACGCCGGATGCTGCTGAGACTGGTGATAATGGAGTCAGTTGATGCCATATGGTCTTCGAGGAAGATAGCAAGGCTAGCTCATGAGAACGTGGTCTACAGTATACATGTATCTGACCGGAAATGAGTTACGATTTTATTATTTTTTATTATTCCTACCATTTTCGTCGCCCTGTTTCTTATATCTTTACGCATGATGTCGAGAATAGGGGTATTAGAAGCATACACATATGATGAAGAAAAACGTTATGTAGAAGAGTTTAACAAAGCAATTAATGTGGTAAAGAATAAAAGGGGACAATTAAGCCTCTTGACGTGGTATTTCCTATTTTTTACCTATATTTCGCACTTTATTGTATATTTTGCAAACCTTTAAAAGAGAGGGGAATTAAGAAATAAAAGAGGAGAATAAAAATGGAAGGAGAAAAGAAGAAGGACCTGTTAGATAAAGGCGCAATAGTCCAGCAGGATTATGAAACGTACGCTATCGCGCCACATATACCGGGAGGGATTTGCGAGCCTTCTACGCTCAGGAAGATAGCAGATGTCGCAGAGAAATACAATGCCAAAGTATTAAAATTGACCTCTGCACAGAGAATAGCCATCGTGGGTATAGCGGAGCGTGATATAGAGGATGCGTGGCGAGACCTCGATATACCACCGGGTTATGCTATTGGATTATGTGTCAGAAGTGTGAAGTTCTGCCCGGGAACAACGTTTTGTAAAAGAGGAAAGCAGGATTCTGTGTCCTTAGGTATGGAATGTGACAGGAAGTATCACGGGATGACGCTGCCCTCAAAATTTAAAATCGGTGTTTCTGGCTGTGCGAATAGCTGTGCGGAATCATGGATAAAGGATTTGGGTTTTATCGGAATGCCAAAAGGTTGGAAAGTAGTTGTTGGCGGTTCTGCAGGTGCATCTCCTGCTATTGCAGAAGTTCTGGCGGAAAATTTAACTGATGACGAGGCTATTGAAACCGCTGATAGAGTCATCAACTACTACAAGAATTGCGGTACTAAAAAGCGATTGGGCAGATATATTAAGGAGATAGGGTTTGAAGAGTTCAAAAAGGAGATATTATAATGCAAACGCAAACCTCCGGGACTTCAGATTCAGACAGGTGAAGATGGTTAATATCCTTTAAGTGACACAATGGCAAGCTACCCAATGCCCCTTTTCAATTTCTACCATCTCTGGCTCTTTTTTACTGCAAATTTCAGCAGCAAATGGGCATCCTGGATAAAACACGCACCCTGATAGACCGCGATAAACATTCGTATTTTTTATATTCGCTCCTTCTAAGAATATATCCCCTACTCCTACTGATACTGGAGAAATCAAGGTATTTGTGTATGGATGCCTTTCATAACCAAATATATCGTTTGTATTACCGATTTCAACA
>Ga0190351_1000069_pt1 | contig 10517 bp, 4 predicted proteins | sample 487213910_MG_FD_163431 | JGI IMG/M metagenome (GOLD analysis project Ga0190351, IMG submission 163431) | Hydrothermal vent microbial mat bacterial communities from Southern Trench, Guaymas Basin, Mexico - 4872-13-9-10_MG | ecosystem: Environmental > Aquatic > Marine > Hydrothermal vents >... | reverse complement strand
AATACCTATTAAAATTAACTACAAGGATATAGTAGTCAAAGAACTGCGATTGGATTTCATAGTAGAGGATAAGGTAGTAGTGGAACTAAAAGCAAAGAAGGAATTAGATAACATGGATAAGGCACAAGTGCTTGCTTATCTCAGAGCAACTGGCAAGAAAGTAGGTTTATTGGTCAACTTCGGCAAAGAAAAAGTTGAGATAAAGCGATTTGTTTTATAATACTATTTTTTCATTTTTCCTACAGTTCCGTGTTTAGATAGTTATTTCCGTGGCTTGTATAGTTACCTCAATAGTTATTTCAGTGGTGCCTATGAGGAATAGTTTTAGAGAGGAGAGAGCAAAGGAAGAGAGAAGAGATTTTCCCTTGACTTTCGTTCCATATTTCTTATAATATTTGTTAATAATTATGGAACGTGAATTTGCCATGCAACAGTCAAGGAAAATAGGAACCGATGTTGTTAACGTCGTTCGAGAATACTGGGAAGTTGTAATACTCAAAGGTCTCTTTGAATCACCCTATGGTAAAGATATTGTCTTTAAAGGAGGCACAGCCCTCAGATTGGTTTACGGCTCTCCCCGATTTTCCGTGGATATGGATTTTTCACTCATTAAGGATACACTCAAGAATAAGTTTTGTTCGCTTGTAAAGCACATTGTTTCTCCTTTTCCTGAGCTTGCAATTACTGATTGCGCAGAAAAATACTATACATATCTTGCCGAAATAAAGGTCACAGTAGATTATCTGGATATGCCTTTTAGAATAAAGATTGAAATATCCAAACGCCTACAAAAGAATTATAAATGGGATTTAAAACTTATAGTATCTCCTGTAATAAACATACAGGTCCTTGCTCAAGTAGCCATATTGGACCAGTTGTATAGAGATAAACTCAATTGTATAAAAGAAAGAGCTAAGTCAAAAGACGTTTTTGACCTGTGGTATATAACCCAGCAACTTAAATTACCATTTAAAACAAGAGTTATCCAAATCCCCAAAAAATTTCTAACGAGGGATCTGAGAAAGTATCTACCCAGAAATTTTTGGCCGATAATTGAGAAATTAAAAAATGAAAATCTTTGATATTTTAAAAAGATTGGAAGAAATAAATAAGCCCTTCTATACGATTGCGGATTTAGAAAAGATTACGGGTTTTACAAGAAAGTCTCTGTATGTTGCACTGAACCGCTGGGTTACTATGGGCATTCTCAAGAAAATAGCGCAAGGTATTTATGTCCCATTTGGAAAAGAGATTGATGTTGAGAAGATAGCGTCGCAAATGTATTTGCCTAACTATTTATCATTTGAATCTGCATTAGTGCGCTACGGTATTCTTAATTTAATTCCTTATACTATAACTTTTGCCACTCCAAGAAAAACACGTAACTATACGATAGATGAAAGAGATGTAATATTTAGACAAATTAAAAGAGACTTATTTTGGGGTTATACAATTAGTGGCGGTATATACGTTGCAGAAAAGGAGAAGGCTTTTTTGGATCAAATCTACATTGCAAAAAAGGGTATAGCGTCGGTTGATTTAGAGGAAATGAATATGCATTTACTTTCACAAAATAAAATACTTAAATATGCTAAAAAGTACCCGAGGTTTGTGCAAAATTATTTATCATCAATCCTTACTAAATAAACCAACCCCTCCACGGAAGTAACCTTACAAAAAGCACGAAAACGAACCACGGAAAGGTAGTATATAGATAAACTTTAGAGGAAACACGGAAAAAGGCAAGAAAGAGATATGTAACATTCGCCACAGGAAGAGAACCACAGAGACAGACTACTCCTTCCGTGGTATTGGCAGTTTTATGTTGTAAACTTAATTCCGTGGTTCATCCTACCTATTACGTAACTTGTATAATTGCTTGCATTTTTTCCAAAAAATAGTAAAATTTTTTTGGAGCAATAAAAATCACTCTTTTAGGTTAAAATATAAATATGTTGTATAATCAGGGAGGCAATAAAATAGGAAAGATAGTTGATGTAAAATTCTCACCTAAGGTTTATAGGTATTACAAACCACTTCATATTGTAGGGGAGATTTCATCAAAGAAAAAAAATGTATCTAATCAAGCCATCTAAAGATGAGGTAACAAATGAGAAGTGAGAAGGGTTCGCAGAATCCCGAAGAGGGATTCTTAAGTGGGGGATCACCTCTTGGAAAAGAGATAGAGAAGGCTTTAAGAAGGTATAATAAATTAGAAGGTATAAAAAGGATTAAAAAAGATTTTCCTTACTTAAAGGAAGAGGCATTAAACATAATGAAAAAAGGGGTAAAGAATTTTAAAGAGGATGAATTTAAAATGTGGGAAAAAGAAGGATATATTGATAAATTAATAGTAGACAACAGGGAATACTTCTTTTCAAGGTTTCTGGATAATCTATTCTTTTTGAATAAAGAGCTCGAAAAGAGAAGGTTGAGAAAAAACGAAAGAGCTGAAAATGCAAGGAAAATGCTAAATGAGAGAATATTAAACATAAGGAAAGGCAAAAAGGGTGTTTATAGAATTACTGCCGGTATTACTATAACCCTTCAAGAAAAGGATTCTTATAGAGTGTGGTTGCCAGTACCAACAGAAAATATGCAGATAAAAAATATCAAAATATTAAAAACAGATCCAGTGTCTTATACTATTTCTCTAAAATCTAAGCAGAGGACAGTGCATTTTGAGGCTGAGCAGAAAACATTTGGCGTTGAATTCCAATATGATATTTCTGAAGTTTTATATGATATTGACCCTAATAAGGTTGAAGGAGTAGAAAGTCTGGATGAGTATCTTTCTGAAAAGATGCCACATATTTCATTTACCCCTTACTTAAGAAATTTAACTAACAGAATTGTTGGTGAGGAGAAAAATCCATATTTAAAGGCAAAGGATATTTACCATTGGATTACAGACAATGTAGGATATACATATGTCCCTGAATATTCTCTTTTTGATAACATTAGTGAATATGTAGCACATAATTTAAGAGGGGACTGTGGAATGCACGCATTGCTGTTTATCACAATGTGTAGGATAGCAGGTGTACCTGCGAAGTGGCAAAGCGGCTGGTATGTTACACCAAATTATGCAAGCCCACACGACTGGGCACAGGTTTACATAAAACCATATGGTTGGATTCCTGTCGATGCATCCTTTGGGAATGTCAGGAAAAATAACGAATTGAAGAGAGACTTTTATTTTGGGGCTCTTGACGCCTTTAGAATGATATCCAATGAAGACTTTCAAGTACAATTTGACCCCCCAAAAAGGTATATGCGTTCCGATCCTATAGATAACCAAAGAGGTGAAGTAGAGAACAAAAAAGAAAACATCTATTATGACAAATTCAAGTGGGAAATATCTGTAAAAGGGTTCAATAGAATAGCTTGAAATAAACCTGTAGTCAGTTATTCAGAAAAGAAATTAATTGCTCCCCCAAATTACACATATATATCCACGATATATATGTGTAATTTGGAATGACCCTATCTTTAAGAAATTCTATGATTTCTTTTTCCTTAAGCTTCTTAAGCGAAGAAGAGAGTCTTATGAATTGTGGCTCTGAGGGAAGTATGGATCTTAAGCCAAACCGACCGCCACGCAGCAGCCTTATAAAGAAAGTTCCAATTCTATCATCAAGATTATGTCCTGTGGCAATAAGGTCAAAGTGCTCTCTTTCCATAATTTTTAAGAGGAATTCTCTCCTTACCTCTCTTGCTGCCACCTCCAGTGTAAGATTTTTTTTCTTTATCGTCTCTTTTACATTTCCTCGCTCTTTAAATAAGGGAATCTTGTTCACTCTGGCAAAATCCACAACGAATTCTTCTTCATTCATTGAGTCCTTTCTCAACTGATGATTGAGATATGCAAGCCCTATATTATATTTTAGTTCATTTAGGGATATTGCAAGAAACACAGAGTCAGGTCCCCCTGAGAAGGCAACAAGAATTTTTTCTCCCCCCTTGATAAGGCCCTGCTCATTGATATATTTTTCAACTTCTTTAATCATAGGAATAATATAATCTTTTTGTATGCAAATGCAAGAAAGACCACGTATTCGATTATATAGATTGGGAATTGATAAAAGAAATCTTAATCCAAAATTTCCTATTACTCAAAAAAACCTTTTTATATTATCTTATCACTATAAATTTCTTAAACCTTAGAACCTCATCATCCTTGAGACCGATAAAATAAACTCCTGATGGAGAATTCAATTTTATGTTAATATTGTAAAAACCAGGTTGTATTATTTTATGTTCGTATGTTCTTACCCTTCTGCCAACGGTATCATAAATTTTAAAGATAAGGATAGCCTTTTTAGGTACAGACACATAAGCAGTAAAACTGCCTCTATTTATCCTGGGGAAAAGAGAAATTAAAGTAAGTTTCTCAGGCTTCTCTATATTTCTGTGCAAAGAAAAAGGACCGCCTTGGCTCAGTATTGGCTCAATGATGACTTTACCCTTGGTTGAATCATCTGATTTATCGAATATCTTGCCTTCAATAATTTCTGTCTGTTCGCTCCCCCAATAATTTGCTTTTGCATGAACAACGTTCGATGTATTATTATACACATCCCATATCTCATTTATGATAGTGTTATTTCCATTTACACTCCCCATTGAAACAAGTGCTGAATCTTCTATATATATGCCAGTTTCATTGTCCTCTATTCTTGAATTCTTAATAACACTATTACCTATAAAGTAAAATCCCTTTTCGTTATTTATTATCGTATCATCTAAAAACATTCCATTACCTGTCGAATCTATATATATACCGTATTTACAGCCCTCTATTTTGGAAAATAGAAGGACCAAACTTTTGTTGGAGCGAATTCCATACTCTGCGTTGGATAAACTGATTTTTACAAGAGGAGGAGAAAACGCATCATTTTCAAACCTTATACCTTTCCATTCAATGCTGTTTGTCTTTATTACAGGGTTAAAAGAAATTCCTTGTTCTGGTATAACGCTCCCCGATATTTTTATCTCTATCAAAGAATCATCTCCTAATGCATTAAACCTATTAAGAATTTTAAATTTAGTATTTGGCTGTATTATAATATGACTATTTTCGGGTATCACAAGATTTCCTGTGACATAAATATTTCCAGAAAGTAGCGTATCTGTTATTTCTCCAAAACATGAGACGGGTGAAAAATCAACCAATCCATAGATTGAGTCATCATTAAAATCAATTATTTTCCCTTCTATTTCTTCGGGAGATAGATTATTCCAGTAATTTCCTTCTGCCTTAATATATGAGGATGAAAGATTTTTTATGAACAGGCTCTCTCCAGAAAATACATTACATCCACCAATTCCTTCTTCTGCATCACCTATGACTGGATTCCCTCCATTTATTAGAAGGTCAATATCGCATTGGTCAAATATATTCCCTGTAAGAACGGGGTTTCCAGAGATGATAATTCCCTTTTTATTATCATTTATCCTGCAACCTGCAATATTAACAGAATCAGATCTGCAATTTATTCCTGTCTCGCAACCATTCAATGCTGTAAATCTAACCTTCCCTTTCCCCTCTCCTCTAAACTCCAATCCAATTTTACAGCTATCAATATGTGAATGATTCAGCATAATTTCACCCGAATCGACCACTATACCATTATTCGCTTTAAAGACACCCACATCTTCAAGGTCTGCCTTTCTATTTATTAAAACTCCTCCCCATATGCTGTCTAATGCTAAAAATTTGACTTTATGTGCAGAAAGATATCCATTCACAATAAATTCAGGGTGCAGGGTATCATTTCCGGATTTCCTGTCATCAAAGGAAGAAAATATAAATTTCGTATTTGGTGAAATAGTAACTGAATCTCCATCTGGGATAATGACATCCCCTGTTACAAAAATACTGGATTCATTTCCCATTGTTTTAAGTTCTCCAGAGAGAACACGCGTGTCAGTTGGCACGAGTTTAATTGTCTCTATATATCCATTCTTGTTATATGAAAGAAAGATGTAATTATTTATAAGCAGAACAGAAGGCGTGATACTATTATCGTCAATCCTCTCACTATTCCAATCTCTGTCCCCTTTAAAGTATGCGTGCATTAAATTGGCACTATCTGTATAGAAAACATCATTATCTCCCGCAATTACAGGATAGGAGCCACACGAAATATACTGTTGGGGGCCCAGAATACCCGTTTCTGTATTGAATCTCCTCAATAGGATAGAATCATTTTCAGTCCATAAAATGTTAAGATAATTATCTGTAAGAGATAAAGTGGAAAAATCTCCATTTCCTATACGTAATATGGAATCATTACCATAGAAGTTTGTGTATAGAAAAACGCCGGATGGATCGCTGAAAGAAATGAATATCATTCCTTTAAAGTCCTTTATATCTGGAGAAAACTTCAATAAAGGAGTATCTGGGAGTGAAGGCAGTGTCCATGAAGTGTCAAAAAGCGTATCCCAATTAAAAGAATTGGGATTTGTAAAATTGCCAAGAAGAAGATAATAATGATAGATGTAATCACTTCCAGAAATTCCTACTTTTTCAAGTGATGTAGTGACATGGTTTGAAAGTTTGTCTTTTGTTATTGAGGGCGGTAATATCGAGTATTCAGATGACACTGTCAGAATTTCTACAGAATCGTCAAAGATTATTGAAGTGTCCTTTATATATATAAAATCTGAATCTATACCCGATGGGAATTTTCCTCTGTTTATCCTGTAATCCCTCCAATAAATTATACCATCCTTAGAATCTGTTCTAAGTACATACTCGCTGTCTGAATAAAAGATATGAAAATTCCCATCATATGTTATCTTTTCTTGATTACTTTGTGTAAGACCTGGAGTGTCAACCCTGTGCCATAAAGGAGCTACACCCAGATTTTCTGTTTCTATCTTCCACCCATCCTCTATTGCTTTTACGTAGGTAATATATATGTTATTATCTTTTATTGATAAATGAGGAAAATTTCCTTCTATTGAATCTACCTTTTCCCATTCAAAACCATTGAATGATGCCTCTACCACATAGTTTCCTCTTGTATATACTGCATAATTACCGTGGATAACTTGTGGATTTCCTATATTATTTCCTTCGGCTATTATTTCTTTGTCATTCATACCACTATTTATGTCAAATGTTCTATGAGCTATCTTATTTCCTTCAACCCAAACAACATCAACACTATAAGGATAATAATCAATGTATGGCGAATGTGAGGAGACATCAGGAGAGGATGAGATATTATATACTCCACTCCAGCCATCTTTGTTTCTACACTGGAGGAAGACATCCTGCGTGTCAAGAAAGGAAGGAGAAGACCAGACAAGATAGATATTCCCTGTATCATCATTTATTACAGAAGGGGTAGTATAACTTGTATCAAGTTCAGAAACCGTTCTCTCATAATGTGCCTTATTCTCCCAGCTCGCATTTTGGACATCATTAATTGGTATTTTTCCTAAAGTAACATCATAATCCTCTATATAACTTTCTTGTCCTAATCTCTTCCATCCATAGGAGCCTATTAAAGTAAATATAGTATCTCTTTGAATAAAGAAGGATGGTGGCTCAAATAAATGATTAAAATTAGGGTTCGTAACAGCACCAACAGCAGCAGAAAATTGCTCAATAAGTGTATCAAAATATAATTTTGCAACCTTGATAGAATCAGCTCTATCCATATCAGTATAAAGTATGTAGCTTGTTGAATCATTTATATAAAGTGCAGGTGAAGCGCCAAAGTCTATAAACTTATTTTCCCATTTCTGCATTGAATCAGAAAGGATAACACTGTTATTTACTCCATACACAAGGTTAAAAATATCCCCATCAAAACCTGTCTTCCTCTGGTTGTTTCCGGAGAAGGAATTATATTTTGTACAGAATAGAGGACCTATGGAGATAATATCTCCAAGAATCCTCTCTCCTTTATTAAACATGCGGTCAAATACCTCTACCTTCAACATTATATTCGAGAGGGCAGTTTCTGGTAATGTCAAAAAGTAAGGGTCTCGTTCTATATTCTTCATCAGTGTATCATATCCGGAACCTTCTGTAAATAGAACATTGTAGAAAAGCCTCCCGGAAAGGTTATCTGAAGTATTAAATAGATTGGGGTATCTTCCCCCAGCGGCAAGTTTTTTACCCCATAAAGAATATGGAGGATTGCTCGTTATAACAGGGGAAATTGTATCTTTAGATATTGCAATTGTGATAGAATCAATGGGCTGAAAATCCATCTGCTCGAGTTCAAATTTAAATAAACCTGTTGTATCTGAATAAGCAGTTCTCCTATCTATGAAATTAAATCCATCCCTTATCATATAATAGTAATCTGTATCTTTATAAAAATCAGGGAGAATATGAAATGTTCTCTCTGATGGATTGTTCTTGTAAGTATATTCTGAAAATTGACTTGTATCCGTCTTTTGAGAAAATGCAACAATATAATTATCAATCTTTGCACCCGCGCTATTTATACCGTATATTTTTTCAATTTTTGGCTTAACTTCTGAATATGGGCAAAATGCATTGATGAATTCTACCTCTTGCTGTTCTGGAGGGTCATATTGAATTTTTATAGTACCCAAAAATGTGTTAGCGTTAGGGACGACAAAGGCATTTATTATCTTATTTTTCGGGTACAATAAGGCATAAGAGAATGTATCCGATTGTAGTATTGAAAAAAGGGTATCTCCTGATAGATATCCTTTATTATATCCTGGCCGATTATCATGTCTTAATCTATAAGTCCATTTTATTGGTGTTGAATCAGAATGAACTGCATAATCATAAAGAAGGAATGTCTTTTTATTATTAAGTAAAAATCCCTTCCTTATCCAGTCACCTTCATAATATGTATTGACATAACTTAGGCCTATCATTCCATTTCTATCTATGTACCCTTCAAATAAACCGAATGTGTCGTTGTATGAATGTTTCAGTAAATTCCCGAGTTGCCAGAAATTATGATAATCTCGTACACCTTCTGCATCTACATTTAAGAGTGTATTATGAAGTTCTGCAACTGAAGGATCCCACACCTTTCTAGTTAAATTTGCCGCATCAGGTATAATCCAGTAATTTTTCCACCCTATTACAAAATGATTATTTGTGTTTTGTTGGTGAGACCGGAATTGTCCACATTTTAATGCAACGAGGATATCTGTTGAATCCCATCCGGTTCTCATTGTATACCAGCCGTTATAAGGAAAATACAGTGATTTTGATGTATCTGTTTGAACTGCGGGAACATCCTTATCAGCATATATAAACTGCATCAATGGACATTCGAGCGCGGTAGACCAGGGTTTGAGAATTGAAGTATTAACCTTTTTCAATATCCATTGGGCAAGCTCATCCTGGTAAAAATGGGAAAAGAAGAATAGAGATGTTATGGAAGCCCGTGTCACACCGCCATGGTCAGCAAAACTGACGAAATCCCTTGTTACAACATCAGAAGCAGGTGACTGCGGTATCAAAAGGTGTTCCAAACCCTCTGGAGATTTTCTAATAATATTGAATGCGCTATTATTCCATATGTTTGGGTCGATTCTACTATACCCTGCAAAAAATGAGAGGGGATATGTCAATGTATTATTATTATACACTGTTCCTTCGGCTGTAATACCGCCTGCTGTATCAATACGTACCCCGTATATAGTAGTATTACTGAACATTTCAAGTCCCCATTCTTTGACATTATCAATGTATTTTGAAGCGAGTTGCTCGTCATCAACGACGAGTCCAACATATCCAACGGGAGCCATATATCTGCCAAAATAATTTATCGGAGGCCGTCCACCATAAGGAGTAGGTCCTTCTGCCATACGATAAAGTATCAACCAGATCTGGTTTACTCCAAGAACCAGCAGAGCATCCTGAATATTCATTCTCTCATATTTTGAGAGGGAATCAAAGTATGCATCATAAATAAAAGAATATAGTTCGGTCAAATTACTCAACCCGAGGTCTGCATATCTATACCACCCATCATAAAAAAGTGGATAAGTCCCCCAACAGATCCAGTTGGGAACGGTCTCTATTATTGTATCAGGGAATGGATTTTGTTCCATCAAGTCAACAAAAAGAGAACATTCCATAGATGCCTTTGCCTTTACAATATCAAAAACGAACTTGTATATAGGTGTCTGACCCATTCTTAATATTGAATGAGGAAAATAATCTGCCATATAGTTTAATCGGTTATACATCTCATAATAACTTATACCTATTGGTAAAGTATCTGTGTCATTTATTCTATTCCTCAGACTATCCAGACCGACATTATCAAACCACAACCTTGGGTGTTCTCCTTCAGGTGGTGTTGTAACGATAAAATCATCGAAAAAAATCTCACTATTGGAAAAGGGGTCCTTTGTTCCTATAAGGAATGAGTCTGGATAATACCCTTTCTCCCAGAAATAACTCCCAATGGAATCGCCATCAACCCATAGACTTACCATATTGTCTATATGGTGATACAGTTGAACCTTATGCCAGAAAAATAAAAGTGTATCTGAAC
>Ga0190351_1000064_pt1 | contig 10850 bp, 9 predicted proteins | sample 487213910_MG_FD_163431 | JGI IMG/M metagenome (GOLD analysis project Ga0190351, IMG submission 163431) | Hydrothermal vent microbial mat bacterial communities from Southern Trench, Guaymas Basin, Mexico - 4872-13-9-10_MG | ecosystem: Environmental > Aquatic > Marine > Hydrothermal vents >... | reverse complement strand
CATCGTTATAGCTTCACTTTTGATAGATTGGAGAGTGATATGATGATTTTTTGTGAATGGTTGGTGGAGGGGGTTATATTGTTTCCCATTATCGGAGATGATATTCCTTAATTCTGGTGGTAACCGGCCCTCCAACGATCTGGTTACATCGTCTGCAATAATCTTCCTCTCTTTTATAAACACAGGTAAACCAAGACATCTTCTTGTGCAATTATCGATGATTACCAAAAATTCCCAAAAGGGATAATGTATGTTTCTTATCAAGATGGCTATAACATTTATTTTTTGAAGTATAGACAAAGGATTAAACGACTAAACAGTAACGTGAATCTGATTAAGCTGCTTTCTCAGCAATCTTTCGGGCAGTTTTTCTTCTCGTGGGCAAGCTAAAAAGTGCGAAATGCCACCCTTTAGTTCAAATAGTAGATAATCATTATGAGCTAAAATTCTCCCAATTTGTTGAGGATTTCCCGTATGCTCCTCACAAATAATCCAGGGTCGTTTTTCTCTCAATATTTTTTCTGCACCTTTTAACACCATAACTTCATATCCTTCAACATCGATTTTTATTAAATCCGGAGCTGGATGCTTCTGTTTATAAACGAAATCGTCTAGCCGAACCACGCATACTTTAGATGCCCGTACTAAGTCCCTCATTGCTTGGATCTCTGAGCGATTTTCTATGTAATTCATATAAACCTGAGCAGCTTCGGCGTCAGCAGTATCTGTCGCAGAATCTTGGGGGACTAAATGTGAAAAACCAGTGCATCCACCAGCAAAAAGCTGTTCTCCTGTTGTCTCTCCCACTGCGAAAGGTACTATAATTATCCGGTTGTTAGCATTATTTAGCTCGATATTCCGCTTAAGACAATTTTGGTTGTGTACATCCGGCTCGAAAGAAAATACTGTAGATGCACCTAAACGTGCAAAGAGCAAAGAATAATAACCAATATAACTACCAATGTCATACACAATCATACCACTTTTGAATATCTGCGAAAGAACAGATTGAATGGCGTGCTCATAGTTACCTAACCAATAACTAACATCAATCGCATTTCTTAAACGTAATTCAAATCGTGTACCCTTTAATAAACTGGAGGGTACGGTTACAATTGTTTCAACTGAATCCAATTGAATCCACTTTATAACCTTAATAAAGAATGAATTCGCATTTTGTTTTGGAATATATTTATGAGGTAAGATACGCAATAATAATTCGACGATATTAATGAATAACTGCTGTTTTAATGTCGGTTTAATCATGTGTATTTCTCACCTCTCACCTCACAATTTTCGTGCGCATTTATCTTTTTAGCATACCAATCTAATACAGGTATCTCTGCATTCCCGCAGAAATCGTCTTCTACTGAGAGAACCGATTTTAAACTACCTATCTGCAACTCCCCGGTTATTATCATTTCGTAAATACGCATGAGAATTGCTTTAGGAAATTCGATATCAAGTGCTTCGGCGCCAAATAAATCGAGCATTTCATTAATGAACTTTAAAATTCCTTCATGGATTCTTTGAATCGTCGGAAACTCTTTCTGTGATATACCAGGTTCCTTATAACAAGGTATTATACCCTTCGGAGTTCGAGAGAAGTAAATCAATTGCCCATCAGGAGAAGTCAATACACTTTCTATAAGTAAGCTGTAGCGGTAAATTGGCAGTGCACTCCTAGAAGGATCAATAAATTCACCGAAATAAGCCCGACAGACTGCGCCAGTTGATAGTAATGTCTTAGCTATATAATCCGTCACAAAATAATAACCAGCTAATGATTGCTGTAACAGGTGATTAAGTACTTTCTGGATGGTTCCTGAGTAGCCAAGATCTACCAGACCGATTGTGTTTGTTTCTTTTATTCCTTGTTCAGCACAATATTGTAATAATGTTTCTCTTGCGTGCTCTGCTTGTTCGACTAAAATATCGAAAACCTTGGTAATACTTTTGAGAATTTGGCCATAATCTCTTGGAAGGGAGACAAATTGCTTAAGCGCATTAGCACTTAGTCTGTATTCGATTGCTTTCATATCAATCACACCGAGTCGTTTGCTAAAAAAGTCCCATAGTGTACCATTGAATCTCCTTTCCAATAACGGTGGAATGTCCTCCTCCGTTCTTATCGATGCAAATAGTACGGTGCTACGTGAGCAGAGGAAATAACTACTCTGTGGTAACACCAAATCCGAATCTACTATACTGGGGTGTTTTGATATAATTTCATATGCGCGATTTAGCAGATAGCCTTCTCTGGTAATAAATTTAAGGTGTCCTACGCGATCCTTGAGTGAAGTTCTTATTAGCCAAGACAAAAAGCTGAATATAATTGGGCCAAATACAGTATATCCAAAAGCATACGGATTACTAAGAGGCTCTTCAGATTCAAAAAGTCCTTTCGGATTCGGATCGAGACAGTACGAATTGGCAATCAGACCATATAACAAATTCTCTCGCCATCCGTTGAAAGGCTTGATCGTTCTATAAAGGATTTCACCTAGTTTACTATGTCTAAAAAGGACCGAAGGTTTCATGATATGGACAGGGTTCCTAAAGCCGTAATCCACTAATATTTGAACGTCAGATTGCTCATTATCGCCAACGTGCAGAAGTTGATCCTTCGATATGTTTTCACGCTCAAGGATGTACTCCCATAAATCGCCTCTATCTTTTCGCTTGCCAATCTCGCATGAGATGTAAAGCTCATCGAAAAAATCTATATCTTTCACTGACAAAATTTTTTCGATATGTTTTCTCTCCAAATACGTGTCGGAAACCAGTATCAACCTCTTTCCAGAATTCATTACCTCTTTTGCCTGCTCTATGACGCTTTTGCGTGGCACAAGCAACTTAGTCTCTGTATTCACCTCTAATTCCATCAACTTGTTGGCAGTCTCGGTGCTGATTTTAGCTATTCCAGCCAAGACTGAATAAATCTCCGAGATTTTTACATCGCCGTGAAAATCCTTGCGTGCTCGCACTGCATGCTCTGATTCTTTTCGCAAAGCATAAAAATTTTTAATACCATGTTTTTTAGTCACCTGTTCTTCGATGTATTTGAATACCATATCTGGAGTGGCAAATGGTCTGCTAAGAATGGTATCAAAGATATCAAAAGAGACTATGGCAGCCGATGCTAGCACAGCGCGTAGCTTTGACTCGAATGGGAGCGATAAATACTGCTCAAAATTTCTTTTGCTGTGATAACAAAATATATGCTGCTTCTTGTCAGAGATGACCGCGTATCTAAATCCTCTGCTCTGCGCGGCAATTACGAAACAACGCTCAATTGTGTGATGTAGCGTTCCATCTGTTTGACCATGCTCTTCAGGGAAATCCCTATGTGTGAGCCGCAAATCAAGCAGTGGTTCCAAGGCTTCTCTACGTGCCCAAAACATGGAACCAACAGGAAAGTCTATGTATTCATCCGGATCAAACCTGACACCAAGTCTATTAAGTAATGGTAATGCAATACGTTTATTGGCTAACCAACTGTGAGTCCAATAAGGCAGTTTACGGAATGTTTCCGGATAAATTATTCCTATAGATGGATGCATTTCAAAGGCAGATAGAATCGCTTTGATCCTCTCGCTTGAGCCAAGCAACATATCATATAGATATTGACGCCACTCAGTTTGCTCGCGTCCTGAATAGAGCGATTTCTTTGTATGTAAATGACATATATAATCAAACTGCCTTAGTAATGGAGCAAAATCGACAAGCATGGCAGCAATATTCCGTCCCCTATTCTCGACAACTCTGATTTCATTTCTTTGAACAAGGGGCAGATATTTGATTTGCTCGGCTACAATTGCTTCATCTTTCGCGTTTTTTACAGAGATCAGCAGGGAATATTTCAAGGGAATATTTTTGAGATAGGAACAAATCTCTCCAAATATATCCAGATAATAGGCGTGGATAACTACTGCAATTTTCGCCTTGCCTATAGGTCTGAAATCAGAAGGCTTCACACAGAACCTTTCTTCAGAACGAGCCAAGATTACATCGCGCTCCTTTACTTTAGATGTCTTCACATAATTCTTAAACTTCCACCAAAAACTCCTCCAGCCTTCGTTCGCAATCGTTCTCAACCCATTTATTCCTAATTCATACCACCTTCTCCTTCTCGTCAGGGGTGGCATTAACTTCTCAACAAATGAATGCCATTTCATTACTGTTCTCCAAGTTACGCTCGATTTTATCGAATTTAGCTCGGTGTTAATTTCTCTTACTTCTCCTTCAAGCCTCTGGATACGCTGGTTTCTGTCTTCTAAATTCGCTTCCAATTCTCTTACCCTTTCGTCTTTTTGCGCGATGGTATTCCTTACTTCTGCTACTTCTCCTTCAAGCCTCTGGATATGAGTTCTAAATTCTATATTTGATCCAAATGTGAAAAACAGGCGCTCAATAAAGATTTTTTCTCTTGCTTCTTCAATAAATTTTATTATTACATCATGAGCATTTTTACCCACAGCTAAAACACCAAGACCATATCCAAATTTAAATTCATAAGAAGGATATAACTTGGATATCTCCTCCCACAGTTTCCAAGCTCCAAACTCATCTCTCCTTACTTGTGTATCGTGTAATAGAATAACGCCTCTATCGCTCATTTTGGGTAACCAACTTTCAAAGTCATGTTTTACTGCTTCGTAAGTGTGGTAACCATCAATATGTAGCAAATCAATGCTTTCGTCACTAAAGTACTCTAAAGCTTCATCGAAAGTCATTCTCATAAGCTGTGCAAAGTCTCCATAATTCTCTGTAATGTAATTATTTATATCAATGTACACAAATTCATCATAAACTCCTGAATGAGGGTCACCCTTGAATGTATCAACACCATAGCAGGATGCTTTTATGTTAAGATATTTTACCGCTTGGCAGAATGCCGAAAAAGAATTACCCGTATGCACGCCAAGTTCCACAACTATTTTAGGCTTAAGAAGTTCGATTATAAAAAACGCAAATGGAATGTGCTTAATCCAGGATATTGGCTCAACTATTCTTAGAGGTTCCAAGAACAGGGATTTATATTCATTAATAGAAAAGTTGGTCATATTTTCCTTATCCTCCTAAGTACTTTTTTACTTACCAGTCTACACCCCTTACAAGGTTCAGGTAAATGTGAGTCTTTAAAAGCATTAATAAAATTTTTATACATTTCACTTCCTATTATTTTTTCGAAGCTTTCTGATAAGATATTTCCGAAGGAAAAGAAATTATCCTTTTTTACATAATTAAAGAAGGAAATTTTTCTGATATTCGGAACGTGATGACCGAGATTGCAACAGGGGCTTATATCTCCCATGCAATTTATAAATATTGCACCACTTGCAGCTTTTGCTAAGCAATCATTTTCTATTTCATTAATTGATAAATCCCACTCACGTACTATGATTTTATCCCTATATTTTCCCTTAATATTCAAAAATCTTTTCTGGATTGATTTTTTTTTCGCTATTGATTTTAAATATTCTTTATTACTTAAAACATCTAACGGTTTAAAGGTCACGAAATCAAATCCTAATTTATAAAATAGTTCAACAAAATTATCCATTTCAGGGAAGTTCTCTTTTATAACGACAAACACTGCTGATAATTTTGTTTTTTCTTTATCTCTTAGGGAAGAAAGAAGCTTTAAATTTTCCATGAGTTTTTCATAGTTAGAATTAATTCTAATTTTCTCATAAGTTTCTTTTGAACCTGCATCAAAAGAAATACAAATATGATCTATCCCCGTTTTAAGAATTTGCGCTATTCTCTTTTTCGTAAACAGAGTACCATTTGTGGAAAATTCGATAAAAATATTCTTTTTTGTCTGTTTGATCTCTATTATCCTTTTTTCAAGCTTAGGATCAAGCAACGGTTCGCCCCATCCTGTCATATCAACTACTTTAATGTCATATCTTTTGATAATATCTATAATTTTTTCAAAAATACTGTCTCCCATCAAACTTTTTCCTGCTGTATAATCATTTGTGGGACATATTTTACATCTTAGGTTGCAAGATCCGACTGTCTCAATAATCAAAGTATTTATTCCTTGTGTCATGGTCCGCCACGTATTTACAACTCGTATTCCCCCCAACAACGTGTTCTACGGATTTTGATAAGATATAGCTTGCTTCCATAACCTTCCCCACAAGCTAGATCAAGGACTTCTTTATTCTTTACAAAATGCAATGCAAAGTAATACCTATGCAAATGCTCATAATGTATCTCTGCCCCGCTTATTTTCGGGTCCACAAAAGGCAAATACCTTTCACCTATCCACTCAAGCATTTTTTTTTACTATTTTTGTTTTTATCATATATTACTCTTTCTTTCTTTATATGTGTTATGATCGATCCTAGAATCCAATTACAGTGCGTGCGTAACCTCTATTTGGTTATTTCTTATATTTTTTCTGTATAATTTATACTTTTCTCCATGCCATATTGGGGTGCACTCTTGTTAGTATACAACTAGTTAAGAAACAGTATTTAAAACTTTCGATACACGCGGCTTCATCCCAAAACTAAGGGATCTTCGGTAGTGTAATCTTCGGATTTTTACCAAAACCTTCTCCTTCTTTTACTATGGGGCATGCACGAGAAGTAAGGGTTATTTAAAACTATACAATATGGGGGAGCCAAAGAAGAGAGTTTCTCCCCGGTTGCCAACCAAGTAAATCGGGACTGTGAAAGGCTTATCTTCCTGTGCATACCCGGTGCAGTAAGGGCTGCAAACGCTCCATGGGAATGCAATTCGATCGGTCGTCCATGCTGGAATCCACGAATCGTTGCAGTCTGTGTTTTCATGAAGATATCGCTTTGTAAGACCTACGACGGTATAGAAGCATACCTTAAGTCAAATAATACTCTCATAGCGCAACGTTTGGGCGTCGAACAACTGCCAAGGCATAGTGTTATAGCAAGAGGAATGCTGAAAATGCCCACATCGTATATTCAACTGATTTCGAAGCTCGTTACCTCTCAAATGAGGCGAAGAGGCATGGACGTCACAGTGGATAGCTCCGGATTCTGCCTTAAAACAAGCAGTAAATGGTTTGACATCAAGGATGATCTTGCATTTCACGATAACGGACTGGAAGGGCTCTGCTGCAAAGGAATTCAAACGGCTGATCCGAGATTCACCCCGCATTCGCAAGACTGCCGGCGATAAAGCGTATTCCTCTCGCGTTAACTGCCAGGCGGTGGCGGACAAGGGGAGAAAGCCGTTCCTCTGTTTCAAAGCAAACGCTACGGCTAAGACGAAGACGAAGGGATACCGGGCATGGCAAATATCATTCGTGGCGTATTCCTCAATAAAGATAAATGGATGGACGAGTATCACATAAGAATCATTGTAGAGTCTGTTTTCTCAAGCATCAAAAGGTGTTTTGGTCCTGATATTAAAAGCATAAAAGGTTGGCTAAAGCGGCGAGAACTCGCAATAAAAGTGTTGGCGTATAACATTAAATTGTTGGTCAGTCTCTTCCATGCATAAACCTACACCTTAAATCTCTTTGAAAGTTTAGTCTTAAAATATCTCAGAATTCTAACAAAAAATGATAAAACAAAGATCTTTTGAATCGTCTCTTCCGAAATGCGTATGAGGTAGCTATTCATTACCATTTCAAGTTCGGATACTGTTTTACCTACTTCTGAGCTAAAAATTAATTTTTTATGTTTCTCTCTAACAGATTGCAATGCGTCATCTAATCTTAAAAGTCTCTTTCTTCTTTCTTCGCTATCCGCGGGAACTCTATATATCGAGGTCAACTTGGGCACAAATAGAAAATCGGTCTTAAGCGAATATCTTACCCAGAGATCCCAATCCTCCAGTAAATCTAAGTTCTCATCAAAACCCCCCAATTCTTCGTAAAGTCTTCTATTAAACATCATGGTTTGAATTGGAATATAATTGTGGTGAAACAACAACAGCCTATTGAATGGCTGTCGATAAGTCACATTATGAAATAACTCCTTATATATGTAAGGATTTATACTTTCAACTTCGATAGGAGTCTCAAAAGAGACGGAGTAAGCTGCTAAAAAGTCTTCATTATTTTCAAGGTTACTTACCAACACTTCGATATGCTCAGGGAAAAATACATCATCGTCATCTAAAAAAACAATATATTTTCCGTTAGTTTTCTCTAATCCCAGATTTCCTGCCTTGCATCTACCAATTCTTTCTTTGGTACTGAAATATTTAATATCCAAATCTTGAAATTCTTTAAAAATCAGGGATTTAGAGATTTCAGATCCGTCTTCAACAATTATTACTTCTATATTTTGATAAGTTTGGTTTCGTATACTAATTAACGCCTCTTTTAAAATAGTGGGTCTGCCTATGGTTCTTATCACAACCGACACCAGTGGTTTGGAATTCGGCAATTTATTAAAGTAGAAAGCCCCGTCTCTTCTTATTTCATAATCCCACTCCAGAAATTTTCTATTTAAACTCTTTAACTTTTTCTTATTATTGACTTTCCAGAATAAAAAGGGTGTAACCTCACAGAAATGCACTAAAAATATTTTTAAAAATCCTTTACGTGAGCCAAGAAATTGTTTATGCCCTGAAATAAGCTTAATTAATTGTAGGTACCCTCTCAAAACATCTTTTAAATTACCAAATTTGTATCTAAGGAGAATGTTGTATTTGATGATGTTATAAAATCGGGTGGGTCTTGTTACATCAGCACCTTCATAGCAGTAATGATAAACGATAGCTTTAGGAACATATTTTAATTTATAGCCATTTAATCTCAATCTCCAGCTAAGATCCACGTCTTCACAATACATAAAAATATTTTCATCAAATCCTCCAATTTCAGTAAAGGCTGACTTTCTAACCATGCATGCAGCCGCGCTTGACCATGAAGTCTCTAAAGTGACAGGATTGTAATATTTCGGATGTTCATAAGGAAATTGGCGCAATTCCCATAAAGCAATATCTTCTCCATCATTTTCAAAACAAAACATTAGTTCCCTTATTGCATCTTCATGAATCTCGGTATCGGGGTTTAAGAAGAATAAACACTCAGAAATTGCATGTTTGGCTCCTATATTATTTGCCTTTCCAAACCCCAAATTTTTTTCGTTTCTTATAAGCTTGAATGAGCCAAAAGGACTATTATAATTATCGAGCACCTCACAAGTCCCATCTGAAGAAGAATTGTCAACTATTACAACAGAAATTCTTTCCTTCGGATAGTTTGATTTAGAGATAGATTTTAAACAGTTAGAAATCCATTTTCTTGAATTATACGTTACGATTATTATATCAATTTTTATTTCCTTCTCTTTATTCATTTTTGTCTAATGAATAGCTTCTTTTTATATCTTCAATCTTTCTATGCAGTCTAGCTGATTTGAGCTGCAATATCTTATTTATTTCACCTTCTAAATTTTTTATTCTTTCGTCTCTATCCCCGATAGGCAACATTGAGTTCGTTTATCCGCTATCCTAATTGAGCAATATACCGTTCTGAACTCTGTTGCTGCGGGCGGTACTTTCACTCGATCAATTAAGCGGATTAGATAACCACTCTTTTCAAATAACTCTTCTATACTCTTTCTCGTGAAAAACCTCAGATGAGTATTGTCCAATATTCCTAAAGGACGGTAAGTAAACTGCCCGCTTAAGAGTTCAAGAATAACGGAGACATGCGCGATATTAGGGATAGACACAACCTCATAACCACCAGACCGGATAAGACCTCTAACTCCTTCTAAAACTGCTTGTGGATTGACTAAATGCTCTAAAATATCAGCAAATATTGTTACATCAAAAGTCTCTGACCTAAACTCTTCTTTGTAATTCATCGTCTCACAGTCTTTCACGATCACACATTTGCAAAACCTTTTAGCTTGCTCAGCGGCTTCTGCATCCCGCTCAATACCTATGACTTCACATCCAAAATGTTCTTTTAAAACTTTACGCATGTATCCCGTGACACGACCAAACTCCAGGACCTGTTTGTTTCTTCCTACTAACTTAATTATCCTCGTAGGGGTGGATTCTACATTCTACATTCAAATTGATATCGAAAATCATATTTACTCATTTGCACCTACTCCATACTATTACTCCTGATGTAAAGTCTAATACTATTTCCCCTTTAACAAATTGTGCACCAAATGCAAAGTAATACCTATGCAAAAGCTCATAATGTATCTCCACCCCGCTTATCTTCAGGTCCGCAAAAGGCAAATACCTTTCACCTGTCCACTCAAGCATTTTGCCCCTGCTCTTCCATTACCTGCCCATCACCCTACGTTTTTCAGGTAGCGATTTTATCTCCTGCAATATGCTCTCTTTCTAACATTCATCTTTATCTTTTCCTTTTCCTTTTACACGCTTCCTATTTCGCTCCACCTCTCGTGCGCACATTTCTATTTTGTTTTTGTTTTTGCACAATTTTTATATATTGTCTCACATCGTGTTTATGTAAATCCCCTACAAAATCCAGATATGCATTGACAACTTCCTCCGCATCCCCTATCGCTATCACTTCCCCCTTATTCAGGAACATCGCCCTTCCGCACAAACTCTTCACCGTTTCTACATCATGTGATACAAAAACTATCGTTGTTCCGTTATCATTGAGCTTATTTATCTCGTCTATGCACTTACGCTGAAATTCCATATCCCCCACTGCCATCACCTCATCCACGAGTAAAATATCCGGCTCCGTCGCCACCGCCGTTGAAAACGCCAATCGTGCATACATCCCGGATGAAAAGTTCTTTAATTTCATATTCTCAAATCTTTTGAGTTCTGCAAATTCAAATACTTCTTCGTATTTCTCTTTCATCTTTTTCCTTTTCATGCCCATCAGTGCACCATACAGA
>Ga0190351_1000056_pt1 | contig 11631 bp, 10 predicted proteins | sample 487213910_MG_FD_163431 | JGI IMG/M metagenome (GOLD analysis project Ga0190351, IMG submission 163431) | Hydrothermal vent microbial mat bacterial communities from Southern Trench, Guaymas Basin, Mexico - 4872-13-9-10_MG | ecosystem: Environmental > Aquatic > Marine > Hydrothermal vents >... | reverse complement strand
TTCATTTGATGGGTGTAAGAGGATGACGTCCGCGTGCTCAAAGGATTTTATACAATCCTCTCGCTTTGCATCATCTTCCACATCGTGCGTGGACCACGCGCTTAGCTCTATTCCGAGCTCCTTACTTGCCTCTATTAAAAGGGGCATATCACTGCCCCACATTACTGCTGTTATCTTCATCTTTTGTATCTTACCTCCTCACTTTATTTCATACCTAACTTTATAAAATATTATTTTTTGAACTTTATATTTATGATATTATAAATGAGAAGTAAAATGCCATTTTATTATCTCTGTTTTTGTTCACCAAAATAATGCCAAAACAAAGATCACAACCAACGTTATCCCTGTTCTAATAGTTGTAGATAAGACCATTATCTGCAGTCCGTTCTTTGGACCGAATATTCCAACATAATATGGTGTCAAGAACCTGACCATTGTTAGGAGACCCTTGAGTACATCTCCAACTAAGAGCGTCAGGATGATGCCTTTACCTGTAAGCACGCCGGTTGATAACATATTACCTGCTACGATTACACCAGCAATAAAGCTGCCGAATTACGCCGCAATTATGCCTATGTCCTCTGGTGGTATCGGGAAATAAGTACCAATTCCGCTCAAATAAGATGCCAGAGTCTCAAAAACACCAATTGTGAGTAAGATGAATATAATAAACGTTATTGGGATAGTCATCATAAGTATTCTCTTTATCGTGCCCTTAGATGCTTGTAAACTCATTTTTATAGCAGCCTTTAACGGCGGGCGTTTTTCTTTTGGGATGTTTGTATTGCCGCAGTTGCTATTCTTCTTAACCAATAGAAATCTACCAGCCAACATTATGAGCGAAGTCTTTATCAACCCTACGAGCATTAATATGGAAATAATAGATTATTCCTGTAACACCCAGCAATGGTATTAATATCGGGAGCATTGGACGCCAGTGCATCACAATCGCGGGGAAAGAAGTCATCATTGATGCGATGAATAACTCCTTCTTCTTGATTATTTTATCGTTGTAAAATGCAGCAAGCATAGAATTGGCAGATGTCGGGGATACAAAAGCAGCTATAAAACTCGTACCCGTACCGCATTCGTCACTTAAATGAGCAAAATTTGTGAGCGGTCTCGCTATGACGGCTATTTTATCCACAAACTTCAATGCAACTATTAATTCCACGAGAATAACCCCTAACACCATAAATAGCACGGTCATACTGAGAAAATGCAGTGCTAATTCTGCTGCGCTCACCAGCACAGAATATACATTACCGGGTATCATTCGCGTTTCTCCATGATGGTTAGTTGTGAATAGAAGTAGAGGATAATTGCCACTTCCCTATCTCTTCAATTGACATCAGGTTAGCGTTGATTCCGCTTGACTTGGAATATACAAACGAATGCTTTTTAATGGGTGTGTGCGTTCTTCCAGCGAGGATGTTACAGTGCAGAGGTATTTCTTGGCGATTGATACCGCTTCTTTAATCTCTTCTTCCGTTGGTCTTCTTGATACATTGCAAACAGGAACGTATCTTATGATTTTATATTTTATTTTATCATCAATGCCTGATAGGAACTTAGCTATTCTCTCTATCTCCTCTTTTTCAACAATCCCCGGGATGAAGACCGTCATCACTTCGAAATTAAGTTTACTTTTGTTTAACAGCTTTATTGCATTTAAAACACTTTCATTTGATTCTCCAGTGTACCACTCGTGTAATTCCGGTGTAAACGCCTTTAGATCTATATGAATCTCATCCAGGCAAGTGTTCTCCATTTCTCTTACGAAGACACTATCCAAAAGAGAGCCATTGGTAGAGAGGGTTGTTTTTATATCAGACAATTTAATAAACTCTAAAAGCTCTTTTTTGTATATCGTTGGTTCTCCACCGGCTAACATAACCTCTTCAATATTAAATTGTTTGATTTCTGTTAATAATCCCTCTGGAGTTATTTCTGTGTATGTGTTCATCTTATCGAGTGCAAAGCATGCTTTACATCTGAAGTTACAACCGTAAAACTGAACAGTGCACCTTTTTCCCGACAAGGATAGATAAGAGATTTTCATTTCACCTTTAATAATAAAAAAGAAAGAGAGAGTAAAGGATAAAAAGGCATGCTCCTACTTCCCTCCTGGATGCTCATCGGGATGATACACAAACACACCGTGCTCATCCAGATCGTAGTCCAATCCTTGGAATCTCGTCAGATATTCCTGATGGATTGATTTCGGATCCAAGTCCTCGAAAAGCTCTGGATGGAACCACTTTGCCATGTAGGTTATAGCTATGAAATGTTTTCCGCCCGTGAGCTCTTTAATAATCACGTACACTCTTTTATTATTCACTGCTGACACGTTCGCTAGCCCAGGGCGCCCCTTTATTTCATCCCACATATCCTTTAACCATGTTATGTCGTCCACATTATACCCATACTTGCCTCTGGTATGTGCTTGCTTAACTATAACCTCAGGGTCACGCATCATCACTTCTTCTTTGTCCATAACTTTATAACCTGAAATATCGCCGAAGATATCCTTGCCTCCTGCCATCTCAACAATTTGATGGAGTGCAGTACCCTTTCCACCGATCTTGTAGGGCTTCCCGAAACCTTCAAAGTAGACTCGGGTTTTTTTATCCTCTGGAATCTTCTCCTCCTTCTCTTTAATACTATCTAGGCATCCTTCATAGAATTCAACGAAATCTTCAGCCTCTTTCTCTTTATCAAAGATGTACCCCAGTTTGTTCACCTCATCGAGATAATCTTCTGGCTTGAAGCAGTCAAAACGAACCACTGTGATACCGGCATCTTCAAGTTTTTCTTGAACTTCATCACAGGAAGTTTTAAAGTGTGTTGCATAGAGAAATACTGCATCTGGCTCAAGCTCTAAAATCTTTTCAATATCAGGACGCCATGCATTGCCTGCGTTCGGACTATCTTTGAACTCAGGAAAGAACTTTTTCTTACCGATCGTACTCTTTGATACGCAGATTATCTTTTCTTTTTCCAGTTTAAGCGACCGCATCACCTCAAGGGCATTCCAGTTGAGCACAGCTATTCTTTCCAGTGGTCTGTATAATGTTACCGTTCTACCGGCAGAATCCACAATCGTCTTCGGCTTTCCATCCCAGTATGCATACACCCATGCGGCATCTCCAACATCGTCTAAAGTATAAGAGCCTTCACTGAGTATATACAGAAGGATTGCATTAACAAGCTCTTCCTTTGTTAGTTCGTTATTTGCATCGGCATCACAAGGTATTTTCTTTTCGTATGCCGCTGCGGACGTGATTGCCAGCGGCAGTGCAGGTGCAAGAAGCACCGTTACCAATACAATAGACAATATCCTTTTTGTTCTCATTTCACATCGCCTCTTATTTTACTTCGCAGTAATCCTTCAAACATCCCATTTTTCATATTGCTCTTTTATTTCCACTCATTTTTGCTCCTGTTCTTACTTTCCATCTGGATGCAGCTACGGATACACAAATACACCCTGCGTGTACACATCGTAATCTATTCCGAGGAACTTGTCTATATATTCTTGATGTATTGCTTCAGGTTCGAAATCCATGAAGTTAGCAGGATATAGCCATTTCGCCATTTGTGCGAGCGCTGCCGGATAATGTGGTGCAAATGCGAAAGCATTCGAGATGATATGGACTCTGTCATTTATCACTGCTGGAACTTCTTCGCTAAATCCCGGAATCGCTTTTATCGTATCGTAGTGGTCCTTCATCAAGCTGTTATCATCGGTTTCGTAACCTCCCTTGTATGAGATTCCTACTATCACATCCGGCGTCTCGTTCAGAATCCATTCTGTATCTACGTCTTCATATCCTTCGACGTAGCCCTCTGATATATCTATTCCACCTGCGTATACGCAAAGGTCATGCATCCCGGTACCTGTTGAGTATGCCTTGCGCTGAGTCGTCAACCCAGACTTAGGATCGCCACCATCGATGAACACCCTTGTTTTGTTCTCTTCCGGAATTTCAGCAACCCTCGCGTCTATTTCATCAACGTACTGGTCATGCCACGCGAGGTACCCGTCACGCAGTTCTGTCCTATCAAGCAGGTCTCCAAGTTTTACCATCTCATCACGTAGTGTTTCTACCTTGTAGAAATCCATGCGGATAACATTTATACCTTCTGGTAATTTGTCATCGAGTTTCGCGGTGCTGGGCCATTTAACATACGTAAAAATAGCATCCGGGTGTGTCGCAAGTATCGCTTCTACATCGGGTGTATACCATCCTCCAACATCAGTCTTCGTGCTGATTTCCGGGAAGAATCGGGTATACTTTGTTATGGTGTGGGCGATGCCAACCACTATGTCCCGTTTGTCTAACACGGCAACAGCCTCAGCAAAATCGGAGTTGAGCACTACCGCTCTTTCTATCGGCCTGTAAATCGTAACCTCTCTCGCGGCGGAATCTGTAATTATCTTCGGCTTCCCATCCCAGTATGCATACACCCATGCGGCATCGCCAACATCGTCTAAAGTATAAGAGCCTTCACCGAGCATATACGGAAGAATGGCATTAACAAGCTCTTCCTTTGTCAGCTTGTTATCTGAGTTTGTGTCTGCAGGTATTTGAGCTAAAGCTGGTGTAACTGTTAAAAGGCATGTAAAAAGTACCATTAAAAAATACATTTTTTTCATTCCTTACACCCCCTATTTAGCCATAGATGTGTCGTCCGAGAAGATTGTATCAACAGCTAAAGTTAATACAGCAATCATGCTGTCGAAATAGCTTCTCTTTACTTTTTCCATACTTCCTCTATGTCCTTCACCTTTGCACCCCATGCTTTAACATCGTCTTTTGTCAAAACAGTAATCTCACCTCCCTGGTACTCACCCTCTACTTCTCCAAGCTTCTCCTCCATCATACCCTCCACATCCAGGTAGGCTTCCTTCAGCTTCTTGAGCATTTCCTCATCTGGCATCCAAAGTTCCCTCTCAGCGGCTTCCATCAACCTTCTAGCTATCTCCTCTAATGCATAGGGATTATCTTCCTTGAACCACTTTCTCATTTCCTCATCAAGCACAAATGTATTGGCTATAGCGTCAAACACCCATTTTTCTATGATTCCTGTTGTCGCAGACCAACCATAGACGCGACCAACCCGCTCCGATATATCACTTGCGCCCTTGTATCCATGTTGCTTCTTACCTTTGATCCATTTAGGATTCAGCAGTCGAGTTCTCAACGTTCGTTCCATTTCATCCTTCATATCTCTTATCTCTGGTCTGTCCGGGTCCCTCGTATCACCGAAGTACATGTGAACGTCTTTGCCTGAGATAGTTTCCGCGGCACATGTGAATCCTCCGTGGTATCCAAAGAAACAGCAACAATCAAGTGTATCAAAGTCGTCTGATTCGAGTTTTTCGTAGGTTATGCTAACGCTCTTAAGGAGATTCACAAGCTCCTTTGGTGCAGCATGACCATATATCCCTTCACCATATGCGTAACTTCCCCAATCTATCCATACATCTGCCAAATCCTTCTTCTCTTTCCATGCTGAGGCAAGCACTGCTAAATTAGTGCCAGCATTATATGCTCCGGGCTTTTCAGAGAAAACTCGATAAGTTGCTCGTCGGAATGCTGTTTTTTCATCACATTCTTCAAGTAGTGATTTCATATTTTCTTCCACGTGCTTTTTGACGAAATTCATCTCCGGAGGCTCATCTAAGCTAGCAACCCTTCGCACTGCTTTATCCATGAGTTCCATGAGGTTTGGCATAGTGTCACGAAATATCCCGTCCACTCTAATTGTGCAGTCTATCCTCGGTCTTCCCAGTTCTTCAAGTGATATAACATCTACATCTTTTACCATTCCATTCTCGTCCCAAATGAGCTTGGTACCCATTGTGTAAAGGATCTGGGCAATACCTTCTCCGTCTGCCCTAAAAGGGTCAATACACCACTCTACAAAACCTATGTTCTCTGGGTAGTTCCCCCCGTTTTCCTTTTTATATGCATTTATGAGTTCATCTGCGAGTTTCACGCCCACACGCCAAGCTGCTTGTGTTGGGATGCTCATGGGATCTACCGAATAAAAGTTTCTACCCGTAGGCAGCACGTCTATTTTTCCCCTGATTAGCGAGCCAGAAGCACCTGGCTCGATATAATCTCGCTTGAAGCCAGCAAGCAGATTTTCTATCTCATTACACACTCCTTGAATTCTGGGTACCAGTGAAATCCCAAACCTAATCGAGTCTATGAGTTTACGTTTCTTCTCTTCTGACCATTTTTGTGCGTACTCCTCTCCGATAATCTTATCGCATATTTCTATTATCTTTTTATCCGATATCTTCTTTTGAAGATCGTTCACTTTCATGATAGCACCTCCTCTAAGACTTTTCTCATAATATTGATCGCCATATGTGTGGAATCGTTCAATAACTCTCCATTTGTCTTCCCAAAAGTTTCATTAAATCTTTTTGGATTATCTACAATTTCCTCATAGTCTAAGTCCATCGCTTCATGTATAGCTCTTCTAATTGAGGGATTTTTACCGGCATCAAAACGCATTATTCCAACCAAAAGATTCACTAATTTATCTCCTTCCGGTGCCTTACCCAGAACATGCAGTCCTTCCCTGATCTGCGTCTCTCTAATTAGTGTTAGTTGTTCATGAAGGTAATCCATGATCTCATTTGGGTCTAAAAACTCTTTGTACAAATTTGCTTCCTTTGCCTTCTCGATAATCATTCCAAAAATAACTTTAAGTCTGTTTTTGTCATCCATTGCCTTTGCCTTGTTGTACTGACTTAAAAGATCCTCAAGCTCCTCTAATTCTGCATAGGTCTCTGTTGGAGACATTACTGGTGTTAAATGATCAATTATGGTTGCATATCCACGGCGTTTCGCTGTAATACCCTCCATTGGATTATTGATATTGTAGATATACAAATGTGGTATGCTACCGATAGATATTTGTGGATAGCATTCTGTGCTCAGCCCGCATCTCTTCCCAGGCAGAAACTCTAAATAACCATGCGTACCGACATGAACGATCACATCTGCCTTGAATTCCCTTTCTATCCATCGGTACACGGCAAGCCATTGATGCGGTGGCGGACAGGTAGGGTCATGAAGTATTTTGCACACCCGACCATCACATCTCGCACCGGCACAGCCCCGCTTCGGCTGGATACACAGAAAGATGTTTCCAAACTTCAACCCAGGAATGACGATTTTATCTTCATACAAGCCCATGCTCAGTTTAGCCCAATTAGCATCCTCAGATTGCTCTTTGGAAAAATCTGTATCTGGATCGCCCCATGTTTCGATGATTTCTTGTTTGATTTTATCAGGAAGTTCACTGAACCAACTGAGATATTTCTCTCTGGGTAGCAGGGCTGCTGCACCGCCTTTTCGTACCACCTCAGATATTGGTGTCCATCTGAACTCGCTGATTGCTTTACGACTCAGGATGGTGTCGATCAGTTCCTTCGATGTTTCTGGTATGTTGCCAACATCATAACCTTCTTCCTTCATTTTGTGTAGTATCCTGACCATGCTTTCTATGGTATCCAGACCGAACCCCATACCAACGGTGGCTTCAGCACTTGCACACGGATTATTATGGAGAACGAAAGCAACCTTTTTTTCTTCATTTGGCAAATCTTTTAAACGAATCCATTTCATGCATCTGTCAACCAGAAACTCAACTTGCTCTTCTATGGGTTCGCGTTTATCAAACGTGCCGCCAACTGTTGCCTCCTCTATTTTCTCGCTCGCTCCAACAACGATAGGCTCGATCACACCATCGACCTCAGGCATCATCACATCCATTGCAGTAGTTAAGGCATCTATTCCCTCACTACTCTGTCGCCATTCTTCAATTGTTTTGTAATAAGGAGTTACTGCCTTTATGACCGGAACATTTAATCTTTCGAGTATATCCATACCCTCCGTGGTGGGGTCAACCCATTCTCCAATAGTTCTTGATACTAAGTAAAATCCTTGCCGGCTAACTAAAAGGTCTATTATTGGTTTACCGCCATCCATGAAATATTTCTGAGCTATGTCAATACTCTCTATTCCCAACTCCTTCATACCTACTTTCATACCGAGATAGGAGAATACAGGTATTACATTCACATTCCTTCTTTCGATTGCACGTATCAGAGCATCACATACTGCTGTACCGTCTTCAATCCAACTGTTGCGGTAGAATAATATACCTATTGTGTGCCTACTCCATCCCTTACTTTTCTTATACCATTTTTGGTATGCCTCCAGTGAATTAAATATGTTAGGAGCGTCTGGATGATAAATCCCATGCCACGGAATCTGTTTTGGTTCTGGCACCTCGAGTTTGATGTTACCACAGTAATTTGCCAGAAACAGTAGCATATTCTTGATGTTTTCCAACCCTCCGTACATAAAATAACCTGTAAGCGTCGCAAGTGCTTCTGGGTCAACATTTTTGCTCAGCGGCTCTCCACCATATTCAACGGAAAATACCGGCACATTGACCCCTGATAACACTGGTTTTAGCACATCATAACTCTCAAAAGATGAATGAACATTCACCACTATCGCATCTGCCTCGTTTTTCAACCAATCCCAGAACTCATCATCGATTTCAACTGCCTGATACCTCGCCTGAACTCCAATGGGGTATCCCTGTTCGTTCAGTTCGCTTGTTGCCTTGCCCAACAACTTGAGTATGGCTCCAGTGTATCCAGTTACAAATCCTATTTCTGTTCTTTTCATTTTGTACACCTCCAAAGCACAAATCCCTTTCCAATGTTTCTTTTTCTATTTTCCATTTTTATCCATTTTTCTGCCTTTTTAATCCTCCAATGGTGGATACCAGAACACTCCATGCTCATTCAAGTCGTAGTCTAATCTTTGGAATCTGTTCAGATATTCCTGATGAATCTCCTGTGGGTCCAAATCCTCGAAGAGATCAGGATGGAACACTTTTGCACGATAGGCAACAGATAAAAATCCACATAGTGATGTATCTTCGATATAAACCTTCCCCTCTTTCACTGCGTTAATCGCTTCAAATCCTGGACGATTCATGATTTCCTCTCTTAACGCTTTCGCCCCTGAATCGTCATCAAATTCATAACCTGTAGATCCATACGGAGGACTGCTGCTACGCTTTATGATTATATCCGGGTTCTGCTTTATTATCCACTCTGGATTCACTGTTGGGTAACCGATAGACATGGAGTTCTCTGCTACATCAGCAGCTATGTTTATTCCCCCTGCAGTCTCTATGATCCAATTGTCTGTGGCATATTTATTGCCAGTCATGTAATCCTGCCAGAAGCATTCATAATATACTTTTGGTTTTTTATCATCTGGGATTCCTTCCGTTCTACTTTTGATAGAATCTATGACCCCTTCATAGAAACTAATGAATTCCCTCGCTTCGTCTCTTCTATCAATGATGTATCCAAGCTTTGTTATCTCTTCTGTTAGAAACTTCGGATCATAGAAGTAGAAGCTAACTACTTCAATACCTGTTCCTTCTAACTTTTCCTCAATGTATGGCATTTCATACGTGCCGAATGTGAGGGCAATATCAGGCTCAAGAGATAATATCGCCTCTATATCAGGATTCTCTACTGTACCAACTGAAGGCAACTTACTTATCTCCGGGAAAAATCTTTTCATGCATTTCGTGAATTCGTCTACGCCCACTATCTTATCTTTTGCATTTAGAGAGCGTAACACCTCGCAGTTATAGTTAGCAAAAGAAACTATCTTCCCCACAGGCTTGGGTATCGTCACCGTCCTCTCAGCAGAATCCACAATCGTAAGCTCCTTCTCCCTCCCGAGTATGATCAACTTTACCTGCTCAACATCAAGCCTACTTAGTTCTCCATCGTAATTTGCATCTGCTAAATTTGTCTCAGGTTTCTTGCCTGACATTACCTCTTTTAGGTATATCAGATCCCGTATGTCAATGGTATCATCTTCATTTGCATTGCCGAAAATCCTCAAGGTAAAATCGTCTGTTGTCTCGGGTGTCCAATAAGCAAAGACAAATGCAGCATCCCTCAAATCCTCCAATGAGATGGTGCTTTCTCCAAGCATATACGAGCAGATTGCATTCGCAAGTTCTTCTTTTGGTACCTTGTCATTTCCTGTCTCCCATGGTAGCCATAAGGTCTCTGCTCCGGCAGGCGTGATTGCCAGCGGCACTACGGACGCAAGAAGCACCAGTGCCAATATACATGCCGATATTTTCCTCATTTCACATCACCTCCTATTGTTTTTTTCTTTCTTAGCACAGGTTCTTCTTCAGGAAGAACGTGTGTTTTATATACGCATGGTCAATATAGTCACAGGTGATGCAAATAGGGGAGTTGACAATTAAGATTCCCGAAGAATTAAAGAAAGAGATGGAAGAATTCCCGGAAATATAGTGGCAAGTAGTAGTGAGGAAGTTGCTCAAAGCACAATTGGAAAGAATGCTTGAATTGAGAGCAATTGTTGCGAAAAGCGAGTTCACAGAAAAGGACATAGAAGAATTAGCTGAGAAAGTTGACGAATCATTAGCAAGAAGATTTAAATAGTCTTTGAAGAAGTGACCGGAGGTGTTAGTAGTAGTTGATGCTAATGCTGTCTTTTCCGCTTTGCTATCCAAAGGAAGAACCTTTGATGTGTTCTTAGCGCCACATGCCAGAGATGTGCAATACTTCGCTTTGGCTCTCTCATTCAACGCTGCGATTTGGTCTAACGAAAAGGCATTCAAAAAGCAATCCAAAGTCAGAGTATTCTCGACCTCTGAACTGATTTCGTTTTTATCCTGAATTTGATTCCTGTTCATTTTTTATTCACTACCTCCTTTCCCTTTATTTCTATACACCACCGTGTAAACTATCAACAGCGCTACCACAGCGAAAATCACTTCGAAGCTCGGCGTCTTTGACACGGGTGTTGGTGCTGGTGTAGCCGCCGGCGCTGCTGCAGGCGTTGCCGCTGCAACCGCAGTTGTAGGCGTTGGTGTTGCCGCTGCTGCCGTCTCTACCTCCACCTTCTTCTCTCCTGTCACGCCAAACAATGAAAAACCAGGCGTCTCCGCTTCAAAATAAACAGTGGCGTTGTCCTCGCCTGTTTTATGAGTAGGAAGCGCCTTCCATTCTCCTCTGCTTTCATCGTATCTGTTCAACTTCACCGTTGCTTCATCTATATTATCAGCGGCAATCCACGATTTCGCTACTTTGAACTCCACCTTGCCCTCTATCTTCGCCGCTCCCGGATTCTTCACCTCTATATCGAAATACATGTAGGCGGTACCCGGAGGTTCAGGTATATCAGGTGTTCTCTCTACTCTTTCTATCTTCACTTCAACGTTGCTCGCATTGGCATCCGCTTTCAGTGTGAGCATCGAAACATCCATATCTTTGAATGTCATTGCCACCTCTTTCCCCGCTTCCATCACAGGAACAACTCTGGTCGCTTTCGTCACCGCAGGCACATAAGGCGTTGGTGTTGGCGTGGCAGTAGCCCCTTCTTCTATCGTGCCTGCGCCTTCGCCAACAGCTCGCACTCTATTCATTGTCTCTCCTCCTATCGTATGCCATCTACCTTCTTTACCTTCTTCTTCCGGCAGTGTCGAGGTCTGCACTAACAGGTCTACGAATTCGCCTTCAAA
>Ga0190351_1000052_pt1 | contig 11756 bp, 14 predicted proteins | sample 487213910_MG_FD_163431 | JGI IMG/M metagenome (GOLD analysis project Ga0190351, IMG submission 163431) | Hydrothermal vent microbial mat bacterial communities from Southern Trench, Guaymas Basin, Mexico - 4872-13-9-10_MG | ecosystem: Environmental > Aquatic > Marine > Hydrothermal vents >... | reverse complement strand
AGATAAAGGACATAAGGGAATCTCTTTAACTGATTCCCCCTCTTAGATTTTTATTAAAGCTTTTATTCCATGAAGCATGGCATGAAAAGAAAGGAAAAGAATAGTAAATAGAAATCAGGGTATTGATCTGTAGATAGAGATAAATAAATGTCAGTAGAAGAGAAGCTTTCTGAGTTAAAGCAGCGGATTATAGAGTTATTACCGGCTGATGTGCATATAAGTGGCGTGGAGTTCGAGGGACCGGAGCTGGTACTCTATACAGAGGATACACAGCGGTTTGTGGATGATGGTGCCTTGGTGAGAACACTGGCGAAAGAGTTGAAGAAGCGGATATCGGTAAGACCGAGCAGTAACATCCTGATGGAGCCAGAGAAAGCATCGAAGGTGATACATGAGATAATACCAGAGGAGGGAGGGATAAAGGACATTTATTTCGATATGGACAAAGCAGAGGTGATAATAGAAGCGGAGAAGCCAGGATTGGTCATAGGTACTCATGGCGCAACGCTGAGGGAAGTAGCAAAGATAATAGGGTGGCGACCGAATGTAATCAGGGCACCGCCGATAGAATCTTCGATAATAAAGAGCATAAGGCGATATTTGAGAGAAGAAGGCGATTTCAGGCGTAACTTCATGAAGAAGGTGGGCAGGCGGATATACAGAGATAAGCTGATAGAGGACGACTGGTTGCGAGTAACGGCATTGGGGGGATGTCGAGAAGTTGGAAGGAATGCATTTCTGCTTTCTACGCCCGAGACGAGGATTTTAATTGACTGTGGAGTGAGTGTGGGCTCGGAAGGCATGCCCTATTTATATGTACCGGAGGTGTCCCCGATAAGCAATTTAGATGCAGTTGTGATAACACATGCACATCTCGATCATTCGGGTCTTGTACCACTCCTATTTCTATACGGTTATGATGGACCAATATACATAACTCAGCCAACGAGGGACCTTATGGCTCTTCTTCTGCTTGACTATATAGAGGTCTCAGCGAGAGAGGGTAAGAAGATACCGTATAAATCAGCCATGATAAGAGATGCAATAAGGCATACGATTCCGCTGAAGTATGGTGAGGTGACAGATATCTCGCCCGATGTGAAGCTGACCTTTTACAACGCAGGGCACATATTGGGTTCATCAATCGCCTATTTCCATATGGGGAATGGATATGGATCCCATAATATTGTATTCACAGGAGATATAAAGTATGAACGTACCTTCCTATTTGACCCTGCATTCAATGCATTTCCCAGGCCGGATACGTTGGTTATTGAATCCACATATGGTGGTCCGAATGATCAACAACCCTCAAGGCGAGAGGCAGAGAGGAACCTGAAGGACGAGATAGAGCGAACGATAAAACGGGGTGGCAAGGTAATAATACCGGCATTCGCGGTTGGACGTTCTCAGGAAGTGATGATAGCGCTTGAAGGCATGCAGCTGGATGTGCCAGTGTATTTAGATGGCATGATATGGGAGGCGACATCTGTACATACTGCATATCCAGAGTATCTGAACAGGAGTTTGAAGAATTCTATATTTCAGGGTGAGAATCCTTTCCTATCCGATATCTTCGTGCAGGTGGATGACGCAGATAAGCGTAAGGAGGTAATAGAGGAGAAAGAATCTTCAATTATACTCGCTACTTCAGGCATGCTCAATGGTGGACCGGTTCTGGAATACCTGAAGGAACTTGCCGCCGATGAGAAGAATACTCTTATATTCGTTGGCTATCAAGCAGAGGGTACATTAGGGCGGCGGATACAGAAGGGCTGGAATGAGATTCAGTTATCAGATGCAGGGAAGATGAGAAATATAAAGATAGGGATGGATATAAGGACAGTGGATGGCTTTTCGGGTCATTCAGATCGTAATCAGCTGATTGAATTTGTGAGAGGGATTCGACCACTGCCTTCAAAGGTGATATGCATGCATGGAGAGAATAACAAATGCATGGCACTGGCGAGCGGGATACACAAGAAATTTAATATAGAGACGACAGCGCCGCAGAATCTGGAGACTCTGAGATTGGTATAAGAAGAAAGAAGAAGAAAAGATAAAGGTAAGGGTGTGAGAGAAGATGGCAACCATGAGAGAGAGAATGGAGAGGATGAGTATAGGGAAGCGGATAAGGATGGAGAGGATAGTGGACCGGAATAGCGGTAGAAGTGTTATTGTACCGATGGACCATGGTGTGACCTCAGGTCCGATATACGGGTTGACGGACATGAAACAGGCGGTGAATGCAATAGCAGAGGGTGGAGCGAATGCGGTTCTTCTCCATAAAGGTATTGTGATCGCGGGGCATCGGGGCTATGGTAAGGATATAGGGCTTGTGATTCACCTCTCAGCAAGTACATCTCTGGGTCCAGACCCACTGGCGAAGGTCATGGTGGCGACGGTGGAAGAAGCGATCAGGCTGGGTGCAGATGCGGTATCAATGCATGTGAACGTGGGTGCGGAGAGCGAGCCATGGATGCTCGAGGAGCTCGGGGAGACAGCGATGATATGTGAGGAATGGAGCATGCCTCTCCTGGCGATGATGTACCCTCGGGGTAAGAAGGTAAAGAGTGAGCATGCCCCCGAGATGGTGATGCATGTGGCACGTGTAGGCGCAGAGTTGGGTGCTGACATCATCAAGACGAATTATACTGGTGATCCCGATACATTCAAAGAAGTGATACGGAGTTGCCCGGTACCAGTGATAATAGCCGGCGGACCAAAGGCGAATACAGATGCAGAAGTACTGAGGATGGTAGAAGATGCGATTTCTGCAGGTGCTTCAGGGGTATCAATAGGAAGAAACGTCTTCCAACACGCGAATCCTACGAAGATGACAATAGCAATAAGTAAGATAGTACATGAGGGTATCACGGCTACAGAGGCGATGGAGATGTTGAAGTGAAATACTTACAGTGATAATAACCTAATAATCCTCAAATGGATTCATACAAGATTATACTTATATTTTATTTGTTCCTCATATACTGGGTTATTATAGTATTTCTCGACAGGCGAGGGTTACTGAAGCGATACAATATCTCTTTATACGGTCCTATTCTACAGATAAGAGCGGTCAGAGGTGAGAGATTACTGGAGAGGCTGGGTACAGTAAGACGTTTCTGGCGAGCGTACGCTAATATCGGTACTGTTCTGATGATTATGGCGATGGCTTTTATGTTCTTTCTTGTGATCAATGGTGCGTTCACAACGTTTATGGTGAGACCGGAGCCAACAGAGTTGAACGAGCCAAGGAACTGGCTGCTTATCCCCGGCTTGAACACTTTTATACCTATGTGTGCATGGATAGGCTTTGTAGTTGCGATGATAGTACATGAGCTATCGCATGGGATATTGAGCATTGTGGAGCGAATAAAAGTGAAATCGATGGGGCTTCTGCTTCTTGTAGTGCCGATAGGAGCATTTACGGAGCCGGATACTGAGCAGCTCTTCGGCACACCGAAGGGCACAGGTGATAAGAAGGTAGCATCAGCACATGAGAGGACGCGTATCCTTTCCGCGGGTGTGATGGGTAATTTCGTCATTGCTATCCTCGCATTTCTCATCTTCTTCGGTATTCTCTTCTCCATTCAGCCTGCCGGTGAGAATGTACTTTATGTTTATAACGTAGCCAATGGTAGTCCAGCAGCAGAATATGGTATAGAACCACATTCGTTCATCACGGCGATGGATGGAGAAGGAGGAGTGAGCGTAGAAGAGCTGAACAACAGACTGGAGAAAGGTAAAGCTGTTTCTCTTACCATTCTGGATAGAAATGGCAATAAGAAGGCGATAGTGATGCGAGGTGAAGCGAATGAGGGCGTAACAGTGGTGTTTGTGGAGAAAGGCAAGCCAGCAGCGAAAGCAGGTATCAAGGAGGGTATGACCATAATAAAGATGGATAACCGGAGTATAAGGAGTTATGAGGATTTCCTCTCTTTCATGAACGATACAGTGGCGGGCGAGGAGATAAAAGTGTGGACGAAGAGGGGAGAAGTATTTGAGATTAAGTTAGAGGAATCGCCATATTATGCGAACCGTGGTTATCTGGGCGTTGGTGTTGCCAATTGTGCGCTGGGCATGACGGTATTGGAATTTCCAACGAGAACTTACCTGGAGAATCTCCGGGGCATACCTCGTATGCTCTTCAAATCGCCTGCCAGCTTGCTGTTATTGATGAGTTTGCCTGTGCTACCACTCAGCATGGGAGGATTCAGCACTTTTAATCCATTGTTATCGCATTTATACACGCCTGTGGGTGTGGCATCCGTTTTTGGTGCTGGTATCTTCTCAATTGCCGATGTGCTGTTCTGGATAGCCTGGATAAATTTCTATGTGGGATTATTCAACTGTCTGCCAATGTACCCACTGGATGGCTACTATGTATTCAAGGAGGTACTGAATCCAATGCTGAGGATAGTGATAAAGGAAGAATCGAAGAAAGAACTGGTTTTAAAGACCATCGCTATCTTCACTGCTGTTATTATCTTTTTATCAATTGTATTCATGTTAGTTGCCCCTTTTGTCTTTGAGCTCCTCTAATGCCTTATCTTTATCATTATCATTATCTTTATCTTTATCTTTATCTTCCTTACGAGGCGGAGAGATGGACGACAATTTTGATGCCTTGATTGCGGATATAGAGCGAAAGAAGTCTGAGGAAGAGCGTAGGATATATAGTGAGAGGGCACTAAAAGAGGCGTACAATCCACGAAACGTGGGTAAGCTGGCGGATCCGAGCGGTCACGCTCGAATCACAGGTCCGTGTGGCGATACAATGCAGATAGATATAAGAGTGGAAGCGGGAAGGATCAGCGATTGTAAATTCATTACTGATGGCTGTGGCGCTTCAATCGCATGTGGGAGTGTGGTAACCGAGCTTGCGAAGGGTGAGCGTATAGAGAAGGCGTTAGAAGTAACAGAAAAGGATGTATTGAGGGTCCTGGGCGGGTTACCGGCGGAGAACGTCCATTGCGCTACACTGGCGGTGAAGACATTAAGAGCAGCTATCGGTGATTATCAATGCAGGTTACGGAATCGCAGTGCTTCCGAACAGGGTAGTTAGAAGTTCCGAACCGTAAATTAGCACATAAAAAGGTATGAAAAGAGCTAAAACTGTTCTTTTAGGGAAAAGTGAAAATCTGCACGCTCATCCTCCTAAATCACCGGGAACAGTATGATGGATTATCATCGCCTTCAGAGCAGCTATAAGCCAGCGTTAGAGGAAAGAGATGCGGCAAAAGTTTCACGTTTTAATCGCATCCGAAAAGCAGCAGTGCTGAACTCTCTAATTCATCCAACTCTTCTTCCTCTTTCTCCTTATATCTTATATCTTTGTGCATTCCACCTCCTTTCTTCTCTGACACCTCCCCTGGTCCTGGTAATTCCATATGAATCCCAAAATCTCTAACTCTCATAAACTTTTGCCTCTATACTAGGACACCGCATAGTAACATCTAGTAACATCTTGAATCTCAAAACATTGTTGAAGAAGCAGCATTTATTGCTTTTGAATTGAAAGAAGAGAAACAGGTAACAAAAATAACAAAGAATGATATAATGAAAGCGGCTGATAAGGCACCAAATTCGGTTACACCTGAGGAGGTAGAGCAAATAGAGGAATGGGCAAAGGAACGGCGCATGAAAACATGAGTATAAGTTCCTATTGACAAAGACGAGCGTAACAGGCGTAAGCCGATGCGGGTTCTATAAGCGGCTCGGGCAATCGAAGTCCGGACAGGTGAATGCTATACCAGACATGGACAAATGCAGCGGATGGAATCTGGATAGAAGCCTTAACACAGAACAGGCGTTAAAGGACGTATACAACAAAAAGAAGCTATATTCTGCCATAGGGTACCGCTCTCCCATAGGCTTCGAGAAGGAAAAGGAGAGGAAAGTTTTAAATACTGTTTCTTAACTATATACTAACCAGGGTGCACTCCACAGATAAGGGGCGGGGAAGATGATTAAAATTAAAGATGGAGAAGTTCGACCAGAGGGATGTATATGCGAACTTAACTTTGGATATAATGCTAAAACGGTGGTATATACGAACTCGAGTTCGGATATACCGAAGTTAGGCGAAATATTGTGCTTTAAAGGAGGAACAGCCAATGAAGAGTGAAAAACCAAGACTTACAATAGAAATACTAATACAAGAAGCCAAACAGTTTTGTATCACTATGTCCCAGATTAGACATGAAAATATAGTAGGTGTTACGGATGGTAAAGCCATAGGAACATATATTGAACATGAATTTAAGAATCTCCTCGCTCAGAAATATATGGTAACTATTGGAAGTTCAGCCCAAGGTATTGATTTCCCCGATCCAGACATAAATACTGATATGAAAACTACATTCATAACTCAACCACAATCATCTTGTCCTTTCAAAAATGCTCGGCAAAAAATATTCGGTTAGGGGTATAATCTCTTACTATTTGTTTACCGGAAAGATGATAAGCAGGAACATAATCTCCAATTCTTACACGCAAGGTTTATTGATAAAAAAAAGAACTGCTGATTATCAAACTACAAGGGGATTAAAAGAAATAATAGAAAGGGACGGAAATACAGATGATATAAAAGCCCTCTTAATGGATAGAAATTTGCCAGTTGACGAGATAAGCCTTGAAAAAATTGCTCAGGAGATTCTCGAAAATCCTCCTCTCATTGGATATTTAACCATTTCTAATGCCCTTCAATGGAGACTTCAATATTCCCGTGTTATAAAGTTGGAGGAACATGTTGAAGGAGTAGTGAGGATTTATGACCGATAAATTTTCAGATGAATTTTTAGGAGAAGTTGGAGCAGTGTTAAAGAGATTTAGTAATCTAAAAGATTTAAACAAATTTCTCGAAAATAAAACAGGCATAATAGACTTCTTTGAATCATCTGAAAAATTTAAAGAGTTTAATCAATTTTTAGATGATTTTCATATCCCTAACGACACCAATAAAGATTTAGGAGACTTCCAGACACCTTCTAATCTAACAGATAAAATCTGTAAGTATCTTATTAATACTGGCCTTATGCCAGATGCAATTGTAGAGCCTACATGTGGCGAGGGTAATTTTATAATTTCTGCCATAAAGTTTTTCCCTTCCCTCAAGTATATATACTGTGTAGAGAACCAATACAAGTATGAGTGGTTTTTCAAACTGAATATATTAAAATTTTCCTTTAATCAAAAAATTAATACAAGGATAGAATTTCATCGCGATAATATTTTTAAACATCAATTTTCAGATGCGTTTATTAAATTTCTAGATATAGATAGCCGCACTCTTTTGATATTAGGTAATCCCCCCTGGGTAACGAGTAGCGATCTTTCTGCCCTGAACTCGAATAATTTACCACCTAAGACCAACATTAAAAGGTATAGGGGTATAGAAGCTATAACAGGAAAGAGTAATTTTGATATTGCTGAGTATATAATTCTGCAAATGATTCAGCGATTTAGTGGTAGGATGGGTAAAATTGCTATGTTGTGTAAGACTTCCGTTAGCAGAAATATTATTAGAAGCATGGCAAAACTCTCTTTAAAAATATCAAATATCAAAGAGCTCCTCATAGATGCTAGAAAAGAATTTAATATAAGCACCGATGCAGGGTTATTTGTGGCGGATCTTAACCCACATGGGGAGACTTTCTGTGTTGTATCGTCTCTGTATAGACCAAATGTCCAACAAAAAAAGTATGGCTGGAAATATAACAAATTCGTTTCAGATGTAGATCTCTACAATAAGTATGGCTACTTAGATGGAAAATCTTCGTTAGAATGGAGACACGGTATTAAGCACGATGCCTCAAAGGTCATGATTTTGAAAATAACTGACGGATCTTTAATGAATAGTATTGGAGAGCATATAGAAGTTGAAGAAGATCTCTTATATCCATTTGTAAGAGGTTCAGAACTAAAAGTCCCGGTTATAACGAAAGCCAATAGTAAAATAATTATAACTCAGAAAAAACCAAACGAAGATACAAATTATATTGCACAGAAATATCCCAAACTATGGAATTACTTAATTTCTCATTCCGAATATTTCGATAAACGAAAATCAAGAATCTATAAGAGAAGATTTTCGATATTTGGAATCGGTGAATATTCATTTAAGCCCTACAAGGTGGCAATTGCAGGCCTATATAAAGAACCTACATTCTCATTAATACTTCCAATTAATAATAAACCTGTTATTCCTGATGATACTTGTTATTACTTATCGTTCGTTTCTTTAAGCAGTGCATTTTTCACATGGATTTTACTTAACACAGATGCAGTTAAACACTTTTTATCTTCCATTGTTTTTTGGATTCAAAACGGCCGTATACTAAAGAGGTGCTTATGAGGTTAGATATGCTCAAATTAATGGAGAAGATATCATTTGATACAATTCTCAATGTTTATAAAACAAAAATAGAAAAATCTTTTGAGTATGATTTTACCAAGGCTGACTTTTTAAAGTTTAAAGATTTTTTGAAGAGAGGCGGGGGTAACAATGCACAATACTTCGCCTAACACAGCATATACGGCTCACTTCGTTCGCCAAAATTTCGGCTATGCCGAAACTTCGTATATGCTGGATACGTTAGGCGACATATTACTCGATAACCGATGAAGAAAGGAATATATAAATGAATGAAAAACATAATTTCCGATATGACCCATTATATAGAATAATCGATGAAATTGAAGAAATGCGGATTGTCGAAGGTAAATTGAAATCATTATACGATCGTTTAAAAAGAATAAACAATCTGGGCTTAATTCCTGAAGTATTCGAGATGGCAAGATATCCAAAATATGAGCATGGAATAGGTACCTTGCATCAAATCAACAGTCTATTAGATGTCACAGATAGAAACATAATCCCATCTAAGTACAGGAGACCTTTGATCTTAGCATCTTTGTTTTTGCACTTGGGGCATTTTCCTTATACTTATTCAACAGAGCGCACTCTATTGTTAGCCAGCAATCTTGGACACCAAAGCAAAGAAAATAGAATTAAGAAATATGTGGGAAGAAAAATTAAAAAAGTATTGAATAAAATGGGTTTGGATGATGAAAGAAAGCGGAATATTCTAGATAACATATTTTCGCTTCGTGATTATAAGCTGTTGTATAGATATTTCTCTGCAGAAATACTTGTGGAAAAGTGGGGTAATTTAAAAGATAAGATTAACGGCTTGAGTGAAGAAGATTTGGAAGTGATTATCAAAGACTTAGTCGATAAAGAAAATGATGGATACAGATATTTGAGTCTTGCAGATAAAGCCGATTTTGTCCAGAGAGATGCTTTATATTTTGGAACTGTACGAATTGATGTTTCACCAAAACATTTGTACAGCGGAATATCAAGATATAATCCTATTTTTTCCCTCAGTGAGGAAAGGCTGATAGAATATAATTTTAATTATTTAACTGAGCGATTTTATGATAACTCAATTGTAATTTGTTTTAGCAGGTTATATGAAAAAATAGTGGCTTCATTGATTATAAGCAAAAATTTTAAATTGGAATGGATAGAAAAATACGATGATGCCCAATTTAAAAGGTTAATCTGCGATGGAATAGACAGCAATAACAACCGAACAAGATTACCTTCTACATGGTTGAAGAGAGCAAAAGACCTTTTTGAAAAGGGAATTAGCTTTAGTCCTATTTTTGACTTGAAAGGCGTATTTTTCCAAAAGGAAAAGGATGTAATCGACATTGAATATGAATTAATCGGAAAAAGAGAGAGTGAACGGGGATTATTGACATATCCCTTTGACATAGGGATACTTTTGGCTGTTGATTATTTGGATAAAGATAAACTCGATTATCCCGTCCATCCAAATTACCAGGCATTCTCGGTAAGAGTTTTTCAAGATGACTCAAACAGGTCTCTTGAGGCTTTATTGAGTGTTATTAAAAATCTTAGCCATTATTTATCTTTTAGCCATGTCGATGCCATCCGTAGAGGATTAGCAAATCAATTGTCTTGGACAAAAGAGGTTAGATTTTCCAATGAAGCTGTTATTAGTTCAATATCTGAAATATTACAATCTCTTGAGAGTGATCAGTATAATAAAGGGGATTTCATCGAAAAATATCTTAGAAGCATATCTAATATCTCGACTTTTGGTGAATTATGGCATAATTTTGAAAACCAATTTGTTTGGAAAGGGCTGATTGATTACTTCTTAAAGCAACATCGAAAAGAGCTTGAAAAAATATACGAACCATTTACAAAAGGACTGCTATCTCTACCTGTTCGGCTTTTACAGTATAAATCTACAAGAAGGTACCTCGATGAGATATATGATAAATTACTGGAGAAGATTTCATCGGATGTCTCAAATGATAAGAAAGGAGATTTCTTTGAAGCTCTTTGGCTAATAAATAGAATACAGACAAAAAGAGGAAGATTCCAATTTTTCTTGAATGGCATGGTAGTGGTTGATCCAGACAGACCCAGAAAGACTCAAGATCAGAATGAATTTGATGTAATCGAGCTTTTAATTGACGACACAGGAAAAGCAGAATGCTGGATATATGCATGTTCAATAGCAGATGATTATGAATCAAGAAATCGAGACCAGATAACTAAACTATCAGATCATGTGCATGGAGTATTTCCAAATTTAATAATACGTACTCGATACATAATACCAAAAGATAAAAATACTGGTGATTGGGCTCCATGTGAAGAAGATGCTGGTAGGAATTATAACTAAATGTAATGGATGGAAATTATATTCCGAATTATCTGCATCATATACGTCGCCTAACAGGTGCATATCCGACTTCGCTATCGCTTCGTCCAAATTCCTCGCTATGCTCGGAACTTCGGATATGCCCAAAACGTTATACGCCATAGCCTTAGAAGGGGAATGATATTCCGCACTACGACAAAAAAGAGGTGACGTACAGATAGAACTTAAGTTCTTTTCTATTTCTTGCTTCGTGGTAATAGCCAGGCTCTGCGTAGCCAGTCTATATCCGGCTGATACAGGTCTCTTATGTCACTCAGACCCAGGCTGATCATGGCTAAACGTCCGATACCAAGTCCCCAGGCTAATACAGGGTATTTTACGCCTATTGGATGTGTGACCTCCTGTCTGAAGATGCCAGCACCACCCAGCTCTATCCAGCCCCTCTCTGTGTATACTTCAACCTCCACTGATGGTTCGGTATAGGGAAAATATCCGGGTCGAAATCGTATAGAAGGGAACCCCATCTTCCGATAGAATACTGCGAGACACCCGAGCAAATTGGCGAACGTCACGTCGCGGTCCATGATAATACCTTCCAGCTGGTCGAATTCTGGTATGTGAGTCGGGTCTATGGTCTCGCGGCGATACACGCGCCCGATGCAAAAGACCTTAACAGGTGGCTCGGGATGCGAAGCCAGGTATTTCACAGTGACTGCAGTGGTATGAGTCCGTAGAAGCAGTTCCTCACCCTGCTCTCTCCTCCATTCACCACCCCAACCCGATGAATTTAAAGGTCCCCCGTGCTCATGCATCTCCTTTACACGTTTTATCAACTCCTCAGAAGCGTCTATAGGTCGCTTCAAGCCAAGATAGAAAGTATCCTGCATCTCCCGCGCGGGATGGTCCTGCGGCACAAATAGCGCATCGAAATTCCAGAACGCACTCTGAACGTGTTCACCCTTTATCTCTATGAACCCCATCTCGGTGAAGATTTTTCTCATGCGGTCCAGAATCCGCTGATAAGGGTGCAACTTAGCTGCGAATATC
>Ga0190351_1000048_pt1 | contig 12329 bp, 20 predicted proteins | sample 487213910_MG_FD_163431 | JGI IMG/M metagenome (GOLD analysis project Ga0190351, IMG submission 163431) | Hydrothermal vent microbial mat bacterial communities from Southern Trench, Guaymas Basin, Mexico - 4872-13-9-10_MG | ecosystem: Environmental > Aquatic > Marine > Hydrothermal vents >... | reverse complement strand
CCGCCGCAACAGCCGCTGCCCCGCGCTCCCGCCGCCGCAAAGAGCGGTGCAACAGGGAGCATTGTTGGGAATTCGGGGGATGTCAGGGAGTGATGTCTCCCCCGCCGCCACCTCCCCCACTCCGGTTGCCCGCAATGCAGCAAGGCGAAATGAAGGGGAAACGGGCTGGGAGAGAATTTTGCAATATTATCCGAAAATCTGTACAACGGTTGTATACTCTGGAGTATCTTAAGTCTTGACAAATTTGCGATTATGTGATAATATACTCTAAAATATCTTAGAGAGGAGGTGAGTTAGATGGCTAAGATTACGATCACTCCAGAGGAATACGCTGAAAAACATGCACGTCGATTGAAAGGGGCTGTGGAGGACATTAGGCGCGGTGTTGAGGCGGTAACTGAAGCACCTGGAGCAAAAGCTGCTGCGAAGGCTGACAAGTACCTGGCAGGTATCCAGGAAGCGGTGTCTTCGGGCAAGTGGCAAAGCCGTGTCTCGGCCGTGTCCCTGGAAGACTGGAAGGCCAAAATGCTCAACGTGGGTGTCAATCGCATTGCGAGTGGTGTTGATGCCTCTTACGACAAGGTGCGGGCATTTGGCGAGCAGCTGCTCAGATACCAATCCAGCCTGAAAGAGAAGGTGGACGCTATGCCCGATGTCACTCTGGAAGACAGCATTGCTCGCATGACCGAATGGGTGCGCGGTATGGCAAAATTCTCCTACAAGCGCTAATAGCGCTGCCAAATCTTGAATAGAAGGGAGGTGAGATCATGTACTGGCAACTGGAATACTTACGGGAAGCTGATACCATGACCAGGAACTCTACGTACAGAGTGGATTTGCCTGATAGCGGTTTGCTGGGGTCTCTGCTTTTCCGCATCTCCGCCCCTGGCGTTTCCGCTGCTTTTGGTGAAACCCTGAAGTGGCGCATTCTCGACTTTATCACCAAAGTTGAGGTGATTGCCAATGGAAGCACGGTGATCAAGTCGCTGACCGGCTCGCAGATTGAGGCGTTGCAGTTCTTTGACCAGGGGCTGACACACCTCGACTACTGGCATTCCTATGCAACGGGGACGAAGTGGTGGCATTGCTTGCTCAACTTTGGCCGCTTCTTCGGTGATACCGCTTTTGGCCTTGACCTGAGCAAGTTCTCGAATGTGGAGCTACGGGTGTCAAACGATGGATCGTCAACTTACTTTGGGAGCGACTTCTCGATCACCACGTTAATGTACATCCTGCGCGATGCGCCACCTGGTCAGTTTGCTGGTTACCTGCGAACTGAGGAGTGGAGGAAGTGGACTACGGTGGCTGACGAAACGAAGTACCTGGAGCTACCCGTTGATTACAAGATTCGGCGGGTTGTCATGCAGGCTATTCCTGACGTGGATAGCAACAACGTTGAGGAAACCAATATGTTCAACGTGGCTGATGATGTGGAGCTATCGCTGAAATCGGGTGTCCTGCGTGTGTTCAAAGGCGGGATTGACGATCTGGCGCGGCTGAATGCATTGAGCTATGGCCGGGAGCTGCTGAGCTCAAGCTATCTCTACATGACTGCTGACTATGGTCGTAACGTAGGTATTGGCTACGTGACGATGGCTGTACCTGGAGCAGGTACTCAGGATGGGGCAGGCGCGGCTACGATTCCAACGGTGGAAGGTCGGCGGACGAGCTTTACCCAGAAACCTGAAACCTACGAGGCAGACACCCTGATTGCTCTGCTGTCACGGGGTCTTTGCCCTGAGAATTGCGTTGTGTTCAGATTCGATCAGCCCGACGAGGAGTCGGTATACCTGGACGCATACGCTAACCGGACTGTCAAGCTGAACGTCCACACAAAGAATGCGTCAAGTGCCGCTGACGGTACTATCTCGGTGGTGCTGGACAGGTTGGTACGATAACAGATTTTTGGTTTAGGAGAGGGATCGCCTATCTATCAAAGAGAACGATCCCTCTCCACGGAGAAGGGAGGTGAGTTGCATGGCCTGGGTCAACACAAAAACGTCGCAGATCATCACAGAGGATGCTGCCAGGGTCTACTCGATCATTCTGACGACTGATACAAACGGAAAGGGGATAACCCTATACGATGGGAAGGACGCACAATCGGGTCGCAAGATTGCGCGTTTTGTTTCGTTGGCAAACAACACGAACACGTTTGATATAGCGGGTACACTTTTCGCTAGTCGTGGACTATACGTGGAGTTGGATAGCGAGGTAGTGGATTTCTGCATTGTTTATCGCAATGCGTGGGAAGAAGAGGAGAAGTAGTTAATGCGTTATCACGTGGCTTTTACGATCCCTGCGGGGACACCTGAAACCGAGCCTGCTTGTCAGGTAATTGGCTTGGCTTACGGTGATATTACTGAAGTCGAGATTCTTTTCCCAGCGGGATGCAGTGGGAAAGTTCACGTGGCGGTGTTCTACCATGAGCATCAGATATACCCAACCAATCTAGGCGATTCCTTTGTTGGAGATGATACCCACATTACGATTTCTGACAGATACCCAATCACCTCTCTCCCGCTGGAAGTTGAGGTGCGGGGTTGGTCTCCAGACGCAACCCTCGATCATACCGTCTACGTTGACTTTACGGTTGAGCCTGTACAACTCGAAAGGACTGAGACGGTGAGGTATGTGAGTTTACCGGAGGGAGTATTATAATGAGCGGTATAACTGATCCAACTGAGCTATATTTCAAAAACGGGACGTGGGTATGGGACGGATCGGAGTGGGTTGAGGCCGTATGTGATCCAGATGGAGCTATGAGCGTTTCGATCCACAACCAGGATGTTAATGTGGAGATTGAGCAAACTGATCCTGCCAGTTTAGCAGTAGGTTTGCATGGATGGGACGGAGCAAATTGGCAGAAGTTGAACTTGCTGTTTGGATATTATGAGCGATGGTTAGAAAACTTGGGGGGTACACAGTCAGGTAATGGTAATTATAGCGCAAATACTACACCTGTGCCACAGGGTTACGTGTATGTTTTGCAAGGTGTATCAATTCGCAATCTCAGTGGTTCACGCGGCGAAACGCGGATATTATTGACCGATGGCAGTGTTCCGTTTATAGCGCTAGTCAATATGACGCCTACCCAGTTCGTATCTGACGTTGTAATCGGGAATTTTGTTCTGTGTGAAGGGGATTATGTAAACATATTTGTATATGGTTGTTCGGATGGAGATGTAATACAGGCTGCGGCATGGGGTTACAAGATGAAGATCACGTAGCGTGTTAGCGGAGGCATTAATGTGACAGAGTTTCAAGACTGGACACGTGGTGTCCTTTTCCTGGGCAAACACAACTCTACATACATTCCTGTTCTGGTTGATGAGAATGGCAATCTACGTATTCTAATGCAAGGAGAGTGGGAAGGCGAATTGCGAACGGTGGCATTGGATGAAGATGGTCGCTTGTCAGCGTTCGTGATTGACAGTGTGGACGCATGGGGACAAATGTTAAGTGTAGGAAACGCTGAGCTTGCTGTAAGGCTAGGATCACCTGTTACCTACAACCAGACGGGAAGGACAGTGTTTATAGAAACATGGAAGTATGGGACAAAGCGAGCTTATCTTTCGACATCTGGTACCGGGGGGAAGATAGAGCTTTCAGTGGAGCAATGGCTGAGTGATGGTTATTCCCTGAAAATGGTAGCAGGAAGCGATAACTTATACTTTGCCCGTTGCGTCTTCTACTACGGGATGTTACCCAATACCACCATTGGATGGAGTGTAGCGTATCTTCCCACAACTGAATACTCTTGGTTTGAGTCACACATAGCATTATATGATGGCGAATATGCACACGCTGGCGGGCTACGTGTTAATCACACAAATGGTCATTTGGAGATTTTCAAGAATGGAACGGTTGCCACAGTGGATGATGACATTTACACTGGCCCGCTTGAGTCTGCACTTTTCAGACAGATGAAGTTTACAATGAATTTGGAAACCGGCTACTTTGGCAAGGTGTGGTTTGATAACAAGGAGTATGATGTTTCATCGTATCAGTATTACAAGAGCCCAAATACTGCTCCGCCCCGTTGTATAATAAAGGCGATGTTGACGGGGCGGTCGGGACATAATGATATTTGTTATCTTGATAATTGCATTTTTACCGTGGCAGAACCTGACTAGAGAAGGGAGGTGAAATACATGGAACGGTTTTGGCAACTATTCGAGGAGAGCGTTATCGTGCAAGCGTGTATTGCCCTGGCAATGGTGATCACTATCTGCGCGATGGTTGTGTTGGGTCGGGACATTCCCGATCTGATGACCAATGCTCTCATGCTCGTACTGGGTTTCTACTTTGGCTCAAAGTCAGAGCAGCGTGTTCGGGCGTGGAAGCGGGATATTAGCGCTCTGCTGGTTGGCCGTCCTCATCCAGTACCCGACGATAACGACAAATAGCAGGAGGTGAAAATCATGTCTTACCAGGTTACGGATACACAAGAGTTTTCCACTATAACGAGAGGTGGACGTGAAACGAAAACCTACCGTGTCTGGATCGTTACAGACAATGGGGCATCTGGTTACGTGGATGTTTCGGAGCGCAACTGGAAACCGGACAAGCTAAAGAAGCTCCTGGAGGAGAAAGCTAAATCTCTTGATATGGCTTTTGATGTAGCAGGGAGTTGAGCAAATGCCAGTGTACCGGTTGATAGATATTCTGCGGTGGTTTGTGCATGGTCTCTGGCAACTGCGTGTTAACGAGACGATATTGCCCACCTGGTTGCTGCTGAGAGAGCCCCACGATCCCCCCGCGTGCTGGTACTATTACTATAGCAGGGGGTTATGGGATTACTATTGCGCTGACAAACGGCCGAGTTGGACTGGCGCGTATATGTATTACAACTCGGCGAAAAAGGCATTCCGGGTTTGGGTTGATGCTCGAACGTCTGAGGCCAGAGAGCTGGCAGTCTCAATCGTGCGTGGATTTACGGGTTATGTACGCTATGGGTTTCTCACATTCCAAAGCTGGATGGAGTTTCTAACATCAAAGATTGGCTGGAGTGGAATACCCTTTGCGCCAAACCTGTCACGGGCCGTGGAATATCTATTCAACTGGTTACCCAGTTCAATTACCAGGTATGGACAATCCTGGTCTAACATATGGAACGGCATAAAGAATTCGGTTAAGTCCTGGGCACGGGCGAGATATGAAAATGCTCGTGCCTGGGTAAACAACCATGCTCCGTGGGTGATAAACTGGATAAACACCCTTCGGGGATGGTACAATCACGTTCGCAGTACGGTCAATGCCCTTGTAAACAATCCTACGGGATTCATCACGGGAAGGCTAGGCGCAACGTGGCAACGTCTTAAAAGATGGTCTGACAACTGTCTTGATTTCTACTGGTCAATCTGGTCACATTATTCATCTGAGCTGTCCTCATTTCTCTCCAGTCCTGGCAACTATATATGGGATAAACTTGAGGATGTGTGGATCAGGTTATGGTGAGGTGATAACATGGCAATCGTGAAACCACCAAACACTCCACTTCCCCCTCGCCCTGGCCGTCCCGGTGGCCTGGGTGAGAAACTGGAGATGACAATGACACGGTTTGCGATCAGGATGCTGAACGCAACCCGTGAAGCACTGTCCCACATTATTCGCTACGCACTGGAACTTTTTCTCGAAGCACTCGAACCAGTGCTAATCTCCACTTACCGCCCTCTTCTCGAAGAAATACGCGATCAGCCCGATGTTCCCAATAGTTTCAAGCACATCGTGAACGAGGCATTATCGGGCAACCATCAAGCGGGGGCTGCAATTCTAATGAGCCTGGGAACGCAGGCGGGCGGGGCGGTGATGGGAAGCGTTCTCAATTCCCTGTTAGCTCCCGTGACGTATGCCGTAAACCGTAAAATCAAACCCTGGCGGATCGATCCGTCTACGGCTGCAAGTCTCTCCGTTACTCGCCCTGAAATAGAAGAAAACCTCAAAGGTGACGTGTATGATAGCGGATTGGATGACCTGCGTTTCACCTGGCTAAAACAAGCAATGCTATCCCGGCTATCTCCCGGCGACTGGGTGCGATATTACTTTCTTACGGGACGTAACAAGGCCCAACTGATTGAGCATTTGAAAAGGGCAGGATTTGACGCCACGCAGACCGATGAATTGCTGACTATCGCTGAGGGTATTCCCGGCCTGGGCGACATTGTACGTATGGCTGTGAGGGAAGCGTGGAATGATGCCGCTGCTGCTACATTCGGTTATGATGAGGACTTCCCGGCAGAGTTTGGGGAATGGGCCAGTAAGTTGGGATACTCTCCCGATTGGGCAAAGCGGTTTTGGAGGGCACACTGGGATTTGCCTTCCCCACAGATGGGCTTTGAGATGTTCCAGCGTGGCATCATCTCGCAGGACGAACTACACCTGCTGCTTCGCGTTCTGGACATTCCCCGCTTCTGGAGAGAGAAACTTACCCGTTTGGCATACAATACCATTACCCGCGTTGACGTTCGCAGGATGTGGAGATCGGGTCACATCACAGATTTCAATGAGCTTGTTAGGCGCTATCGGGATGTAGGATATGCGCCAGATGATGCGCTCGATTTAGCGGAATGGACTGTTGCAGAATACACACAGAAAGAGCGCAACACCACCAAAACTGACATCCTCAAGGCGTATGAGTTAGGTAGGTTTAGTTACCAGGATGCGATTAATGCTTTGGTTTCCATTGGTTATCAGGACTGGATCGCCGAGGTCTGGTTGGCCAATATTGACAACAAGAAGGCAAATGCTGAGCTAAACGAGAAGCTCAAGTATGTCAAGAAGTTGTACGTTGCCCGGCAAATCAAGGAAGGGGACGTTCATGCCCAACTATCTCCTTATAATGTATCATCTGACGAGGTTGACAACTATCTGCGTCTGTGGAAAATCGAGAGGGATTCCAGGGACAAGCTACCGACGAAAACTGACGTTCACGACTTCTTTATCAAGAATATAATCAGCGAGGCGGATTATCGTGCTATGCTGAGGGCGCAACACTACACCGAAAGCGCAATCAACTGGTACGTTGAGCGGAGTAAGAGGTACTTGGTGGAGCAGGCACGGAAGGACGCTGAAGCTGCATTGGCCGAAGCGGAAAAGCTGGAACGGGCCAAAATCAAGTCGCAGTATGATATTGACGTAGCTGACGTTAACATCCAGATTGCCCAGGCGAACCTGGCAATAGCAGACCTGAAAGCCAGCGTTACCCCTGAAATGACCTACGAGGAGTATCAAGCGGTGATGGATTCAATCCAGGAGTACCAGCTCCTGATTAAGCGGCTGAAATTGCGAAAGGCGCAAATTCGCAAGGATTATCTGGAGTCGATCAGGCCAAAAGAGGAGGGAGGTGAGTAGGAAAATGGCTGCAAATCCCAAAGAGGCACTACGAAAACAAGTAGAGAAGATGAAGAAGGTACAGGAGAAAATGAAGGAAGAGGCCAAAAAGTCAAAGCGGGAAGGGGCTTGACAAATTCCGAAAAATCGGGTATAATAATAGCAAAAATGGAGGTGGAAAATGGCTAAAACGTACATGTGTCCAGTTTGTGGGCGCGAATTGCAAAAAGGGCAAAAATGTCCAGATTGCCACAGGAAAGCAGTGGGACGCAACCTGCTGCGCGAGGAGATTGCCCGACAACAATCCCGCGCTGGCAAGTCAATGATGTGGAAGTAAGGACAAAACACAAGGGAGGAATATGACATGAAAACACGGAAGGTTGACAGGGTTACCTGCGAGTACTTTGGATATGGCAGTAAAGTTCGTGCTATGGTAAGGTTTTACAGGGTGGATCACCTTGCCTGTTGTCAACTTGTTCGCAGATATGTCGTGAGTAGCCAAAACCGCCTAGCTACACTGTCAAAAGTAGCTAACTTAACGTGTGCTGATGTGGCTGCTATGCCCAATGGCTGGATGGCATTCAGAATTTAAGAAAATGGAGGTGGAAACATGAAAAAGAGGCAACTGTACCGGATTCGGGTAAGGCGCGATCCACTCTTTGATGATCGCACCGCAAAGGTCATCTTTCGACGCAAAAATCTAATGGATGGGACGCTGATCGAACACAGCTACCACACGGATAATTACTATCTCTTGAGCCACCTGGCCGATCTCGTCAACCGACGTGCCAAAGCTGTGTCTGCTATGCCCTTCGGCTGGCTGGCAACGGTGTAAAGCGAGGAGGGAACGATGGCTGAGGATGTAAAGTGTGTCTGGATACTGTGGGACTGGTCAGTGTCCTACGAGGAGGAGTTGCTGGGTGTTTATACTACACTAGAAGCAGCCCTAGAGGATGCAACCCCCCTGATGGGAGTTCAGCAAGTACCCATCAATGTGTTGTTGGATCCCGCTGATGCACGTCGAATTCCCTGCGAGGTGCTGCTGCAACAACGGGCGTGTAACTGACAAAGGTGTAAGGTAAAGATGATCCACGAAGAATGCTACAACTGCAAACACTTTGAGTTTGTATTTGTAAAGGGCAGGCACGGGGAACGCTCAATACCCTATTGTCACAAGAAAAGGGTAAACGTGGACAACATTAATTTCCCGTGTGATAGTTATCAATCGAGGGAGGTGAGAAAGGTATATGGCGTGGTCAAAGAAGACAAAGACGAAACGTAACATTGCTCAACTCTACTTCACACTGGATAAGGCGATGGGTATCCTGCTTGCCCTTAAAGAGCGATTCGCCGAATTCCACGAAGAGGAAGCCGAAGAATTGGAAAATTGCGCCTCTTTGGTTCTTCTGGTTCAAGAATTCATAGTTATCTTTGCTGAGAAGCATTATTGCTTTGGCAAGGACGACTTCGAGAAGTACCTATAAGGGAGGTGGATACGTGACAGCAAAATACGCATACATTGATCATCAGCGCATCAAAGCGCACCTGGCCAAAGCGCGGCTGATCGACGCAGATACGAAACGGGTCATCTATAGCACTTACTACAACCCGAAGTATTCCGATCTGGTCGAGATGGCCATGAATGAGCTAGGCCGTGAGGCATCACTGGCCGGTTACTACATTATCGAAAAGATAACCAGGAGATGAAAGCATGACCGAAAAGGACAAACACACAAGGCGTTTACCAGAAGACAAGGAAAGATCGCAACGCTGGATTGGCGTTTACCTGGCTTTCACTGTTCGGGGACACCGGACAAAACTGCGGGGCTTGGTGGGCGAAAGCTGGCACATCGGGAAACACAAACCGCTGAGCATCACCGAGTTGTGTCTCCAGATCATCAGGCGGATATGTTTCTTTGCCCAGGATACCGGTTTCATCAAGCCCGGCGAGGACTGGGTGAAGATATACCGTCAACTGTCGGAGGATACCCGTTCCATTGCTCAGTACTACGCTGATCAGCAACAGGCAAATAACAGGGAGGTATAGACAAAATGCTCTCGTTTGACATCAAGGTGCACGGTGTGACGAAGACGGGATTCCCCATTGAGATCACTGCTGTACCGGCAGAGGGAGAGTCGCCAAAGAGGGTTATGAGTCAAATCGGCGAATTCCTGGCCGAGATGGAGATCAAGCCTGCACCACCCAATATTCTTGGCGTTCCTCTTCCTCCACCGGCAACCGTCGAAACGAAAGAATGTCCAATCCACCATGTGCCGATGCAACGCAGGCAAAAGGGCAACGCTGTCTGGTACTCCCACAAGGTGGTAGAGCCAGACGGCCGCGAATGGTGGTGCAAGGGGAAAGAAAAGTAACTCCGCTCAAACAAGTATACCGCCCAGTGTGTAGGTAACATCACAGGACATGATCACGTCCAGTAGGCAAGTAGGTTTCTCTGGTTGCCAGCCCTTACACTGGGCGGTTTTCACAACGCAGGAGAGATGATAATGCCCGAACGTCGATGGTCACCTAGCATGATGCAAGCCTGGCCATGGGCAGTCAGTTCCCTGGAGCAGGGTCTGACGGTTGCCCAGGGGCTGGCCGAATATCGCGCGGGGGGTGGCCACATTGCTACCACCGACTGGAATTACCTACGAGCGCGGGCGCGGGAAGCTGCTGTATCCTCAGAGCAAGCTGACCAATTTCCCTTCACTGAGATTCTCCCTGAGTCGATATACACCCACGTTGATATTGACTATGGCCAAAAATACGTCGCTATAGCTGACGTGTCATACCGCGATCCTGTAACCGGAGAAACCGTAACGAGGAGTGTTACAGTAGAAAGCGATTACTCGCTATCTATGGACGACTGGACGGACGCGATAGTGGAAACTTCACTGACATACGGAGTTGAGGGTGGCTTTGCAGGAGTTAGCGTGGATAGGGTATGGTTCTATACTCCAGAATGGACACACATCCCCCTGTAAACGCGAGGTGGTTACATGAAACGCTTTCCCCATAAACTCAAGCCAAACGAGATTGCCACCTGGCCTGCCCACATCATCTTTTTCGACACCGAAACACGCTATCACCGAACCAAACACGACACAACCATCCATGAGCTCCGGTTGGGTGTAGCGTGTTATATCCGGTACAGGCGAGATGGGAAGGCAAATTGCGAACGGTGGATTCAGTTCACAGACAAGGGCAGCTTTTGGGATTTTGTTTGCTCCCATACGATGAAACGAAGCAAACTGTATGTAGTTGCCCATAACCTGGCATTCGACTTTCAAGTTGTTAGCGGTTTCACCGAACTTCAGAAGAGGGGTTACCTGCTCCAGTTCGTGTATGAGAGCGGACATACACGGATTATCAAATATGGCAAGCCTACTGAGAAGTTGCTGGAATGGATCGAGGAAGGAAACGACCTTTCAGACTTTTCAGGCAAACGGTGGACTGATACCATCGTGTTGATGGATGATTGTAACCTTTTCCCTGGGAGTATTGAGAAATGGGGGAAAGCGTTGGGCTTGCCCAAACTGAATATGCCCGATGAAAGTGAAAGCGATGACAAGTGGTTTGTGTATTGCAAGCGAGACGTTGAGGTTATGATTGCCCTGTGGAACGAGTGGAAAGAATTTCTCGAAGAGCATAAGTTGGGCAAATTCCAGTATACCATCGGGTCACAGGCATTTAGCGGATTCCGGCATGCTTACATGCACCATAACATTTATATCCACGTTAACGAGAGGGCCACGAAACTCGAAAGACGTAGCTATTTTGGTGGGCGCACTGAGGCGTTCCGTGTGGGCAAATATGATGACCGGTTTTACAAGCTGGACGTTAACAGCATGTATCCCGCCGTGATGTTCAAATACGAGTACCCTACATGCCTGATTAAATACCAGGAGCGCATCTTGTCGAAAGATGAATTGCGGAAGCTGCTGCAAAATCATTGCGTCATCGCCGAGGTAGACGTAGAGGTAACCGAGCCAGTCTTCCCAATCAGGGAACAAGGGAAAAACATATATCCCACGGGAGAGCTGGCCGTCACGCTTACGACACCTGAGTTGCTATACGTGCTAGAGCAAGGATGGCCGATAACGGTTTACTCGTATGCCCTTTATCGCAAACGTCCCATCTTTCGCTGGTATGTGTCCCATTTCTACGACCTGAAAAGACAATACTCAGCACAAGGTGACAGGTTGCGTCGCCAACTGGTCAAGTTGTTGTTGAATAGCTTATATGGTAAGTTTGGCCAGCGCGGGTATGAGGATCAGGTTATCGGTTTCTGTGATCCGAAGTTGTTTGAGGTTAGCTATGGTATGAATGCCCAAACAAAAGAGCGATTCAAGGTTATCAAGGCGGGCGGTGTAATCATCCGTTCGGAGCGAACAGGTGAGGGGTTCAACTCGTTTTGCGCTATTGCGTCCCACGTGACGGCATACGGCCGGATATACCTGTGGAAACTGATTAAGACGGCCGGGCCGGAAAATGTTTGGTATTCTGACACGGACAGCTTGATAACGAACGAAGAGGGCCTCCAACGTATCAGCTACCTTCTCGATGATGAAAGGCTGGGTTACCTGAAAGTCGAGGGTATGGCCGACTTCCTGGAGGTGTATGCTCCAAAGGATTACGTTTTCGGAGGGAAGACTACACGTAAGGGTATCCCCTCCAATGCCGAACGTCAACCAGATGGATCATACGAGGTAGAGCTCTGGCCGTCCTTGTCGGGTATGCTGGCCGAGGGACAAGTCGAAACCTACGTAAACAAGCACATACAGAAGCGACTTCACTATAACGTGGACTGGGGCATCCTCCAGGAGGATGGCCGGGTTATACCATTCCACTTTGGTCAATCCCCGCTCAACTTCTAATCCCCAGTAGTTTGACTGTCACATAAGATTTTGTCTTTCCCTTCTCCCAGCCCGTTTCCCCTTCATTTCGCCTTGCTGCATTGCGGGCAACCGGAGTGGGGGAGGTGGCGGCGGGGGAG
>Ga0190351_1000043_pt1 | contig 13164 bp, 27 predicted proteins | sample 487213910_MG_FD_163431 | JGI IMG/M metagenome (GOLD analysis project Ga0190351, IMG submission 163431) | Hydrothermal vent microbial mat bacterial communities from Southern Trench, Guaymas Basin, Mexico - 4872-13-9-10_MG | ecosystem: Environmental > Aquatic > Marine > Hydrothermal vents >... | reverse complement strand
ATATAATAACCTTATTTGGGTCTAACTGAACTTCTTTCTCTTCAGATTATCTTCAGAATTGGGTGAGAAAGAACGAAGGAAGGAGAATGGTTAAAGCAGTTTGGGAAGCGAAGGAAATTATAAAAAAGTTGGAAACTGAGAACAGGCGTCTTAAGGAGGAGAATTTCCAACTTCGTAAACTTCTCCGAGCAATTCAGTTTCTAACTAAAGGATGCCTCCCAACTGAGTTAGTAGAGGAGTTAAGAAAAAAGTAAGACTTGAGGAGAACTAAATGCAGAAACTTTTCATCTACGGAACTTTGAAAAGAGGTGAGAGGCTTCATTTCTATCTAAGACGTAGTCGTTATATTGGAAATGCAACTATCCAAGGATTTAAACTGTTCTACTCACTTCCTGGTTATCCAGTACTATACCGGAGGCGTGGATGGAAAAAGAAGATCTGGGGAGAAGTTTTTCTGGTTCATAAGAGGGCGCTAGATGGTATTAGGGGAATAGAAAAGCAGTCAGGATATAAAGAAGGGCAGTATAATGGAATGATCTTCTTCTACAAGACGGAAGAAGATTATAAGAAGCATAGATATTTTCTCCTTCCAATAGCGAGATTTACTTCTGTCCGGGAAGGAGAGTGGTTAGATAAGTTATATAGCATGACATCTCGGTTTTAACTTCTTTCACGAACTTTCTGCCATTAACAGTTCTAACTTAGGACTGAACTAAAAGAGATAACAATGGCAGTTGTTCAGTAAAGTGACTTCCCATCCTAGAATTATCTCGAGAAACTTAACTACTTGCATCACCTCCTTTTCAAATTATACGTCATTATAACAAAATTCTTTAGTTTTATCAATGAATTGAAACCGGAAAAATCTAGAAAATGCATTGACAACTACATTCATATTTGTTATGTAATTTGTATGTTTAATCAAATTCAAAAAAAGGAGGTGATGGAAGTGTCTGAAGAAGTTAAAGAGCTAGAAATCCGAGAGGATTACTCACTGCTATTGGAACAGCAAGAAGATGAAGATGATGAAAGTATGTTATTAGATGGGTTTTCAATTGAGTTTTATCCAGAAGCACTGATAGATAGTCAAGAAAGGAGGTAAAGATGAAATGTTACAAAGTAATAAAAGTAGATGACTCGTGGGGGGATCTGTTAGATGAAGATATGAAACGAGAGTGGGTTGGTCACCTTACGGCAGATTTAGATATAGTGGAGGAAGTACCAATTGGAGAAGCAGAAGTTGAGATTAAGAAAGTCTCCAACTATATTGGAGTTCCTCAGCGAGGTGGTGGTTGGTAGAAAAGCAGTTGGGAGTATGGAAATGGAAAGGTCAGTTATGGATTGAAGTAGAGAAGTTTGAGAAAGAGTTATGTTAGGAGAAAGGAGGTGAGAGAGAGTAGAGAAAAGTGGATGGAGTAGTTGAAGAAATCTCCCAATGAATAGATGTGCCCAAAGAGCAGATTAAAGAAGTTCTTTGGGCCATAGCGATGCTAAGAAAAGACACGGCGGTCTGGAACGCTATTGTAAGTATGAGAAAAGACCATGAAGAGCAGAGAAGAAGTTAAACTACTACTAGAACTAGAGTTGCCATTAACAGAACTCACCCAGAACTACTTACCAGTTGGTTCCAGGTAGATGGAACTTGGTTCTAACTATCGATGTATCTAGAAAAACACATTGACAACTAAACATATATTTGTTAATGTTATAATATGTATCAAATCAAAAATCAAACGAAAGGAGGTGAGAAGGAGATGACTGTGAGATTCTATAAAGATAAAACCGGTCACGTCTACTATACTATTGATGAAGAAAAACTCGACCGGTTGATCTGGGAAATGGATGAGAGGGAGATGAGGAGATATCAAGAATTTTACCAGCACGAGTGGGAACGAGATGAGTTACCATCTGTGGAAGGAGTAGCGGCGGAGTTATGTAAAGAGCTGCAGGCTCCACGGTGCAAAGAATGTGGACATGAGTTAGTTTATGTGTATGCAGAAAACTTTTGGTTTTGCCCTCAGTGTGATATTTAAGATTAGCAAAAGAATACGAGGAGATGTTAAAATGACATACCGACAATGGCAGCAGTTAGTAAGGCGCTTCTTTGAACATAACGACTTGCTCTTTGGGCAGGTCCGGTTCCAAGTACCGGGTCGGAAGCCTTCTACTCGGAAAAAGGGCCATTATGAGAAAGAACTAAAGCGAAGAAGGCGCCGGGTTAAAATTGCTAGACAGTCAAGGAAAAGCCACCGGTAGGTGGGAGGGAAAAAGGAGGTAAAATGGATAAATATGAAGTAATCAGGCAAGACGTACTGTGGGTCCTAAACAATTATGGAACAAATTTAGGAAAGATACCTAAAATAGAACAACAAGCACAGCGGATAGTAGAATTTATCCGTCAATTAGATATGGCAGAAGGAATTCTTGAAGCAGAAGGACTGGACCTAGTTAAGGTGATAGGAGAAACAACAAAAGAAGGAGGTAAAGGATGAGAGTAACAGAAGAAGTAAGAGAAGGAATAATAGAAGAAGAACATAGGCAGAAATTGCTAGAACTTGTTGCTCGGTTGAGCGGGCGTTAAGCTCGAATTGCACTGTCAAAGTTTGTAACCGAGGATCTTAAAGATGTGGAAATGTTTGAGGCGTTTGAAGACCTGTTCAGATAGGATTAACTTATCCGGCAGACAAGTAGAAGGAGGATGAAATGGGTAGCATTAGAATAACAAGAAGAATGTTAGAACAGTTAGAACAAGTTAATAGTGAGTTAGTTAAAGATTATAGATACTGGAAAGAGTGTGTCGAAGAGGACTACGGCAAGTATGGAGGTGTAGGAACTGACACATGGCACGAGTATAAAAAAGTGAGGGAAAAAGTAATTAAACAACTTAACTTAAAGTAGACCTACTTCACGGGTGGTTCTGCCATTAACAGTCCTTGGGTGGAACTGCTCGCTATCTTTGTTCAGTCCCGACTGCTCGCACGAGTCGGTTCCAACTTAGAACATAGTCAAACAGAACTGTATTTTTAAGTTGCAACTAGAAAAACATATTGACAACTAAACATATAATATGTTAATGTTATAATATGATGTTTATATCAAATATCAAAAATTGTCATTTGCTCAAAAAATCAACGAAAGGAGGTGATAAGGATGACCAATTATGAAAGAGAATTTGAAGCTCTTAAGCCCTTCCTGAAAAAAGGCATTCTTGACAAAGGGGCGAAATGGAGAAAAGATTTGCCGCCGGAAAAGAAAAAGGTCCTTGAGCCATACAAAGAGTTGAGAAAACGGGTGTTTAATTCAAAGAATCCATTGGTAAGGGAATGGGTGAAAGAAAATTATTCAGTTGTAGGAAAAGGTCCACGGGGGCAACAGATGAGAATCAAACGGATGAAGAAGGCGGGTGATTTCATCAGTGGAGCAAAAGTGGGGCATGAGATGGTGGCACTGATGAAGGCGGAAGAGAAAAAATTAAAGGAATGGTTAAGAAGATGGAAATAAAAAGAAAAGGAGGTGAGTGAGAGATGCCAACATTCACTGCTTGGGATAAAGAAGATGTGGAACATAGTGAGGATCTGAAGAAATCTTTTAAAGATGCCTTGTTCGTAGTTGAGTTCCCAGCTCGGTTAAGGACAGCTCCTTGCGGATGCTGGGAAGTAGAGGTGCTAACTCCTTTTGGGAACATTGTAGTGGTTTCCCATAAATGCGGACAACACATGGGTAGATAAGAAGAAAGGAGGTGAGAAAGTGGGGGTGGGAGGGCAACGGTTCTTAGTTCTGGAGGAGATAATGCAAATAGAAATAGGTGCATGGTTGAAAGAAAGAAGATATCTTCCGCCCACTCCTCGATGCAACTGTCCCGGGCGGAAGATCTATGACGGGGTAACTCACCGGTGGTGGTGCCCCAAGTGTCAGAATGGAAAAAGAAAAAGAAAGGAGGTAAGAGAAAGATGAAAGGAAGATTGTTAGAAAAAGTCAAGAAGGAGTTTATACTCCTGTTGACGAAGTACTGTGTGAAGTGGATGTAGGAGAGAAAAGGGAAGTAGTTATAAGAGATACGATAAGTATGGAAGGGATTCAAGCAGTTTGGGAAGAGCGAGTAACAGCTATTAAAGGGAAAGATGGAAGATTATATCTTCCTTTGTAGATAAGACCCGGGTCCAGAACTTCTTCACGAGCAGTTTCAGCATTAACAGAACTCTCCCGGAACTGCTTGTGAAAACTACTTCTTTTAGTTTAGTTCCAACTACTCGCCGTTAGTCAGTCCCACCTTAGTTCTATCTGCCTGGAGATGAAACTATCATCATGTGAGTTACAACTGGGAAAACATATTGACAACTAAATATATAATATGTTAATGTTATAATATGTTTAATATCAAATCAAAACGAAAGGAGGTGAAAAAGATGGAAACAACGAAGTGTAAAATATTTGCACGAACAGTACAGGGTTATGTGGATGTAGGTGAAATGGAGCTGAATCTGGTGCAGTATGGAGTTCTATTTATAGAGGTGAATGGAAAGAAAGTAATTGGATTTGCAATAAGTGAGAGTTTGGTAGCGGTTCCGGTTAGTTTATTATAAGTTAAAGAAAAAGAAAGGAGGTGAAGAAAATGAAATGTTATAAACTTGTAAACGTCAAAGAAAAAGAAATAGAAGAATTCTATGGAAAGATGACTGCAGACTTGGATGATGAAGTTGAAGTACCGATTTCGGAAGCAGTACCGGTAAAAGTGAAAGTTGCAAATTACATCGGATGGCCTGGACAAGGTGGCTGGTTGATAGAAAAAGAGTTGCAGACATGGTTGTGGAAAGGTCAGTCATGGATTGAAGTAGAGAAGTTTGAGAAAGAGTTATGTTAAAGTTCCTTGGGTGGGAGAGAGGGAAAAAGAAATAAGGAAAGGAGGTGCCAGTGGCGGTACCTTCTTTCACGGTTGGTTCTGCCATTAACATTCCGGCCCTGGAACCGCCCGGAAGTTGGAGAACTTCTTTACAGACGAGTTCCGCATTAACAGTCCTTGGGTGGAACCACCACATAGTTCTAACTTGGGCGCTACAAATCTTTCAACTGAGAGGGAGATGGTTCCGACTTGGTTGAAACTGTGGCGGTTCTAACTTAGTTTTGGTCGGGGTTTAGTTCTGGAACTTAGTTGAAAGACGTGTTACACCTGAGTTTGAACTAACGGGAACACTTATAATCTCCTCGATACTAATTGCTACTAGTTTGAAACCAAATTTGTTGTTAATAATCTCTTTAAAAATTTAAAAATTTTTATGGTTTATCCATATGTTATGTTAATTTTTAAGGTATAAAAAAACTATTGACAATTTATTTAGGATATAGTAGTTTTATAATATGGGGTATGGGAAATATACAAAAAAGGGGGTTTAAAATGAAATTTTATCCTGTAACAGATTTAGAGATTTTATTAGGAGAAAAACAAGGGGTATTTGTTACAGTAGATAAAAAAAAGGAAATAGAAGTTGATATAGATAAAATGGAAAAGGAAAAAGATTATGAAATAATAGACGGGGTATATTCTATTTATTCTTTAAAGGGATTTTTTTATCCTGTAAATAAAGTAAATTAGTAAATTATCCCATACCCCATAAAATTTAAAAATTTTAAATCAATTTTTATTAGTAATTTTTAAGTGTTATCTTAGTCGGCGGTTCGGTTTTGGTTGAGGCCCGGCACAGAACGCTTTTGGGCCCAACTTGGTTCTCGGTGGTGCTCGGTAAGTCGCAACTTAGTTCTTGGGCGGTCGGCACTACTTTAGTACCGGAACCGGTATTAACAGTCCCGGGGTGGCACTCGGTTTGCAGGTGGTTCCAACTTGGGTGTAACAAATCTTTCAACCGAGTTAAGGAGCGGTTCCAACCAACTCCCGCTTGCGGTTCCAACTTAGTTTCTACTACTCGGGGGGAACTCGGCATTAACAGACCTACTTTAGCACTCGGTTCGGCATTAACAGCACTAAGATGGAACTCGGTATATAGTTAAACAATGTTAATTAACAAAATTAAAATTTAAAAACTTAGTTTTGTTAAATAACTAAACTTACTTAATTAACAAAATTTAAAAATTTAACATTGTTAATTGGCATGATATTTGCTAATGCAAAAATTGTGCCAAGTAATTATTTTTGATTGATAACCAAGATTAGTTTATAATCGTTCTAAATTAAAATTGGTATGATTTTTGTTATTGCAAAAAGTGTGCCAACAAATAGTTCTTAGTTTATAATTATTCTAAATTGATAATTAAAATAATTATAAAAAAAGTGGCATAATAATTGCTAATCAATTGCAAAGTTTATGCCAAGTGTAAAAAATAATGGTTTATTGGTAAGAAAAAAAAATTAAAAAAATTGTAAAAAAACTATTGACATTTTATTTAAGATATAGTAGTTTTATAATATGGGTAAGGCAAGGAGAAAAACTAAAAAATGGAGGACGAAAATGGATAAAGAAATAAAAAAACAAATTCAAGAAATATTAAAACCTTTAGGGAAAGTATCTTTTAAGCCAAATAGGTCGTATGTAGCTATTTGGCTTAAAAACAAAAAACAAGAGGACTTAATCCTCTGTTTTTTTCAAGGCAAAAAAAAGGTAAGATTATGTCTTCCTTGGAGCACTATTGATATTACTAATAAAAACATACTTGCTATTGTTACCGAATTTTTGGCCTTTAAAAAAGGTAATTCAATCTCAAAAAATATCAAGGCATTAGAAAAAATCTTAAAAGAGAAAGACTTAATTTAGCCTTTCTCTTATCCTTGCCTTACCCAAATAAAAAGAACGGAGGATAAAAAAAATGATTGAGGAACTACAAGCAATGGGGATTAAAAAACCTAGCGGTATTGTTTTAATATGGATATGGTATAAAAGAAAGTTTTTTATTATTAAAACTTGGAGTAAATAGTTTAGGCAAGGCGTAAGCCTTGCCTTTTCTTTTTGTCTAAATATTAAAATTTTAATATTAAAATTTAACTTGAATAAAATAAAGCTTTAAAAATTCAAAAACTGTCTTAAAAAAATAGTGCTTTAAAATTTTAATAATAGTAAAAAATTTAAGGCAATTGCCTTAAAAATTTAATAACCTGTAAATTGTTTAGCAAAAACCGTGCCAATTTTCCTATGCAAAAATCATGCCAATAATGATTTTCAATTTATAATCATTCTAAACTAAAAATTGTTTCAAAGAGTGTCTGCCAATGCAAAATCCGTGCCAACTTTTGTGGTGCTAGTTAGGGCTTTAAATATGAGTTTTTAAATTTTAAAAATTTTTTAAATTTTAAAAGGATAGTTTGATGCTCGCCGACCCACTCACCCCGTCCGCTCACCGATTATTCCACCAATATCTGTTTAATCTGGTTCCTTCTTTTTTAATTCCATCGGATGCAGAAAAAATATACTATTACCCATCTTTACTTTAATTTTGACTATTATATCAGAAAAAGATAGAAGTTCAATTACTTTTGCCGTTTTCCCCACAATCCCAAAAGTCTCTGCGTATGGACAGGGCAAAATTTCTACAATATCTCCCGCTTCAAAAGAGTGTTCCATCAACTGCTCACTACTCCTTAAGGAACTAGTCCCCATCGTGACCACCACTCACACTCCTGTTCCCACTCCCTACAGGACCGAGACGAAGTAAACCGCCACTGTTCCACTCCTAACTTTCTTAACCCTGCCTCCACCTCCCGTATCTGAGACCAAAGCTCGGGACGATGACGAATTAGATAGAATATTTCTCCTGCTCGTCTAAAAGGACAACACCAACAATTTACCCGACTTACTCTCTCATATAATCCTGACCAAGTAAAGCCCCACCTCGCCTGACACCAACAGAGTGTATCCGTAGAGCTCACCCCAAGTTCCACCAACGGGTACTGTTTTCCTTTTTGTTTTTTCACTCTCCGTTTCTCCCCCACAGTGATACCGATATAGAAGATTACCTCCTCCCCGACTTCTTTTTTCTACCGTGTTAGTGGGTTCAGTTTCAGCACTCTCGTACACCACCTAAATCTAGCTGTAGGAAAAAGGTAAGGCCATCCTTTCCATCTCCCCCTCGGGCGCCGGTACGTGGTTACGTATTCAAGGAAAGTGTGAGGAGCTCGTACTGTAACTAGTTCCAGTCCCCACCCCCGCTGAAGTCGTTCTGAGACTAGTTCTATGTGCTGGTATACTTCCGGAAACAACACTCCAGTGTCACTCCATACTACATAGTCAACTGGACGGCCTAGTTCAAGAAGTTTGAACAGCATGTAAGTTGAATCTTTCCCACCGCTGAAACTAACAGCGTATTTCACTAAGTTCCCATCCTGGCTCTAAATATCAATTCCGCCGCTAGTGTCCAAGTGTAACTAACCTCCCTCCGCATTGTCCAGACATACTTTGCCTGAAATGGCTTATAGATAGAGACCCTGTACCAGTTGGGGTGGTAGAATTTTAGAAGAAAGAAATATCTGCCTTTTATCTGGAAGAACACTGCTATCAGATACAGAGAAGGAAGGATAGAACTTTCTCTTGGAAAGAGAAGAAAGCCTGTTTGACCCTCCGATACCCTAAAGGTATGGGATTTTTGCAGGCTTAGAGCTTGCTTCCAAGGGGATAAACCTCCTTGGCCACACAGGTGTGGATAATATCTCACACCTATGGCGGGGGCCAAATCCGCTACTACGGTGCTTATAGCACCGATACTTGTAAGATACTTCCTTAGTATGTTTAACGCTCCTACCACATCTCTATGATGAACAAAACCACACTTTCTGCATCTGTAAACTCTATTTTTATATGGAGGAAGAACATCTTTTGTTTCTTTACTTACCTTGAAATAGCTCCTCAAAGCCTGAAAATACAACTGCAAAGCTGCTTGCTTGGAGTGTGTATGCACGCAAATTTCCTCACTCCATCTCAGTATCCATTTCTGAGTAGAAGCTTCAGAAAGCCAAAAACCTTTCTTTTTATGAATCTTCCTGACAAGGGAAAGTGTCTTACTATATATCCTGCCTGCTGTTCTGTTCAGTTCATCACACAAGGAATAAAACTGAGCAGGTACAGGAACCTTATACGTCCTTACATGCCTTGACATTCTTCTATGTATTTTCTTATCTACCATACATTTTTGTCCTTGTTCATAAGAAAAATTTGTAAAGCATTTACTAAAATTAACTGAAGAAAAAGAGATTAGTGAGCAATACACTTCCTACCGCTTCTTCAATAATCTGTCTTACTACAGAACCGGTTTCATCTAAGGCCTTTAAACAACTTTCTTTTATAAATGCAACTGCTGTATCCACATCATCTGTCCATAAAACATCATCAATACCGTGAACTAAAAACTTTGCTTGTCTCCACTCATCATCAATTCTAGGGTCATAAACTTCTATGCTAAACGTATAGATATGGGATCTACTCACCGATTACCTCCTTTCACTAGTTCCCCCAAATGGCAAGTATAATGAGAAATAAAATAATTCCAATGAAATATGAAAAAGCAACAAAATTATCTTCCATACCCTTTCACCTCCGTTTTAGTATCTCGTTAGTTGTCAGTTTAAGTACTTCTGGGTTAGTGCAGGTGAGTTTAACATCCACACTCCGCTTTTCTCACCACTGGTCAAAGTAAAATTGCCAAATTTAACTACTCCTGCTAGCGTGTCCACAAGTAAGTTTCTCATGGAAATCTTTTACTATCGTTTTAATTTCTTCCCAGCGACTATCGCTGGGTTCATACCGAGCAAACTTACACGAGAAAGGTATAGAGAGTCGCCCGTACCATACTTCCTTTTTCCATGCTCTGTACTCACACTCCATCTGAAATCTAGCCCATTCACCTAAAAAGTTTGAGTATTTAGTTTCAAGTATTAAGTTGGGAAATTCAAAATCACATTTAACCACAAGTTTAATTTCAGGAGTAATCTCAAGGTATTTCTTTCGCTGATACTGAAATTGATAGTTGTTCCGAAGTAATATATCTCGCAGTTTCCACTCAAGGGCTTCTCCTATGGCTATCTTCTGTAGTGCTTCCAGGGGGAGTTCGGGAGGCTGAGACCAGTTTTCTACTGTTACTTTTCCTACTTTAATCCAGTAAATTTCACTTGCCCAATATTGACCAATTACTCGTTTGGGAGTCCACTGGTAATAACGCTGTAATAACTGGTCAAAGTTCATACTTTCCCCACAATATTTTTTTAACTCCCCACCACTGTATTTTTTTATTAAGTTGAACTAGTTGATCTTCTTCAAGTACTAAGAACAAGAATTTATTATTCTTTTTTAGAATCTGTTCTAAGGAGTTCCAGTGAGAAACTATCCACCAAACCACCTTTGTTCCTACTACTGACTCTAGTGTAAAGTTAAATAACACTGTATTTTGGAGGAAATAAGTTTCAGATTTAAAAGTTGATTTCTGGATATCAATGGCAGTAAAAGGAAGTATTTTCTGGAGATTTTTTCTAATTTGTGGCCACTTTCCGACTAAGATGCTAATTCGATTTATGCCCAAGTCGATATTCTGGGCAAGACGGGCATACTCACTCACCTACCGCTCCATCCTTTAAGCAACCAGTAAAAAAATCCGCCTAAAAACCCAGATATTGTACTTATACTCCTATCTTTCCATTTCCGGTTTTCCAGTTCTTTAAACCTTTTATTGCACCCTTCTTTCCTATCAACAAGCAACTGATTAATATTCCGTATATAACTAAATAATATATTTAGTTTTAAATTTGTGTCTTGGATTCTTTCAAAGTCCTCCCTTTCAATAGGATCCATGGGTGGCATCCTAACCTCCTTTCAGTATCTAACTTAAATCACACTCAATCCGAACAGCGAATTGTGTCTGAGCGCCAGTTGCACTGGGGCTAACACTCATAAACACATACCACACGTGCTCCGTTGCTGGATCTGGATGATCCGTCAAAATTAAAGCATTCTGCTGTCCATGGATCTGAGTCCATGTAGTGTCACCTTTTTCTCCTGCCCATACATTACAGTTCTGAGGTGGATTAGTAATAGTAGTTCCATCAAAAGCATAGAACCTTATATTGGTAGCTGAGACAGGAGTGTCGCTAGTTAAAGTAATTTTTAAACAGTCAGTTTCTGCAGGAACACTTGCTGAGAGAGTTTGTGTAGGTCCACCCGCTATCGATATCTCGGAAGCAGAAATATACTTAGTATTCCTACAATGAGGAGGTGGGCAAGCGTCAGTATTTAAATTGATAGATGTCCGTATATGAATAGAATCTTGGAACTGACCAACTTGAACTGGGCTTCCAAAACCATCGGGACCATAGAATCCTATTAAGTTAGAATCTGATACCACGAAGTCCCATGCAGAATTATTTGTGTTATAGTATTTCCATGACCAACTTACTGCCATTTCTTACCCCCATAATTTAATTAACTCATGTAAATCTTCATGCTTCACTTGTTGAAAACTAATATAACTTTCATCCCAAGGAGGAGGTGGTTCTATATCTATATTAGTTAACTGCCGTAGTTCATTTTCGGCACTTACTATCAAGTTTATAACTTCCTTCAGTTCTTCTAATGCTTCGCTAACCGTCATTTTATATTATATTGAAATAAAGAATTATAGAAGGTTTAACCTCATCATACTGATCCAGTTCATAGTTCCTATCAATTGTAAATTGAGCCGACCCAATGCCTATATAAGTATCCGTGGAACCAATAATAGAGTTGGTAAAATTCACTTTATATGAAACTTTTACAGCAGTAACATCAGCAGATTTGAGAATAAAAGTCTCTCCAACTCCCAGTTCTGTACTTTTCTCAAATACTAACTTATACTGTCCATCGCCTTGGTGTTCTACATAACTAGGTGTGGCTCCTGTAATAGAAAGAGAATTAGTTCCACCTACTTCCTCTACTGTAAAATCTATATCTACTATTGTATTTCCACTTAATACTTCATACAATACATTATCAAGTCCTGTTATAGCTGTAGATGCATTTTTCAGGCCTATTTTTTCAGTAATAGTTGTAGAGTCACTTTTCTTAGTTACTAATAAATTGTACTCATCATAAACTGGTACCATTCTTTTTTACCCCCAACTTATAAAATTATAAACCTGCCAAACCTTTAAGGTAACTAACTACATCTTCAAATGAAGGAATATCGGTATCATCATAAAAAGTCTTATCTTTACTTAGATCGCCAGTGCCTCTATCCATATTTAACGTTCCATCATATTCCCAAGTAGTAGTTGCCATCCCTCTATCTAAGGTTGAATAACCACGGAAAGTAGCACTAGTTCTTTCCCAATCATTTAAAGGAATATCTCTATCTTCATCCATTATTCTCAGTCCACCTTCAGAATTTTTAGCGTTAAGAATGTGCTGGTAAGCTTCCTGATATAGCCAGTTACCGGAACCGATGGTGTTCATTAAACCAATTATAGTATCTAAATCAATAGCAAATACATTTCCACGTCCACGAACTGTTATAGCAACTTCATGATATGATTGAAAAATTCCTTCTTGGCATCCTACTTTATTAAGTACTGAACCAGCAGACCAAACAGAACTAGCACCTAATTTACCAACCCAAACAACATCATTTCTACTAGTTATCCTCCATGTGATAGTATCAAAGCAGAACTCATAACCAAGATTTTTTAATACTTCGGTTACATCAAAACAGATAGTGGTTCTTTCTGTAGTAGTAAGAGTTACATTAGTAATATAAGGAGTTATCTTATCCTGACATACAAGAGGGGAATCTGTAGAACCAATCCTATAACTTTTAACAACCTCCCCTAAAGCAGCACCAAATTTTATTGCCATCGTCTAGACCTCGGTAATTTTTTTATTCTCCCATAAAAAATTTAGTGAGTTACTAACTACACCGGTAGAAACTTCCTCCTCTTTATTAAAAATTTGGAAAAGAAATGAAGTGCCAGGTGAGATACCTTAAGGACCAAATTTTTAGTGGATGCTCCCCATTTTTCAGTTGGGGCTTTTACGGATTGGTTACCGAGAGACTGCATCCCCAGTCTCAGTGACTTCCTTCTCTCGGTCGAGGCTTCTTGCTTCAATGAAGTAAGATATGTTAATCTCATTTTAGGGTAAATCTCCATCCGGGACTTCACTTCGCATATACTCGGGCAAATCTTGTTTTTCTAATCTCTCAAAA
>Ga0190351_1000042_pt1 | contig 13175 bp, 25 predicted proteins | sample 487213910_MG_FD_163431 | JGI IMG/M metagenome (GOLD analysis project Ga0190351, IMG submission 163431) | Hydrothermal vent microbial mat bacterial communities from Southern Trench, Guaymas Basin, Mexico - 4872-13-9-10_MG | ecosystem: Environmental > Aquatic > Marine > Hydrothermal vents >... | reverse complement strand
ATATGAAATACCGACCTTTCTTCGTACGATACAATCGCTCACTAAATAATGTAATTTTCGACAAGCAGACTAATTCTGCCGTTTCCGTATCATACAATTTTCCATTTACTATTCTTTTCATATTTTTATACCTCCTATGAGGATGGATGGGGCAGGAGTCGAACCTGCATTTCCGGACGGAATTTGATGATCGGACTTCCCACCTTCCTACCAGAAGGCTTCCATCCTATCTCTTTAATAAAAAAAGAACACGAACAATGTCCGGATCCTACCGTTGGACGACCCATCCCCAGATACTTTTCCTAATGCCTTTATGGACATACAAAAAAAAAATAAATCATGCCTGAATATAATTTAGAACATATTTCTCTATTAGCTCTCGATGCTCAACCTTATTGTGTGTTGCAAATTTTTTATGTAGCTCTTTATCAATAAAGACAACGTGTACATCATCGATATGATGTGCTTCTGTATTTGGTTGTTTTTCATTCAGCGGTTGAAAACCATATCCTCTTTGCCATGCACTATACTTTGAAAAAATATAAGGGGGTTTAATTACCCCCATTTGTATAAGGCTGATTAGTTCACTAAAGCTTCCCCGCTTTCTCTGTCTTCTCCTTCTTTTCTTCAGGGCGGGGCTACCCAACCCGGGGCAAGTTCTTCTGTACCCGTTCTCTTGAACAGGAAGTTCAGGTGAGGAGGCTTTCACCATACTTCCCTTGCCCTTGGTGGACTTTTGATTTCCACCTTCCTCCAATAGAGATCCTATTGTCACAGTTTTTTTATTACGATTTGTTTGATTAGTCTTACTCAGTCTTTTATAGGTCTTTCTGTTATCCATTGCCACCTGCCTCCTTTCTCGATTTCTTCCCACAACTTAGCCTGTTCGATTAGAGACAATCTCAGATAACCATTTCTCTGTGCTGCTTTACGTTCTCTATTCTTTATTATTTCAGCTTTACGTTTTATTTCACTTGCTTTCATCTCTGAATTTATAGCCAGATTATATAAGTGAATCATCAATTTTCGATATGGAGACTTTGGATTTTTTTGCTTTTTTAACCACTTGCGAATTTTTTGTAATTCTTTTTGTTTTGCATCTCTTTCTCTTAATTCATTAAATCTTTGTGACTGCCTGTTATAATATCGTATTTGCTTTTCGTTTTGAAGTAAATCCATAGATGGCTGATGGCCTATTTCATTCCATAATGCATAATAAGCTGTTATTTTTTGTCTTTGTTGATAATCTTCCTCATGTCTTATTGGATTTTCCCATAGAATCTCAAGATTTCTCAAATCAGTAGCTATACCACTAATTTTGCATTCCAATTCATTTCTAATCACCTTTTATACACCTCCTCATATTTTTTCCTGTTTATTTTAAAGTGCCACGATTCTCTATCAACTCCTTCTTCTCCATTATAAGTGTCTTTCCAGTCTTCATCGCTAAAATCTTCACCATAATATGTATCTTCGTTATCATCCATTTACAATCTCCCTTTTACAATTACCGATGTGCCATCTCCGCATCTACGATACGTGAGTATCTCTCCATCTTGGAAGCCTTGAAGATGTTCTTCAAATTCTATATAGCGATTTATTCCAGTATTTACTATTTTTGCTCTAACTGTCGAATTTAAATTACTTGCATCTTCTCTTTGCCTGAATAAAAACATATTCCATATAAAATCTGCTTCCGTAATCTCTAAACCTAACTTATTACACTCGATTATTATTTCATCATTCATAGCATTCTGGATTATCCACTCTATTATCCCGACATCACTCGATGAATATTCTTCTATTCCAGTCTTTGCTTTCCATGCATTTCCATCGAAGTGTCCATCTACATATATCTCTTTTTTCTTTTCGGTATCCTGAATAGTCGCTCTTAGAGCCTTGCTTTCATACCTATTTATTTCAATCAACTCAAATCTGCTATCCGGCTTATTTATTATGCCCTCGCCGCCTTGGGCAACTTCTTCTTTGTTCATTTTCTTATATATCCTATTAAATTTCCACTATATAAAAAAGATGTGGTCATCTAAGTACTAACTTTAGGTACGTACTAATAGTAACTTCCGGATACTTTTAAAAATCCCTTTATGGCAAAATGAATTAATTAAAATATCTAATTCTAATATCTCTTCTTTTCAATCTCTCTATTACAAAAGCGAGGATAGGAATAATAATAAATACTAAATAAATAATTACTAATCGAACTATCTGATTTTCATAGATCATGATTCCTCACTCTCTATCTTTTATTTTTTTTCCTCCTTTGCTCGTTTCTTAAGCCATTCTATCATTTCTTCATAGTCAGCTTCGTGATACACTCTATTATCAATATCTTCATCTACATCAATTCTCCATATACCGATTGCATACATTGCTAATTCGAATTCTGGATAAATCTTGACAGTCAAACAAATATCATCGTTTCTGTGTTTTGATAACCACTTACAAACAACCGGATTGAATTTAGCGAAGTCTTTGATTATATTTTTGTCCTCAATTTCGTACTCGTAGATATCATCTCCTATGTAAACATAGCATATATGTTTCCATTCTTCATCTGTATATTTTTCCCGCATTTTTGTTATACCTCACTGTTTAAACTCTCTATCAATTTTTTCTTTTCTTTTTCAGTTAGATCTGCTGGTAAAATATGCGCCTCTATTCGAATATTTTTTCTGATCTCAAAAACTGCACTTAAAGGTGTTTCATTCCCAAAATTTAAATCGAGTCGACTATCTCTTGCATTCCCGACTATGCGTTTAAATATCTTTAGTGGATACACCCCGATAATTTCTGTTTTACCTTTATGGACGTCGAATTCTGATAATTCTGCCAATAATTCTTTTTCGATAACTGGTAACCAAACACCATTTTTACATTGATGTTCAATTTTATACACAAAAATCTTAAGTTGCTCGTTCTTATAATGCAATATCACGCCTTCCCACGGATCCCATCGTTTAGTTTCCTTTTCGGCTGCAGCGAGATGTGTTTTTATATCCTTTATATGATGCTTAGAAAGACTGATATCTACACTATAAACTAAATCTTCTGGCAGTAAATAGTCTTCTCGCTTATCTGTAACTTCTTCTAATAGATGTGTCCAAGTTAGGTTCAATTTTTTCCACTGTCCTATTATACGATCGTTATCAATTTCAATCTCTACAATCTCCCCTTTTTTCATAGTCGAAAAGACTTTTCGTATACGTGTTGCATTGAACCCTATATCTCTTCTCTTTACCCTACTGTTGTAACTCTTCCACGCATCTGCTTTGATCTCTACTTCTCCCTGTACTTCATAGGGTGTTACAAATTTTATTTGCCACCCTGTCCTCTCTATTGTTCCGTTATAGACCGCTCCTGGATTCAAAGGATGTAAAAAATTCACTACATCCTTTATTACCATACTATCTATTTTACCTATATTTTCTCTCATCAATTATCACCTAATAGTAGTTGGATCTCTTGTTATATAAAGCATGTGGTCATTCTAGTAAGAACTTTAGGTAAGTATTCCAGATACTTTTGAAATTGCCTTTATGTGGGTTATGATTTAACAATTCTATTACTCGTTTTTCATAAATATGAAGAAAAAAGAATAATATAAAAGAAGAATAAATATTTTAATTATTTTTCCTGATTTTCTCTAAACACTCCCGATGCCCCATGTGATCTTCGCACCCTTCACGTGTCCATGAATATCTCCAAAATATCGGATTCCAATATAATCGCTCCTCGCGCTGATAATATACACTATCTGCTCTTTTTCCACATATATCACATGGTCCGTATCTATCCGACCCGTATCCCGTCCTACTCAACCTATATTTCCTTTCCCCTATTACTACTTCCTCCATTAGTTCCATTTTTCCTCACTTCCTTCTAATCTCCGCCCTCAATATTTCATCGATGTCTTTCTCTATCCTCTCCTTGTTCTTTTCATAGTAGTCCCTCATACAGTCCCATACATACATTATCCACATACTGCCTTCCGTTTCTATCTTCTCCTTGTCATATCCCTCTGCTACATATCGTGGTATCTTCTCCCCGTTCTTCCCTATTACATAGGTGTGGAATAGCTCTGTCTCTACTATCTCCTCTCTTATTTTATCTCGTATATTCATTTTCTATCACCAATTATAACTTAAATTTAGGTATATATAAATAATATGGTCACTTTGGTAAGTACCTTAGGTAAGTTATCAATCGAAAAAAAAGAGATTAATAGTATACCAAATTCTATTTTTTAAAAATTCTTTTGCTTTCTTTTCTTGTTTACTCTTGAGATATATCGTTGCACATCCATAGTTTGCATCTATTGCTGCCTTTTCTTCATTTTTCATTACCTTTTCTATTTTATCTTCTCTATGTACATTTTATTTCTTCGCGTTCCAACTTTCAATATTCTTCCATCTTTCACAAATACTATTAGCGGCTGAGTGGCGTATCTTCCGTATTGATACCACGCTATATCCTTTATTTTAGTCCTGCTTATCCCTTGTTTCTCTAACTCCCTATATACCACTTCTGATACTTCTCCTATATTCACATACTTCAATCTTTTATAATTTAGTTTTGTCATCTTTTTTCCCATCACCAATTATATCCTTAGTTTTAATCCTATATAAATAATATGGCTACTCTCGTACTAACCTATGATCCTTACCTTTTATTCTTTTAACCTTTACCCTTTATATATTATATTATATATTATGTTATTAACTTCTTTTCCTTTCTTTTCTTTTATGTGTGTGTTTCTTAGTTTATACTATTGGTTTTTAGTGTTTTTTGTGTTTATTGTCTGTTTTTTATTCTTTAGATAAGCATGAAATCTTACATTTATGGGCTTCTTTTCAAAAATAAAACTTTATAAGCAAATAAAATTAAAAATAAAACAATAATAAAACATAAAATCATAAAATCTAAAATTATAAAACCAAAGAAAGCAAAATGAGGAATATCATAAGAGATTGAAAATACAAAAACTAACATACATGTAGGTAGACATAGAATGAGGGTTAGTCCCGACATAAAATCATTTTCGGTCACCTAAAGAATTTTTTAAGTATGATGTACAGATTTGTGCATTTTCCTCAAGAGATGACACAAGGTGTTACCGCTTTTATCCTTTTTCATATCTCCAACAATCTTCCCTATCATCTCTTCATACTAATCTTACATAATGTTATCCTTTTCATCCCTCGTGTTACTCGAACTGCAAGTGGGAATTTCACCTAAGACTCATCATAAATTCTTCATGAGATGCACATAAATGAGCTACAACGAAATTTTTCATGTAAGGTGATATAAAACTATATGAAACACAAAACATTGCGGCTATGGCGAAATTTGAGCATTTGGTGAAAAAGGTAAGAAGCGATGATCGAAACTGCCAAGATTCGTATTACCAATTATGAATTTCGAGATTCGTATCAATGGCTACCAAAAAATATGTTGTGAGGCGCAAAATTAAAACCGTAGTGCGAATAAAATACACAAGGGTATATAATTATACCTAAAACATAAAAAATTTTGATAGAAGCTAAATATGAATGTCTCATGCAATATCATAGTTTCATGATTAAACAAGATGAGTTTCAATAGCTCTAAGTTTTATATATTTAAAAATTCTAATATTAATATTTACATCATAGAGTATCTTAGAATATTGCGTCAGACGTTCATATATCAATGAGATCAAAATGTTTTACATTAATCTATATAATTATATACCCTAATTCTAAAATTGCATGAGAGGCTCATATTTGAGGTATAACAAAATTTGTACAAAAAGACAATTTAAGTACTATAAGTAAGTACCTTAGTGACCATATCCTTTTTATATTCATATTTCAATACTACATACAAAAAATGAGTGAAATAGAAGAGATAGTTCAGGATAGAATCGTGATAGAATTGGAGAGTCTAAAGAAAGAGCTCAAAGAGGAAATAAAGAGATTGGAATCAGAAAGTAACTTCACTGATGATACAAGTTATTCAATATTCTTAGAAAATCAAGTAGAAGGTATCGAACTTGCAATTGATATAATTGACAAAAGAATACAGAACATGTCATAAAATACCAGACTTTCACTTTTCTTTTTCTTTCTTTATATATTTCTTTCTTTTTCTTTTATATATATCATACTAGAAGAAGATCTTTATATATTATATATTATATATATTATATAATCATACTAAAAGGATTTTTACATCTTAGATATTCTTACATGTATGGTATTCTTTATTGAATTCTTAGATATACATTATTGAATCTTCTAGTATACATTCTTAATATTCTTATCTTTATCTTTTAGATATTCTATTCTTACATTCTTGAAACTATGTATTGATATTTTATACCTTAGGATCTTGATATCTTTATCCTTATGATATTCTTATCCTTTAGATATTCCTATTCTATAGAATATTTTATCCTTATATTCAAGATATTCTATTCTTAGGTATTCCTATGGATATCCTTACATTCATGATACTCTTATGATATTCTTTACATGTTAGATACTCCTATCCTTATGGTATTGTATTCCCTATATACTGAATATTCTATAGGTATTTCTACATTATGGATATTCTACATATTAGATATTCTATCACTTTAGATATTCTTTTATATATTATATATATTGAATATTATCTTCTTATCTCTTTCTTACTTCTTCATATTAGTATTATTTTTTATTATCCTTTTTCTTCTCTTTATGAAATTAACATTTAGTGTTATCTCTTTTATCCCTTTCATGAAAAGATATTTTATTCTTCTTCTTTATCTTTATAAAGAAAACTTTTATTTCCAAAAACTAAAAAATACTTGATTATTCCATCTTCATAGTCAAGATTATAGTATGCTATTATGTTCTTTTTCTCGATCTCTCTTACTATCTTCCTAAATACATCTTCCTCTTCTATGTTTATATTTATATCTTCCATTTATCACATCTTGGTTCTATTCACATATAAAACTTTATGGTTTAAAAGTAAGTACTTTTAGTCTTTAATAATTCATGTTATCTTTTCTCTTTATCTCTATCTTCTTTTGTTATCTTCCCTTTATTTTTCTTACTGTATCATCTCTTGTTATCCCTCCTATCCCTTTTTATATTTAATGTTATCATCTCTTTCTTTTTTTAATTCTATTATTAAATTTTCTTTAAGTGATCGAAAGGCTTTTATATACCTATATCTTATATATTATCGGTGATGTGAAAATGAATGGAGTATATGTAAATGGATGGATAGACATCGAGGAAGCAAAAGAGATGGAGTTTCCTAGCAAGGAGGAAGCGCATGAGTATGTGAAAGAGTATGGCGGTATATTCGTCTTCTCTGAAGATGGAGAGAAGAAAGCTATATACAGTGATGATGAGCGAGGAAAAAGAAGCTTCCTTTTAGGAAAGTCATTTGGTTATTTTTAGACTTCCTATTTTTTTTACTTTTTTTTATTTTGTATTAATAGGAAAAACTTATTTCATTTTTTATAATATTAGCTTATCATAAACATAGAGGAGGGGAGGGGAAGGAAGGTAATAATAATAAAAAATGAATATTAAATTTAAAAACACAAACATACAAACTAAAGAACTTTAAAACCATAAAATTAAAAAAAAAAGAAACATATAAACATAAAAATATAAACTAAAGGAATACAAATACATACACACAAAAATATATAAAGAAATTTTTAGGATATCGAAAGTCTTATATAGGAAGAAGGCATATATGTTATTATGGAACTTAAAAGACTGAGATATGAGGGAGGAGAGGAGGAAGATGGGGAGGGATGAGCAGATACTGGTATTAGAAGAAATGATATGTTTATTCGAGGAGGCAATGAAAGGGTTGGAATCCGCTTATGAGGCAACTGAAGATGAAAATCAAAAGTTAAAATTAACAGGTGGGGTGTTAGTTTTCGAGTTTGTAATAAATCTAATGAAGAAGAAAGTGGAGTTATTATGGAACTAAAACCATGGGAAATATGGGATGCAGAAGAGAGGGAGTTAGAGATATTAAGGGAGGCAGTGGAAATCTTAGAGAAGGAAGACGATGGTGATTTTGCATCAGCGAAATTAAGGGAAGGGATTAATAGGGTTTATGAAAAGATGAGTGAGTTGAAGCATGAGATAGGGGAGAGGCGAAAGAAGTACAGAGAGGATGAGGATGTAACGAGTTTCGAGAGAATCATTCATTCATTAAGGAGTGGAATAAAAAGACTAAAGTCCTACTATGAGGATGAAAAAAAAAAAACGAGAAGATAAAGAAGACATTAGAGGAAGGGATACAAACGTTAGAAGGGGCAGTGGCTCTTATAGTATGTCAATTACAGAAGATAGTGATAGAGAAGGAATTAATAAAAGGAGGATTATATAAGAAATGATGGAGGCAAGAGGTGCTTATTGGTGTGATTATTGTAAGAGGCATGTGACCGTGAGGAAAACAAGGGATGGAAGGTTACTGTGTGATAGATGCGGTATGTGGATAGGAAATAGTTATCCTGAGTGATATAATAATGGATTAATGAAGTGATAGAATTGGAAACAAAAATTTAGGAGGAAGAGAGAAGGGGAAAAAATATTATAAAGTGGAGTTGATGGATGCAAGGAACTAAAACGGATAATGTAACTCATGTTTATGGAATAAGATGCAAGACAAAGAATGAAAAGATTCAGGAATGGGACTATGATTCTCTTACCAACATTACATTTCTGTATAAACAAAGACGTGCATTATTCGAGGACATTCAAGAAGATGGTATGGCTGTCCCGGAGTTCTTCTTTGAAATCAAACGTGACATGTCGATGTTAAGGGATTTGGTCTTAGGAAAGTTTAATATTTTATTGGTGATTGAGGAGGAAAATTAAGATGGGAAAAGTATATGCAAATTTAAAAGATTTGATAAAGAGCAAGAAGGAATGGAAAATTTTGGAAAAAAACAAGCATTTCAATTTGGAAGATTTGATGATACGTGGTTCCACTTGGGATGCTGTTTGGGTGCGAGTTGTTGGAAATGATCAAGAAGCAATGGAATATCTATATGATATTATGAATTTGGAAAAGCGTTTCATACGTTATATGGTTGAGTTTCCTATATCGAAACGAGTGAGAGTATTCAAAAATGGTAAAGTTATTCCAGAGGATGAAGGTTATTTAGAAGTAGATGCAACAAAAGATGTTATATCAATTAATGAATATAATAAACTCGGCGAACAGGTTGGTAATGTCATGATGAATTGGAAATCCTATGAAGTTATGAAAGGATATTTGGAGAATTTAAAGAAAAAAATATTCAATTAAATGAAATTTCAAGTAGGAGGTAAAATATGATTGTGACAAGACTGGGAGATATGATAGTAGTGAATATTGATAAGGATAATTTTTATTGTGAACGAGAAGGGAGTAGTCTTGTAGACATTTGGGAGGAACATGCGCGATATATAGGTAAAGGGGATACGCTTTATGTGCGACAGGTAGAAGGAGAAGATTTGAGTGAGGACATGCAAAAACTGATTAAAAAGTTTAGGGATGCTGGTAAAACTATTGAATACGTGGATGCGGATCGGTATGATGCATATAAAGGAGAGGTTCGATTTCATACGAAAAATTTTGAAGATGAGGAATGATAAGGATTCCTATTCTTGATAATAGAGAAGATCGTAATTGGTTTCATCAATTTGAACATCCTGTTTACATTATGCTCGGAGGCAACAATAAATTAATAGAACGAAAGTTGAAGCAAGACATGAAGCTGTTGAAATGGCGAGAGTGGTGGAAGAATCCCCGTAAGAAAATAGACTTGTTGAGTGGCACAGAAGATGGTTGTAGATGGAGAGTTAGATTGCTTGTGAATTCTTTTGGTGACATGTCAGTAGTGTTTGATTTTAGTTAATTTCGGGACTTATATATATTATATGAGGAAGATAATATTTTTAAAAAGGAGCGCGCGGCGCGCGGGGCGGCGGCGGGTGATATATGATACAGAAGAAGGAGGATGAAACATGTCTCTCAAATATTCAATTATTGTTTTACCATCTCTCTTTAGAAAAGAAAAATTAGAAAGTTTGCTATCAACAGCAACTGTTAGCACAGAGTTGATAGCAGTAGATAGTAACTATAATAATGATACAAAGGAATATTTCAGGCAGTACACTGACAATTTTTATCGAATATTATATCTTCCATCACGATCTAAGGATAGGAAGGTCAAGCTTCAGCATGCTTCTTTATGGAATACGGCTTTTCTTTATGCAGAGGGTTATTGGATAGTTTGTATCAAGCCAGGAATAGAACCGTCTCCTGAGTTTTTATGGCATCTTGATTTAAGTGTCACTGAAATTGAGAGTAGGGAGCAGAGTAAAGATTTTGCGATATTATGTGGTAAGTCGACACAATTTTTAAATGATGATGGTCGCGGGTATGATAAGTTATGTGATTGTGCTTATCTTCCATTTGATGTAGCAGTTTTTCCACGAAAGTATCTGGGTATTGTGAATGGCTATGATGAACTTTATGATTATATAGGTTCGAAAGCTGAGGATGCGGATAAGGATTTCTTCTGTCGAATAGGTAAGTCTGGCTGTCACGTTTATTTCGATAAGGAATTGTCAAATTCTTATGGTACTTATCCCACATTCCGTTTTCAATTCACTGAACCGCTGGTAAATCTCTTTTATTTCCAGCGCTATCAAATAATGCATGGTAAAGTTAAAGCGTTTAACGATTTTAATTATTCAGAAGATAACATTAAACACATTGCCTTTCGCGAACCCTTCGAATTAGTTGGAAGAGATCAGTTTGAAATTCTAAGAGTACAGAATAATGAGTTTACAGTAAGATGTAATGGTAAGGAGTTACGCTTAAATACTTACTCGCAGAATGATTTTGTTTCATCGTGGATTTCTAATGTTGGCTATTATGAAATTGGTTTACTTCGTGAATTAGTGAAATATACAAAGAATAAAGTTGTATTTGATGTCGGTGCTTATATAGGTACTCATACGATATATATTTCGAAATTCGGTGATCCTGAAACTGTTTATGCATTTGAACCTGATCCAAAAAACTTTGGCTTACTAAAAAAGAATATAGAAGCAAATTCATTAGATAGTGTTGTTCCTATAAATAAGGGTGTATGGGAATTTGATGGTACAGTTAATTTCAAGATAGCAGATGCATCTAACAGGGGGATAAGCAAAGTAGATTATGCAGGTGATACCACTATTCAGGTTGTATCTCTTGATAAGTTTTGTAGTGATGGTAAGTGTGATTGTATAAAGATTGATATTGAAGGTAATGAGTTAAAAGTCTTAGAGGGTGCAAGAAAGATAATCATTGATAATCGTCCTGTCTTAGCGATCGAAGTACATGGTACGAAATTCGAATTTCCTGATTGGATGCTGAAATTAAGTTATAAGGTAAAGAAGATTAGGTCAGGTAATATGAATCATGTTGTGCTTGTTCACGATTCGCACGTTTCAGGTTATAGACCTTTAGAGAAAGTTATTGAGTTTCCTATTTAAATGAAAGAAAATGACATTCTAAACAATATTTTGTATAATCGTAGAATTTCTGAAATTAGTTTTGGTGCAGAGATTGATTCAGTTGATTCAAAACAGAATAAAATAACATTTCAATTAGGAAATTTAGATATGAAAATTTTTCTACGATTTCTTCATGAATTAGATGTCGATAATCCTCTATTTAAAATAAAGCTTCTGTTAGAAGATTGAAATGCAAGCTTGGGAGATAGAAACTCGTAAAGGCGTTTCTCTTTTTGTTGGTATTCCCTATATTCCTACTTTTAGATATACTCATTGTGTAGTAGAAGATTCTTGGCGAAATGCATGGCAGCCTCCGAATACAATCTGGCGTAAGAATTTTTCATTTGGTGTGGCAACTGCACGCGAACAATTAGCGGAAGAGTTTTTGGCAAGTGGTTATACTCATTTTTTACATCTTGATTGTGATATTGTTTTACGACAGGATACAATTGCGCGCATGCTTGAGTTAGATGCTGATGTAGTAGTAGCACGTTATCATGATAAATCTCCATTGCGATTACCTCAAGCTTTCCGACATAGTCAAGTACCATTTAGAAGAGATGGACCGATTGATTTCAAAACAAATGAGATATTTGAATTTCCTCGTCCTGATGGTGATGTACTACTTTCAGGACTTGGTTGTGTTCTTGTTAAACGAGAAGTATTTGGAAAGTTGAAAAGACCATTTTATTTATTTAGTTCTGAACATGAAGAACTCGATGACTATGATAGAGTTTCTGAAGATTTCTTTTTCTTACTCAAAGTTCAAAACGAAGCAAAAGCTAAGGTTGTTTATGCTCCGTCTATAAGTGTTGGTCATGTTGGTGAAGTGATAGTATGGGATAAAGATAATATCCAGTTTATATGAGGACCTTTGTTGAGTAACACGAATTCATTAATTAGTAATAAGAAAACTGTGACATTATGGTATATAGTGAGGAAGGATTAGGCTAATAACCTCCTTGTCATTGTAGTTTTTTTTGTTTACAATGACAAGCAAATAACCTCTGGGAGATTGTTTTTCTCAACAATCTCCCATCATAAATAATATACGTAAGGAGGAGGAAATGAAGTTAGGAATTCTGTCTATTTTGATGGCGCTTTTGTTATGTATAGGAACTGTTTCGGCTTTTTCTTCGATAGATTATAGCATTCAAGCGAGTGATGCAGTGGTGAGTGTTGATATGAGCTATTCGAATATTCTTGAGAATGAAACCATGTTAGGCTCACAGGCTGTAAGACTTGATCATATGGATGTTACAAGTGTTGGTATAATAATGGGAGATGATACTGGTGTAGTTCTAAATAATACTTTGAAAGCAATGCCTGTGAGAAATTGTTTGATTTCGTCTGGTATGATTAATCAGAATTTTGTGAGTGCGATTCGTACAAAAGATTCTTATGATTTAGGAGTAACTGGTTTTCGAGCGGGTGGGCGAATAATGGATTTGACGTCTGATGTTCAAGTGGAACAGGGGGCTCTTTCTCATGTTGTTCGAGGGCAGGTTGCTGGTAGTGTTGGTATGGGGCTTATTACTCAGACTCCTACGAATAGATTTGAAAGCATAGTTCATTCACGATCTGCACTTCAGAATGTTGTGA
>Ga0190351_1000041_pt1 | contig 13238 bp, 15 predicted proteins | sample 487213910_MG_FD_163431 | JGI IMG/M metagenome (GOLD analysis project Ga0190351, IMG submission 163431) | Hydrothermal vent microbial mat bacterial communities from Southern Trench, Guaymas Basin, Mexico - 4872-13-9-10_MG | ecosystem: Environmental > Aquatic > Marine > Hydrothermal vents >... | reverse complement strand
ATCTCTTGGAGATAGTGCTTTTGAGAATGGAGAATTAAAAGAAGAATTCAAAAACACGCCTTTAGGAAAGGAATACCATGAGAAAAAGAAACAGTTAGAAGGGATAAAAATCTCAGAGGATTTGGAAAGAGAGATTTATAATCACCTAATTAACTTCTTCCCAAGATATTATGACAAAGGAGATTTCATAAGCAAAAGGAGATATGGGAAAAACGAGAAATATGCTGTTCCTTACAATGGTGAAGAGGTTTTGCTTTATTGGGCAAACAAGGATCAGTATTACATAAAAACCACAGAATACTTTAGAAAATATACCTTTAAAGTTAAGGGATTAACTGTTAATTTCAGGGTTGTGGAAGCAGAGGAAGAGAAAGGGAATAACAAAGCACCTGAAAAGAAATTTTTTGTTTTTAATGAAAAGTTTTTTGATTTTGCTAAGGAGAAACGAGAGTTGAATATTTATTTTGAATACAGGGGATTAACTGAGGAGGAAGAGGAGAAATATAAACATGGACAATCAGCATCTCAGGATAAGATAAACGAAGAGATTGTAAAGATTTTAAAAGAAAAGATACCAGAAAACAGTTTAGCAAGGCTAGTTTTTGAGAAAGAAGAAGAAAAAACATTAATTGAAAAGCATCTTTACAGATACACAAGAAGAAACACAACAGATTACTTTATCCATAAAGATTTGAAGGGCTTTCTGGAAAAAGAATTAGATTTTTACATTAAGAATGAATTTTTGAATTTAGAGGATTTGAAAGTTTTGGAAGAAAGTGGTTACTTTGACAAGTTAAGGCTTTATTTAATTGGAGTTAGAGCATTCAGAAACATTGCTTTAAAGATAATTGAATTTTTGGCACAGATTGAAAACTTCCAGAAGAAAATCTGGGAGAAGAAAAAGTTTGTTATTGATACACATTATGTAATTACTTTGGATAAGATTAAGGAATATGCTGAAGAGGAATTTTTAGAAAGTATTTTAGACGAGATTTTGAAGAATGAAAAACAATTGGAAGAATGGAAGGAATTGTTTGGGATAGAAATTAAGAGTAAGAACGATTTGATTGAAAAGAACACTTTACAGGGAAAAGAATGGAAGAAGTTGCCAATTGATACAAAATACTTTGATGAAGAGTTTAAGTGGAAGTTATTGGTTGCTTTAACAAAAGAAAATGATATGGATGAGATTTTGGACGGAGTTTTGATTAAATCCGAGAATTGGCATGGATTAAACTTGTTGTTAGGCAAGTTTAAGGAAAAAGCAAAGTGTATTTATACTGATCCGCCTTATAACACTGGAAGTGACGAGTTTTTGTATAAAGATAACTATCAGCACTCATGTTGGCTTACAATGATGGAAAATAGATTGAAATTAGCAAAGGAATTAATGAGACTTGATGGAGTTATTTATGTAAGTATTGATGACAATGAAAGATATCATCTCGAAAAACTCATGTCTAACATATTTGGAGAAAATAATCTAATTGGACCAATAATCGTTCAAGTAAATAAGGGTGGCAGAGACTATCTACCGATTGCAAAACAGCAAGAGTATGTTGTATGTTGTACTCTTAACAGACAAACAGAATTGGTACGAGAACGAGAGATAAGTGAATTTAAATATGAAGACTTAAAAGGAAAGTTTCTACCTAGAGAACTTCGTAATAGAAATCCGAAATTTACAAGAGAAAATAGACCAAATCTTTATTACCCATTTTTTGTAAATCCAAATAATAAAGATAGATATGGCTTCCGCGCAGTATCGCTTCAAAAGACAGATTACCACACCATCAAAGTGTTACCTAAAAACGTAAAGGGTGAGGATAGTTGTTGGCGTTGGGGTAAAGAAAAAGTGTTAAAGTATCTTGATCCGAATAATCCAGAAAATTGTGAAATCGTAGCTCGTCAGAAAAAAGATGGTGGATGGAATATCTACGAAAAGTATAGAGGATCGCCCGAAAAATCTAGATCCCTATGGTTAGACTCAAAATTTAGAACCGAAAATGGCAGTATACAATTACGGAACCTGCTTGGGAAGCATATTTACGATTTTCCCAAACCTGTTGATCTAATAGAAGAACTATGTAGTTATTCTACCACACGATCAGAAATAGTTATCGACTTCTTCGCCGGCTCTGGTACAACAGCTCATGCAGTTATGAAGTTAAACAAAGAAGATGGTGGAAAAAGAAAGTTCATCCTTGTAGAGATGGCAGATTATTTTGATACAGTAATCATTCCACGGATTAAGAAAGTGGCATATTCTTTTAACTGGAAAGAAGGGAGACCTCAGGATACAGATGGAATTGGGTTTTTCTTCAAATATCACACTTTAGAACAATACGAAGATGCTTTGGAAAACATTGAGTTTGAACAGCCACAAAAAACGCTTTACGAATTAACGGATTATTTTGTCAAATACATGCTTGAATGGGAGACAAAGGGAAGTAAAACCTTCCTTAACATTGATGAAATGAAAGACCCTTTTAATTACAAACTGAAAATCATAAAAAATTACCAGCAGAAAATCGTTAATGTGGATTTGGTAGAGACATTCAATTACCTTATTGGCTTAAATGTAAGCAGATACGAAGTATTACAGGAAAACGGAAGGAAATATGTTTTTGTCTTTGGAGATAAAGATGGGAAGAGAATTGCTGTTGTTTGGAGAAGCATAAAGGATATTGATTTTGAGAAAGACAGGGAAGTTATTGAAGTCAAACTAAAGGAGTCTGAACCAGATGAGATTTATATCAATGGAGAAGCATTGGTTAAGAGATTCAGGCATATAGAACCTTTGTTTAAATCATTAATGTTTGAGGAGGTGGAATAACATGGCAGTGAAACTTGAAAAACATCTGGTGTTAAACAAATACTTCCTTAATCTCTTTGGTTTTGATGATTTCAACGAGTTAAGAGAAAAACTAATGGATAAAGAGGAAGGTTATGATAGTTATGGAAGAAGTAATTTTGTTGATGCACTTATTAATTTGAAAAATTCGCAAATTACAGAAGATCAACTCTTACGATATGATGAAGCGATAAGAGAATATGTTGAAAAGTTAAGGCAAAACAGAAAACAGCCAAACTTCAATCTTAAATACTTTCAGTATTTAGCGGTTTTATTTACAGAAATTTTCCTTGACAAATATTACAACGACAAAGATGGGTTCATAGCGGAGTTAAACGAATTCTTGAAAGAATTCAATAATGAAAATAAAACGGAAAATTCTCTATTTACAGAAGAAGACTTGAAAAAACTTGCTTTCTGGATGGCTACTGGAAGTGGAAAAACTCTCATAATGCACATAAACTACTGGCAGATTTTGAAATACTCAAAGAACAACTGGGACAATATCATTTTGATAACTAAATGAAGGTTTATCAAAACAGCATTATGAAGAATTAAAATTAAGTGGGATATCCTGTAAGTTATATGATGGAAATATTGACAATTTGAAAACAAAAAATGAAGAAATTTTGATTATAGACATTTACAAACTCACAGAAGAAAAGAAAGGAGAAGGTGTGAGTGTTGACGTTTCCTTTTTTGACGGGAAGAATTTGGTTTTTATTGATGAAGGACATAAAGGGCAAAGAACAGAGGAGCAAAAATGGAAAAAGTTAAGAGAAGAAATTGGAAAGAATGGATTTATTTTTGAATATTCAGCAACCTTTGGACAGGTTATAGGAAAAAATAAAGATTTACTTGAAGAATATGCAAAAGCAATAATCTTTGATTATTCTTACAAATATTTTTACACAGATGGATATGGCAAAGATTTCTATGTTTATATCATAAGGGAGGATGCGTATACGGAAACTCAAAGAGATTTATTGCTTACGGCAGGCTTATTATCTTTTTATGAACAGTTGGTTGTTTTTGAAAAATACAGAGAGGAATTAAGGAAATACAACATAGAAAAACCGTTATGGATTTTCGTTGGAAGCAAGGTTACGGGGAAAGGTATTAATTCGGATGTAGTTAGGGTAGTTCAATTTTTGGATAAGATAATAAGGGATGAAAATTACTTGAAAGAGAATATCGAGAAAATTCTTACTGGAAAATCAGGGCTTATAGACAATGAAGGGAATGATATTTTCAAAGGAAAATTTGAGTTTATAAGAAAATTATCTGTGGATGAGATTGTTGAGGGTATCTATCAAAAAGTTTTTGGTGGTAAGGGGAGATTGGGGCTTTATGAGATAAAGAACGCTGAAGGTGAAATAGGACTCAAAACTACCACAGGAGAAAAATATTTTGGTGTTGTTAATATCGGTGATGTGCGTTCTTTGAAAAAATTGATTAAAGAATCGGAAATTGAAGTTAAAGAAGACCATTTCAGCCAATCATTGTTTTTCGGAATAAACGAGAGTAATTCTCACGTAAATATTCTTATTGGGTCAAAAAAATTTGTTGAGGGTTGGAACTCTTGGAGAGTTTCAAATATGGGTTTAATAAACATGGGAAAGGGTGAAGGACCTCAGATTATCCAATTGTTTGGCAGAGGTGTAAGATTAAAAGGAAAAGATTATTCATTGAAAAGGGAGGAAAATCCTGATTATATATTGAAAGCGTTACAAACTCTTTTCATCTTCGGTTTAAATGCAGATTACATAAATGCATTTCTTATCGCAATAGAAAAAGAAGAGACGGATTATGAAGAGATAGTTATTCCAGTTAGGTTCAACAAGCCAGAGGAATGGGAAGGGAAAATTTACACCATCAAAACCAAAGAAGATTTTGATTTTCTTGAGCATCCTGTAAATCTTGAGCTTGATGAGAATATTTTGAGGAGCATCAAAATAGATTTAAGACCGAAAATTACAATTGCTCATGGTTTAAGAGTTGGAAGTGCAGATACGGTTATTGAAGAGTCGTTGGACATACCAGATAACTATTTTGAGTTACTAGATTGGGATTCAATTTATTCAGATATTACAAATTATAAAATCAGCAAGGAAATGTTTAATCTGCTTATAGATGAAGAAATACTCCGGCAAATAATATTTTCTAAGAAGTATGAGATATTCATTGTTGAATCTTTGGGATCGAAAATTGAAAACAATGGAAGCAAACCCATATTGAAAATAACATCCTTTGATGGAGTTGAAAAATTACATGATGTAATTTTGATGGTTTTGAAAGATTACATCCAGAAATTTTACAGGAGAGAAGAAAAAAGGAAAACCATGGATTACTTAGAAGTGGAACCTTTGAACATAAAAAAGCATTCTGCCATGTTTCCAGAAGATAATGAAATTATCATCAAAATTCCAAGAAGATTAACAAATAATATAGCAGAGGCTATAAAACAGCTTGGCGAATATAATCCTGATAACGGAAATCTACCGGAAGGATGGAAGAAATGGGATTCTTTTATAGTACATCTTGACAATCATCTATATACTCCTTTGATTATCTGGCAAGAACGCAAGGAAAAGATTAAATCAATTCCTGTAAAATTAAATAAGGGCGAGACGAAATTTGTAGAACATTTAAGAGAGTTTTTTAATAGAAATAAAAATTTGCTCGGAAGTATAGATATATTTTTGCTCAGAAATCTCTCAAGAAAAGGAATAGGATTTTTTATAAGTTCCGGATTCTATCCAGATTTTATTATATGGATTAAAAATGAAAATAAACAACACATGATTTTTGTAGATCCAAAAGGCATCAGAAATCTTGGAAATTTTAGTGATCCAAAAATTCAATTATGTGCCTCAGATATAAAAGAAATAGAAAACAGAGTGAGGGAGGAATTAAAGAGAAAAGGAGAAGTTGTTGATATAAAATTGGAAGCATTTGTAATTTCAGTTTCGAAGTATGACGCTATAAAGAAAACATGGGAAGACGGTAGATTTTCCGATATTGATTACAAAGATGCTGAGGAGGAATTCAACAAATACAATATACTCTTTCAGGAGGATGAGACATATGTCCAGAAAATTCTTGAAAAAGCAGGTGTGGTTAAAAATGACTGAATTTTTCGGCGGTATGCGGAACTTTTCACCTGCTTTCGCAGGCTCGCTAACTCTCGCCCAAATCTGCCTCCGACAAGCTTCACATATCCCCGGAACGTTAAGTAAAATCGGGCTCTGCGGTAGTTTAAATAAGTGTTAAGGAGTTGTGGGCACGTATAACAATCTTTGCGGTCACTTTTTACATATTATCCCCTCTATTCTCTCTACTTTTACTCTTGATATAAGCAATCAAACCACCACTATCCAGCAGCTTCTGCATGAACTCCGGTAGAGGCTTGAACCTGTATTCCTCACCTCTCGTACGATTCATTATCACTCCCCTCTCAAAATTTAATTCTATCTCATCACCCTCGTCTATCCTGTCGTAAATATCCAATTCTATCACTCTCAGCCCGATGTTTATAGCGTTTCTGAAGAATATCCGTGCAAAACTCTTCGCTATCACACAGCTTATACCTGCACCGAGTAATGCACGAGGTGCATGCTCACGGGAACTGCCACAGCCGAAGTTAGCACCCGCTACGATTATGTCACCCTCATGCACTTCCGTCGCGAATTCCGGTCGCACCTTCGCGAACGCGTGTCTGGCTAATTCCTTCGCATCGCCCGTGGTCAAATATTCCGCAGGTATTATCTGATCAGTGTCTATGTCATCGCCAAATTTCCAGACTCTCATAAGCGCTATTTCACCTCCTTACTATTTCACCTCTTCACGCATGTCATGCTCTCGCAATACACGGTGGGGCACGCCATGTGCAATCATATCAACAGGACACTGGTATGTTGATTCCAGTTCCTCCTTGCTTATCTCTTTTGTATTATGGTAATATAACTTCCGATTGAGACATGCGATTTTGGTAACATAGATGGAGACCGCACTGATGTCATGAGAGACGAGTACAATAGCCATCTGCTTCCTTAGCGATTCGAAGAGTTCGTAAAGCTCTTTCTGCATCTGCGGATCTACATTTGCCATCGGCTCATCGAGTAACAGCAACTTCGGCTGGTTCACCAGTGCACGCGCGATAAATACCCGCTGCTGTTGACCACCCGAGAGTTTACCTATCTGCCGGTCTTTGTATTCGAGCATCTCAACGGTTTCAAGGGCTTCATACGCGATTCTCATGTCTTCTTCACTGTAGCGCCTGGGTGGGCGCATACGTCCAAGACGTCCCATGAGCACGACATCAAGGACGCTAACCGGGAAATCGCGATAGAAGAGGCTGTATTGTGGTACATATCCAACGAACCTCCTGCCCTTATCCGGTGCGAGTCCAAAGATTGTGATTCGACCCCGAGTTGGTGTTATTAACCCGAGGATAGCTTTCAGGAGTGTGGTCTTGCCGCCGCCGTTCGGACCTATTATACCCAGGAAGTCGTGTTGCTTTATCGATAGATTAACGGCTTCAAGTACCGGCATACCATCAATGTGAACCCATACATCCTCCAGCCTCACTATCTCCGCCCCTTCTTCCATGATTATGATTATTATTTATCGCTCATCATTAAATACCCTGAAAAACCAAAAAATAAATCAAATAAAAATTATGAGTGAAGCAGTTCCAGCGGTCAAGGGCGAAGTAGGGATAGAGGGACCTGTGACCCCATCGGCGGACGAGGTAAGAATGTTCTTAGAGGAAGGATAAGAGATGTTAAAAAATGTGAGAAGATATACAAAGCTGCTGAGGATGCTGTCTGTGAAGATACATGCAAAAGAGCATGCCCCTGAAGTTGTATATTGTGAATGTGGCTATGCTAAGCATAACGGCGGGTGGTTAGCGTCACTACGCATACTCAGAGAAGCTGCATTATCTTATCAGTAGTGCACGAACTTGCACACTTGAAAATGCCAGGACATGGACCGGAAATCAGTAAACTCGTAAATAGGTATCCTAAAACAGAGCGAGCTCGGGGGTATTTGATGGCTGCTGGGATGACTGATTGAATCCACACAAATCCTGTCAGCCTGTTACAAATTACAAACCGCTATCGGTATGAAGCTAAAGGAAGCTTTAAAGGGTGTATTGGAGGAAAGTGAACTGAAAAAGGTGGTAAAATCTTATGACATCATCGGTGATACAATTCTCATAAGGGTCCACTCTGATCTGGAATCAAAGAGGGGGATTATTGCCGAGGCGCTGCATAAGATCTATCCACATGTGAGAAGCATCGCAGCAGTTCCTCTTTACGCTCACACCGACAGGATATACCGAACAAGGGACCTGGAGGTGATATGGGGAGATGAAAATATGGAAACTATGCATAAAGAGAGCGGTTGCTTATTCAAAGTGAATCCAAAACGTGTCTTCTTCTCCCCCCGTCTCTCCTATGAGCGAATGCGAGTTGCCAGTAAAGTTATGGCTGGTGAAACGATAATAAACATGTTTTCAGGTGTAGGCTGCTTCTCCATCATCATAGCGAGGATGCAACCACAAACGAAGATTTATTCTATTGATGTGAATCCTTATGCGTATGAATATATGAATGAGAACGTGAGATTGAACAGGATGGAGGGGAGGGTGATACCTATTCTTGGTGATGTAAGAGAAGAGCTGAAGAAATCGGGATTAGAAAGAGTTGCAGACCGCGTGCTCATGCCGTTGCCAGAAGAAGCGCATTCTTTTTTGCCATTAGCCGTAAGAGCATTGAAATTGGATAAAGAAGGAGCAGGAGGCGTAATACACTATTATGACGTCTCTACGGGTAGAAAAGACGATGATTTATTTGTTATGCCAATCAAGCGTGTAAGAGGCATTATCTCATCCGTTTTCGGAGACTCACTAAGATTGAAAATAGAGGAGAAGCGGATTGTGCGTTCTGTTGCGCCGCGGAGATATCATGTGGTATTGGATTTGAATTTGAATTTGAATTTGAACTTAGACTCGCATGTAGAAGGGAGTGTAATGTAATGCAGATGACATTGACGCCTATAGGTGTGATTCACAGTCCGTATAAGAGTTTAAGTGACTGCCCACGCCATGCAAGCAAATCAGAAGTAGTAGCAGTGATAGAAGTCTTTGAGCATTATGCAGGTAGACTGAAGTATTTTTAAAGTTTCTCACACCTCACACTCCTCTACTGGCTCCACAAATCACATGGCTATTCCATGCTCGTAAGAACACCCTGGGATACAGAATCACATGGCTTATTCACTACAAAGTCGCCAAATAGACCGAATCCAATAGGAATCTCTCGGTTGTGAAGCTGATAGAGAGGTGCGGAAATTATACTGCGAGTCAGAAGTATAGATGCCATTGATGGTACTCCCCTGATAGATATAAAGCCCTATGTGCCCGAATTTAATTTTAACGATAGGGATGTGAGAATTGGCTGGCTTACAGACAAGATAAAGAGATGAGTTCTAATTCATACCGTATATCTACAGGGCTGTAGATAAGAACGCCCTCGACTATAACCCTGCCGTCCTTCTTCAGCCCGGGCTCAGCTAATCACTCTGCTATTACCTGCATCCGATACTGATACTCCGTGCTCGCTTTATTATCACTACAGAGATAAAATATGCGCTTGTACACCTTACAGATATAGCCTACAACCCTTATCCGCCTGCCTTCATAGTTTGCTGGATGCTCCGCCATCTCCACAACGAAATATGCACTATTGTCATTATTATCAGAGTTTATCTTCTTAAGGCCACTTTCTGATGCCGCAATCTCGTATTTACCACTGTATTGTTGTAGTTCTGTACCATCATATATTCCGCATTTAAATATTTTAAAGATACTATTTTTTGATTTTTGGAAAGCTATGGACCTGTCAAATAAGATTCTCCTTGCATTGCATTTCATGTTCGTATGTACGTATTATCCAGCTTATTCCTCCTTTTGTCTTGGTTTGATTTAGCATGAAAAAGAAGATGACGTGGAGTAACGGTTGCCTTCGCTTTTGCATTGTCATGTCCCTAAGTAGTTTGTACAGACTCTCATCCATAATTGGTGCAATACATCCGCTCATACTCACGACCGAGCAGTGCAAGGATTTTACCATGAATTGGTCTTAAGTTTAAGTTCAAGTTCAAGACCTTTATCTCCTCCGACCCCATGTAAAGAACGGTAATGCCCTCACCCTCAAACACCTGAAAGACACGCCGTATCGTCAAACTTAAAGAAAGTTTGATCAAAATGCTTTGCTATTTCTGTATTGGCTTGCCCTTCTGATCCAGTATTGTCTCACTCTCTTCCTCGTTGTAAAACCCATGATTGGAGAGATGCCATACCTCTCTCTCCTCCTGTTCTTTCTCCTTCTTTAAAAAACGGGCAAGTTGTCAGAGTTGTTAGACATGACCAGAGAAATAACGAACTGTTTTAGGTCCGGTCTGTGGTCCTTGGAGTAGCCATGGGGCATATTTTATCTGAATTGGCACGGCGTCTAGTCTATATCGCTTTCTTCATGCTCGTACTCACCTTGAAGGCTTATTGATCAATATCTCCACCGGTTTCGTCCCCATGAACTCAGGGAATGGGTACAATGGTCGGTCTACGAATCCATGAGAAGAGCGTTCAGGACCATGGCAAAAACTACCTCGCCACAAGGCCACTTTCTGGCGTTCTACACCAACGATCCTATCAATTTCGTCTGCCAGGAGGCCGATTTCCTTGCATACCGTGGCTACTAGCTACTATACCCTATGCCAGGGCAGGGTGCTCAAGGTTCTTGCTACTATAATCGAGTGGGGAGAGTAGATTCGTTGACATAGATATTCATATAAAATAATTTTCATCTAAATTCTGTGTTACAATTGGGTATAAAATTAAACTTTGAGGTGCTTTATATCAATATGTGCGGAATATAGGTTATACGACTTTATTGTTGTATATATGCAACTATATGCCTACGATACAGGGCAATGTGACCCTAAGAGGTGTACAGCACGGAAATTAGCACGAACAGGCTTGATAAGATCGGTTAATAAGATGCGGATGATACCCTATAAAACGATTTTGCTCGTTCCTACTGTTAGCATAGCGCTTTCACCCGCAGATAGGGAATCTACGAGCAGTATAACCGTTTTTGATTGTTCTTGGAAGGAGATAAGCACTTTTGAGACGATTTTCAGGAAATTGAGAAGAAGGAAGCGGGCTTTGCCTTATCTTATCGCATCGAACCCAACGAACTATGGTAAACCCTTTATCCTGAGTTCTGCGGAGGCGTTCGCAGCTGCTCTGTTCATACTCGGTGAGAGGGAACAATCACGAGCTATATTAAGCAAATTCAAGTGGGGCGATGAATTTCTGAGGTTGAATGAGGGGATGTTACTCGCATATTCCAGGGCAAGGGACAGTAAAGAGGTGGTGGAGATGCAAAAGAGGTTTATGAATGAAAGATAGATAGAGGATATTTATAAAAGGTAAAATAATCTATCTTTATATATAGGATAAGATGGGCGTCTGCGTTGTAAATGATGCATATACGGGAGAGAAGCGCCGCGCAATAAAACTCGGTAAGGAGGATGCGAAGGATATCGCCGCGCTGTATAAAGAGGTCTGGCCTAAGGCGTATGAGTACCCGAAGGAATGGCGTGAGAAACGTGCGATGAGTGAGGAAGAGATAAAGAAGGAGATGGATTCTGGCTATTTCTTCTTCGGTGTTCGCATAGATGGTAAGCTGGTGGGTGTATATAAAGCATCCATAACAGAGAGGGGTTGTTTCGGCGAGCAGCAAGCAGTCCTGCCTGAGTATCGAGACCAGGGTGTGGCTTCAGCGATGTATGAGCAGTTCTATGAGTTCGCGAAGGCGAATAAGTGCAAGGTGAATTATGTGAATATCCTTGCGGGTAACGAGCCATGTGAACGAGCAATGAAGAAGTTCAACTTTTATAAGACTGGTAAGCCCTGGGAACAGAGTAAGGGCATGTGGGTTCAGACCTACGAGCGGAAGGTGGATCTCACCCAGGAATAAACGAATAAAAATCTCAACATGGCTCTATCGTCGATGATGGCTTCGAAGAGATCGCATAGGTGCCCTATGTTACACCTCGGACTTCATTTGTTATTTGTCTGTTTATATCCTCCAGCACCTCATATGGTAATTTCACGAAGTCAGCAGTCATCGCCTCTACGGACGCAACCACCCTTATTGTGATGATTCTACCCAAGTTCCTTGCATCTCCGAGTGCCCCTGTTGCGAGGTCGTCACCGACGATTGCAAATGCCTGTCATACACGGTCATACCATCCTCTGTGCTTCAATTCCTCTTCCACTATCCATGAGGCTTCACAGCATATTCGCAGTTTCTCCTCTGTAACTCTTTTGCTACTTCTCTCACTTTGTCCTTATACAGATCCCTTATTGGCACTCTCTATTCTATCCGGGTATATAGTGCCCTGAGCGATAAAATCCACACCTATTTTCTTCGCCCCCGCTTCAAATATCTCTAAAGAGCACACCTATCACTTTCCGTTTCGCTTCTGCATCATTAATGCCCCGCAAAGCATTTAGAAACCGCTCTCTCGCATTTACGAATACTAGTTTCAGTTTGAGCCCGTCTCTGAAGGTATTCAGGGCTTCCTCTACCTCGCCTGCCCGTAGCAGTCCATTATCAATGAAGATACACGTGAGCTTATCACCATTATCTGTATGGTGGACATCAGGATGGAACTGAATGTCATAGGCATAGATTGTGTGACTCTTGCTATTATTATCACTCCTGTAAATGTTTAGGGGGATACGGAATGCTGCTATGAGTGAATTCTTTATATAGCCTGTTATTAACTGTGCACCATAACAGATACCGATGAGGGGTAGATTCAAAGCAAATATATCGGGATTGCATCATGGACTCTCAGACTCGTGAACGCTAAAGGGTCTGCCAGAGAGTATAACGACTCTGACCTTACCCTTACCGCTTGTTGCTTTTTTCAACGCCTCTATGAGTATATCAAAAGGTAGAAGTTCGGTATTCAGTATATACATACACCCGGGTCTGTGCATCGCCTCACTATAAGATGGAGATGGCTGTATTGCCCACCGAAATCGAGCACCACCACCCTCGCCCTATTCCTATCCCTATATCTATCCCGTGGCATCCCTGTCGCTGTCACACTTCTGTTTGAGATTGCTTCTTTTACTTTTATAAGACATAGCTTCCGCATTGTGATAAACATATAATTAGAGGGGGTTTTGCTTATTCAAACCCTGTAACTGTAACTCTAACTCATCCAGTCTGGGAAATGCATTACGAGACCTTGTTCTGCTTATATGGAGTGCAGCGCAGGCATTGGCGAATTCGAGGCA
>Ga0190351_1000039_pt1 | contig 13589 bp, 8 predicted proteins | sample 487213910_MG_FD_163431 | JGI IMG/M metagenome (GOLD analysis project Ga0190351, IMG submission 163431) | Hydrothermal vent microbial mat bacterial communities from Southern Trench, Guaymas Basin, Mexico - 4872-13-9-10_MG | ecosystem: Environmental > Aquatic > Marine > Hydrothermal vents >... | reverse complement strand
CCACATATATGCAAGGGGGGGGAACGAGCACCACAGGATCGAGGCAATATTTAAAGCGCTTGGTATTGCACTGGATAAGGCAACAAGGGTAGAAGAGAGGAGGATAAAGTAATAACACGTGCGCATTTTGCGACCGGGAATAAAAGTTCATATTCCTGCTCTTGCGATTATGTATGTGGAGATTGCTGCTCTGTCTTTGTGATCAATCGTGGTATGAGGGTTGAATACCTGCCTAATTGTATCCCATACCGCCTGTTATATTCTGATATATCCATCAGTTCTCCTGACCTGTGCCTTGCTCTCTTTATTCTCATATCTTCTATCTCCCAGCCTTGCTCCTTCTCAAGTTTGCGTAGCAGCTCCATGCGTCGCATCACATGTAGCTCCTGCTCTGACCGAACATAGAGGTACCAGTCATCGGGATATTCATCAAAGAAATCCTTATGCGTCTCATTCTCTGCTTCCAAACTCGCTAAACGTGGGTCTCGCAATGCAAGTGGTCTGTGTAGCAGTTTAGCACACATCGCTATCGCCTCCTCCTTCGTCTCTACCGGAACGAGCATGTGCACCGGACAGGGCTCTACCTCCTTCTTCTCGCCTGTTACACCATCATACATCCACCACTTGCTCCTGTCATGCCTGTCACCGATGAAGAAACGCACGAACTTGAAGCCGGAAGGACCCACTACTACCGGTATACCCGACCTGAGGAGTCCAGAAGCCACCGCATACATCTCCTCCGTTGCCGCACCCCACATTATCACTACCACTGGCAGTCTCGCATAAAGATAATCTACAACCTGCGTCCAGTTCGCCTTTGGGGTGTACCCACTGCCGACCAGAGCACCACGGTAAATTGCTGATGGTACATGAGAGATCGCGGTGCAGCCACCAAAATTCACCAGCCCTTTTAATACCCCCGCTGCAATATACTGCTGGAATAGACATCTTCGCTCTTCCTTATCCATATATTTCGCAGCATCTGCTGCTACACACCCCGATACGCAGACGAGATAGTTTCGTTCCAGGAAATATCGTGCCATGTCTGCAACTTCTCGCTCGGATGTACAGCCACAGCCTATTATATTCACCATCCCCGGTCCATTCCCACCGAGGATAATACCAAAGGTCAGGTCTCGCCATTCCAGTTCTGACATTGGTCCTCTACCTGCTCGCATGAGATACCTGTCTTCTCTTATTTTGCCTGCTGCCGATGCTGCACTGATCACCAGGTCGAGTATCCGAATACCTTCAGGACATACCTGCTCGCACCGGGCACAGAACGAGCAATTGTCGTAGACTTCTGCGAGTGCATTCAAATCACCGTTTGCAGCCTGTACCATCGCATTGCTTATTGCAACCCTGCTCGGGCATACAGAGAAGCATTTGTCACAGCCTTTACAGCGCAGTGCCTCTCGTCTCAGTTCATCTCCGGACATCAAATAGTCTCCCCTTCTCCTGCTCTTCTGCTCTCTCGCCAGTTCGACTGCCAGTTCACCTGCCTTCTCCGGATCTGTAACTCGCACACATTGTCTGGATATCACATCCCCGGTCTCTGAGAAAGGTTCTGGTTCTAAGCCCTTCACCGGCGTGTACCCTGATACTATCACGATTGTATCCACACGCTTCGCCTCCTCAACCACATCGAACTCGAAGCATAAGTCGCTAACAACAACAACATCCGCGATCCCTGACCTGATCGCCTTCCTTGCTTTTACACCAGAAGATAGTACCTTCGCTCTATTATAAAATCGAGGCAGGTCATGTCCAACAGCACCAGCACCACAGATCTCTATCTCCTCCTCCTGATGCTCCCTCACCACATACTGCACAGCAAACCATGCAGGTAGGAAATTATTACCAATGAATAGTATAACCGGCTTATCTGTGTCAATTGTGCCCATTCCTACTTCAATCTCAGCAGCAGGGAATTCAGGATATTCTGTTGCTGCATGTTTACCAGCATTGAGGAGATCAAAGCAGCACATCTTTATGCTCTCTGCCACTTCCATTACGAGAAAAGTGAGTGAGCCTGCATGTAGTGCTTTCTCTTCCAACTCCCGTTCACTCTCGTTACTGAAATACGCACTTATCAGTAGCTCGGACAGTTGCGATTCCGCATACGATAGCGCTTTACTTACATCAGCCAGATCCTGGATGTAAAAACCCGTCAGCATTGACGTGTTTGGGGTTGGATATGTGATGGTGCTTCCTATGTCTATCCGTCTATTTGGACCGAATAGTTGAAGTGAGAACTCGAACAGCTCTTTCGCAACTGCTAATTGCTTACACAGCCCTTTACAAGCTTCCTGCAAGCTCCTCTTCGCATGGTAGGCTCTTAAATCAAGTCCACACAGTCCCTCATTGCCTGTACAGGGTCCCTGAGTGCAATCTTTACATTTAGATACTTCAATTTCATTTACAGTGTAAACCGGACAATAGCGGTCCATGAGTACATTGTCCCATTCAGCGATATCTGTGGCATGAGCATATATGTTTAATTTAGGTCTCCACTGTTTCAATCTCCTCTCACCTATCTCAGTGAGTATATCCATAGCGATGTCCTCCAGATCCTTGCCATGAAGTCCATGTACTGCCTCTTCCAGATTCACCTCAACATCTCCTACTTTGACCACCCTCATCTTCTTATTATTCTTATCCATGCTCACATCCTCACCTCATTACTGAACATAGATATAAGTTACTTGCACGTCCCAGAAAAAGGTTAAGAAGAAAGATCGCGATAAATTATGCAGCAACAGAATGTAGCCATTTCGGGTCGCGCCACCTGTTTTGAACTAAGCATACCTTGCCATTCATCATCTGTCAGCCTGTTCTAACTGGCTGCTTGATCATAGACGCCCTGGAGTAATTCTTCTAAAGGGTTATAATTGATAACTTCCGATGGTTCATGGATTATAAGCATAAGCCAAGGCCCGGATTTGAACCGGGGTAGAGCTGATCTGCAGTCAGCCGCGTGTGCCTCTCCGCCACCTTGGCTGTATTTCTATTTCTATTTCTCTTCAACGAAAAATTTCAATGAGAGCAGAAAAGAATTAAGCACTTTACAGTTCTGATTTCATCTGAGTCCGGCATATAAAGGTGTGGACGTTAGTAGCTGCGGGCTGAAAATCTCCCCTTTCGGGTCGATTCTTACACCCCAGCCCTATCAAACCGTTCTTCTAACGGTGTCCACGAGGTCTCTTTTTGGGGCTGGCTTCGAGCTTAGATGCTTTCAGCTCTTATCCATTAGCGCGTAGCTGCCCGGCAATGCCCTGTCGGACAACCGGTACACCAGAGGCGCCGCTGCTCTGTTCCTCTCGTACTAAAAGCAGCTTCCCCTCAGACCCCAGCACCCCCAATAGATAGCAACCGACCTGTCTCACGACGGTCTAAACCCAGCTCATGATCTCCTTTAATAGACGAACAGTCTTACCCTTGGCTGCTGCTGCACAGCCAGGATGGAGAGAGCCGACATCGAAGTAGCAAACCTCCAGGTCGATATGGACTCTCGCTGGAGACAACTCCGTTATCCCCGGGGTAGCTTTTCTGGCGTCTTTAAGCCCTACCAAAGAGCTATAAAGGTTCGCTAGACCCGACTTTCGTCCCGTGACCTCCTGCTATGCGAGGTCACATCAGGCTGACTTTTGCTCTTGCACTCTACGGTGGAGTTCTGTCCCACCTGAGTCAACCTTCGGGCACCCTCGATATCTTTTCAAGGGTATGGCGCCCCACCTAAACAGCCCACCAACCGATGTCCTCTTCCGAGTTAGGGACACAACTCCGGAAGGGTAGTGTTCCATTGGCGGCTCCGTATTCCCTGGCGAGAATACTTCGTTGCCTCCTACCTACGCTATACATCCGAAGTCGTGGCTCAACGGCAGGCTGCTGTAAAGCTCCACGGGGTCTTCGCTTCCCCTTGGGGGTCCCCGGTCTTTTCACCGGGATGATGATTTCGCCGGTTTCCAGCTAGGGACAGTAGAAGGCTCATTCCTCCTTTCGTGCAAGCCGCCAATTAAGCGGCTAGGTACTACGCTACCTTAAGAGGGTCAGAGTTACCCCCGCCGTTTATAGGTCCTTCGTCCCCTTGGAAGGGGCTTTCAGATACCTACACTGGGCAGGAGTCAGTGACCGTACTAATCCTTACGGACTTGCGGTCACCTATGTTGTTATTAGACAGTTAGCCTTCCCTTGTCACTGCGACCTACCTTTCACAAGGCAGGCACCCCTTCTCCCGAAGTTACAGGGCTAATTTGCCGATTTCCCTTAGCTGGATTTACCCGACACGCCTGAGCCTGCTCAGCTAGGGGCACCTGTGTCGGTTCTCGGTACGGACATCCAGTCATCCTTTTCACGGACTCCCGGGCTCGACTGACTTCCGCCATCACACTTTCACCTACTTCTCGCCATTATGGCTCTCCATAGGCTTCAGTGCTTGGACGGTGCGACGACACCGCTCAATCTACCCGGAAGTGTCGGACGCCTTAAGGCATAGACTGGATGGCGCAGGAATATTAACCTGCTTCCCTTTTGATATGCTCCAGTTAGGACATATCTTAGGACCGGCTAACCCTTGGCTGACGAACATTGCCAAGGAAACCTGGCCCCTTCGGCGATCGGGATTCTCACCCGACTATGCTGCTACTATCGCCAGGATTCTCGTTCCTGCCCGGTCCACACCTCCTCACGAAGATGCTTCCACCCAGACAGGACGCCCCCCTACCGGATCTCCTCACGGAGCCCTGGGGTATCGGTGGTCAGCTTAAGCCCCGTCCATTTTCGATGCCACAAACCTCGGCTGGTGAGCTGTTACGCACTCCTTAGAGGATAGCTGCTTCTAAGCTAACCTCCCAGCTGTCTGAGGTTTGTGACGCTCTTTAGAGTTGACACTTAGCCGACACTTGGGGACCTTAACCCCAGTCCGGGTTCTTTCCCTCACGGACTGGGAGCTTACCCCCCAGCCCGGGCTCCGACCTTCTATGACGATAGCGCCTTCGGAGTTTGACAGGAGGGCGAGGTCTTTCGACCCCGTATCCTCCAATCGGTGGCTCTACAACGCTATCAATCTCAGGTCGGGTCATACTGTGGTATGTTTCGGGGGGAACCAGCTATTGCCGGGTTCGATTGGCCTTTCTCCACTAAACGCAGGTCATCCGAGAGATTTGCAAGTCATCACCGGTTCGGCCCTCCATTCCCCTTTCGGAGAACTTCAGCCTGCCCACGCTTAGATCACCCGGCTTCGGGTCATATCCCAATGACTCCACGCAGTTCATACGTCGTTCCTCTCTAACGATGCGAACCTGTTGGTTACCCTGCGGCTTCCCTTCTCCAGGTTAGCCTCGCCATTGAGATATACTCCCTGGCCCGTTCTCCAGAACGTACGATACGACCCTGTTCAAGAACCCTCGTACTGATCCTTCACAGGATTTTCCTTCGGGCTCCTTCATCACTTTCAAGCCGTATCACACCATAGCCATTTAGTTTCAGGCTCTTTTCACCTCCTTATTCGGGGTACTTTTCAGCTTTCCCTCACGGTACTATTCCGCTATCGGTCTCAAGACGTATTTAGTTTTGGAGGTTGGTATCCCCCAGCTTCCCGCAGGAAATCCAACCTACGGTACTCAAGTAAAAGTCGAACCCGCTATCTTACGCCTACGAGGCTATCACTCTCTATGGCGCCTCGTTCCAGAGGACTTCGGCTTCGATAGTGTGGGTTCTGTGACCTTTACTTGCAACCCCACATCTCCTCACTCTTTCGAGTGAGGATTCAGTTTGAACTCTGCCGCTTTCACTCGCCGTTACTCACGGTATCTCAATTGATTTCTCTTCCTGCTCCTACTAAGATGTTTCAATTCGGAGCGTTCCCGATCCCTAAGGACCGATCCAGAGGATCAAGAGTTCCCATTAGGGCATCCCCGGTTCTAAGGCTCCTTGTACCTACCCGGGGCTTTTCGCAACTTGGCACGCCCCTCTTCGGCGCTTGAGCCGAGCCATCCACTAAATGGCGTATACACCAGCTACCGAACTCATTGGATGTCAGAGCTGTAAAGTGCTTATGACAACTTCATCTGGCTACAATTGCCATCAGTTCTTCCCTGAATAACATGATGTTATTAGGTGCATTCCTCTACATATACATCCACATATGGACTCGCTGGGATTTGAACCCAGGGCCTTCGCCTCGCAAAGGCGACGATCTTCCACTGATCTACGAGCCCTAAGATAACCCCAGCATCTTATCATATATAAACTTTGAACCAACCCCTGGTGTAATCATTCAGTCCTGATTGACTTAGAGTTAGGAGGTGATCCAGCCGCAGATTCCTCTACGGCTACCTTGTTACGACTTAGCCCCCCTTGCGAGGCTTAGGTTCGAACACCCCAATAAGGATGTCCTCACCTAAACCCCACTCGGCTGGCTTGACGGGCGGTGTGTGCAAGGAGCAGGGACATATTCACCGCCCCGTTTTGAGGGGCGATTACTACGGATTCCGGGTTCACGAGGGCGAGTTGCAGCCCTCGATCCCAACTTAGGGTAGCTTTAGGGGATTTCCTTCCCCTTTCGGGGTCGGTACCCATTGTACTACCCATTGTAGCACGCGTGTAGCCCGGAGGATTCGGGGCATACTGACCTACCGTGGCCCGCTCCTTCCTCCACCTTAGCGGTGGCGGTCCTCACAGAGTGCCCATCCTCCTTGCGGAGATGCTGGCAACTGTGAGCGCGGGTCTCGCCCGTTGCCTGACTTAACAGGATGCTTCACAGCACGAACTGCCGACGGCCATGCGCCACCTCTCAGCTAATCTGGTAAGGTCTTCAGCCTGACCTTCATCTTGCTGTCTCCTCCGGTGAGTTTTCCGGCGTTGAATCCAATTGAACCGCAGGCTCCACCCGTTGTGGTGCTCCCCCGCCAATTCCTTTAAGTTTCAGCCTTGCGACCGTACTCCCCAGATGGCGGGCTTAACGGCTTCCCTTCGGCACTGGCACCACTCGCAGTGATGCCAACACCTAGCCCGCATCGTTTACTGCTAGGACTACCCGGGTATCTAATCCGGTTCGCGACCCTAGCCTTCGTCCCTCACCGTCGGACCTGGTCTGGTCAGACGCCTTCGCTACCGGTGGTCCCCCAAGGATTAATGGATTTCACCCCTACCCCTGGAGTACCTCTGACCTCTCCCAGTCCCAAGTCGAGCAGTATTCCCTGGAAGTTTGACTGTTAAGCAGCCAAATTTCCCAAGGAACTCACTCAACCGGCTACGGACGCTTTAGACCCAATAAAAGTGGCTACCACTTGGGCTGCCGGTGTTACCGCGGCGGCTGGCACCGGTCTTACCCAGCCCTTACTTCAGGTGCTTTTTAGACACCTGAACAGCCTCCTTAGGAGGCACTCAGAGTTCCCTTATCGTGCTTTCGCACATTGTAAAGTTTTCGCGCCTGATGCGTCCCGTAGGACCTGGGTTCTTTTCTCAGAACCCATCTCCGGGCTATTGCTCTCACAACCCGTACCGATCGTAGGCTTGTTGATCCGTTACATCAACAACAACCTAATCGGCCGCAGACCTATCCTTGGGCGCCTCAGCTTTTGGACATCCTGCATTCCAGCAAGCGATGTCCCATCCGGTATTAGCCCCAGTTTCCCGGGGTTATCCCGGACCCAAGGGCAAGTTGTCCACGTGTTACTGAGCCGTCCGCCGGTTTGGTCATCAGATGCAAGCATCGGATGACCACCCCTCGACTAACATGGCTTAATCGAACTCTGATAGCAGTAGCCTCTGGCAGGATCAACCAGTATTACCGAGCATGCACAAACGAGCATACACACACCCCTCTGAGCCAATCAGATTTACTGGATTACCAGTGGGTTAGCTCTTACGTCGGACACGAAATCACCATACTCGTGTCCCCATATGCATTCTTCTGTCTATAGCATAGTGGAAGTCAACCCATCATCCTCGGGTTATCCCTCTCTCAGAGTTGACGCCGGTACTATGCTACTATAAATGTATGATATCCTATTACTTTAAAAACCTTTCACCTGATATATAAAACTTTCCTCGTTATAAAACACCTACCTCTTCTATGCCTCTATGCTGAGCTCTTTGTAAAGCTCAAGATACTCTTCTCCCGTTTTTGTCCATGAATACGCACCTGCTCTTTCCTTCCCTTTTCTCTTCAATTCCTCACGGAGGCTCGCATCATGGAGCAATTTTGACATCCCCTCTGCTATGTCTTCAATACTATATGGACTTACAAGAACAGCAGCATCTCCGGCAACCTCTGCCGTCCCCCCTATATTTGATGTTACAACCGGTGTTCCTGCCTGCATAGCTTCTATTACAGGCATCCCGAAACCCTCACAGAGCGAGGGATAAACAAGTAAGTCAGCGTGCTTTAAAAGCGTGTCCAGCTCTTTATCCGGTATGAATCCCGTAAATATTACCCTATCACTCATTTCCGCTTCTTTTACCGCGCGGTCACACCTCTTCTTCATCTTTTTCAGGTATGGATTACTGGATACTGCACCTGTTATTACCAGCTTCCCCCGATACCCCTCCTCCTTTACCAGTTTTGAGAACGCATGAATCAATCGCACAATATTCTTCCGCTCGTGTATTCCACCAACGTTAAGAATGAACCCGAACTCTAAATCGAATCGTGCTTTGAGGTTCTTTTCTATCTCTTCATCCGGCTCTGTTAGTTCTCGTATGCCATTGGGGATGACTCTAATCCGCTCTGCAGATACGCCCACTTTAGTTATAAGCTCATGCTTTGAATATTCAGACACCGTAGTTATCAGATTATTCAGGCGACACGCTTCTCGGGTACCACGTCGGTATAGCAGATGATTCCTGAAGAACCCCATCGCTTCACGGAATGTGAAAGGAATAACGTCATGTACAGTAAGAATGGACGGTACCTTCTTACGGAATGGAAAACTCCAGTTATAAGGGAAATGAATAATGCCTGCGCCTTCCTGTGATGCAATGTTCTGGATGGTAACGGAATCCAGCCATGCATTCTTCAATGACATTGAGTGCGAACGGCACGGTAAAGGAATGGTAGTAACGTTAGGACAGTCTTCAAATATGCCCTCTGTCTCGTTAAATCGGTGTTTTTTGCAGAGTATAATCACATGATGTCCTTTCCCTGATACATACCTCGTTAGCTCTATAACGCCCTGCTCAACGCCACCCACAACGCCGTCGTATTTCCTGAAATCCATTACTATTTTCATCCTCTTAAAAGCTATCAAGTAGACTTTCAATATCCGTGATAGCCACATTTGTGGTCTCATCGGACGCGCCATAATACACATAAATCTTATCATCTCGCTCGGCAATACCGTTTGAGAATATCACATTCGGGAAGAATCCCGCAGTCTCGTAAGGTTCCGTGGGTGTCATCAGTGGCACAGATGCCCTTCGTATTACACGGTATGGCTCGTCAAGTGCGAGAAGCATGCAAAATAGTGAATATACGCTGTTATCCCCCTTAGCGTGGTAAATGACGAGCCAGCCCTCGGGAGTCTTTATTGGCGGTGCTCCTGCTCCTATACGCTGTGACTCCCATTTATTGTCTCTTGTACGTGCAATGCATTTATGATTTCCCCAGTGAAGAAGGTCAGGAGATTCGCTGTACCACATGGCAGGCATACCAAATCGGGTATTGTTTGGACGATGGAGTGCGACATACATGCCATTAACCCGCTCAGGGAAAATAGCGACATCCTTGTTCTCTGGATGAAATATAAGCCCTTTCCTCTCGATACTTCTAAAATCCTCGGTAACTGCTAAAGCAGTAGCCCATGAATCTTCGGAAACCGCAGTATAGGTGATGTAGTATTTACCGTCAATAAACGTTATTCGCGCATCTTCCACACCGTATCTCTCAGACTCATTCCCGGGACAAATAAAAGGTGCATCATCAACTTCAAAGTTGATGCCATCCTTACTCCTGGCTATTCTGATATGACTCAGGGAAGTGAGATATTCCTGCCCCCTATATACAACACTGCGTGTATCTTTCGGTATGACTTCAGGGTCAGAAGCGTCGAATTCCATAATATCTGGTTGCCCCTTTCCGTTATCATCAAACCGATATATCGGTGTGCGGATATATCCTTCCCTGGGTTCGCACCCCTCCGCTACACGCACCAGGAGAATGATTTCATCGCCAAAATTCGTTGCTCCTGGATTAAAGGAGCCAATCACTTTGTACCCTTCTAATGATGGTTTTACATCCCCCGGTTTTATTATCGGATTACTTTTGTGTCTTATTATCATTTTTCCCTCCCTTTTTATTATAGGAAGATAGATCAATATATAGAATAAAGGATAAATGAGAAAGAAAAAAGGAAGAGGTGATGAATGGCATGGAATATATATATGCGGCATTGCTCTTGCATAACTCGGGCAAGGAGATTACAGAGGAGCGAATAAGTGCGATCATGGAAGCAGCAGGGATTGAGGCGGACATGGGTAGGATAAAAGGGCTGGTCTCTGCACTCGATGGCGTGAACATAGATGAGGCTATATCTCAAGCTCAACCTGCTTATGCCCCTGTAACAGCGGTTCCACAGGCACCTGCAGAAGCTCCTGCGGGTAAAGAGGAAGAGAAGGGAAAAGAAGAGGAAAAGGAAAAAGAAAAGAAGAGTAAGGAAGAAGAGGAGAAAGAAGAAGAGACAGGTATGGAAGGACTTGCATCTCTCTTCGGCTAACTTTGCTTTGTTTTTTCTTTTTTCGCTCTTCGCTCCGGTAGTGTAGCTCGGCCAATCATCTCGGCCTTTCGAGCCAAGGACTCGGGTTCAAATCCCGACCGGAGCATTACTCTTTTTCCCATTCTCTGTCTGTCCAGCTCATAATTGAGTATTGTTATACACTGTGATGCGAGATAAGAAGTGGAACCAAGAGATAGCTTTTCATGCGGGAAGCGAGTGACGAAGTTTTCTTCTTTCAGCGGTAGCCCCAGATGGTCTCCGACTATAAATACGGCATCCTCTTTCAGGTACAATTCGCTTATATCTCTGCCTTTCTCATGGATTATGTAAAAGAACTTACCATCAGATGCTAATTCGGAGATCAACTGTTGAAAGCTGAGTCTATGCACACGAATACCAGGATTCTTTCCTTTTGGTGCCTTCTTTATCCATGATGCTATACTACGCTCATCGGGTGAGACAGCACGAAGCAAGCTACCGTAAAATGATATTACCCTCGGTGGGTTTGGAGCACCACAGGCAACTACATGGATGCATGAGTCCCGCCTTAAATCATGACTTATCCATAGCGCATTGCAGATGCATCTTGCAACCAGGTCCATCCTGCCGCCACTGCCCGGTAAATCATTCAATGAGAAGTCATTGCTCGTAGCTGCTTTCCTCGCATATAATATGAATTCCCTCATTCTTTTGATGAAAGACCTCTATAATAATTCAAATATTCATTAAAAAATCTTGTGCTCAGCGAGCTATATCTATAGCCCTTCTTTATCTATCTCAAATCAGAATAGGAGAAAATCTTATTCTTATTACACTGCTGCTTCTATCGATCTATCGAGCGCTGATGCAGGTACAGGTATTACCCCGATTTCACAGATAAATGACTCATAACTCCGATGTCGGGCGGGAACTCATGGTCTCTGGTATTATCAGCGCCGTTTTCTATACCAACTCCAACTCCAGTACCGCCTGGGCATATGAACCCGAAGATGCGGTATTTCTGACCCTCCGTGACAATTAGGGCTATGTATTGATAAGAATAGAAATTGAACCAGATAAGATGGTGCTCGGGATTGATGATGGCTCTGCTCAGATCTCAGATAGATGTGTTGTGCCATACTGAACGGGGGAATATAAGCATTGGAGACGAAGTGGTAGTGGAGGGGGGAATTTCTGAGGAATATGATATATGTGTTTGCCATCCAGGTACAGAAGCGAAAGCCAGAGATAAAACCATCACAACCTGCTCCCTCACCAATATCCACAGCAACAGCAACGCCTGCCGATGAACCTTCGCCTCTACATTCACATTCACCTCTCACCTCTCCATCAATCATTCCTCTCTTACTTGGCAGTCACAGCCATCAGCAAGTCGGCAATAGCAACGAATTGTTTGATTTGATATTCAAACTCAGAGAATTGTTCACGCATCCCTATTCATCCGATTTAGATTCTGATACACTATAAATGTATTAAATAGGCTCAAATCCTCTTATTAAAGCCCTGAACAGCATTAAAGCTGGTATTAGCTCCAAACGTCCCACCCACATGTTTAATATCAATATTATCTTACCCATGTATGGCAATCCCGGATTCGTCAGTCCGGTAGAAAGCCCCACGTTACCCTGTGCCGATGCCACCTCGAACATGATCTCTCCCAGTGGATATTGGGAGCCTACCACCACGGATAGGACACAAATACCTATAAAGAGGAAAATAAGCCAGAGGATAATGATCAAACTCGCTTCTGAGAATATCTTTGTCATGTTCTCCCTCTCCAGGAATCTATCACCAAGTCTAACGCTGATTATCGCTTTGGGCGGCAAGAAATTACGCCTCAAAGACCATTTTATCCATTTGTAGGCTATTACGGCTCTTAATAATTTCACGCCTCCCGCAGTTGAACCCGTCCCCCCTCCTATTATCATAGCTATACACATGATGAGTAATGCAGGTGATGACCAGCTGTGCATAGGTACCGTCTGAAAACCCGTACAGGTCATCCCGGAGATAAGCTGAAAGCCTGAATAGCGGGTGGCACTTAAGAGGTCAGTGCTTTGCATCAGATAATTAGCGGCTAATAGCGGTATGAAGAGGATAGAGAAGACGACAATAAAGGCTATACACTGCGTATCCTTGAAATATGACTTCACATCACCCTTCAGCACCCTGTAATGTACTAAAAATGGTATCGCTCCAAGAACCATCATCGGAATGATTGCCAGTTCGATGATAAAGCTGTTATATGTGGCGATACTGTTATCAGTGATTGTAAATCCACCGGTACCAATTGCGGTCATTGCGTGGTTTATCGCTTCCCATGGCTTCATACCGGCGATAAAGAAGAGAATTATCCCTATAGATGTCAAGAATAGATATATCCACCATGTCATTCTCACTGTTGATATGATACTCGGTTTTATACGCTCCTCCCGTGCTTCCGCTTTGTAAAGTACGTATGCACCTGTACCCGGACGTGCAAGAACGGAAAGCATCAGAACGATCACACCTACACCTCCCACCCACTGCATCAGACTGCGCCAGAACTGGATTGTATGCGTGAGTCCCGACGGATGGGTAATCATCGTCAGACCCGTTCCTGTCCAGCCGGACATCGCCTCGAAATAAGAATCCAATGGGCTCATACCCTCAATCAAGACAAAGAGGATTGCGCTAAAAGCTGGAACGACCAGCCATACCAGTGCTGCACATATCATTGCATGCTTGTATTCGGGCTCCCCTGCATATCTGAACAAATATCTGAATAGTAACCCCAAGAGTATAACCCCAGAACCGGTGATTACAACAGGCATTATCACATCCTCATGGAAGTAGCATGCGATACCAAGCAGAAAAAATATCAGCACTCCCAGT
>Ga0190351_1000038_pt1 | contig 13702 bp, 15 predicted proteins | sample 487213910_MG_FD_163431 | JGI IMG/M metagenome (GOLD analysis project Ga0190351, IMG submission 163431) | Hydrothermal vent microbial mat bacterial communities from Southern Trench, Guaymas Basin, Mexico - 4872-13-9-10_MG | ecosystem: Environmental > Aquatic > Marine > Hydrothermal vents >... | reverse complement strand
CTTCGCTTAAGAAGCTTAAGGAAAAAGAAATCATAGAATTTCTTAAAGATAGGGTCATTCCAAATTACACATATATATTGTGGATATATATGTGTAATTTGGGGGGAGGGGTGTGAAGAGGGTGAGGATACATCCATCACAGGCAATAGATACGAGGGGATTCAAGAGGGGTGTATACCTTATGATAATAAACACACCCTCAAGAAAGAGAATAACAAAGAAGTTTATTGTGTTATGATACTACTATTAATCCTTTCCTGGACAACACCTATCAGGGTATACCAGAGTGACTGGACATCAAGTAAACCTTCCATAGTGGTGGATAAGAATTATCGCATCCATATAGCCTGGGTTGAGTATCTTGACTGGTATTCTTCAAGGTTTATATTTTACAGTTACAGTGATGATACGGGTAAGACCTGGCATACAACCCCCTGGGCAGGTTTTATACCACATAAAAACCACTTTATGTATCCCCAATTGTGTGTTGATAGTTTAAACACATTGCATATGTTCTTTGAGAGCGATAGTCACAGGGACATATTGTGGCAGTATATGGATGGTGATACCTGGACAGACCCTATAGATGTATCCCTTGATTCAAATACAGACAGCTATGAGGACATAGCCCTGTGTGACCCGAATGGGGTAATATGGCTCATATGGGATGAGTTATATGTGATAAGGTGCAGGAGGTATAAGAATGGTGTATGGGGCGATGTAGAGGACATAACACCATATAGTAATTACAGGCATCCCAATGCCACGATAGACAGATTGGGGAGGGTGCACCTTGTATATGCAAGGGTTGATTCAGAGAGGATATGTTACAGGGTATACAATCCCGTTGATTCGATGTGGGGTCCTGAGGAGTTGATGGAAAAGACGGGTATGGCTCAGGGATTTCCTGATGTTATAGTGGATAGTCTCAATAACCCCTATGTCTTTTTTCATATGGCAAGTGATACAATGTATTACACCTACAGGGATACGAATGGATGGAGGACACCTGAGAAGGTAATAAACAAAAAGGAGGCTGTTAACGAAGATCTACAATACGCCCAGATAGACAGCAGGGGTAATATTCATCTTTTTCTTATTGACGTTGAGGGCAGTGCATATTCCAGTGAGATAGATTATATTTTTTACAATGGGAGTGGTTGGTCAGAGCCATATGAAATCAGTGCAGGGTTGAGTGGCACAAATTTATTCTGTGATTCTTATATTACCCCTGATGACAGGTTATTTGCTGCCTGGACAAGGGACTCAACACCTGGAATAGATGGTTACCGTGACATTTATTTTTCCACAGAGAATGTTGCAGGTATAAGGAAAAAAAATGATGGATATGTAAATACAAACAAACTTGTTTTTGGTTCTTCTGTTACTCTTGATGGAAAATACAATGATTATAAGGGTATATTTATGGATATTACAGGTAGAGGGATAACAGAAGGAAAGATAATGAATAATAGATTTCATCTTGATAAAAGGATAAAATCAGGTGTATATTTACTGCTAATAAAGAAGGGAGAACATATAGAGAAGATATACAAGGTGTTTGTAATAAGATAGGTATTAAACAGTTCAACCTCTAATACATTTTTCTTGTCAGAAAATAGTTTTTGATACGTGTAAGAATATTTAAGACTAATGTTGGATTTCCAGTTGAAAGTTTTTTTGTTGACAATTTATGTTTATCTGTTATTTTTTTTATATGCATAAACATATTATTTCTATTGTTATTGTTTTATTATTTGCAGGGTGCACTACACCCGGGATGTTTTTTAGTCCACCTGGTGGGGGGGAAGAGAATGTACATCATCTTGATGGAATAAATGATTTTACTGATACCCAAATCGTGGGTATAGATCCCGTGGGAGATATTTCTGAAAAGAACCTTGACCTTGATACGCTATGGGCGGTGATTGAAGATTCAATGCTTTATATTGGATTTAATGCGTATGCCTCCCATTTTGGTCTCTCATATGGAGTTTATATATTCCCTGATAGTATCTCACCTTCAGGGGCAACGGATGATCCCTGGGGCAGGGCAGTGAACTACAATGGTTTCTATCCTGAATATATTCTTTATTTCTGGCACGATGAAACTGAGAATATAATAACATCTGCAAATTTCTGTACATTTAATGGATCCTGGAACTATACAGATATAACCTCAAGCGAATTATTTATTCTCAATAAAAGCTATCATTTTATGGAGATAGGTGTGAAACTTTCTGAACTGGGAGATCCAGATTCAATCTTTATAGAGGTCTTCACCACCGGGGGCACAAACAGCCATGCACAGGATACCTCACCTTCTGATTCAAACGTTTCCTTTCCGAACCCTGACTGGTCCAGTACAGTTACCTCTTTATCTAACGCAGTACTTGTGAAATGATTTTTCTTATTTTCTTAAGACTCCTCATTCCAATGGATGATGTCCAGACCGATCATCTCAGGGCATATGGATTAACATACTGGGTACTTGAGCAGGGTCTGGATGCAGAGTGGCTTCTAAACTACAGGGATGGCAGTTTTCTTCTCCCTTCACTTGACGCCGTTAAGGAAGAGGCAAATAGAAGAGGGGTTTACTATGAAGAGATAACAGAGGATCAGGTCAACGATATTTATGCATTAATAGATAGGGAAAATATGGATAGGGTTCTTCTTGAAAAGGCTCCTAAGATTGCGGTTTACATACCCGAATTTGAAGGACCCTGGGATGATGCTGTTACACTTGTGCTCGAATATGCAGAAATACCTTATGACAGGATATGGGACCCTGGCGTGTTAAAAGGGGAATTATCCAGGTATGATTGGATTCACCTCCATCATGAGGATTTTACCGGGCAGTATGGTAAATTTTATGTTTCTTATAGGAATGCAAGTTGGTATAAAAAGACCTTAGAGGTTAATAAAATGACGGCAAAGATGCTTGGTTACAAAAAGGTATGGCAGATGAAACACGATGTAGCGGAAAAAATAAAAGAATTCGTTGGGAATGGGGGATTTCTTTTTGCAATGTGTTCTGCGCCTATAACACTTGATATAGCCCTTGCCTATCAGAATGTGGATATTGTTCCCAAAGAGATTGATGGAGATGGTTTGGAGCCCGATTACCAGACGAAGGTCAATTTTGATAATACACTTGCATTCGCAAATTTTCAGATAATACCGAGTATTTTGATCTACGAACACTCAGATATAGATGTAAGTCAGGAGGCATTCCGGAGGGGTCCCAGAACCAAGTTTGTTCTAAAGAATTTTTATGCAAAGAGAGACGTTCTTCCCACAATACTTGTTCAGAATCATACGAAATTTATAAAAGAATTTTTAGGGCAGGATACAGGTTTTAGAAGAGAAAAGTTAAAATCGAACGTTATCATTCTTGCAGATGTCCCCGGTACCGACGAGGTTAAATATTTGTTTGGGGAGTATGGCAAGGGGACCTTTTCATTTCTTGGTGGTCACGACCCAGAGGACTATACCCATTACGTTGGTGATCCTCCAACCATACTTGATCTTCATAAACATTCTCCAGGATATAGGTTGATATTGAATAATATACTTTTCCCTGCTGCCAGGAAGAAAAAATTGAAAACATAATGGAAATTTATATAGAAGGATTTCTTGACTATCTCAATTCAAGGTCATACTCCGTGCATACACTACGTTCGTACAGAATTGACATTTCTCAATTTGATACATTCATAAAATCTAAGGGGGTTAATTCTGTTAAGGAAGTAAAACCAATACACTTTAGATTATTTACTGCATCCCTTATGGGTAAGGGCTATTCCAATTCATCTATTGCAAGGAAACTTTCTGGTATAAGGTGTTTTATGAGATTTTTAAAAAAAAGAAAGATTATAGAGTTTAATCCAGCAGTGAGTGTAAAAACACCAAAGAAAGAAAAAAGGGTTCCATCCTTCCTATCAGAGCAGGATATGAAACATCTGTTTGAATCTTTACCTCTGAATACTACCCTTGATTTAAGAAACGTGGCTATTATAGAACTTCTCTACGGGACAGGCATCAGGGCTTCAGAACTTGTTGGTCTTGATCTTCGTGATGTTAATTTATACGGTGAAACAATAAAGGTGTTGGGGAAGAGAAGAAAAATAAGGATTTTACCACTTGGTTCAAGGGCAAAAGAGGCATTGGTTAGATACATCAAAGTTAGAGGTGATAAAGCAGGTCCATTATTTTTAAGTAAATCAAAGAGAAGAATTACCCAGAGAGATCTTCAACGAATTGTTAAGAAGGCAATTGTCAGAGTCGCAACACTAAACAGGATGAGCCCCCACACATTGAGACATACATTTGCAACACATCTCCTGACAAGGGGGGCGGATCTGAGAGCTGTCCAGGAGTTACTGGGCCATGAGTCCCTCTCCACAACCCAGATATATACACATTTTACAGTGGATAAACTGAAAGAAATATACAAGAGGGCACATCCAAGGGCAGAATGAGACAATTTCTTGAGCATCTTGAAAAAGAAGCAGGAAAAATTCTTCTCAAATACTACGCAAATCTGAAGGAGAAAGAGATACACCTGAAGGCAACAAAGGATTATGTTACAGAAGCAGATAAACGGTCTGAAGAGTTTATAATAACGGAGTTAAAAAAGGAGTTTCCTGAAGCAGGTATTTTTGCAGAAGAGGGGGATAGGGAGGAAGGGAGGAGTAAATTCTTAATAGATCCACTTGATGGAACAAATAATTTTATACATAGAATTCCATACTTTTGTATATCCATTGCATACGAAAAAGACGGTGAAATTCAATGTGGTGCAGTCTATGACCCTGTCAGAAAACAAATGTTTTCTGGTGAGAAGGGTAAGGGCGCATCCCTGAATGGAGAAACGCTTAAAATAAGCGAAACGAAGTTTCCGTCATACGGTGTTGTAAGCGTTGGTTTCCCACCCCCAGCACATAAATACAGCAAGGATTTCTTTCTTCTTCTTGAGGAGCTTTTGTTGAAGGTCCATATGATTAGGTGGATGGGGGCTGCTGCTCTTGATCTTTCTTATGTCGCAGCAGGGAGAATGGATGCAACAATACAATTCTCATTGAATCCATGGGATGTAGGAGCAGCATGGTTATTAATTGAGGAGGCGGGTGGTGTCATAACTGATTTTGCTGGTTCTGACGATATCCTGAGTGGGTGGGTAGTTGCAGGCAATAAGCACATTCAGCCGGAAATATTGGAAATAGTAAAGAGAAGAATAAAAAGAGATTAATCCAGTTCCCTTATAAGATATTTTTTCGATTCGAGGTCTACAATAGTATATGTACTTTTTCCAGTGAGCCAACCCCCGAGTTCTCCAGGATTCAAAATGAGCGTATCCCCTTCTTCTATATAGGTTTTATGAGTATGGCCAAAAAATATAAAATCAAAGTCTTCCTTTCTGAATCTCATTAATTGATAGGGCTCGTGCATAAGTAGCAACCTTTTACCATTAATAGATATTGTAAATGGTCCCTTTTTTATCCTGAATCCCTTTTCTTTAAATCTTTTCTGTAATAATAATTTATCTCCATCATTATTTCCAAAAACAGCATACACCATCCTTACATTTAGAAGAGGAACTACAAAAGGAGAAATAATGTCGCCAAGATGTAGAATAGTGTTAATTCCTTCTCTGTTAAAAATTTCAATAACTTTTTTTACATTTACTATGTTATCGTGGGAATCTGAAATAACACCTATTTTCACCAGATAACCTCGTTTCCTTTTATTCTAAATGGTTTGTTGTCAAGGGAAGGAATATATGGAAGGTAGCCATTTTTTTTAAGTTCTACTATACTTACGGGTAATCTTCCCTTATCCTTCGTAAATTTTTGTATCTGACCAGCTATTACCTTTGCAATTCCCTTTATTGCTTTTTCTTTCATCCATTGTGATTTCGATTTATTATAGAGATTTTGCCAGAATTCGATTGTCATTTCAAGACCATGGGATTTCTCCAAACACCAGGTTTGAAATTTTAAACTAAAATCACTATCTTTCTCATTCAGGCTGGAGATGTAGAACCATTTTGCTGCTTTTTTATAATCTTTTTTCAGATACAGAATAAATGCCTTTACAAATGGAATCCACCATTCATCAGGGTTTGAATATATACCTTTATCCAACAATTCCATTGACTGTGAAAATGACCTTGCATCATCGTATAAGAGAAAAGCTCCTACAGTATAGGCACGAACAAACCTTCTATCCAGGGTAGTAACAACATCGAATATGTGGTACAGGTAGGGGAAAGAATTATCTGTAAATTTATGTTTTCCATAGTATACAGCACCCCTGATATAAAGAAAATCAGAGAATATGTTGTCATATCCACTTGCTATCCCCTTTATAAATTTTCCAGAAGGGAAAAATAGCAGGTCTGATTTAGGTTTTTTCCTTTGTGCTTCAAAACTAAATCTTTCAATAAAGAAAAGACCTATGATAGCTGCCAGAATCAAAAACCACTTTTTCAATAGAACTCTCTCCTGTCAAATATTATTGATGAAAAAACAAGAAGTATAATTACATAAAGGATGCTGTAGGTGGCTGTAAAGAAATAAAGTGAAGGGGCTATGGGAAGGTTATATACAAGATTTCCTTTTACATTCATAATTGAAAAATTAGGAAGAATATAATAGAGCATATTTATTATAAAGCTTAAGGAAGGGATTTTTATCATACTTACAAGTTCTTTCAGATATATTGATGTATTACCTATGAAATAAATTAAGAATGTGAATATGCCCGCTGTAATCGGAGTTGTAAATGTGGAAAAGAATATAGCCACACCATTAAGGAGGAACATCTCGAAGAAAAGGAAAAATAGCCCTGATAAAAATTTTAATATAAAGATGTGAAGATAGAATCTTTGAAACAGAAGAAAAAATATGTAGAGTATGATTTGAATTACAAGTACAAGCATCGTTAAGCCTATGAATTTACCAGTAAGGAATTCCCATCTCTTTACCGGTTTCGAGATTATGTTATATATGGTTTTTCTTTCTATTTCATCGTATAGAATGCGTGTCCCAATGAATACAATTATAAGAAGTGAGAAAATTTCAACAAGTGCAAGACCAAAATCATTAATTATCTTAAATGCCTCGCCTACGCTTATAGGAACAAATATTTTTGAAATAGCAAGAAAAATAAACCCAATTATTCCAACCGAAAGGATTGTCTTATCTCTTACGGCTTCTTTAAATGTATTCATAGCAAAGGCTAATATCTTCATCTTTTTTCCCTTATCATTTCCATAAAATGATCTTCAAGCGTTTTTTTCCTTGATTCAATCGTAACAATGCTTCCACCATTATCAACAACATTCTTTATAACGGCATCTTTCTTCTTTTCGCTATTGACCCTTATATAGACAATGTCCCCCTGCCGTAAGATTGCTCCAAATTTTGATAATATTTTGATATTGTAAAATCCTCTTACACCTATATCAATTGAAGAGACGGTTTCTTTCAAAACTTCTGTTAAATTTCCTATGCTGACAATTTTACCATTCATTAGTATACCAACCCTCTCGCATATTTCTTCAACATCTGGTAAAATATGGGATGAAAATAGTATGGTCTTACCAGATTGTTTCAGCTGGAAAATGAGGTCTTTTATTTCTTTTCTCCCAATAGGATCGAGGCCGCTCATTGGTTCATCGAGAATAACAAAAGCAGGATCATTTATAATAGCCTGGGCTAATCCGATTCTCTGGAGCATCCCTTTTGAGTAATTGCCTATTTTTTTGTGAGCGGCATTCTTTACACCCACCCTGTCAAGGAGCGAATAAATTTCTTTTCTACTCTTTTTTTCTTTGAAAATTTTACTGTAGAATAGTAGTAACTCATAGCCAGTAAGATGTCTATAAAAATATGGATTTTCCGGTAGAAAACCCAGTAAACTTTTTTTTCTTTCGATATTATAGCTTTCGAAGAGTTTTATTCTGCCACTGGTAGGCTTTAATATCCCTACTATCGTTTTCAGTGTAGTTGTTTTGCCCGCTCCATTTGGTCCCAGAAGACCAAAAATTTCTCCCTCTTTTACCTCAAGATTTAACCTCCTTAATCCATAGGTTTTTTTTCTCAAAAACGGTGAGTAGTATATTTTAACCAGGTTTTCTATTTTGAGAACATTCATTCCCATACTCCTGCTATTCTTGTTCCACAGTAGGGACATTTTCCGTTCTTTAGATGATTTTCAATTATTGAAAAACCATAGCGCTTTATTAATAATTTATGGCAATGTGGACAATAGGTATTTTCACCTGGATGACCGTATGGAACGTTACCAACATAGGCGTATTCCATTCCAAGATCAAGTGCAAGGGAGCGTGCCTTTTCCACTGTCTCGATAGGGGTGGGAGGGAGATTCCTTAACTTATACATAGGGAAAAATCTTGAGAAGTGCAAGGGGGTTTCTTTCCCAATATTACCCTTTATCCAGATAACCATTTTTTTTATCTCATCCATATTGTCATTTATCGTAGGAATAATAAGGTTTGTTACTTCAAGATGCACATCTCTCTTTTTTAAAGTTTTCAGCGTTTCAAGAACAGGCTCCAAAAACCCCCCTGATATTTTCTTGTACATTTGATCATCAAAGAATTTCAGGTCTATATTTGCCCCATCAAGAAAATCAATGAGTTGAATAAGAGGCTCTTTCTCGATGTATCCATTGGAATGATAAACATTTTTAATACCTGACTTTTTTGCGATTTTTGCAGTGTCATACATATATTCAAAAAATATGGTTGGTTCAGTATATGTATATGCAATGGATGAAATATCATACGAGTTTCTATATGCAAAGACATTCTGAATTACCCCCTCAGGTGGAAGGTTGTAATTTGTTGTTTTTCCTGGTCCCACTTGAGAAATCTGATAGTTCTGGCAATAAAGACAATAAAAGTTGCAACCAGCAGTTGCAATAGAGAAAGCATAAGTCCCTGGCATAAAATGGAATAGGGGTTTTTTCTCTATGGGATCAAGGTGGACAGCGCAGGGATTACCGTATACAAGTGTGTAGAGCTTTCCATCTATGTTTTTTCTTGCCCTGCAGATACCTGTTTCTCCAGGCTTCAACATGCATCTATTTGGGCAGTTTCTGCATTGAACCCTGTTATTATCAAGGGAAATCCAGTGCATAGCAGGATGAATCCCCTCTTGTGTGGAGATTTTTCCCCCAAGTGCAAGTGGTAGAAATCCGAGTGCCTTCAAGAAAGTTCTCCTGTCCATAGAGATAAAATAAGGAATTCGTGTCCATTTGTCAAGCAGTAGAAAGAAGGATCGTGGAGAGCGGTATCGAGAAATTAATAGTAAATCTCTACCTACGTAAATGGATAAGAATAAAGGTGGTTGACAAAGTGATGAAATAATCTATATTTAGACCAATAAACCAAAATGGTCGAAAAGATGAATAAAGCTAAGGATAAAAGAGAAAAAATCATTAAAAAGGCACGAGAAATATTTTCGAGATTCGGCTTCAGGAAAACATCAATGAAAGACATTGCTCACTCTTTAAGAATGGGAAAGGCATCTCTCTATTATTATTTCAAAAGCAAGCAGGATATTTTTAAAGGTGTAGTGGAGAGTGAATCACAGGTATATTTCGATAGTCTTAAGAAAGAACTGAATAGAAAAGATGATCCTGTCGAAAAACTCAGGTACTTTGCCCAGATTAAGATGAAGAAATTAAAGGAACGGGCAAATTATTATGCAACAATGAGAGATGAGTATCTTAAAGGCTACAATTTTATAGAGGAGATAAGAGAAAGGGAGCTTCAAAAGGAAAAAAGCCTGATTGAATCCATTCTTGAAGAGGGCGTTAAAATAGGAAAATTTCTAATAGAAGATATATCGACTACTGCTGAGGCAATTGTTACAGCATTAACGGGTCTGGAGTTAAAGTGGACAAGAGGAAAATCCATAAACGCGGTCAAAAAAGACGCGGAAAACCTTATTTCTATCCTTTATAAGGGGGTACAGAAATGACGGATAAGAAAACAGGTATTTTTCTCCTTCATGGTATAACGAAGAGTTCGAGTGAGCTTATTTTTATTAAAGAATCCCTCGAGGAGAGAGGCTATTATGTTGAAACACCCAATTTGCCAAAGCATGGTCTCTGCCCCAGGGAGTATGAGACCTGCTGGAGAGATGTTCTTCAACTGAGTAAGGATGAATTATTAATAGGGGTTGAAGAGGCATTTCAGCAATTCAGAGGTAAGGTCGAAGAGATTATTGTAGGGGGAAATTCTATTGGGGCAAATCTGGCATTTTATCTTGCAAATAAATTCACTGTAAACGGTATTATAGCATTGGGTCCTATATATCGATTGAGCAAGGGTCTTGAGTTTATACTTGCACTTGAGCCAAAAATTCGTTTGTTTCTTGGAAGAAATGGAAACGGTGTGGCAAATGAGTTTGTTTACCATCACCTTAATGTAAGTGCCATACTGCAACTTGTGGATATTGTAAAAGAGACACCTGCATATGTAAAAGGTCTTTCCAGACCTACACTCCTGATATTCTCAAAAGATGATGATGTTTCCTCTCCTCAGAATGCAAAGTTTTTTATTAACTGGTTAAAGGGGAAGGAAGAAATACATCTTGTTGAAAAAGGGGGGCATGGATTACCGGATAATCCTGCAATTTTACCATTTATAGATGGATTTGTCAAAAAATGTACAGAAAAATTTTCAGCTATAGAAAAATAAAAGGTTTTAATAGGAAATACATTGAGAGAAAAATTGAATACGACATATTTGAACTTTCCTGGCCAGCTGAATTTAAGACACCATTTTATGAAAATAATACTGCCTATGCTATTCATTATAGACCAAAGTTAAACAGAAGAAACAGATCAATAATTCTTATCCCAGGACTACATTCAAATGCAAATTTTGGAAGAGGTGTGGCAAGGGGACTTGCCAAATCAGGGTTTGATGCATTCGTTTATATTCTTCCATACCATATGATGAGAACTCCAAAGGGTTATAAAAATGGAGAACTTTTCCTCTCTACTCAATTTGAACTTTCAGGTGGCGCTTTTTTACAGACGGTGAAAGAGACACGGGCTTTGGCTGATATTACAACCGGGGAGGAGAAGGGACTATTTGGTATAAGTCTTGGGGGTATTATTTCGCATATTTTGATGGGGATAGATAATAGATTTACTGCTGGTGTAACAGTATCCTCTGGGGGGAATATAAACAGGGTTCTCTGGACAGGCCTTATAGGCTGGGCTATAAAGAGAGAGCTTAAAAGAAGAGGGGCAACTGAGAGGGATTACATAAATATTCAAAAGAAATTTAAAAAATTCCTGGATGATGTTAGAGAAGGAAACTGGAGAAAACCCGATTATCCCTGGTTTTTATTTGACCCTTTGACGTATGCCCATTTAAATCATCCGAGGAACGTATTGATGTTCAATGGTCTTTTCGATCTTGTTATTCCCTTGAAGTCTATTCTTGAATTGAAAAATGCACTTGAATGTAGGCATTTTGTCATTCTTCCTTCAGGCCATCTAACGATGCTGCCATTTAGTATATACATATACTTTTATCTCAGGGATTTTTTTATAAATTGGGATGATAAAATAAAGAATTAAATTAGTATTCTCTTAATGCATCTGTAATTTTTATTCTTGCTACCCTTACAGCAGGGATGAGTCCAGCACACATCGTTGCTATAATTCCAAGAACTGCACCGTTTATAAATTGTGCCAGATGCATTTCTCCTCTTATTATATTGACCATTGGTAAATTTATATCCTGCATAACATTCATTGGTATCACAATACCATGAAATTGCAAAAATAATCCTATGGAAAAGGCAACTACACATCCTACAATTGAGCCGAGTATCCCGGTCCATATCGACTCAAGAAGGAAAATGCGGCTTATTTCTCTCCTATAGTATCCCATTGCCCTTAATGTTCCTACTTCTTTTTTTCTTTCCCAGACATTCATTAGCATTGTATTTATAATACCAATAATGGCAATGATAAGGAGAAATGCCCTGAATATCCTTATTACACCATTTTGCATTTCCATTATATCCATAACATCAGGGATATAATGAGAAAAATCATAAACCTCTAAGTCCATGCCCTTCAGCCTATTTTTGACACTATCTTTAATCTCGGGAGCAAAATTATCCCTATCAAGATTTATCACTATTTCTGAGACTCCTCTAATATCAAATAGAGACTGTGCAATATCAAGTGGAATTATGATGATTCTTTCATCAACCTGAGGGAAGCCTGTATTATAGAGTCCGCTAACATTCAAATCGATAACATTGTTCGCACCTGCCCTTGTCCTAGCATAGAGGTATACAATTCCATCTTTCCTTATGCCCATATCCCGGGCAAGTTTTTTCCCTATAATAACAGAATAGGTTCCTGATTTTATATATTTTCCATCAACGATACTTTCATAAAACATACTGACTTTTTTTTCTTCTGCAGGATTAACACCAAAAATTGTGATAGGTGACTGCTTCAATCCTGTTGAAATAATCCCCCCTGAAATCAATCTCATACTTATTTCTGTTATATGTGGAATGGATTTAATTCTCGTTATTACATTTTCAGGATTCTTGATAAGACGGTCAAGCGGATGTCTTAAAGCTTCCTTATCGTAACCGCGTTGGTGAATTTTAATATCTCCTACACCTAATCTCACGGAGTTTACAACAAAATCATTCTGTTCTCCGGAAATAACCATATCAAAAAGGATGATAAACCCCACTGCAAATCCAATACTGAGGAGGTTTATAATTGTCCTTCTTTTATTTCTACCAAGATTCCTGAAAGAAAATCTTATCCATTCCATATCATGTCCTCAATGCTTCTACAGGTTTCATCCTTGAGATTAAAATTACAGGGTAGAGGGAAGACAAAAATGCAAAAAATATCACAAATATTGTGTCCCCAATCCATCGAAAAGGATTTATCACAGGATAAATAACATTATCCATATACTCGAAAACACCACTTACACTCCCCAGAGAAATCCCGGACGCCATAAGATGATTTACAACAAGAAGGGATATTATTAGCCCTACAATTGAAGAGATAAAGCTAACTATCAGTACTTCTGTTATAATTAATGAGAAGGTTTCCATTTTTGACATTCCTATTGCCCTTAGCGTTCCTATTTCTTTTTTTCTTTCAAAAACAGATGTTAAAACAGTATTCATTATGACGCCTGCCGAGACAATCATAATGATTATAATAAAAATGAATATTTTTATGTTTCCTAACCGCATTAATTCCTCTAAATTCTGTAATCTTTTGTTGTAAGGCTCCACTAATACATTGGTGAATTCTTTCTGTAAAACCATTGCATAATCGTCAGATTTTTGGTAATCGGGCAAGTTAATTTTTATTTGTTGTATCTCATCTGGTTCCCAGGCAAGAAGGGCTTTACCAATATTTGCAGAGAGGATGATATAACCCTGGTTTTCTTCCCTTCTCTGCGAGTGGAAAATTCCTGAAATTATAACCTCTGCTACACCAATACCACCATATCTATCATTTGCAATTAAAATAAGTGTATCATTTATATCTGAATGTAATAGTTTCGCAGCAACATCGCCAATCATAGCTTCTTTAAAGTTGTTTGGTATTTTCCCTTTTATTATGTATCTTTTGTAATTGTTAAAAAAAATGGTATCAT
>Ga0190351_1000036_pt1 | contig 13887 bp, 24 predicted proteins | sample 487213910_MG_FD_163431 | JGI IMG/M metagenome (GOLD analysis project Ga0190351, IMG submission 163431) | Hydrothermal vent microbial mat bacterial communities from Southern Trench, Guaymas Basin, Mexico - 4872-13-9-10_MG | ecosystem: Environmental > Aquatic > Marine > Hydrothermal vents >... | reverse complement strand
GTCTTACCAGACCGTGAGAGATCTTGATATACTGGTAGATTGTGAGACGGGTGAATCTCGGGTAGAATGGTTAATGGAAAGAGCTGCCTCAGATCAGTACTGGAGGGAAAGAATTACTGAGGCCAAACAAAACCTAGGAGTCACCACGGATGAAGAACTAATAGATGCAGTGGCAGGAGTGGTAGAGTTTACAGGTTATAACTTAACTGATTTGAGGAAGGACCTGAAAGATATGAGTCGGATAGTAAATAGGAGGAGTTAAAGATGAGAACTTTGGAGAGGACTTTGAAAAAGCAATCAAGGGGAGGGGAAATAACCCCTCTTCCTCTTTAGAAGGAGGTTTAAAATGGCATACTCAAATTGGGGAGCTAAAGTCTTTCGTGATGGTGAAAGAATGAGAAATAGGGAGGATGTAGGTGTATATGATGAGGATGAGGCTAATCTGCCCAGCGGAATGAGAATTTGGGCAAACTTAATTAAGTTAGGACAGAAGAAGGAAGAGAAGGTTGAATGGAAACATTCTCATCATGCTGTGCTCGGTGATGGAGAAGTTCGTCTTTGTGCTTATAAAAACTATCCTAAATTATGGATATGGGAAGACGGAAAATCTGAGCCTGAGCAGATAGAAATGCTGACTGATGAAGATTGGAAAAAGGTGTTTTCTATGGACTATTTTGAGAAATCTGGTTCTGTAAAAATAAATGGAAAGGAGTGGGTATGGAAATTTTGCATGTATGAAAACATGGTTGATTTGTATCTTTCTGAGCCGAGCGAGGTAAAGTGGTGGGCTACTGCTGGTTATGAATATGGCGCGGGGTTTGAAGATTAAGGAGGAGGTTTGAAGATGGGCTTAATAAGTGGCATTCTTTCCGTTTTAAGTAGCGGACTGGAAAGTGAAGAACTCCCCCGAGGTAGACCATATTATTTTGCTGTTGGTATAGGGATCTCAAAAAGTATTTATAAGAAGCATTTATCTGCGGCCAAAAAAATCTACTGAATTAAAAATGGCAAGATATTGAAAATAAAGTATATGGAGTACCATTAAGAAGGAAAGTTGTAAACACTGGAATGGAGGTGTGGATAAAATGGAAAGCAAGGATATAATGGTCTATAAGAAAGCTTTAGAGGCTGCTTTTAGATGGTTAGTATTTGGGACTTATGAAGAAGTTACAGATGAACACCGCTACAAGAAAGCCATAGAAAACAAAAATTATACCGAAGAATATCGTCAGGATTTGAAAGCTGTTAGAGAAGGTTATTTAAGTTTAAAACGAGTGAGAAGGGAGGAGTAGAAATACTTGAGTTACTGGTAAAACTATAGAGGCTATGACATAAGGGAAATATTTGTTGAAGATTTGGAGTTAGTATGCAAAGAAGGAGAGTAATTAATTTTTGAGTTCTAATAAAGTGCTGGGACAAAAAAACAAAAACGGCGTTCGGTGTTTGGTTATCTTTTAAAACGGGGTAAGGTTGAAGGAATTAAGTGGTAGCACTTACTAGTAAGTTAGCAGAAAGGCAAAACCAACAGGTGACATAGGAGGAGGCAAATAGGCGCTGTATGAAGTTGAAGGAATTAGGTTCAGACTGATAAGATATTTCAAGTAACGTGTGACACTCGCTAACAAGTTAACAGAAAGGGAATAAGAAGTTTTTCGGATGGGGCAAGTGAGTTGAAAAACGGCGGTTAGTGAGCAGGGGAGTGGCAAGTGCTCAAGCAGTATTATCTTTGCCACTCGAACGCACGGAAAAAGTGCACTTGCCGGCTTCTACTTGAGCACCGCTCGGGAAAGCTCACTTTTTCTAGTTTTTGCTAGTTTTCGGTTGCTATGAGTGTGTTTGCTTACCGAACTACTTACCAACTCTGCTTCCCGCTTCCCACTCGCTCACCGCTAGTAATAGTAAGAAATGTAAAAAAATGGACTCGGGCGTCTAGAAAAATACTTCAGAGAGCACTTCTGCCGGAGAGAGTGGGACTGGAACTGCTCACCACTCCACTCGCCGAACTACTCTCCAGTCCTACTCACGGGCGGTCAGTACTAGACAGTCACTTCTACTGCTCCACCGGTGCCATTAACAGAGTGGGACTGGTACTAAACTTAGTCGTTACTCGCCGCTAGCACTACTAGTTCCGGCACTAAACTTCTAGAAATTTGACATAATATTTTTAGTCGGTTTTGGTGCTAGTGGGACCGCTCTTCTGGTTGCTCCCCGTGGGAGAGCTGGAATGGTGAGCGCCGCTGCTAAGGCCCACTTTGGTGAGTGGAAGGTATTAGCAATGGTATTAATAGAGAAGTTGCCTTATAGGAATTAGTTAAGTGGGAAAACTCACCACTTTTTCCTCCTCTCCGAACTTAGTTTATACAGTCAAAAAATTGCTTTATAACTTTAAATATTTAAAGAAAACCCCCCCATTTTGGTGAGAAAAAAATTAGAAATAAAATTTAAAATCTACCTAGTAGCACTATTAGTAGTCATACTCGCTCAGAACAGTGCTTAGTTAGATGGACTACTAGTACAGACAGTCACTACTCGCCAACTCAGTTAGAACTGTGTTCAGTTAGGTAGACAGTCACCGGTCCTAAACTTAGTTAGACGGTACTCGCTTACTTCTACTACTCGCTAACTTCTCACTCATTAACAGTCACTAACTCCTGAAACAGATTTACTACTAGAACTGTGCTCAGTCGGACAGGCGGAAGATGGTACTCGCCGATTACTAGTGCAGACAGTCAGTCCTACTACTCGCCGAACTCGCCACTGCTAGCTAGAACCAGTAGGAAATGTAAAAAAACACACTCCGCCGTCTAGAAAAATACTTCAGAGAGCACTTTCACTCTATTAATACTCTACTTCCCATTCATCAAGTTCCGACAATAAAGTAGACACAATTTCATTAGAAAAAAAAATTAGTAATTATATAACTACTTCTTTCACTCCCTGTTCTGCCATTAACAGAGTGGTACCGGCACTAAACTTAGTTACTAGACCTTCTTTCACTACTGGGACTGCTATTAACAGTGCTCACCTGGAACTGAACTTAGTTCGCTTTCTCCTCTGAACGGGTCGTATATACCGAACTACTGTCTGAACTGTTGCTGATTTTTTTAGAACAGTCACATCGTAGAGAACTTCTTCCAGGGGAATCGCCCGTGTGACTGCTGCTCGTTCACACTCGAGGCGCCTCGAGCATGCATAGCACCAGAGCTGGGACTGGAACCGTTGAAGGGCTGGGCACAGTATTACTCGTCTAGCAATCCAAAGGTACCGTGAGCGGATGTCTCTACAGGGGTGAAGTAATCGAATTTGGTATCTCATCTTAGTCTGATTATAACATTATTTTATGTGTTTGTCAACAGCACACACTAGTTTTTTGTATTGACAGTGGTTAGTTCGTGTGTTATATACGTAATCATGTCAAACAATGCATCTATTATTCAAAAAGGCCTCACTGCTAAACTACGTTCAGTTCTCGTGAAGAAATTAAGCCGTAAAGTACCAGTGCCACAGGGAATGTGGTTTCGAGTAGAAGATGAGACAATCCGTTTCCGTGTAACTCCAATGATAGGTCGTGCTATGGTAAGTAACTTCTGGGATCAGTATCCAGATCCTTTACCAGGTCAAGTCACAATGGGATATTGGTTAGTGGGAAAGAGAGAGTTTATTAATTGGGTGTTTAATGGAGGGGAAGAAAAGTGGCTGAAATTATGGAAAGTGGAAGAGTGGCTGTAAAGGAGGTAGCATTATGATTACAATTCGGGGAACAGGAGAATTAGTTCATTTTCTTACCCGCCACTTGGCAGAACCCCAGTCATCGGTAATCATCTCAGGTGCTAGTGGAATTGGAAAATCAGATGCTATCCGAGAAGTCGCCACTCGATTACGGTTACCAGTGTGGGAAGAACGTCTGTACTTAATGGATATTGGAGAAGCGAAAGGGTTGCCAGATATTGACATTGAGAAACTGGAGACGAGATGGACTCGCCCTGACTGGCTTCCTCGGCAAGTGTGTATCTTGTTTTTTGATGACATCCATTTATGTAATGAAGTAATACAGGGCACATTGTTTGAACTGCTGTTATGTGGGACTCTACACCGGCACGGTATTCATCAGGACTGCCGCATAGTTGCCTGTGGGAATTTAGGTCTGGAAGCAGCGGGTGCTAACAAAATCTTGGCTCCTATAATGGATCGGTTTGATATAGGCGTAGAGCTAGAACCTACAGTGGATGACTGGGTTGTGTGGGCCCGAACCCATAATGTCAACCCTCGGATAGTTTCTTTTTTATTGGCTGAACCAGAGAAACTTTATACGGCTGATCCGTCACCGTCGCAAAAATTTGCTTCTCCTCGTTCTTGGGCTCGATTAGATCAGTTGATGAAAAGACAGGGCTTTGGGATAGATATAGCACCAGGAGTAGTAGGCCCAGATGCTGGGGCAGCCATCCAGAATATGTGGCCGCTGTTAAGTCGTCCTTTGGTAGAGTTGCTGGAAATGGATTGTAAGACAGTAGCTGAAGAAGTCATTCTAGCAAGTGCTCTCACGCAGTGGGACCCCACAGAGAGGATACTACGAAAAGTGCTCCAGTTGCACCCTGAGCCTCAACTTTTATATTGTAGAACAGTGTTTAGGAGAATGAAATGGAAGCAGATTGAGTACTTCCTTGAGAAAGTCCCAGCGATAGAATCCGTACTGGAGAACTTATTGGATGTAATTGGAGAGGAAGAAGATGAATAAATCTTTATCACAGCTTCGTTTTAGAGCGTGGCGAGTAGTCCACTTGCATGAAGTTCTATATTTACCAGTGCAACTGATACCAGTTCCCGTTGAAGTTGCTCCTGGAGTGGTAGCAGGCGGGTGGACTGACCCCCGTGGACACATAACTGTAGTGCAGGACTCGGATAAAGAAAAAATGACTTTTGTGTTTCTTCATGAAGTGCTCCACCATGTATTATATCATATACAGCGTGGGCGGAAGTTGGGAGTTTGGGAAGATGAAAGAAAGAAAGTCGCATGGAACGTAGCAACTGACCATGTAGTTAATACTATGCTGGAGCGCTTGGGAATGAAAGTTCCAAAGGAAGCTGTTCTGTTTCCAGATCTACCACCAGGACCTGCCGAAGCAGTTTACCGGCAGTTATTGCGTGAAAATCGAGTACGGTGGGTAAAAAGTAAAAGTGGAGATTTTTATATAGTAGATGAGCGGTGGGTAGTTCACAGTTCTCACCACCAGATTGAAGCTCCTCACGGACGGTTCCAGCTCCATAAAGAGCTTAGAGACCGAGGAACCGTGCCTGCTGGCTGGCTGAGAGAGTTTGAACGAGTTGATGAAAGGACGGATCCATTGGAAGCTTTATTTCAGTCGGTAACAGGGTATATTGGCCGCAGGGCTTATGGTCAAACTTGGACTCGAGTTCCTATTTGGTCTTGGGGTATTCGGAAGAGACGTGGTGTTCGAGTCCCCGGGACTTTACGACGGTGGACATCAGTGGCTTTTGCTATCGATAGTTCTGGATCTATCTCTCGTCGAGAGCTTTCAAGGTTTATTGGGTGTTGTAACAAGTTGTTGCAGAAAGTGGATGAAAACTGGGTTCTAATAGCAGATGCTGCTTTATGGTCGGTTCAGCATAATGTGGAGGAGATAGGAGTAGTTAAGGGAGGAGGTGGCACTGACTTCCGACCGGTTTTCAATTGGTTTCGAGACCGAGGAGTGGCCCCTTTAGTAATGCTATTCTTTACAGATACTTATGGAGAATTTCCTTCGTGGAAACCATCGTGGCCAGTTTATTGGGTGGTTCCTGAAGGGATTGGCCTAATTAAAGTGCCTTTTGGGACTTTGATATTGTTGTGACTAGAAAATATTGACAAAACTGAAAAATTATGTTATTAAAAGAAAAATTAAATTAGGAGGGTAAAATGAACTGCGAAGAGTGGAAAAAAGCTTTTGAGATTACCTTAAAATATCTTGACTCGGAATATTATGACGAAATTACAGATGAGGACACCTACATCTCAGCTCTAAAAAATGAAGACTATAATGTAGAATGGATCCAGGATCTTAAAGTTCTTAGAAAGGCTTATCTAAAACTAAAAACTGAACAATAGAAAATAAGAATACTTCCGAAGCGGTTAACTTATACTAAGACAGACGAATCCCAAAGAAAATAGAAGAGATAAAGAAATTACTAGATTTTTTTATTGACAGTAGATAATATGTATGTTATAATTATTGCAAATAATATGTGCTTAAATAAAATGAAAAGGAGGTGAGAGAGATGGAATTTACACAAGAGCAAATTAGGGAGATGGAAGAGTTGGATGAATTTTATGCCGCTGAAAAAGAGATGGAGGAATTGGATGAATTTTACGAGAAGGTGAAAGAAAATGAAGGAGACGAGTAGACAGTTGAAATGGCAAAGGAAGATGCGGGCAGCTGGGCGTTGTATAATTTGTGGGCGTCCGGCGCCCCCTGGAAGTTTATACTGTATGCGGCACTGGATTAAGATGCACCAAGGGAAAAGGCGGACTCACTATTGTAAAACTATCCGGGCACTAGAACAGTTACTTCTTGGTCGAGAGAAAAAATGCAGTATCTGTGAACGGCCTGCTGTTCCGGGTTCGGATTACTGCCCGTTTCACCTTGTGCAGTTACACCCAACGGAATGGCCGTTGTTGCAGGAGTTAGTAGAAAGAAAAAGGTGAAAGAAATGAAAATTAAAAGAGAAATAGCAAAGATAATATATTCCACTAAGCCTTCTTACTCTTCTGGGCAGGAAGACTGGAGAAAAATAGAAGAACTTAGTAAGCTCTTTGAAGTGAACTTGAAAAAAGTTTTTGAGGTTGCTTTAAAATGGCTTCCTATAGAAATTTATGAAGAAGTTGTTGATGAGGTTAGTTACAATAAAGCTTTACAAAAACAGAACTATAATTCAGAGTATATCCAGGATCTAAAGGTTCTCAGAGGAGCTTATCTGGATCTAAAAGGCCAAGATAAGAGGTAGTTATGAAATCTCTAATAGAATTAATCCGCCGATCTCGTATTCCAGAGGAGCGCCCTCGGAAAGGCACTATGGTACATCGGTCTAAGAAAACCTATGAGAGGGAACGACACCAGACACCACCTGGTCATGTAGTTCAATTTGACTCGGATGGAGTAACTGACCAGTGCCCCAGATATGGAAATCGGGTGTGGGATGAATGTCTGGTGTGTCCATATTATATAGGTAGCGAAGGGTTTGTTGTCTGGTGTAGTTATAATAGGAAATAGTTTTGGGAGTGAACTGTGAAGAGGAAGTTAACTTTACACAGAAAATCGGAACATCTGGGTATATTCTTTAACAAGTATGGTCAGGAGTGGGCTCGAGGATGGTATTTTATTCATAGAGGGCACCATAGTGATAGACCCGGTGTTGTGTATATCTGTTGCCCAGCACCTGATTGGTATACTTTTAAGTTAGATATTGGTAGAATACCATTTAAAACCACTTGTAATTTTTGGCTCTGGAGGGGTTTCTATCCTCAATTAGGAAGAACTGGTAATATTTTAATAAAATCTGGGGATTATATACTTGGATTATATGTTCCGAGGCATTCTCTATATCTTACTGATATACTATACGATTTAAATGATATGGATGCAGCTTACTGGGTTTTAAGACGGATATTTCAAGTACTAGATATTCCACCAACACCTCGGTTAAAAGCGAGTGAAATTATAGTGGGAGCTGACCCTGAGTTTCTCCTTAGCAACGGAAAGGAATTTATCCAGGCTTCTCAAGTATATTCTTCCCATTACGATCCAGTAGGTTGTGATGGAGCGGGAGACCAACTTGAACTGCGACCAAATCCCGGGACTCCTCGGGAAGTAATTCGAAACTTAAAATATCTGTTTAAACTAGTTCAGAAAGATGGGTATGATATCCATATCGGGGACCAGTTTCCTCTCGGAGGGCATATTCATGTAGGGGTAGGGTATCGAGTAAAACCAGATAGATCATTACTCGCTGTATTTGATGATTTTTTAGGACGACCAACTCGGGACTTATGTGAACGGTATGGTTATGGAGGATTAAGTGATTGGGAAAGTAAACCTTGGGGATTTGAATACCGGACACCAAGCGCAATAATATTCGCTGACCCAACTATTGCTCGTATCTCATTGAAAATGATACGGAATATAACTAAACTGGCTATTCAAGAAAAAGAAATTACTTATAACCCCACACCTACTGTAGAAGATTACTGTCGAGTGTGTGGGCTTAGAAAGAAGGAAGCGGAACAGTTTCTGAATTTTACTAGAGATGCCCAAAAATATAAAACTTCTATTTTAGGATTTTGGAAGTTAGTTCCTAATAGAAAAACTTGGCCCTTACTGGTACGGTTTGAAGATGACTGGTCTCAAAATGCTATAAGTTATATCAAAGAAAAAGTTAGAAAATGGAGACTGAAAAAACCTATTAAGATTACTTTATTTGGGTTGTGCAAAGAAAGAGGTAAAGTAAATACTATTCCAGTACCTGGTCATAAGATAGTTAATGTAATGATAGATCCTTGTTGGGTAGGAGTGGCAAGAAGTATTCGTATGAGAGGAAAAGATATTTCGGTATTTACTAAAGCCCTTAGGAGGCATATCCGGCGGAGATTTAATGCTTAAAAGGAGGATATTATAGAGTGTGTATAATTGCAGTTTGTAATGACAGACCACTCACTAAAAAGGAGTGTAAGAATTGCTGGAACTCCAATTCAGATGGAGCGGGAGTAGCTTGGATAAATAAGAAAGTTGTGAAATGGAGAAAAGGTTTCATGACATTAGATGATCTAGAGAAATGGTACTTTGAACTTTCTCCTCCCCCACTCCCTCATGTAGTGCATTTTCGTTCAGCAACTGCGGGAGATATTATCCCCGAACTGACTCATCCATTTGTGTTAGATGTGATAGAAAGTTCCACGAAAGGTAAAACTAGAGAGGGAGTTCTGTTCCATAATGGTATTATAATGAACTGGGAAATGAAGTTAGATCTAATTGGAATGTGGTGTATTAAACATGGACGGAAATTGCCGCCAGGGCAATGGTCAGATTCTCGAGCAGTAGCAGCTTTGTGCAAGATATTAGGAAGTAATTATGTGCGGGCTCAAGATGGGAAATGGGCTCTGGTAACTCCTAAAGGAGTATCTACTTATGGGGGGTTTGTTAAGAGTGATGGTGTATTATTTTCTAATACCGGATATTTATATGGTGGTAATGTTCGGTACTATTATAGTCACGGGAAGTGGTGGAATGATGACGACTATCCAACGGATGAAGATTGGTGGAAAAAAAGGTATGACCGATATTAGATGGAGGTGGAAGTGGTTATTAAATGGATAAAGTTAAAGGAAATAGCAGAAAAATTCTGTGGGGCTCCGGTGGATATCCACATTACTACTCAACTAGATAAGAATATCCGAGGAGTAATTCTTCGGAGTGGCCTTGGGTATGAAGTGCTGTTAAATGCTAAGTGGGCAAAAAAAGAGGAGGATGTGGTAGAAACTCTTGCTCACGAATTGGCTCATACTGTAACTGGAAGTAGACATGGGGAGAAGTGGAAAAAGAAAAAGGAAGAAATACTGAAAATGCTAACCAAAGAAACTACTTTAGATTAGTTGGCGCCATTAACAGCACTACTTTAGAACCACTACTATGACTAACTTTGTTAACCAGAAGAAATTAGTAAAAATTATTGACAAAACTAAGGAAAAATGTTAAAATTATTTGAAAATAAATGAAAGGAGGTTTAAAATTATGGAAAAAATGCTAGTTTTCAATTATGAGAAGGAAACCAAGAACACTATTCGTTATACAGAGTCAGTTGAGGGACAACCTCCAGTGATAGGAACTCTGTATATTCAGAAGTGGTTCCTTGGGACACCGGTTCCACAGCAAATAACTGTTACGATAAAGTTGGAAAAGGGGGAATAAAAAATGCAGGCATATATTAGGGCAGATGGGAAGAAGGTCATGTTACACTGTTTTGATAGAAGACACTATGTCAAAGTTCCTCTTTCTTATTCTCCTCGTGAAGTGATAATTCAAAATGGTCGCCGCTACTTAGGTTGGCTTCGAGAGGGGGTTATTTGGTGTTCAAAATGGAGATATGAAGTGGAAAATGGTAAATTGGTTGTAGTGGCAGAACCAAGTTGGCCTTAGAGAAGGAGGTGAAAATATGTTAGTTAAAGGAGCTTAGTGATGAAAGTTAAAAAAGCAAGATGTTACCAAGCAAAAATTGTGTTTAAAGATGAAGATGGTAGGATAGAAACTGTTAAAAAGTGGAGCTGGAATTCCGGAAAAAAGCCTCGGGTGGAAACTTGGTTAAAAATTGGTGATATCTTCTTAGTAGGAGAATTCCCTAAGGAATTTTGGTTTATAACGCCGTATCTAACCAGTTTTCGATTTGGAAGGAGGTGATTATTCTATGTTACTTCAGTCAAAAATTCTATCGCCGAGTGGAGAGTGTATTGCTCACCAACCCCGTATTGGTATCCATAAGATGTGTGATAAAAACCATCTAGGGATACTGGGGGTAAAAGAAGAAGATATTCTCCCGTTAACTGAAGGTGAAGAAAAGATGGTTAAGCTCGGAGAGGGCTATGTGTTAGTAGTTAAAAGAATTAAATGATATAGTAAAGGAGGTGGAGAGAATGTCTGAACCATTAGTTGTAACTGTAGCTCTTCCCGAAGAAGAACTAAAAAAGAAATTCCAATCTAAGGAAATAATTAAATCTCTTGGGTTATTATGGTCGGGAGCTAATTATATGTGTGGTGAAGTGTGTATATATAGTGTAGAAAATCTATCAGGAAAGAAACATCCATTTGAGCTAGATGTAGCGGAGGAGAAAATAAATCCTCCGAGTTATTATGGAATACCAGTGTGTGAAACTTGGAATGGAGCTATCTGTCTCGAGGAACTTCAGGACCAGATCTCGGAAGCGAAAAAGCTTTTTAAGAAAATTACGGGTCTAGAGGGAAGAGTATATATTATAGGAAGGCAGGATTAGAAATGGTTACATTTATAATCGACTAGAAAAACATATTGACGAAACTGAGAAATTATGTTAAAATTATGAAAATGAATGAAAGGAGGTGAGAAGAGTGAGGAAATATGCAGAGTTGCCATTAAAGTTCTTACTGTTCTCTTCCGCTATCTCACTGTATAAAGTAAATAAAAGTTCTGGCTCAAATGGATCTGGATTTCATTTATACTCAAATTGCTGTTCGGCGCCGGTGCGGTTTAAGAAGGTCTGTGATAAATGCGGAAAAGAACTCACTGCGGAAGACATCTCAAAAGGAATACAGATGGATAAAGAGAGCCCTCCTCGCATTTTTTCTCCAGAAGAGCTGTCTGAATTAGAGGTTGAAGGGAAGAAACTTGAGATTTTAACTTTTACTAAGGAATTCTTCTATGGGAAAGGTGACCGGTGGTGGATAATTCCAACTGACTCCGATGACGAGTTCATGGCATTACTTTACCACTACTTACGACATAATCGTCTTCAAGCCGTAGGAATTCTTACTTTACGGGGGTCTTCAAGTTGGGTACGGTTAATTGCTGCGAATGGTGGATTGATGGTTGAGAAAATATTCACTCCAGTCGAAGTAGCAGACCGACCCGAATGGAAACCGCAGAAGATACGGAAAGAAGTTGCTGAATTATTTGACCAAGTAGTACAAAAAGCTCCATCGGAAATTGAAAACTGGAAACTTGATAAAGAAATTAAATTAGAAGAACTACTACAGAAACCTAAAACAAAAACACGGCGGAAGAGAAAAGCAAAAGAAAAGAAGGAAGACTTATATACTAAACTTCTTCAAATGGCAGAGTAAGTCATGATACGGTTCATGGAACCTGTGGAAGGCAAACTCCGTCCCGACTGGCCAGCCGAGATTAAGTTTGATGGAACTGGAGTATTTGCTAGTCAGTCGGGACTGTTAAATAAGAGAGGAAATTGGATACAACACCGCTATCCCGAGTTCGCACCTTCTCAGATTCCTCCTCAGTCAATTCTAGTAGGAGAAGTATGTGTATTGAACTCAAAAGGGGTTTCCGATTTTCAGCTTCTCTCCTATAGGGACCGAGTAGATGATGAGTGGAAAATCCGAGAAAGAGCTAAGAAGTGGCCAGCTACTCTCTTTCTATATGACATAGTTATGCTCCGAGGGCGAGATCTGCGGCAGAAATCTTTCATGGAAAGACGCCGAGTGTTAGAAAATGAAATTCAGGAGAGAGACTGGTTACGGATATCTCCTCTCTTTTCAGATCCTCACTGGATATGGCGGAAAGTGGTTGAGAATGATCTAGAAGGAGTAGTTCAGAAGCATCCTCAATCACTTTACCGAGGAGGAAAACAGAGAACGTGGATAAAGGTGAAAAACTGGAAACATATTTCCCAAATATGGATACTAGGTTATACTGTGGGTAAAGGTTCTAGATCTGGTACTTTGGGAGCTATAATTATTGGTGAAAAACAAGGAAGAAAGTGGATAGAAAGAGGAAAAGTGGGAACCGGTTTCTCGGATCATGAACTTGATGTTTTTTCTCATTTATTACAGGCTCCCGGACACTGGGAGAGAAACCAGTATTGGTTAGAGCACCCAGTTCCTTTACCTTCAGGTTACCACGTTCAGTATTTATCCATAGGAGTTCACGGTCACTATCGGTTTCCGTCACTGAAAAGGAGGTGAGAAGAAGGTGAGCTATCGGTCTAAGAAAGAAGATAGTAGAAAATATTTTGTGGTTGTGTCTGGAGAACTTCACAGTGATATAATAGCCCTGTTGGTAGAAGCAAAGGATAGAGGAGAAGCACTTCGGAAAGTAGAAGACAAATATGGAGATCTGACCTGGGTAGTGAAAGATCCAAGAAAAATGAGAACTGTGATTGTCCAGGACGTGGATGAGGAGATAACAGAAGTAAAAGCCAGCGAGTTCTACATCTAGAGCATGACCTTACTCCCTCCGCCAATGCTGACAAAACTGAAAAAATATGTTAAAATTCGTGCCGAAAATGAAAAGAAGATATTTTGTAGTAGTTTCCGGAGAACTTTATAGTGATAGCTCTGGTAGAGGAGAAGCACTTCGGAAAATAGGTCACCGCCCCGCTACTTAAGTAGCTTTGGTGGTATAGGAGGCTAACTAATGTTAGCAGAAGTTATGAGCAAAGTTAAAGAACACACCTTGGGATGCTCCTCTAGTCCCAAGCTCTGTAAGCCTGTGGCTAAACAGCTTGGTGGGGCACTGAGCAGTGCCACGGGCATAGTACTGGCTCATAACAGCTCCGAAGAGGACCAACGCTTGCCGGTGGGGGAGGCATGTTAAGATCTATGTCTCAGATACACCGGACCTCCTTCTGTTCTCTGGAAACTACTACGAAATTTCGTAGTTACTCACTCTTTTTGAAGGGCAAGTTTTCTCAGGCTCAAAATCTACTTTAACTCTCCCGGTGCCATTAACAGTCCTCTCCCGGAACTAAACTACCTTAAGTTCTACACTTTCTACTTAGAGACTAACTGAAAGAGGAACTAGAAAAATGTATTGACAAAACTATAGAATTATGATAATATTTAATTGTCAAAAATGTTAAATTACTATATTTAATGGAGGAAACCATGAGGTATGAACTTTGTGAAAAATGTGGAGGTAATGGTTGTGAAGATTGCGGCGGAGAAGGGATAGTGTTGGATCAAGAACTATCAGAACAAGAACTTGAAGAAGAATTTAATTGGTATCAGCACTTACTGAGAGAAGCGGAAGAAGAGTAATGTATACTGTATATATCCTTCATTTTGATAAGCCATACAAAGGCATCAGACACTATACTGGCTATACTATTGACCTGAGAAGGAGACTTCGGAAACA